>Ga0160433_100129_pt1 | contig 68423 bp, 58 predicted proteins | sample HID1972K_E0MG_FD_108235 | JGI IMG/M metagenome (GOLD analysis project Ga0160433, IMG submission 108235) | Enriched pill bug-associated microbial communities from UW Madison campus, WI, USA - HID1972K_E0 MG | ecosystem: Host-associated > Arthropoda: Insects > Digestive system > Unclassified ...
AACGATCGTCATGATCGGTGAGATCGGCGGTTCGGCTGAAGAAGAAGCGGCTGCCTACATCAAGGCAAACGTGACCAAGCCTGTGGTTTCCTACATCGCTGGTGTGACTGCCCCTGCGGGCAAGCGCATGGGCCATGCGGGCGCCATCATCTCTGGCGGCAAGGGCACTGCAGACGAGAAGTTTGCTGCACTGCAAGACGCCGGCGTGAAGACCGTGCGTTCCCTGGCTGACATCGGCAAGGCGCTGGCCGAGCTGACTGGCTGGGAAGTCAAGAAGTAAAAAACTGCCCCCACGCAGTGCAAAGGCCACCTTCGGGTGGCCTTTGTGTTTGTGGTCTGTCGGACGCTACGGCTCCCACAGGGGGAGCGGGCGTCAAATTGAGGAAAAATCGATCGGCTCGATAGGAAATTTCTCACAGACTTTTCTGGCCTACCTGCAATAATCCCCTCCGTTGATCGTCATCCAGACGACAAGAACATACGCACATCGGACAAGCAGTACTGTGCCAGTGCGTTTGGCGAACAAATTAGTTACCCTACGCATCCATATTGTGCTTGTACCCCAAAAGGGAACGACACGCTAAACGGGTCTGGCTCATCAAGCCGGGCAGCATTTCCCTTACCCATGGGGAAATTCCCTCTCGAACCCCGATTTCAGCAGTGTGGTACTTCCTCAAATGAAAGTGTTGAAAGGCCAGGACATCCTGGCGCTTGGTTTTATGACGTTCGCGTTGTTCGTGGGCGCAGGCAATATCATCTTCCCGCCTATCGTCGGCCTGCAGGCAGGGCCTCACGTGTGGTGGGCCGCGCTCGGCTTCCTGGTGACGGCCGTCGGCCTGCCAGTGATCACCGTGGTCGCCCTGGCCAAGGTCGGTGGGGGCATGGATGCGTTGACCAGCCCGATCGGCAAGTTCTTCGGTGGCCTGCTGGCTGCCGTGTGCTACCTGTCGGTCGGCCCGCTGTTCGCCACCCCACGGACCGCGACCGTGTCGTTCGAAGTCGGCGTCGCCCCACTGACCGGAGAGAGCCCGCTGGCGCTGTTCATCTACAGCCTGGTCTATTTCGCCATCGTGCTGGCGGTGTCCATGTACCCCGGCAAGCTGCTCGATACCGTGGGCCGCTTCCTGGCGCCGCTGAAGATTATCGCGCTCGCCGCGTTGGGCCTGGCGGCCTTCATGCTGCCAGCCGGTACCCTCGGTGACGCGCAGCCGGCCTACGCCGCCGCGCCGTTCTCCCAGGGGTTCATCAACGGCTACCTGACCATGGACACCCTGGGGGCGCTGGTCTTCGGCATCGTCATCGTCAACGCCATCCGCTCGCGCGGGGTCGAGTCGCCGAAACTGATCACCCGCTACGCGATCATTGCCGGCCTGATCGCCGGTGTCGGCCTGGCCCTGGTGTACATCAGCCTGTTCCGCCTGGGTGCGGGCAGTCATGATATTGCCGCAGGCGCCACCAACGGCGCGGCCGTGCTGCATGCCTACGTCCAGCACACCTTCGGTTCCATGGGCAGCGGGTTCCTCGCCGTATTGATTGCCTTGGCCTGTCTGGTGACTGCGGTTGGCCTGACCTGCGCCTGCGCCGAGTACTTCAGCCAGATTCTGCCGCTGTCGTACCGCGCGCTGGTGGTGATTCTGGCAGGCTTCTCGCTGCTGGTCTCCAACCTGGGTCTGACCAAGTTGATCATGTTCTCGATCCCGGTGCTCACCGCCATCTACCCGCCCTGCATCGTCGTGGTGGGCCTTAGCTTCTGCAAGGGCCTGTGGAACTCGCCCGCGCGGATCCTGGCACCGGTGATGCTGGTCTCGCTGGTGTTTGGCCTGGTCGATGCGATCAAGGGCAGTAGCCTGGGGCACGTGCTGCCCGATGCCCTGGCGCACCTGCCGCTGAGCAACGAAGGCCTGGCCTGGCTGGTGCCGTCGGTGGTCGCCCTGGCTGCCGCCGTAGTTTGCGATCGCATGCTCGGCAAGCCGCGCGAGGCGCTGGCCTGATGCGTTGACGCCGTGGTGCTGACACCGGCCACAAGCCGAAGGGTGTCAGTCACTGGTCAAGACCGGACCCCGTATCCCTGGATGCGGGGTTTTTTGTTACAAGGACGTGTCTTTTCCTGCAACCAAACGTCGAAAGCCGGTCTATACATTCTCTGCACGACGCGTACGGGACTCTGCATGAGCTTCATTCAAAGCAATCTGCACAATCTGCTGGCCGCTTGCTGGTTCGTCATCTGCTGGGGTGGCTATACCCGCTATGCCACGTGGAAGGGCCGCGACACAGCGTGCCTGGCCAGTGTTCTGCATCTGTACCGGGAAGATTGGATGCGCCGCATGCTGCTGCGCGACAACCGTATCGCCGACGCCAGCGTGATCGGCAACCTGGAGCGCAATGCCTCGTTCTTCGCCTCCAGCACGCTGATTATCCTGGCCGGTATCCTCACTGTGTTGGGCGCCTCGGACCGCGCGCTGTCATTGCTGGCCGACCTGCCGCTGGTGCAGCAGACCTCCCAGGGCATGTCGGAGATCAAGCTGCTGTGCCTGGCCACGGTGTTTGTCTACGCCTTCTTCACCTTCAGCTGGTGCATGCGCCAGTACAACTTTGCCGCGGTACTGGTCGGCTCGGCGCCGATGATCGGCGAGCGCCAGGTCAACGAGCTGGAACGCAAGGCGTTTGCCTCCCGGGCGGCGCGGGTATTGTCCCTGGCAGCCAACCAGTTCAACTTCGGTTTGCGCGCCTATTACTTCGGCATGGCCATGTTGAGCTGGTTCATCAGCCCATGGCTGTTCATTGTGATGAGTATCGGTGTGGTGTTCATCCTATACCGCCGGGAGTTCCACTCGGATGTCTTGGAAGTGATGACCTTTACGCCGACCGAAAGTGCGCCAGTGGAGGCCCGGGATGCGACAACGCCGGTAAACTGAATCGGTTAAGTCTGTTATCAGTCACCCATAAAAAAACCCGACAGCGTCGGGTTTTTTTTAACCGCCAGTTATTGTCTGGCAGGTTCAGCCGGAGCGGCCGGTACAGTCGGGCTGGCAGGGGTGTTTTCTGGCGCTGGGGACCGATTGGCTTCTTCAGCCGCCCTGCGCTGCGCTTCAGCCTGATCTTTGGCGGCTTCAGCGTTTTCCTCGGCAGCGTCGTTCATCTTATCCTGAGCGTCGCCCATTTTCTCCTGGGCCTCTTCGCGGTGTTCCTGTGCGTCCTGGGCTTTGTCTTCGCTGGGCTTATCGCAAGCAGCCAGACCCAGGGTAGCAGCCAGCATCAGGGCAAAAGCAAAAGGTTTACGCATGGGTTGTCTCTCCTTGTGGAATAACTTAGTTGTTCCTTCGAGTTCACGTCGCAGAAATAAGTTCCGCGCTGGGCACAGATATATAACTGCAGGATCTATATAGTCTTTTTTTAGGACCTTGCATTGGCGTTTTCACCTTTAGAGGCAGGATGCGATGAGTGACATACCGTTGATGGCCATGGCAGAGCGCTTTCTTTGCGCGTTGCGGCATTGCCAGATATTGCAGATGCGCGTGCACCATGCCGATGCCCAAGGCATGACCCTGGTACTGCCGTACTCGCCCGCTATCGTGGGCAATCCACAGACTGGCGCCCTTCATGGTGGCGCGCTGACCACGCTGATGGACACCACCTGTGGCATGGCCACGCTATGCGTGTTGCCTCAGTTCGAAGTCTGTCCGACCCTCGATCTGCGCATCGACTACATGCACGCCGCCGAAGCTGGCAAGGACATCTATGGTCACGCCCAGTGCTACCGGGTCACTCGCGACGTGATCTTCACCCGAGGCATGGCGTACCAGGATGATCCAGAACAGCCCATCGCCCACGTGGTGGGCACCTTCATGCGCCTAGGCAAGGACACGAAGGGCGGCATTCGTTTCGGCAGCAGCCTCAAGGAGGGCCACGCATGATTGCCCAGCACATGCGCCAACAGTTGCGTGAGGCCCATGCCGAAGGCAACTATCAGTCGCTGCTGGCGCTGATTCCCTACGCGGGCCTGATCGGCATCGACTGTGCCCGTGAGGGCGAAGACCTGCGGTTTCGCCTGCCGGCAAACCCAGACAATATCGGCAATCCCTTGTTGCCAGCGATCCATGGGGGCGTGATTGCAGGCTTCATGGAGCTTTCGGCCGCCTTGTACCTGTTGATCTTCAGCGAGAGTGCGAGCATCCCGAAGATCATCGACTTCTCCATCGATTACCTGCGCGCCGCTCACTGCCGCGACACCTACGCCCAATGCCAGCTGTGGCGGCAGGGGCGGCGGGTGACCAATGTCGCCATCACCGCCTGGCAAGGGGATCGCAACCTGCCCATCGCCACCGCGCGAGCGCATTTCAAGATCGAAGAGGCACACAGGCCCTTGAAATAGCCATCGCCGCCCCCATCTGCTTGACATCCCGCCGCAAAAGCGGACCAGTGCACACTGCCTGGCCGTGGGCGACAATTGCCATCAGATCGGAGTTTTGAAGACCATGAGTGTGGAGACTCAAAAACAAACCCTGGGCTTCCAGACCGAGGTGAAGCAGCTGCTGCACCTCATGATCCATTCGCTGTACTCGAACAAGGAAATCTTCCTCCGCGAGCTGATTTCCAACGCCTCCGACGCCGCCGACAAGTTGCGCTTCGAGGCCCTGGCCAAGCCTGAGCTGCTCGAGGGCGGCACCGATCTGAAGATCCGTGTCAGCTTCGACAAGGATGCCGGGACCGTGACCCTAGAGGACAACGGCATCGGCATGACGCGCGACGACGTGATCACCCACCTGGGTACCATCGCCAAGTCCGGCACCGCTGATTTCATGAAGAACCTCACCGGTGACCAGAAGAAGGACTCGCACCTGATCGGTCAGTTCGGTGTCGGCTTCTACTCGGCGTTCATCGTCGCCGACAAGGTCGATGTCTTCTCCCGTCGTGCCGGTCTGTCGGCCGCTGAAGGCGTGCATTGGTCGTCCCAGGGCGAGGGTGAGTTCGAAGTCGCCACCGTCGACAAGCCAGAGCGCGGTACCCGTATCGTCCTGCACCTGAAGAAGGGCGAGGAAGAGTTCGCCGACGGCTGGCGCCTGCGCAACATCGTCAAGAAGTACTCCGACCATATTGCCCTGCCGATCGAGCTGCCGAAGGAGCAGGCCGCGGCCGCCGAAGGCGAGGAGCAGCCAGCCCAGGAATGGGAAACCGTCAACCGCGCCAGCGCCCTGTGGACGCGTCCTCGTAGCGACATCAAGGACGAGGAGTACCAGGAGTTCTACAAGCACATCGGCCATGACTTCGAGAACCCGCTGGCCTGGAGCCACAACAAGGTCGAAGGCAAGCTTGAGTACAGCTCGCTGCTCTACGTCCCGGCCCGCGCGCCGTTCGACCTGTACCAGCGCGAGGCGCCGCGTGGCCTGAAGCTCTACGTGCAGCGCGTGTTCATCATGGACCAGGCCGAATCGTTCCTGCCGCTGTACCTGCGGTTCATCAAGGGCGTGGTGGATTCCAACGACCTGTCGCTGAACGTCTCGCGTGAAATCCTGCAAAAGGACCCGATCATCGATTCGATGAAATCGGCCCTGACCAAGCGCGTCCTCGACATGCTGGAGAAGCTGGCCAAGAACGAGCCCGAGCAGTACAAGGGCTTCTGGAAGAACTTCGGCCAAGTGCTGAAGGAAGGCCCGGCCGAAGACTTCGCCAACAAGGAGAAGATCGCAGGCCTGCTGCGTTTCGCCTCCACCCAGGACGACAGCGGCGAGCAGAGCGTGGCCCTGGCCGACTACCTGGCGCGTGCCAAGGAAGGTCAGGACAAGATCTACTACCTCACCGGCGAATCCTACGCTCAGGTCAAGAACAGCCCGCACCTTGAAGTCTTCCGCAAGAAAGGCATCGAAGTGCTGCTGCTGACCGATCGCATCGACGAGTGGCTGATGAGCTACCTCAACGAGTTCGATGGCAAGGCCTTCGTTGACGTCGCCCGTGGCGACCTGGACCTGGGCAAGCTGGACTCCGACGAGGATAAGAAGGCCCAGGAAGAAGTCGCCAAGGAAAAGGAAGGCCTGGTCGAGCGCCTCAAGGTGGCCTTGGGTGAAAGCGTCAGCGAAGTGCGCGTGTCGCACCGCCTGACCGACTCCCCGGCGATCCTCGCCATCGGTGAACAGGACCTGGGTCTGCAGATGCGCCAGATCCTTGAGGCCAGCGGACAGAAGGTTCCGGATTCCAAGCCGATCTTCGAATTCAACCCGAGCCACCCACTGATCGAGAAGCTGGACCACGAGCAGAGCGAAGACCGCTTCGCCGAGTTCTCGCACATCCTCTTCGATCAGGCAGCCTTGGCTGCCGGCGACAGCCTCAAGGACCCTGCGGCTTACGTTCGTCGCCTGAACAAGCTGTTGGTCGAGCTGTCTGCTTGAGTTGATCCAAGACAAAGCCCGCTTCGGCGGGCTTTTTTCATCAGGGCGCAAGGAGAAACAGATGAGCAAGGTAATCGTCGAATCGCTGGTGCATCACCTCGCCGGGAAGACCTATGAAAGCCGCCTGGTCTATACCCAGGGTGGACTGGCACAACCGGCCCTGTTGATGGCGCCGAACTGGATGGGCATAGGCGAGGGCGCCGAGCGCATTGCCAAGGAGGTCGCCAGCCAGGGCTATGTGGTGTTGATTGCCGACCTGTACGGGCAATCGGTACGGCCGACCAATGCCGACGAGGCAGGGTCGGCGATGATGCCGTTGAAGAACGACCGCGGCGAACTGCGCAAGCGCATGGAGGCTGCCCTGGCGCAGCTGCTGGCGCAATCGAAGGCGGTGCTGGAGCCGGGTAAGGTCGCGGCGTTCGGCTTCTGTTTCGGCGGTTGCTGTGCGCTGGAGCTAGCCCGTGCCGGGGCGGACCTGAAGGCTGTGGTGTCGTTCCACGGTACCCTGGACACGCCCAACCCCGCCGATGCCCAGCGCATCAAGGGCTCGGTGCTGGTCTTGCATGGTGCGTCCGACCCCCTGGTGCCGCGCGAGCAGTTGCCGGCCTTCGAACAAGAAATGAACGCCGCCAAGGTCGACTGGCAGTTGCTCAGCTATGGCCATGCGGTGCATTCCTTCACCGACCCTTCGGCCAATGTGCCGGGCAAGATGCAATACGACCGCCGCACCTCGCAGCGCGCCTTCAAGGCCATGTACAACCTGCTGGATGAGGTTTTCCAGCGCTGAGCAGCGGGTCATCCAACATTGGGCTGGGGGGCGACGATGCCCCAGCTCCTCCAGATCAACCATGCCAGTGCTCCGGCATACAGTTACTGAACGCAGGACAGCGCCCCCGGTCTACTTTGTCTGAATTCGGAGAAGGAAGCTGTCCCATGATTGCCAGAGGTCTGGCCCTGTTGCTGCTCTCGGGTGTGCTGTGCCAGGCGGTGCAGGCGCGGGAGTACCGTTACAGCGATGCGCACCTGCACTATGTCGACTTCTTCCAGGAGACCGAGGGCATGCCAGCGCTGCTCAAGGCCATGGACGAGGCTGGGGTCGACCATTCGATGATTTCCGGCGTGCCAGTGGCCAAGAAATGGCACGAGGATGAACCCAAGCGGCCCCGCTATTATGCGGGGGATGATGCTGCCGCATACTGGTACAGCGCCACCGATGTCTACGTGGCGGCGGCGCTCGAGCATCTGCCCGAGGCGCAGCGGCGACGGTTTCATCCGTTTCTGACCGGTTTCAATCCGGTGGACAAGAACGCTGCAAGCCATATCGAGCGCATGCTCGACCTGTACCCGGGGCTATGGCAGGGCATCGGCGAGGTCTTCACCCGCCACGACGACCTGACCGCCTTGACCAGCGGCGACACGCCGCGGGCCAACAACGAGGCCATGGCCCGCATCTACCATCTGGCGGCGGAGCGTGATCTGCCGGTGCTGATCCATTCCAACATCACCTCCAAGCGCGAGCGCAATCCCCTGTACCTGGCGGAAATGGAGGAACCGTTGCGCAATCACCCGCACACCCGCTTCATCTGGGCCCATGCTGGCACCAGCATGGAGATCCATCGGCACCAGACGCAGATGGACTTTCTCCTGCCGACCCTGACCCGTTTGCTGGAGGATTACCCGAACCTGTATGTCGATCTGTCATGGTCGGTGTTGGAGCCGTACCTGCTGGATGACAAGCAACAACCGCGCAAGGCCTGGGTTGACCTGGTGGTGCGCTTCCCCGAGCGCTTCATGCTGGGTTCGGATGTGGTGGGACGCTTCGGTAGCCTGGGTGAGCAGATGCAGGGTTTCAGGCCGTTCCTCGATGCGTTGCCTGAAGAGGTGGCGAAGAGGGTTGCGAAGGACAATTTCCTGGCGGTGTTGCCCAAGGCATTGTAAGGCGCAAAAAAACGCCCCGAACCAGTCGGGGCGTTTTCATTACCGCATCAAGGCTTACTTGCCCTGCCAGCGCTTCAGTACGAGCGTGGCGTTGGTGCCACCGAAGCCGAAGCTGTTGCTCATGACAGTATCGATCTTTGCGTTCTCTTGGGTTTCACGCACGATCGGCATGTCGGCAACGGCTGGGTCCAGCTCATCGATGTTGGCGGAGCCGGCGATGAAGTTGTTTTCCATCATCAACATGCAGTAGATCGCTTCGTGAACGCCAGCGGCGCCCAAGGAGTGACCAGACAGGCTCTTGGTCGAGCTGATGGCCGGCGCCTTGTCGCCGAACACTTCACGTACACCCTTGATTTCCGCGACGTCGCCGACCGGGGTCGAGGTGCCGTGGGTATTGAGGTAGTCGATCGGGGTGTCGACGGTGGACATGGCCATCTGCATGCAACGGATGGCGCCTTCACCGCTTGGGGCAACCATGTCGTAGCCATCGGACGTGGCGCCATAGCCGACGATCTCGGCGTAGATCTTGGCACCACGGGCGAGGGCGTGTTCCAGCTCCTCGACCACCACCATGCCGCCGCCGCCAGCGATGACGAAACCGTCACGCTTGTTGTCGTAGGCACGCGAGGCCTTTTCCGGGGTCTCGTTATACTGGCTGGACAGCGCGCCCATGGCGTCGAACAGGAACGACTGGCTCCAGTGCTCTTCTTCACCGCCACCGGCGAAGACGATGTCCTGCTTGCCCATCTGGATCTGCTCCATCGCGGTACCGATGCAGTGTGCACTGGTGGCACAAGCCGAGGCGATGGAGTAGTTCAGGCCCTTGATCTTGAAGGGGGTGGCCAGGCATGCCGAAACGGTGCTGCTCATGGTCCGGGTGACGCGGTAGGGACCGACACGCTTGACGCCTTTCTCGCGCAGAATGTCCAGCGCTTCCATCTGGTTCAGGGTCGAGGCGCCGCCGGAGCCGGCAACCAGGCCGGTACGCGGATTGGATACCTGCTCTTCGGTCAGGCCGGAGTCCTTGATCGCGTCTTCCATTGCCAGGTAGGCATAGGCAGCGGCATGGCCGACGAAACGGAAGACCTTGCGATCGATCAGTTCCTCGAGGTTGAGGTCGATGGAACCGGAAACCTGGCTACGCAGCCCCATTTCCTTGTATTCCGGGTTGAAACGAATGCCCGGACGGCTGTTGCGCAGGTTTTCGGTGACGGTAGCTTTGTCATTGCCCAGGCACGATACGATGCCCAGACCAGTGATAACGACGCGGCGCATGCGAATAACCCTTAGAAATTGTCAGTGGAGGTGAACACACCGACGCGCAGGCCGTCGGCGGTGTAGATCTCGCGGCCGTCGACGCTGACCGAGCCATCGGCGATGGCCATGTTCAGCTTGCCTTTGAGCACGCGCTTGATGTGAATGTTGTAGGTGACCTTCTTCGCGGTCGGCAGGACCTGGCCGAAGAACTTCACTTCGCCGGAACCCAGGGCGCGACCGCGACCCGGCAGGCCTTGCCAGCCGAGGTAGAAGCCGACCAGCTGCCACATGGCGTCCAGGCCCAGGCAGCCCGGCATCACCGGATCGCCTTCGAAATGACAGGCGAAGAACCACAGGTCAGGATTGATATCCAGCTCGGCGACCAACTCACCTTTGCCGTATTTGCCCCCTTCGGCGCTGATATGGGTAATGCGATCGACCATCAGCATGTTCGGGGCGGGCAGTTGCGCATTACCTGGGCCGAACAGCTCACCGCGACTGCAGCGCAGCAGGTCTTCCCGAGTAAAGGCGTTTTGTTTGGTCATGCGAGCTCCTCAATAATCCCCGTGTGGCAGGGGGCAAATCTTCCCGACCGACCCAGCGCGCTTGCGCATGGGGCAGTAGCCTACAGGTAGACTATTGCGTTGTAGTGAAAGTCACAGCGCACAAGGTAAAAGAAGTACAGGTGTGCACTGAAAAGTCTATTCTCAGGTCCGGCGAAGATCCTGTCCAGTCTGTAAGACTGCCGCAATTTAGCATTAATCGCCAGTCGCGACTGCCTGGCCGGGTAGCCAACGTTGCAGAATCTGCTGCAGGTCGGTGCGTTTGAACGGTTTGCTCAGGTAATCGTTCATTCCGGCCCCCAGGCAACGCTCGCGATCGCCTTGCAGGGCATTGGCGGTCAAGGCGATGATCGGCAGGTTGGCGCCTTGCGGCAATTGGCGGATGCGCCGGGTGGCCTCATAGCCGTCGACCAACGGCAGGCGGCAATCCATCAGCGCCGCGGCAAAGTCCTGGCGGCTGACCTGCTCCACAGCCTGAGCCCCATCGACGGCGATGCTTACCTCCAAGCCCAAACTGCGCAGCATGGCCTCGATCACGCTCTGGTTCACCGGATTGTCCTCGACCAGCAGGATATGCCCACTCAGCGCGCGGTGGGTTGGCATTGGTGCGAGTAGGGCGGCGGGGCCGCTAGACAGTGCCAGGGGGATTTCCAGGGTGAAGGTCGAGCCCTGGCCTTTGCGGCTTTCCCCACGCACGTTACCGCCCATGCGCTCGGCCAGCGTGCGGGCGATAGACAGGCCCAGGCCGGTGCCGCCATAACGTCTGGAGATCGAGCTGTCGGCCTGCTGGAAGGCGACGAACATGGTTTCCAGGCGGTCACTGTCGATGCCGATACCGGTGTCATGTACCGCGCAGGTGAATCCTACGAGCTGGCGGTCCAGTACGTGCCAATGCGCCTGTACCTCGACCTGGCCGTGCTCGGTGAATTTCAAGGCGTTGCCAATCAGGTTCAGCAGGATTTGGCGAATACGCGTCGGATCCCCGACGACCTGCAAGTGCTCGATTCCCGGCGGCAGCGTCAGGCGCAGCGTCAGGCCGCGCTGCTGGGCGCCGTGCTGGAACGACTGCACGCTGCTGATGACCAGTTCGCCCAGATTGAAGTCGATCTGCTCAAGCTCCAGGGCGGTGCGCTCGATGCGCGAGAAGTCGAGGATGTCGTTGATCACCTTGAGCAGATGGCCGGTCGACTCGCTCGCCACCGCCGTGTACTCGGCCTGCTCGTGCGTCAGGCGGGTGGTTTCGAGCAACTGCAGCATGCCCAGTACGCCGTTGAGCGGCGTGCGCAATTCGTGACTCATCATCGCCAGGAAATCGGACTTGGCCTTGTTGGCCTGCTCTGCCTCCTCCCGTGCCTGGATCAACTGGCTCATGGCCTGTTGCTGTTCGTGGCTGGCCTGGCCCAAGGCCCTGGCCAGGTTATTGATATGCCGGGCCAGGTGGCCCAGTTCGCTGTCGTCCACCACTGGCAGCGGCGCATCGAACTCGCCCTGTTGGATGGCCTTGACCGCATGCCCCATGTCGCTGATCGGCTTGGCCAGGCTCAGGGCCAGGCGGCGCGCCAGGATGAAGGTGAACAGCAGGGCGAACAATGCCAGGATTGCGGCCTTGATGACGATTTCCTGCTGGCGCTCGCTGAAGGCATCATCCGACATGCCGACGATCACCCGACCCAGGTAATCGTCGCCGACGCTCGGTGTCGATACTTTGCCCTGCTGCAGAAAGTCGTTGTCCAGGCGGATCTGCTGCAGACGGATCGGCGCCTGAAACACTTCCACCTGCTGGGCGCGGTGGGTGCTCTCGTCCGCCTGCTCGACATACACCAGGATATGGTTGCGGCTGTCCTGCACTTCGAGAAAGCGCACGTGCGGGATGGTAAGGGTAGCCCGCATCAGGCTTTCGAGGACTTCGTCGTTGCCCGAGATTACGCCGTATTCGGAGGCCGGGGCCAGCTGATTGGCAATCAGCTGGCCGGTATGGTTTAGCTCCTGGCGCAGGTCCTGAAGGCGCACGAAGGTGAAAAAGCTAATCAACAGCAACGTCAGCAGCAGGGCAGGCCCCAGACTGATGATCTGCGTGCGGGTGTGGATGTCCCAGCTCAGGCGCTTGCTCATGGGATGGGTTCTCCTTCGGCAAGGGCCAGGGCGGCGGCGTTCGGGTCGATGGGTTCCAGGCCCAAGGCGCGGGCGACCTGCTGGTTGCCGCGGACGCCGAAGTGCTCGGGGTAGAGGCTGCGTGGCCACTTGGCCGGGGGCTGGTCGAGCAGGCGGTCGAGTACCGTCAGCCAGTCCTGCTGGTCACTGAAGGTGCTGGCAAGGGCGCCGGCGCGGACGAAGCCGGCATTGGGGCCAATCAGCGGCATTTGCCGCGCATAGGTGCTGAGCAGCAGGTTCTTTGCGGTCTTGGAGTTGTACAGCTCGGGATCGTCGATGCCCAGCAGCATGTCGCTGTTGCTCAGCAGGTGCTGCAGTGGGCGGCTGTCACGCAACTGCGGCCAGTCTTGAGCGACGATTTCCAGCCCCAGGGGGCCGGCCGCGCGGCGCAGTTCATCGACCAGAAAACGGCTGTGCTCGGCGTACAGCACCCCGACACGGCGGGCCTGGGGCAACAGGTAGCGGGTCAGTCGCAGTTGCCGATCAGGCGGCGGATCGCTCCACAACAGGCTGAGGTACGCCGGGCGCGACTTTCCCAGGCGTTGCTGGGCCTGGACGCGGCTCACGCGCAAGGCCAGGGCGGGGGGGCCTGCGGCCTCGCCAAGGCGCCATTCCAGCGCCGCCTTGTCCAGCAGGATCAGGCGGGTGTCGCCCTTGAGCTTGCCTGGCTGTGGCAGCTGCGCCACCGGCAGGAAACGCACGTGGTCCTGCGGGCGTTGTGTTTCAAGGGCTGTCACGAAGCTGCGGATGCCTGGCTGATCTTGGGCCCCGACCAGCAGGATCTCGTTGGCCGAGAGCGTGCCCAGGGGCCAGAAAAAGACCAGCAGCAGACCGCGCAGCAGGCGGTCCATCAGAACTCCAGCTCGGCGCTGACGCTCAGGCGATGGCGGCTGTCGTAGCGGTTCTGGTAGGCGGTGGTCGGTTCGTCGTCCAGGCGTTGCTGCCACAAGGCTGCCAGCTCCAGGCTGGTGCCTTGCCAGCGCAGGCGTTTGGCCAGGCGCAGGTCCAGGCGCTCGTAGCGGTACTGGTTCAAGGCGTCATCGCCGTAGTAGAACAGCGCGCTGGACCAGTCATTGCCCCAGTCGCGCATCCAGCCGACCGATCCGCTGTTGCGCGCGCTCATGCGGCGGTCGTCGGGGTTGCTGGCCCAGGCGTCGATGTAGGCGTAGGTGGCGCGCAGGCGGTCGCTCAGGGTCGGGCGCCAGTCCAGCTGCGTTTCGCTGCCAGTGAAGCGGGCCTTGTTGGCATTGCTGGCGATGTACTGGTTGTTGCGCAACGGCTCGCTGATCATGCCGGTGATCTCGTCGTGGAACAGCTTCAGGTCCACGTTGAGCTCCAGGGCGCTGAAGTAGCCGTTGTAGCCCAGCTCGCGGGAACGCATGCGTTCCTGCTCGAGATTGCCCGGGCCGCGTGTCTTTACGAAGTATTCGGCGTTCTGCTGACCGAAGGCAGTGGGGCTGAGGTTGTTGACCCGGTAGCTCCAATTGACGTTGTTCTCGAACATGTCGGGAGAGCGTACGGCCTCCGAGTACACCGCGCGCAGGCCATGGCGTGGGGTGATCAGGTAGTTGACCGCCACCCGCGGGGTCAGCGAGTTGCCGGCCAGGCGGGTGTGCTCGAACATCGCTCCACCCTGGAGGATCCAGTGTTCATCGGCACGCCATTCCAGCTGGCCGAACATGCGCACGGTCTGGTCGTCGAGGCTGCCATTGAAGTAGGTCTGCGAATCGGCGCGGTCATAGCGCAGGTTCAGGCCGCTGAGCAGGCGCAGGTTGTCGGTCAGGCTCAGGGTGTCCTGCAGCTCCAGGTCATAGCGGGTTTCCCGGGTACTCTGGTCGACGTCGCCGCACACCACCTGGCTGCCGCCTTCGTTGTCCCACTGGTGCTTGATCTGGTCGCGCAGCGTCTGCTGCAGCGGATCGATGCTGGCGGGCGGGGCATTGATGTTGCGGGCCACCTGTTCGGCGTAATCCGGGTTCAGTTGCCACAACCGGGTCAACTGCGGGCTGAAGGACAGCGCTGCGTCACAGGCGCGCCAGACCTGCTGGCGGTCGAAGTGCTGCGCCGAGCCCTGCACGTAGAGACTGTGCTCTGGGTTGAAATCGATGTTCCAGCGCACCGAGCCGGCATAGTCCTTGGCGTTGACGTCGGCGTTGTAGCCGGCGGCAGTCACGTAGGGAAACACCGGCTGGTAGGTGTAGGGGCGCTGATTGCTGCCTTCCTTGGCCGCCAGTTGCCATTCCAGGCTCTGGTTGGGCGCCAGGGTGTGGCTGGCGCTGATGTTGAAGCGGGTCAGGCGGCGGCTATCGCGGTAGTCCTGGCCGGATGCGTTACTGTCGAAACCCTCATCGGCCATGCCTGACAGCGACAGGCGCAGATCGCCGCCCTCCCAGCCCATGCCGTGACTGGCGTACCAGTCGTTGATGCCGTCCTCGCCACGGGTCACCTTCAGCCGCGTGCCGTGGCTGTCGGCGGGGTTGCGGGTAAGGATGTTGACCACTGCCATCAGCGCATTGGCTCCGTAGCTGACGGTGTTGGGCCCGCGGAAGACCTCGATGCGCTCGATGTCCTCCAAGGCCAGCGGAATATCGCTCCAGTCCACGGTGGCCAGCCCTGCGCGGTACACCGAACGGCCATCGATCAGCACTTGCATGCGTCGGGCGTCGTTGACGTTGCTACCGTGGTAGTTGACCGTTGGCTGGTTGCCGGAACCGTAGCCGATCATCATGCCAGGCACCAGGCGCAGCAGCTCGGGGATGTCGCGGGCGCCGCTGGCGCGAATCAGCGCGCCGTCGAGCACGGTCATGCTGCCGGGCACGGCCGCGGGCGATTGCTTCAGGCGCGTGGCAGTCAGAACCTGGGGCAGGGACGCGTTGTCGATGAACAGATCGTCGGCCATTGCCGGGCCGCCCAGCAGGGCAGTCAGCAACAGCAGGCGCGGGGCGGGAGCAGGGCCAGGGAACACGGTACGGCCTTGTATCGATGTGAAGCCGGCATGTTAAACGACCGGGCGGCTTTTGCCAGTGACCCAGCGGGATTGATGAGCGTTTCTGCCATTGGTCCTGCCCGGCTCGCTCCGTATAATGCGCAAGACGCCACTTATTATTGGTTTTAACGGATTGGATATGACTGAACAGCAGCCTGTTGCAGTGCTTGGAGGCGGGAGTTTCGGTACCGCCGTGGCGAACCTGCTGGCGGAAAACGGTGCACGGGTGCAGCAGTGGATGCGTGATCCCGAGCAGGCCGAGGCCATGCGCACCAACCGCGAGAATCCGCGTTACTTGAAGGGCATCAAGCTTCAGGCCGCGGTCGAGCCGGTCAATGACCTGCTCGCGACGCTCACCGCCTGCGACCTGATCTTCGTCGCCTTGCCTTCCAGCGCCTTGCGCAGCGTGCTGGCGCCGCATGCCGAGCTGCTGCGCGGCAAATACCTGGTCAGCCTGACCAAGGGCATCGAGGCGCAGAGCTTCAAGCTGATGAGCCAGATTCTCGAGGAGATCGCCCCCCAGGCGCGCATCGGCGTGTTGTCAGGACCCAACCTGGCCCGCGAGATCGCCGAGCACGCGCTGACCGCCACGGTGGTCGCCAGCGAGGACGAAACACTCTGCCAGCGCGTGCAAGCGGTGCTGCACGGGCGCACCTTCCGTGTCTATGCCAGTGCCGATCGATTCGGTGTCGAGCTCGGTGGGGCGTTGAAGAACGTCTATGCGATCATTGCCGGCATGGCCGTGGCCCTGGGGATGGGCGAGAATACCAAGAGCATGCTGATCACCCGGGCGCTGGCCGAGATGACTCGATTCGCGGTCAGCCAGGGTGCCAATCCCATGACCTTCCTCGGTCTTGCTGGCGTTGGCGACCTGATCGTCACCTGTTCCTCGCCCAAGAGCCGCAACTACCAGGTCGGTCACGCGCTGGGCCAGGGGCTGAGCCTTGAAGAGGCGGTCAACCGCCTGGGCGAGGTGGCGGAGGGGGTCAACACCCTCAAGGTGCTCAAGGCCAAGGCGCAGGAGCTGCAGGTGTACATGCCGCTGGTCGCTGGGCTTCATGCGATCCTCTTCGAGGGGCGCACGCTGAACCAGGTGATCGAGCTGCTGATGCGCGCCGAACCCAAGACGGACATCGATTTCATCTCCACCAGCGGTTTCAACTGATTACAGGAGTAACACATGAACGACTCCCCGAACCGCGCCCAGCGCGAATCGATCATCCTGCGCGTCCTGTGGATGCTGGTGTTCCTGGTGATTTGGCAGCTGGCCGAGCTGTTGCTGGCCGGCCTGGTAGTGGTGCAACTGATCTACCGCCTGATCTACGCTGCGCCCAGCGCCAGCCTGATGAACTTTGGCGACAGCCTCAGCCAGTTCCTGGCCCAGATCGGTCGTTTTGGCACCTTCCATACCGACCAGAAGCCTTGGCCGTTCTCCGACTGGCCGACGCCGCGCGCGCCTGAAGGCGAGGCACCCCACAGCGTGGCGCCAGCGGCGCATCCGGTGCGCGACGAAGAGCCCAAGCTGTGAAGCTGTGGGTGCTGCGTCACGGCGAGGCCGAACCGCGGGCCAACACTGACGCCGAGCGACGCCTGACCGTCCATGGCCGCGAGCAGGTGCTGCGCAGTGCCGCGCGTTTGCTCGGCCAGCCGCTGCAGGCCATCATCGCCAGCCCCTATGTACGCGCGCAGCAGACCGCAGCGCTGGCACACGCGGCGCTGGACTTCGCCGAGCCGGTGCGCACGGTACCCTGGCTGACGCCCGAGAGCGACCCGCAGCAGGTGATCGCCGAGCTGGACCGGCTGGGCCTGGAGCAGGTCCTGCTGGTCAGCCACCAGCCCCTGGTGGGCGCCCTGGTCGGCCTGCTCGAGCATGGCCACTACCAGGCCCCGTCGGCAATGAGCACGGCAACCCTGGCTGAGCTCGAAGGCGACTGGCCGCTGGCCGGGCTGATGACCCTGGCTGGCCTGCACGCGCCTTGACCTGCGCAGGTGGACGATTGACCTGATCGCCCTTGTCGATGGCCTATCCGGACATTGCCGCGGGAATGCGGCATGCCGACAATGGGCCATCATTCAATCCGGGACCGCGGTCATGTCGCAGCAGATCTTCTTCGCCCATGCCAACGGCTTTCCCTCCGCCACCTACGGCAAGCTCTTCGCCGCCCTGGCGCCGGACTACCGGGTCCGTCACTTGGCCCAGCATGCCCACGATCCGCGCTTTCCGGTCGATGACAACTGGCAAAATCTGGTCGACGAACTGCTTCACCACCTCGAGCAGCAGGGCGGGCCGGTGTGGGGCGTGGGGCATTCGCTCGGCGGTGTCTTGCATCTGCACGCGGCAATGCGCTGCCCCCAGTACTACCGCGGCGTGGTAATGCTTGACTCGCCAGTGCTGACCCGCGCCGACCAGTGGCTGATCCGCGCGGCCAAGCGCTGGGGCTTCATCGACCGCATCACCCCGGCCGGGCGCACCCTGGGGCGACGCGAGGCGTTCCCCGATCTCGACACCGCCCGTGCCTATTTCTCTGGCAAGGGCCTGTTCCGCCAGTTCGATCCCGATTGCCTGGAGGCCTACCTCGAACATGGTCTGGAGCCGGTGGAGCAAGGCCTGCGCCTGCGCTTCGACCCGGCTACCGAGATCAGCATCTACCGCAGCCTGCCGCATCTGAGCCCAGGGGCGGTGAGCCAGCTGCAGATTCCCCTGGCCATGGTGCGCGGCAGCAAGAGCCGCGTGATCCGCAGGCACCATGCCTATGCGGTGCGTGGCATGCCGCGCGGCGAGTACCACAGCCTGCCGGGTGGCCACATGTTCCCACTGGAGCGCCCGACCGACACCGCCAGCCTGATCAAGGGCCTGTTCGACCGCTGGAGCCAGGCATGAGCGCCCAAGTCGAGGAGGTGCGCCTGAGCCTGGGGCATATCGAACTGGCCGCGCACCTGTTCGGTCCCGCCGATGGCCTGCCGGTGATTGCCCTGCATGGCTGGCTGGACAATGCCAACAGCTTCGCGCGCCTGGCGCCGCGCCTACGGGGCGTGCGTATCGTTGCCTTGGACCTGGCCGGGCATGGGTATTCCGCGCACCGCCCGTTAGGCGCCGGCTATGCCCCGGCCGACTATGCGCACGACGTGCTGCGGGTCGCCGAGCAACTGGGCTGGCAACGCTTTGCCCTGCTCGGGCATTCGCTGGGCGCGATCATCGCGGTGCTCCTGGCCGGCGCCTTGCCCGACCGGGTCAGCCACCTGGCGCTGATCGATGGCGTATTGCCGCCAGTCGGTGAGCCGCAGGATGCCGCCGAGCGCATGGGCATGGCCCTGGCGGCGCAGTTGCGCCTGGATGGCAAGCGCAAGAGCGTCTACGCCAGTCTGGAGGAGGGCATCCAGGCGCGCATGAGGGGCAGGGTCGCGGTCAGCCGCGATGCCGCCGAGTTGCTCGCCCAGCGTGGCTTGATGCCGGTACCGGGCGGCTTCAGCTGGCGCAGTGACAGCCGCTTGACCCTGCCGTCGCCCACGCGCCTGTCTCAGGCGCAGGGCATGGCCTTCGTGCGTCGTATCGCTTGCCCGGCACGCCTGGTGGTCGCCAAGGACGGCATGCTCGCACGCCACACAAGCCTGCTCGAGCAGCTACCCTTTGAACAGGAAACACTACCTGGCGGCCACCATCTGCACCTGAACGACGAGGCCGGCGCTATCCTTGTTGCAGACTGTTTCAATCGCTTCTTTGGCTTTTCTTGACTTGCGGCAGGCAAGTGTCGAGGCTTGGCGGGTTGAACAGGGAGACAACCAATGAACCAGCTTGACCCCAATGCCTTCAGTTTTGGCGCCCCGTGCGATGTGGGCGCCCGATGAGCCTACGACCCATACGCACTACTCTAGCCGCCTGCCTGTGCCTTGCCAGCCCGCTGCTCTGGGCGGGCACCTTGCCCGCGCCGGTGGATGCCAAGCTGGTGGAGCAGCGCCCTGCCGTGGAGCAGGAACGCATCTACCCAATGGGGCCCTTGCGCAAGATCGGCAATCGCCTGCGGGTGGAGAACAAGATCGAAAGCCGCGGCCAGGTCAGTTCCGTGACCTACGAGCTGCCACCCGAGCGCACCGCACGCGAAGCCTTCACCAGCGCCCGCGAGGCCTTGCAGGCCGAGGGCGGCTATCCACTGTTCTGGTGCCAGGGCCGCGATTGTGGCGAGGCCAGCCTGTGGGCCAACGAGGTGTTCAAGAACGCCCGCCTCAACGGTGGCGACGAGCAACAGGCGTTCATCCTCCTGCGCCGCAGCGCCGAACAGAACAACACCCTGGTGTCGCTCTACAGCGTCACGCGTGGCAACAAGCGTGCCTACCTGCATGTCGAGGAGTTTGTCGCCGGCAGCCCGCTGGGGACGGTGCTGCCGACAGCGGGGACCGTGCTGCGCGAACTGCGCGACACCGGCAAGCTCGACTATCCGGACCTGGGTGAGCCCCAGGAGGACTGGGTCAACCTGCTGGCGCGCAGCCTGAACCTGGACAGCACCCTGCGCGCCAGCCTCAGCGGCGAGCAGGCCGAAGCCTGGCGCGAGCAACTGGTGCGTGCCGGCGTGCGCAGCGCCCGCCTGGAAGTAGGCGCTGCGCCGACCGAGGGCCTGCACCTGGAGCAGATCCATTGATCGGGTCCACGCATGGTCAATAATGACCGCCTGCTGGTGCAGATCATCCTGCTGGCGCTGTTGGGCGCTGGCCTGTGGGTAATGGCGCCATTCATCTCGGCACTGCTCTGGGGAGCGATTCTGGCCTTTGCCAGCTGGCCGATGATGCGCCTGTTGACGCGCCTGCTGGGCGGGCGCGAAGGCCTGGCGGCGGGGGTGCTGACCGGCGTGTGGATGTTGCTGGTGGCGCTGCCGCTGGTTTGGCTGGGCTTCAACCTGGCCGACCATATCCGTGATGCCACCGCCTTCGTCCGCGATGTGCAGGTCGACGGGCTGCCCGACGCGCCCCCTTGGCTGGGTGGCATCCCATTGGTGGGCGAGCGCCTGGTCGGCATATGGGACACCCTCGATCAGCAAGGCTCGGCGCTGCTGGCCTCGGTCAAGCCCTACCTGGGGCAGGTGGGCAACTGGCTGTTGGCGCGCAGTGCGCAGATCGGCGGCGGTATCCTCGAGCTCACCCTGAGCCTGGTCTTCGTGTTTTTCTTCTACCGCGATGGGCCGCGGCTGGCGGCCTTCGTCCTGCGCCTGCTGCAGCGTTTGATGGGCGCGCGCGCGGAGTACTACCTGGAACTGGTGGCCGCCACCGTGCAGCGAGTCGTCAACGGCGTCATTGGCACCGCGGCGGCCCAGGCGCTCCTCGCGCTGATCGGTTTTCTGATCGCCGGGGTCCCTGGGGCGCTGGTGCTGGGCCTGGTCACCTTCATGCTCAGCCTGATCCCCATGGGGCCGCCGTTGGCCTGGGTGCCCGCCACGGCGTGGCTGGCGTGGAAGGGCGACTATGGCATGGCCGTGTTCCTCGGAATCTGGGGCACCTTCGTCATCAGTGGCGTGGACAACGTACTCAAGCCCTACCTGATCAGTCGAGGCGGCAACCTCCCGCTGGTGATCGTGCTGCTCGGGGTCTTCGGCGGCCTGCTGGCGTTCGGCTTCATCGGCTTGTTCATCGGCCCGACCTTGCTGGCGGTGGCCTACAGCCTGTTACTCGACTGGAGCCGCACCACCGTGCCGCCCCCGCCACAGCCTTAGGGGCGTGGGAGGCCGGGGCTCGCTGGTAGATTTCGCGGCGCCTCTTATGAAGGCGCAGCGGTCGTGTTGGCGCAGTCGCTGCCCAGGAACGCAGCCTCCAGCAACTGCCGGGTGTAGCTGTGCTGCGGGTTCTGGAAGATCGCCTGGGCATCGCCCTGTTCCACCACCTGGCCCTGCTTGATCACCATCAGTTGGTGACTGAGCGCCTTGACCACCGCCAGGTCGTGGCTGATGAACAGGTAGGTCAGGTTGTACTTGCTCTGCAGGTTGCGCAGCAGCTCCACCACCTGGCGCTGCACGGTGCGGTCCAGTGCCGAGGTCGGCTCGTCGAGCAGGATCAGCGCCGGCTTGAGCACCAGGGCGCGGGCGATGGCGATGCGCTGGCGCTGGCCGCCGGAAAACTCATGGGGGTAGCGATGGCGGGTCTCGGGGTCGAGGCCGACCTCCTCGAGCGCGGCAATGATCGCCGCCTCCTGTTCCTCGGTCGAGCCGATGCGGTGGATGCGCAAGCCCTCGCCAACGATGTCGGCCACGCTCATGCGTGGGCTGAGGCTGCCGAAGGGATCCTGGAAGACCACTTGCATCTGCCGTCGCAGCGGCCGCACTGCTTTCTGGTTCAAGCCTTCCAGCGCCTGCCCCTGGAAGCGGATGCCGCCCTGGCTCGAGATCAAGCGCAGGATGGCCAGGCCCAGGGTCGACTTGCCCGACCCGCTTTCGCCGACAATGCCCAGGGTCTGGCCCTGGGGCAGGCTGAAGTTGATGCCGTCGACGGCCTTGACGTGATCCACGGTCTTGCGCAGCACGCCCTTCTTGATCGCAAACCACACCCGCAGGTCGTTGACTTCCAGCAGGGGGGCGCCAACCGGATTGGCGGCCGGCTGGCCGCTGGGGTCGGCACCGATCAGCATCTGCGTGTAGGGGTGCTGGGGGGAGCGGAACAGGGTCTGGCAATCGGCCTGCTCGACGATCTGCCCGCGCTGCATGACGCACACCCGGTGGGCGACGCGCTTGACCAGGTTGAGGTCGTGGCTGATCAGCAACAGCGCCATGCCCAGGCGCGCCTGTAGTGCCTTGAGCAGGTCGAGGATCTTCAGTTGTACCGTCACGTCCAGTGCCGTGGTGGGTTCGTCGGCAATCAGCAATTCCGGCTCGTTGGCCAAGGCCATGGCAATCATCACCCGTTGCCGCTGGCCCCCGGAGAGTTCATGGGGCAGGGCCTTGAGGCGCTTGCCCGGCTCAGGGATGCCGACCAGTTCCAGCAACTCCAGCGTACGCGTGGTGGCCTGCCTGCCGGTCAGGCCCTTGTGCAGCAGAAGAACCTCGTTGATCTGCTTCTCGATGCTGTGCAGCGGGTTGAGCGAAGTCATCGGCTCCTGGAAGATCATCGCGATGCGATTGCCGCGAATGCGCTGCATGGGCCGCTCGCCCAGGGTGAGCAGGTCCTGCTCGCCATAGCGGATGCTGCCACTGGGGTGGCGGGCCAGGGGGTAGGGTAACAGGCGCAGGATCGAGTGGGCGGTGACCGACTTGCCCGAGCCGCTTTCGCCGACCAGGGCCAGGGTCTCGCCCTTGCGGATATCGAAGCTGATGCCCTCGACCACGCGCTGCACCTGTTCACCGGTGACGAACTCGACCGCCAGGTCGCGGACTTCGATCAGATTGGGATTGTTCATCTCATTTCCTCGGGTCGAAGGCATCGCGGGCGGATTCGCCGACGAACACCAGCAGGCTCAACATCAGGGCCAGCACGGCGAAGGCACTGATGCCCAGCCACGGCGCTTGCAGGTTGGACTTGCCCTGGGCCACCAGCTCACCCAGCGAGGGCGCGCCCGCGGGCAGGCCAAAGCCGAGAAAGTCCAGGGCCGTCAGAGTGCCGATGGCGCCGGTCAGGATGAAGGGCATGAAGGTCATGGTCGAGATCATTGCATTGGGCAGGATGTGCCGGTACATGATCGCGCCATTGCGCATGCCCAGGGCACGGGCGGCACGCACGTACTCAAGGTTACGCCCGCGCAGGAACTCGGCCCGCACCACGTCCACCAGGCTCATCCAGCTGAACAGCAGCATGATCCCCAGCAGCCACCAGAAGTTGGGCTGGACGAAACTGGCGAGGATGATCAGCAGGTACAACACCGGCAGCCCCGACCAGATCTCCAGAAAGCGCTGGCCGACCAGGTCCACCCAGCCGCCATAGAAACCCTGCAGGGCGCCGGCGATCACCCCGATGATGGAACTGAGCACGGTCAGCGTCAGGGCAAACAGCACCGACACGCGGAAACCGTAGATCACCCGGGCCATGACATCGCGGCCCTGGTCATCGGTGCCCAGCCAGTTGTCCGCCGAGGGAGGCGCGGGGGCCGGGACCTTGAGGTCGTAGTTGATGCTCTGGTAGCTGTACGGGATCGGCGCCCACAGCACCCAGCTGTCCTTGGCCGCGAGCAGTTCGCGGATGTAGGGGCTCTTGTAGTTGGCCTCCAGCGGGAATTCGCCACCGAAGGTGGTTTCCGGGTAGCGCTTGAATGCCGGGAAATACCACTGGCCGTCGTAGCGCACGGCAATCGGCTTGTCGTTGGCGACCAGCTCGGCGCCCAGGCTCAGGCCAAACAGGATCAGAAACAGCCACAACGACCACCAGCCACGGCGATTGGCCTTGAAGCGCTCGAAGCGCCGTCGGTTCAGAGGGGACAAGGCCATGTCAGTGCTCCCGGCTGGCGAAGTCGATGCGTGGATCGACCAGGGTGTAGGTCAGGTCGCCGATCAGTTTCACCACCAGTCCCAGCAGGGTGAAGATGAACAGGGTACCGAAGACCACCGGATAGTCGCGGTTGATCGCCGCTTCGAAGCTCATCAGGCCCAGGCCATCGAGGGAGAAGATCACTTCGATCAGCAAGGAGCCGGTGAAGAAGATACCGATGAAGGCCGAGGGGAAGCCGGCGATGACCAGCAGCATGGCATTGCGGAACACGTGCCCGTAAAGCACCCGTGACCGGCTCAGGCCCTTGGCCTTGGCGGTGACCACGTACTGCTTGTTGATCTCGTCGAGGAAGCTGTTCTTGGTCAGCAGGGTCATGGTGGCGAAGTTGCCGATGACCAGCGCGGTGATTGGCAACACCAGGTGCCAGAAGTAGTCCAGCACCTTGCCAGTGGTGGAAAGCGCGTCGAAGTTGTTCGAGGTCAGGCCACGCAACGGGAACCAGTCGAAGTAGCTGCCACCGGCGAATACCACGATCAGCAGGATGGCGAACAGGAACGCGGGGATGGCATAGCCGACGATGATCGCCGAACTGGTCCAGACGTCGAAGTGACTGCCGTGGCGCACCGCCTTGGCGATTCCCAGGGGGATCGACACCAGGTACATGATCAGGGTGCTCCACAGCCCCAGGGAGATCGACACGGGCATTTTCTCGAGGATCAGATCGATGACCTTGGCGTCACGGAAGAAGCTCTCGCCAAAATCCAGCTGGGCGTAGTTCTTGATCATGATCCAGAGGCGTTCAGGTGCCGATTTGTCGAAGCCGTACATGCGTTCGATCTCGGCGATCAGGGCCGGGTCCAAGCCCTGCGCGCCGCGGTAGTTGGAGCCGGCAACGGCGACTTCGGCACCGCCGCCGGCGATGCGGCTGGTGGCGCCTTCGAAGCCTTCGAGCTTGGCGATCATCTGCTCGACCGGGCCGCCGGGAGCGGCCTGGACGATGAGGAAGTTGATGACCAGGATGCCCAGTAGCGTGGGGATGATCAGCAGCAAGCGCCGCAGGATATAGGCGAGCATGTCAGTTCGCCTCGTCCGCGGCCGGTGCCTGACCGGCCTTAGCCTGCGGCAGCGCCGGCGTCACCTCGGGCTTGATCCACCAGGTGTGGATGCCAATGTCGTACTTGGGCGACACCTTCGGATGGCCGATAGGGTTCCAGTACGCCACGCGCCAGGTCTTGATGTGCCAATTGGGGATCACGTAATACCCCCACTGCAGCACCCGGTCCAGGGCTCGGGTGTGGGCGATCAGGCCCTGGCGCGAGTCGGCGTTGATCAGGCTTTCGACCAGGCTGTCGATGGCCGGGTCGCGCAGGCCCATGAAGTTGCGGCTGCCAGGGTTGTCGGCGCTGCTGCTGGACCAGAACTCGCGCTGCTCGTTGCCCGGCGAGTTGGATTGCGGGAAACCGCCGACGATCATGTCGAAGTCGCGCGAACGCAGGCGGTTGATGTACTGCGAGACGTCCACCCGGCGGATGTTCAGCTCGATGCCGAGGTCGGCCAGGTTGCGCTTGAACGGCAGCAGGATGCGTTCGAACTCGGTCTGCGCCAAGAGGAATTCGATCGACACCGGCTTGCCCTGAGTATCGACCATCTTGTCGTCGACGATCTTCCAGCCCGCTTCCTGCAGCAGCTTGTAGGCCTTGCGCTGCTGGTCGCGGATCATGCCACTGCCGTCGCTGACCGGATTGGCGAAGGCCTGGGTGAAGACCTGCTCGGGAATCTTGCCGCGCAGCGGTTCGAGGATCTTCAACTGTTCGGCGTCCGGCAGGCCGCTGGCGGCCATCTCGGAGTTCTCGAAGTAGCTGGTGGTGCGGGTGTAGGCGCCATTGAACAGCTGCTTGTTGGTCCATTCATAGTCCAGCAGCAGGCTCAGGGCCTCGCGCACCCGGATGTTCTGGAACAGCGGCCGGCGCAGGTTGTAGATGAAACCCTGCATGCCGGTGGGATTGCCGTTGGGCAGCTCCTCGCGAATCAGCCGGCCGTCACGCACGGGCGGGACGTTGTAGGCGGTAGCCCAGTTCTTGGCGCTGATTTCCAGCCAGTAATCGAACTGGCCAGCCTTGAGAGCCTCAAGGGCCACGGTGTTGTCGCGGTAGTAGTCGTAGGTCAGCTCGTCGAAGTTGTAGAAGCCGCGGGTCACCGCCAAGTCCTTGGCCCAGTAGTCCTTGACCCGCTCGTAGCGCACCGAGCGGCCAGGTTTGACCTCGGCGACCCTGTACGGTCCGCTGCCCAGCGGAGCCTCGAGGTTGCCGCGGGTAAAATCGCGGCCCTCCCACCAATGCTTGGGCAGCACCGGCAGTTGGCCGAGGATCAACGGCAGCTCGCGGTTGTTCTTGTGCTTGAAGGTAAACAGCACCCGTTGCGGATCCTCGGCGATCACGTCGGCGACGTCGGCGTAATAGCCGCGGAACAGCGGCGCGCCCTGCTTGATCAGGGTGTTGAAGGTGAACACCACATCCTCCGCCTGGATCGGGTGGCCATCATGGAAGCGTGCTTCGGGACGCAGGTAGAACCGCACCCAGCTATTGTCCGGGGCCTTCTCGATCTTGCCAGCGACCAGGCCATACTCGGTGAAGGGCTCGTCCAGGCTCTGGGCCATCAGCGTGTCGTAGATCAGGCTGATATCCTCTGCCGGCACGCCCTTGTTGATGTACGGGTTGAGGCTGTCGAAGCCGCCGAAGCTGGATTGGCGGAAGGTGCCGCCCTTGGGCGCGTCGGGGTTGACGTAGTCGAAGTGCTTGAAGTCGGCGGGATACTTGGGCGGCTCGTCGTACAGCGTCAGCGCATGTTGCGGCGCGGCCAGTGCCGGTACGCTCAGGCAGACGAGCAACAGGCTCCCGGCCAGACGGCGCAGGCGGTGCGTTGGCATCATTGGGCGTTCTCCGAAGTCTTGAGCCACCAGCTGTTCAAGCCCAGGGTGTAGGGCGGCGTGGTGACGAAGGCGAACCGGTTGCGGTAGGCCAGGCGGTGATTGTCGAGATACCAGTTGGGAATCATGTAGTGGTGCCAGGACAGCACCCGGTCCAGGGCACGGGCGGCGGCGACCTGGTCGTCGCGGGTGCGGGCGGCAAGCAGTGTGTCGAGCAGGTGGTCGACCACCGGGTCCTGGACGCCAGCGTAGTTCTTGCTGCCCTTGACCGACGCCTGGCTGGAGTGGAAGTACAGCCACTGTTCAAGGCCGGGGCTGAGGGTCTGGGCCAGGGTCATCAGAATCATGTCGAAATCGAATTGGTCCAGGCGCTGTTTGTACTGGGCGCGGTCGACGGTGCGCAAACGGGCATCGATGCCGATGCTGACGAGATTTTCGACATAAGGTTGCAGAAGGCGTTCGAGGTTCGGGTTGACCAGCAGCAACTCCATCCGGAACGGGCGACCCTGGCTGTCCTGCAGGCGCTGGCCATTGAGGGTCCAGCCGGCTTCGGCGAGCAGCGCCAGCGCCTGGCGCAGGGTCTGCCGGCTGATACCGCGACCATCGGTCTGGCTGACCTGCAAGGGTTGCTTGAACAGCGCCGCCGGCAGCTGGTCGCGGTAGGGTGCCAGCAGCAGCCATTCCTTGCCCACCGGCAGGCCGCTGGCGGCGAACTCGCTGTTGGGGTAATAGCTGGTCGAACGCCGGTAGGCACCGCTGAACAGGGCACGGTTGGTCCACTCGAAGTCGAGCATCAGGCCCAGGGCCTGGCGCACGCGCTCATCGTTGAAAAGCGACCGGCGGCTGTTCATGAACAGGCCCTGGGTCTGGGTCGGAATCTTGTGCGGGATCTGCGCCTTGATCACCTGGCCACGGCGCACCGCCGGGAAGGTGTAGCCATTGGCCCAGTTTTTCGCCTGGTGTTCGATGTAGATGTCGAACTCGCCGGCCTTGAACGCTTCGAAGGCCACGGTGGCATCGCGGTAGAACTCGTATTCGACGCGATCGAAGTTGTACTTGCCGCGGTTGACGGCCAGATCGCGGCCCCAGTAATGCTTCACACGCTCGAACACCAGGCTGCGGCCCGGGCGTACCTGGGTGATGCGGTAGGGACCACTGCCCAGGGGCGGCTCGAAGGTGGTGGCCTTGAAGTCGCGGCCCTGCCAGTAGTGCTTGGGCAGCACCGGCATCTCGCCCAGGCGCAGGATCAGCAGCGGGTTGCCGGCGCGCTTGAAGACGAAGCGGATGCGCAAGGGGCCGAGAATATCGACCCGTTTCACTTCCTGCAGGCTGGTACGGTAGATCGGATGGCCGTCCTTGAGCAGGGTGCGGTAGGAAAACGCCACGTCGGCCGAGGTGATCGGCTTGCCGTCGTGGAACCGCGCCTGCGCACGCAGGTTGAAGACCACCCAGCTGCGATCCTCGCTGTACTCCACCGAGCGGGCAATCAGGCCGTAGCTGGAGGTCGGCTCGTCACCAGAGGGGTCGTACTGCCCGGTCCCGACCATCAGCGGTTCGTTGAGCTCGCTGATGCCATACTGCAGGAAGTTCGGCGTGGTGACCGGGCTGCTGCCTTTGAAAGTGTAGGGGTTGAGGGTGTCGAAGGTGCCGAATGCCATGGCCCGCAAGGTGCCGCCCTTGGGCGCTTGCGGATTGACCCAGTCGAAGTGGGTGAATGTGGCTGGGTACTTGAGCGTGCCGAACTGGGCGTAACCGTGGCTTTCGCTGACCGTTGCGCCTGCGGGAAAGCTCAAGGCCAGGCTGATTGTCAGCAACAGGAGGGGACGTATCAAGTCAGTGATCCGATCCAGCAGGCTTGGGCTTTGGTCGGGCTACAGTAACAGCTTGTCTGGGTTGGAAAAAGAGTAGGGCGCGATGCGCTCGCGATGAGCGCATGCTGTCCTGAACAGGTTCTCGCTACCCGGTTGTCAATGCCCTACGTAGACAGTCAGCGTCTGTCCCGGCTTGAGTGCATGCCCGCTGCGTGGGTTCCAGCGTTTGAGGTGCTTCATCTCGACATTGAAGCGCTTGGCCACCAAGTACAGCGAGTCGCCTTTGCGCACCTTGTATTGGGTCGAGCGCTGCTTGTTGGCTGCGAGTCGGGTGGCGGCGGCAGAGCTGCCCCCGGCAGAACTGCCGCCGCGCAGGGCGAGCACCTGGCCGGCCTTGAGCCGCGTGCCGGAGAGGCCGTTCCAGCGTTGCAGCTCCTTGACCGAGACCCGGTTGGCACGGGCGATGCTGCCCAGACTGTCGCCACGCTTGACCCGATAGCCGCGAGCGTTGCGAGTGGGCGCCGATGCCTCGGCCAGGGCACTCTCGAACACGGCCTGCTTCGGCTGCAGGGCGAGCAGTTGCTCGGGCTTGAGATTGGACAGGCTGGCGGTCAGCAACTGCGCCTTGGCCGTGGGCACCAGCAGTTGCTTGGGACCATCCACGGTCATGCGCTTCTTGAACGCCGGGTTGAGCTGGATCAGCTCGTCTTCGTCGATACCGGAGAAGGCGGCGACTCGCGAAAGGTCCAGGCGCTCGTGGATGGCGACGGCTTCGAAGTACGGTTCGTTGGCCACCGGGCTCAAGTTGACGCCATAGGCTTCCGGGCTCAGAACCACTTGCGACAGGGCGAGCAACTTGGGTACGTAGTTGCGGGTCTCCTGGGGCAGGGGCAGGTTCCAGTAGTCTGTCGGCAGGCCGAGCTTCTCGTTGCGCTCGATGGCACGGCTGACCGTGCCTTCGCCAGCATTATACGCCGCCAGCGCCAGCAGCCAGTCGCCGTTGAACATGGCGTGCAGGCGCGTCAGGTAGTCCAGTGCGGCGTTGGTCGAGGCGGTGATGTCGCGACGGCCGTCGTAGAAGTTGGTCTGGCGCAGGTTGAAGCTGCGGCCCGTGGACGGGATGAACTGCCACAGGCCGACGGCGTGGGCTCGCGAGTAGGCCATCGGGTTGTAGGCGCTTTCGATGGCTGGCAGCAGGGCCAGCTCAAGCGGCATGTTGCGTTCTTCCAGGCGCTCGACAATGTAGTGCAGGTACAGGCTGCCGCGGTCGCTGGCGGTCTCGAGGAAGGACGGGTTGCTGGCGAACCACAGGCGCTGCTGCTCGATGCGCGGGTTGACGCCGATGTCGTCCTGCAGGGCGAAGCCCAGGCGCATACGCTCCCAGACATCCTGCGGGACCTGCTCGACAGGCTTGGCCGGGACGACGACCGGCTTGGGCTTGTGCTTGATCCGCGCCTGGTAATTGTGCGCGCGAACGCTGTCGGTTTCATCGAGCTGACGGGTGCTCTGGCAGCCCACCAAGGTGGCGGCCAGGGCCAACACGCTGGCTTGTGCCAGGCGCGTCAGGGCGACGGAATGAGCGGTTCTGCGGCTACGGGAAGGCATCGGCTTGGACAAGTTTCCGGGCAAAAAGTTGGGGGATTCTAGGAACCACCCCCTGCCTGGTCAACCTTTGACCGATCTCTGCGATATATCTTGAGCCTGTCAGAAGCTATCTTTCCAACTGCGCAAGGCAGCAAAAACGGCACCCGGGCCTTCATTCGAATGACCTTTCCATTCGTCTGCTTTTTCTTTAACGAATGTTTCAGTCGTGCGAAGAAAAGGATTGGTGAGGCGCTCGAGCGCCAGGGTTGAAGGCAAGCTGATACGATTGTCGGCGCGCAGCCGGGTAACGTCGTCGAAACGTTGGGCAACGTGCGGGTTTCGCGGCTCCACGGCCTTGGCGAAGCGCAGGTTGCTCAAGGTATATTCATGGGCGCAGTAGACCAACGTCTCGTCAGGCAGGGCCGCCAGGCGCTCGAGTGAGTGGTGCATCTGCTCGGGCGTGCCCTCGAACAGGCGTCCGCAGCCAGCGGCGAACAGCGTGTCGCCCGAGAACAGCAGCGGCGTCTGCGCCTGGTCGGTGTAAAAGGCGATATGCCCCAGCGTATGCCCAGGCACCGCCAGTACCTGGAAGTCCAGGCCCAGCACGCTGACCTGCTGGCCGTCTTCGAGGGCCAGGTCGCGCGCTGGGATGCGCTCGCTGGCAGGGCCTGACACCCGCGCCCCGGTCGCCCGCTTGAGGGCCTCGACACCGCCGACATGGTCGTGGTGATGGTGGGTAATGAGGATGTCCACGAGGGACCAGTCCGGGTTGGCCTGCAGCCAGCCCAGCACCGGCGCGGCGTCACCCGGATCGACCACCGCACAACGGCGTTTGGCAGTATCCTGTAACAACCATATGTAGTTGTCGGAGAAAGCGGGTAGGGCATCGATCTGTATCATGGTGCGAATCGCCAAACGTGGGACATGGGGGCATCTTAGCCGCGATGGCGCGGGCAGAGAACCTTCGAGGAGAGCTCAATGACCGACAAAGCCTTTGCCCAGGCCGATCCTGACTGGATCGAGCTGATCAGCCTGGCCCGCGACTGGTTCAACGGGCCGCTGGGGCAGCTGATGCTGCAAGAAGAGCAGAAATTGCTCGAAGACGAGCTGGGGCGCTACTTCGGTGGCTTCCTGGTGCACTACGGCCCATGCGCCGAACCGCCCCCTCCGGCACCTCAGGTGCAGCGCAACGTGCGCCTCGGGGCGCCGCTGCCGGGTGTCGAGATTGTCTGCGAGGAGCAGGCATGGCCGCTGAGCGAGCACGCCGCCGACGTGGTGGTGCTGCAACATGGCCTGGATTTCAGCCTGTCTCCCCATGGTCTGCTGCGTCAGGCGGCCAGCAGCGTGCGCCCCGGCGGCCACCTGCTGATCATCGGCATCAATCCCTGGAGCAGCTGGGGCGTGCGCCACCTGTTCGGTCACGGCGCCTTGCGCAAGGCGCGCTGCATCCCGCCGTCGCGGGTGGGTGACTGGCTCAACCTGCTGGGCTTCGCGCTGGAGAAACGCCGGTTCGGGTGCTATCGTCCGCCGCTTGCCTCGCCGGCCTGGCAACAACGCCTGGCCGGTTGGGAACGGGTCGCCGGGGGGTGGCAGAGCGCTGGCGGTGGGGTCTACCTGCTGGTGGCGCGCAAGATGGTGGTCGGCCTGCGGCCGCTGCCTCTGGCACGCCGCGAGCCGATGGGCAAGTTGCTGCCGCTGCCCATGGCCAAGGTCAACCGGCGCAATGTCGAACCCTGAGCGATTCGCGGGCAAACGATTATCTGAACAATGAAGGCAGTACATGAGCGATAGCGTCGAGGTCTACACCGATGGTGCCTGCAAGGGCAATCCTGGCCCGGGCGGTTGGGGCGTGTTGCTGGTCTGCAAGGGCGTCGAGAAGGAGTTGTGGGGCGGCGAGCGCGAAACCACCAACAACCGCATGGAGCTGATGGCCGCGATCCAGGGATTGCAGGCGCTCAAGCGTGAATGCCAGGTGTTGCTGGTCACCGACTCGCAGTACGTGATGAAAGGCATCAATGAGTGGATGGCCAATTGGAAGAAGCGCGGCTGGAAGACCGCTGCCAAGGAACCGGTGAAAAACGCCGACCTCTGGCAGTTGCTCGACGCCCAGGTCAATCGTCACAAGGTGACCTGGCAATGGGTGCGCGGGCACATCGGCCACCCCGGCAACGAGCGCGCCGACCAGCTGGCCAACCGCGGCGTCGATGAGGTGCGCGGGTTGCGTTGAGCTGGGGTACAATGCCCGGCTTTGCACAACCCGCAGCAACGGAGGCCCCGACGTGGAGCAAGCCAATAACAGGTCGGTCGTACTCGACACCGAAACCACCGGTATGCCGGTCAGTGACGGGCACCGGATCATCGAGATTGGTTGCGTCGAGGTGATCGGCCGACGCCTGACCGGGCGCAACTTCCACGTCTACTTGCAGCCCGACCGCGAAAGCGATGAAGGCGCCATCGGCGTTCACGGCATCACCGATACCTTCCTGATCGGCAAGCCGCGCTTCGCCGAAGTCGCCGATGAGTTCTTCGACTACATCCAGGGCGCGCAGCTGATCATCCACAACGCGGCGTTCGACGTTGGCTTCATCAACAGCGAATTCGCCCTGGCCGGTCAGCATGACCGTGCCGATATCGCCAAGCACTGCACCATCCTCGATACCCTGATGATGGCGCGGGCGCGCCACCCGGGGCAGCGCAACAGCCTCGATGCCTTGTGCAAGCGCTACGGCATCGACAACTCCGGCCGTGATTTGCACGGCGCCTTGCTCGACTCCGAACTGCTGGCCGACGTCTACCTGGCCATGACCGGCGGGCAGACCAGCCTTTCGCTGGCCGGCCATGGCGCCGATGGCGAGGAAGAAGGGGATGGCCGCAGCAGCGAGATCCGGCGCCTGCCGGCCAGCCGCCAGCCGGGGCGGATCATCCATGCCTCGCCTCAGGAGCTCGAGGAACACGTAGCGCGCCTGGAGGCTATTGCCAAGTCCGCCGGCGGTGCGGCCCTGTGGCAGACCCTCGCCCAAGCCAACTGAGTAAAAACGCGCGGCCCCGCCGGGCAGCTTCTACCCTGAAAGGACGCAGACGTCCCGCGGAGGTAGTGGCTGCCCATGTACAAGGACTTGAAGTTTCCCATCCTGATCGTCCACCGCGACATCAAGGCTGACAGCGTTGCCGGCGAGCGGGTGCGCGGCATTGCCCAGGAGTTGACCCAGGACGGCTTCGTCATCCTGCCGGCGGTCGACCATGCCGAGGCACGGCTGGTCGCCGCGACCCACCACGGCCTGGCATGCATGCTGATCGCCGCCGAAGGCGCTGGCCAGAACACCCACCTCTTGCAGAACATGACCGAGTTGATCCGCCTGGCCCGGTTGCGGGCACCGCACTTGCCGATCTTCGCCCTGGGCGAGCAGGTGACCCTGGAAAACGCGCCCGCCGAGGCCATGAGCGAGCTCAACCAGCTGCGCGGCATCCTCTACCTGTTCGAAGACACTGTGCCCTTTCTGGCGCGCCAGGTGGCGCGCGCTGCACACAACTACCTCGATGGCTTGCTACCGCCGTTCTTCAAGGCGCTGGTGCAGCACACCGCGCAATCGAACTATTCCTGGCATACGCCCGGCCACGGCGGCGGTGTGGCGTATCGCAAGAGTCCGGTGGGGCAGGCGTTTCACCAGTTCTTCGGCGAGAACACCTTGCGCTCCGACCTGTCGGTGTCGGTTCCTGAGCTCGGCTCGCTGCTCGATCACACTGGGCCGCTGGCCGAAGCCGAGGCGCGCGCCGCGCGCAACTTCGGTGCAGACCACACCTTCTTCGTGATCAACGGCACCTCCACCGCCAATAAGATCGTCTGGCATTCGATGGTCGGTCGCGACGACCTGGTGCTGGTGGATCGCAACTGCCACAAGTCGGTGGTGCACGCGATCATCATGACCGGGGCGATCCCCTTGTACCTGTGCCCGGAGCGCAACGAACTGGGTATCATCGGACCGATCCCGCTGAGCGAGTTCAGCGCCGAATCGATCCAGGCCAAGATCCACGCCCATCCATTGGCGCGGGGCCGGGAAGCGCGGATCAAGCTGGCGGTGGTGACCAACTCGACCTACGACGGCCTCTGCTACCACGCCGGGCAGATCAAGCAGGTACTCGGTGGCCGCGTCGAGGTGCTGCATTTCGACGAAGCCTGGTTCGCCTACGCCGCCTTCCATGAGTTCTTCGCTGGCCGCTATGCCATGGGCACGGTCCGCAGCGACGACAGCCCGCTGCTGTTCAGCACCCATTCGACGCACAAGCTGCTGGCCGCCTTCAGCCAGGCCTCGATGATCCATGTTCAGGATGGCGCGGTGCGTCACTTGGACCGCGACCGCTTCAACGAAGCCTTCATGATGCATATCTCTACCTCGCCGCAGTACAGCATCCTCGCCTCGCTGGATGTGGCCTCGACGATGATGGAAGGGCCGGCAGGGCGCTCGCTGCTGCAGGAAATGTTCGACGAGGCGCTGAGCTTTCGCCGGGCACTGGCCAAACTGCGTGAGCACATACGCGTCGATGACTGGTGGTTCAGTATCTGGCAGCCATCTACAGCTGACGGTGTCGATCACCTGGCCATACGGGACTGGCTGCTGCAGCCTGGCGCTGAGTGGCACGGTTTTGGCGAAGTCGCCGAGGATTATGTACTGCTCGATCCACTCAAGGTCACCCTGGTCATGCCGGGGCTCAGCGCCGGGGGCGCGCTGGGTGAGCATGGTATTCCGGCTGCGGTGGTCAGCAAGTTTCTCTGGGAGCGGGGGTTGGTCGTGGAGAAGACTGGACTCTATAGCTTCCTGGTGCTGTTTTCGATGGGTATCACCAAGGGTAAATGGAGCACCTTGTTGACCGAGCTGCTGGAGTTCAAGCGTCACTATGATGACAACACATCACTCGGTACCTGCCTGCCCAGCGTGGCTACCGTCGACCCGCGGCGCTACCAGGGTCTGGGGCTGCGCGACCTGTGCGAGCAGTTGCACGACTGCTACCGCAGCAATGCCACGGCCAAGCAGTTGAAGCGCTTGTTCACGCGCTTGCCGGACGTGGCGATGACGCCGGCCCAGGCCTACGACAGGTTGGTGCGCGGCGAAGTGGATGCCGTGCCGATCGAACAGTTGCTTGGGCGGGTAGCAGCGGTGATGCTGGTGCCATACCCGCCTGGCATCCCGTTGATCATGCCAGGCGAGCGCTTCACTGAACAGACCCGCTCGATCATCGACTACCTGGCCTTCGCGCGTGCCTTCGACAGCGGGTTTCCCGGCTTCGTGGCGGACGTGCACGGGCTGCAGTGCGAAGATGATGGGCAGGAGCGTCATTACACCGTCGACTGCGTAAGGCTTTAGAGGACGTCAGGGGATGCGGATGATCTCCACGCCGCTCTGCGTCAGCTCGAAGCGGTCCTCACCGAGGTGCTTGACCCGGTCGCCAATGGCCAGGCGGTAGGTAGTGATGGGCGCGCAAGACGCACTGCCGTCGGCCTGAAGGGTGGCCTCCTGGAACTCATGGACGGGGTAGATGCGACCCTCGGCATCCCGTGCATGAAATTGACCGACCAGTACTGCTGTCATTTACCGTAAAACCTCTGAGAAAAGTGAAATTCGTCTGCAGGCATAGACCACTGTAACGCCTGGGAAGTTTTCGTCCATGGGAAAAAAACTTACGACCGTGCAGGGCGGTCATCTATAACTCATTTACCCACAAAAGGTAGGAGAGAGCCATGAGCCAGGTCTATACGGTAGCCGTCGTCGTCGGCAGTTTGCGCAAGGAGTCCTACAATCGCAAGGTTGCACGGGCCCTCGCGGAGCTGGCGCCATCCAGTCTTGCTCTGAACATCATCGAAATCGGAAACCTGGCGCTGTATAACGAGGATATCGATGTCGATCCACCCGAGCCGTACACGCGCTTTCGCGCCGATATACGCAAGAGCGACGCGGTGCTGTTCGTGACGCCAGAATACAACCGTTCGGTCCCGGGCGTACTAAAAAATGCTATCGACGTCGGTTCCCGACCTTATGGTCACAGTGCCTGGAGCGGCAAGCCGACGGCGGTGATCAGCGTCTCGCCGGGTGCCATCGGTGGTTTTGGCGCCAATCATCACCTGCGTCAGTCGCTGGTGTTTCTCGACATGCCCTGCATGCAGATGCCCGAGGCCTATGTCGGTGGGGCTGCCACCCTGTTCGACGAGTCTGGCAAACTGGGCGAGAAGACTCGACCATTCCTGCAGGCCTTCATCGACAAATTCGCGGCCTGGGTCAAGCTAACCAAGCCGGCGTGAACAGCGGCGATCACACCGGCCTCAGAACGCACCTGGATGCTTGGCGAAGCGCTTGTGACGCAGGACTGGCGTTTTCCCTTCAGCGGCCTAAGATGGCTGCCTGAAAATCACAGGCGCTGGATGGCCGATGAGCGAGAAAGACACCATCTCCATGCAGCTGGTGCGAGAGGCACTGTTGCAAACCTGCCCGGCCGGTGAACCTGACGCTGCGCTACTGTTGCGAGCGGGTCTCGATCCCGCCCGGCTCGAGCAGGCTGACGCGCGGGTCAGTGCCGATGCCTACGCCAAACTCTGGCGCCTGCTGGCCCAGCGCCGTAACGACGAGTTCTTCGGTATGGACCCGCGTGGCCTGCGCACGGGTAGCCTGGCGTTTCTCTGTCGCGCAGCCATGGCCCAACCCACCTTGGGGGCTGGGCTGGACACCGCTCTGGCCTTTCTTTCGTTGATGCTCGAAGACCTCCAGCCGGCGCTGGTGCGCCAGCAGAGCCTGGCCGAAATCGTCATCGGCGAGCCGCGGGAGGCGCCGCGGCGCGCCTTCACCTATTTCACCTTCTGGATGATCGTCCACGGCGTGGCCTGCTGGCTGGCCGGGCGACGCATTCCGATTCTGGCCATTGAACTGCGTTGCACCGAGCCGCCGTTCTGCGACGATTATCGGGTGATGTTTTCGGAAAACCTGCAATTCGGCCGTCCGCGCACGCGAATGATCATCGCGGCCGACAGCCTTGAGCTGCCGCTCAAGCGCAGCCCTGAAGAACTCCATGACTTTCTCGCCGAGGCTCCGGGCAACATTCTGGTGAAATACCGCGACCCTGCCAGTCTGGCCCGGCGCATCCGCCAGGACCTGCGGCAAATGGACCCTGGCCTGTGGCCGGAAACCGACAGACTGGCCCAACGCCTTTGCCTTTCGGCCTCCACTTTGCGTCGCCGCCTGGCCGAGGAAGGCCAGACCTACCAGGGACTCAAGGACAGTGTGCGACGCGAGCTGGCGATCGCCTGGCTGGCCCAGGTCGAGCTGAGCCTGGGGCAGATTGCCGAGCGTTTGGGCTTTGCTGACAGCAGCTCGTTCTACAAGGCCTTTCGCAAGTGGTTTGGCTGCAAGCCTGGCCATTATCGTGCATTGATTGTGCAGCGTGATACGTCAGGCCTGTCCAGGGACCGGCTTCCTTCTTCGAGTCCTGACCAAGGCTCCCTACAGTAGGCGGTTCCTCAATCGATAGGGAACCATGAGCATGACTGGCACACCCATACCCTCCAGCCTTTCTACCCTGGCAACGGAAGGCGGCAAGGTCGACACTGCGACTGACGCATTCATCGAACAGGCCCTGCCATCCTGGCTTAAGCAAGCGCCCCCCGCCAGAATCAATGCATTGCGCGACCGCTTCGCCGCCTACCAGACTACCCAGGAAAATCTGCGTCTGGCCAAGGTCCACCTGACGCCGCCTGATGCCTTTGCCCGCACCTTGCTGCAACGTGAACTGCAGGGGCAGCTGTCGTTGTCGATCGATTTGCGCCGGGCGCAATGGCTCGAGGTCAGGCGCCGGTTCACGGTGCACCCAGGCGGGGAGCTGCCGACAGATGAGATCAAGTACGTCGGTGGTCCGGCCTTGCCCCGCTTGATGCAGAATTTCCAGAAAGGATTGTCGTTTTACCAAGGCAGTGGCCTGGTGTTGGACGATACTCAAAGCACCTTGCTCACTGATCGTCTAGAAGAAATTGCCGAGCTCTGCCGTTCAACGGATGCGGGCGGGCGCTTCCAGGTTTTGCTCAGTCGCATATTCAATGTCGCGACCCAGGCCCAACTGGCCGCCGACAAGCGTTGTGCCCTGGGCGTGGAAGCGGAGATCGCGGCGCTCAAGGGGCAGTTGTCGGAGGCCGACCTGCAGATGCTGCGACGTCTGGTGGATGAGCATGCACTCGTTCATGCGCAGAGTCTGAATATACGTCCCGTGCTGCTCACCCTCCTGGGCTGTCCGATCGACGGGGCGCTGGCCTTCGAGTTGCTCAGTGCTACCGAGGAGGTGCGCAGTGTCATGCTCTACCTGCCGGGTGATCCAGGGCAGCCCCTGCGCCATTTTTCCTCGTGGAGTGCGCTGGGGGATGGCTTGGCCACAGCGCTGAAGCAACACGACTACCTGGCGTATTTCATTCGTTTGGTGGGCCTGAAGGATCGACACGCGTTTCTTTTGACACTGGCCAAGCGCTTGAGCGACACGCGCCCCGATCTGCAGCCCAGGGGTAGGGCTGCCCCTGAAGAGATATTCGTCAGCCTGGCCGCGCAGCAAGTGAAGCGGATCAAGGATGATGCGCGGTTCATCCTGGTGCCTACCGCCGAGGCCGACACCGCCGCGGCCCAGGCACGTCTCGATAACCTGGAAGAGCTGGGCTTGGGCGTGCTCAATCTGGCAGGGCTGTTTATTCCCAGCATCGGCCTGTTGCTGTTCGGCCAGATGGTGGGAGAGACCTTGTTGGAGGTCTATGAGGGAGCCGCGGATTGGGCCTTGGGGCACCAGTACGAAGCCATGGAGCATATGCTGGGGGTCGCTGAGACAGTCGCGGTGACTGCGGCGTTGGTCGGCGGGGTCGCCGTCGCGAGCCGCGGTTTCGCCCGCAGCGCCTTCGTCGACGAGCTAGAGCCCATCGAGCTCGAGTCGCAGGACAGGCGGCTGTGGGCCAATGACCTCACCCCTTATCGTGTCCTGCCCGAACCGCAAAACACCCAGGTCCTGGAAAATGGCTTGCACAGTGATGGCGAGCGCTACTGGTGGCGGCATGCGGGCGCGTACTACGAGGTCCAGCCGTCGGCGGAAGAAACTGCCTGGCGGCTTCGCCACCCCGAGCGGCCAAATGGCTTCGGGCCACGCCTTGAATTCAACGGCGAACGCGCCTGGCGCGTGCAGAGTGAGCGACCCTTGGAATGGGAGGGCAATGCAGTGCTGCTGGGGCGCCTGTGGCCTTCTGCCGCGCGCTTCGATTTACCGGATATCGAAGCGATCGTAAAGGTGGCGGGGTGCAACGAGGCGCAACTGCGTGGCTTGCTGGTCGAGAACCGTCCCCTGCCGGTCAGCTTGCGTGACACGCTGGAACGCTTCAGTGTGGCTGCCCGCATCGATGTATTCTTCGCCCAATTGGACGCAGGCACTGCGTCGCTGCAGGACCATGCGTTCCTTGACTGGTGCGCCCAGCAGTTGGCCACCACGCCACCGAGTGACGCGGCCTTGCGCCTGGCACTTCTGGACCAGCCGTCGCTGTGGCGTGAACAGTTGCTCGAGCATTTTGCGCAACAATACCTGGCGGACGATGTGTTGCTCCCGCTGCTCAAACGCGACTTCCCCTCGTTACCCGACGCCTATGCCCTGAACGTACTGCGCCAGGCCAGCGAAATGCAGCGCCAGCGGATGCTGGCCGAATCGCGCATACCCTTGGCGTTGGCTGAGCAGGCGCGCCTGCAATTGCAGTCGGCTACCCTGACGCGAACGCTGGAAGGCCTGTATCTCGATGATAGCTACCGCCCTGAAACGGTCGAGCTGGTCTTCGCCTGGTTGCGTCGGCGTGAGGGCTGGCCTCAGGCAATCAATCTTGAGCTGCGCAAGGGCTCCGATACCGGTCCCAGGTTGGCACGCCTGTATGCGCAAGACCCATCGGCTGAGCTGAAATTGCTGGTCAGGCGCGAAGGTGCCTATTGCTTGTATGACGAGCACGGTCGTGAGTTGGCGGAGAGCATCGCAGCGCCGGCTGGCTTGTTCGAGGCATTGGTCGCGGCATTGCCGGCAGCGGACAGGGCGCGTTTGGGATGGGATGGCCCCTTGGCCGGGCAGCAGATGCGTCGTGAGGTGCAACAATGGCTGCCGGCTACCCGCCAGGAGCTCATTCGCCTGATCGGCTTGCGCGAGATAAAGCCCCGCTTCAATCCCGGCCAGCGTCTGCCCGACGGTAGGGTAGGCTATCAGCTCAGTGGGCGAGGGAGGGGTGGCGCCCCCGCTTTGAATATCTTGCGAGACCGCGTACGCGGGCTTTATCCAAGCTTCAGCGAGCAGCAGATCTCCACTTATCTGGAAATACTGCATGCGGCGCCGGGCTCCCCTTTCGTGAACCTGCTCAACCAGGAACAATCCTACGTCCGCTTCGACTTGGCCCTGTCCCGTTGGGAGACCGAAATACCCCACTCGGTACAGCGCAACCGGCGTCGATTCATCTGTGAAGAACTGCGTCGCTGCTGGCGTCTGCAGGGAGAAATCCTGTACTCCGCCAACGGAGAAAATATCGGTATGCGCTTGGATCTATCAGGCGTCGAGGCGGACAACTTGCCAGCGCTGCCGGAGAACACCGATTTTTCTCATGTCGTGGAACTCGACCTGTCCAACATGCGCCTGCAGCAAGTACCAGCGTCCTTCCTGCACTGTTTCGTTCGGGTCCGGCGATTGAGCCTGCATAACAATGCCCTGCAAAGCATCCCGACGGCGCTGTCCCATCTGACAGACCTGCACAGGCTGCATATCACGCAAAACAGGATCCGCATGACGGCACCTGGGGCGATCACCATTGCCAGCCTGCGGCAGTTGCGCGTGCTGAACTTGAGTCATAACCCGTTGGGGTTGATCAGCTTGCAGTTGCGTAATCTTACCCAGCTGACCGAACTGTACCTGCGCAACTGTCTACTGAGCACGGTACCCGCTGGCTTGGTCTCGCGCGGTTTCCTGCATGTCGCGGACCTGCGCGGCAACCAGATTTCGACCTTGCCCCATGTACTGCTCAATGCCCACGCCGACTTCCGTCACGTGGTATTGCTGGAGGGCAATCCATTACCCGTCGCTGTCCGCGAGCAGATGGGGGTGGCGGTATTTGCGCCGGTCGACCTACCTGAACGTGCGCCTGGCCGGGCAAGATCACGTTGGCTGGAGCGGCTGGATGGACAGGAGCAGCGGCGAAGAGGCGAACAGTGGGATCGATTGCGCGCCGAGGCCGACAGCGCGGAATTCTTCGACATTATCGATCAACTTGTGGAGACCAGCGATTTCAGGTTAGCCAGGGAAGATCTCGAGCGGCGGGTATGGGAAGTCTTCGATGCTGCCAGCGAAGACAGCGAATTGCGCAACGAACTGTTCGATCTGGCAACCAATCCGCGTACCTGCGTCGACAGTGTGTCCGTTTGTTTCAGTGCCTTGGAAGTGCGGGTGTTCATGGCACGGGCCATGCAGCGCAGCGAGCCTGGACAGGCTCGCCAAGTAAGGCTCAACCTGGCGCGGCGGCTGTTTCGGCTGGAAAGGCTCGAGCAGTTCGCGCGCGATGATATTGCCGCACGCCGCGCGGCAGGGCAGGAGGTCGATGAGATTGAGGTCAGCCTGGCGTATCGCGTCGGTCTCGCGCAGTCCCTGGATCTGCCGGGTCAGCCGCGGACCATGCAATTTCGAGTGATCGCCGATGTAACGCAGCAACGCCTGGAAGAGGCTGCGAACAGGGTACGCCACGCTGAGGATTCGCCGGCCTTGGCGAACTTTATCAGTCAGCGCGATTTCTGGCGCGAACATCTCAGGCAGGCGCATCCTGCTCGCTTCGAGAGTGAAGAGCAGGTGTTTTGGGAGCGCCTTGAAGCACTGACTGCGCAACAGGACAGCCTGATGGAAAGCGACTACCTGGAAAGGATCAACCAGTTGTCCCGAGAGCGGCAAACGGCGCTGGACGCCTTGTTCCAACGCCTGACTGAGGAGGCCTTGGCGGCGGAACGCGCTGGCGAGGGGTGAGAGGCAAGCAAGCAACGGCCAAACCAGTCATCCAGATTGACAGCTTTGGCCATTGTTCCAGGCGCAGCCTGGCGCGACTATCGTCAGACAAGTTCTACTCCAACAATAAGAAGCCAGGAGTCTGACGATGCGCGATTATTCCGTAGCCGCGAAGGCGTTCAATTATCGGCAAGCCGCGGCGGCGGCCCTGCATGGCTCACTCGAGGCACTCAACGCCTGTGTCGAGTGTTGCGACCGGCATGTCGGCAGCGACCAGGTTGCCTTGAACTGGGAAGACCACGACGGCAACAGCGCCACCTACAGTTTCGAGCAGTTGCAGGCGCTGGCGGTGCGTTTCGCCAACGTTCTCAAGGCCCAGGGCGTAATGCCCGGCGACCGGGTCGCGGGCTTGTTGCCGCGTACCCCGGAGCTGCTGGTCACGGTGCTGGCCACCTGGCGTCTAGGGGCGGTCTACCAACCGTTGTTTACCGCCTTCGGGCCCAAGGCCATCGAGCACCGTCTGGCCCAGTCCGATGCCCGGGTGGTGGTTACCGACCGCCACAACCGTGGCAAGCTCGACGAGGTCGCTGACTGCCCGGTGATCGTCACCGTCGGCAGCGCCCCTGGCTCCCCGGACATTTCCTTCCACGACGCCCTGCAAGAGGCCGCCAGCGAGTGCGCGCCGGTGCTGCTGCCTGGCGAGGCACCCTTCCTTTTGATGTTCACTTCCGGCACCACCGGGCCGGCCAAGCCGCTGGAAGTACCGCTACGTGCCATCGTTGCCTTCCAGGGCTACATGCGCGACGCCCTCGATCTGCGTCCCGAGGACCGCTTCTGGAACCTCGCCGATCCGGGCTGGGCCTATGGCCTTTACTATGCGGTAACCGGGCCGTTGGCGCTGGGTCAGGCCACGACCTTCTACGATGGCCCGTTCAGCGTCGAGAGTTGCTGCCGGATCATCGACAAGCATGCCATCAGCAACCTGGCCGGTTCGCCGACCGCCTACCGTCTGCTGATCGCCGCTGGGCAGGCTTTCTCCACGCCAATCAAGGGCCGCCTGCGGGTGGTCAGCAGTGCCGGCGAACCGCTCAATCCGGAGGTGATCCGCTGGTTCGACAGCGAGCTGGGGGTGACCATCCACGACCATTATGGGCAGACCGAACTGGGCATGGTCCTGTGCAACCACCACGGTCTGGCCCATCCTGTGCGCGCAGGTTCAGCCGGCTTCGCCATCCCCGGCCATCGCATCGTGGTCCTGGACGAAGAGGGCCGCGAACTGCCGGCTGGCCAACCGGGCATTCTCGCGGTAGACCGCGAGCGGTCGCCGTTGTGCTGGTTCGGTGGCTACCAGGGTCGACCGACCAAGGCCTTCGTCGGCAAGTACTACCTCAGTGGTGACACCGTCGAGCTCAACGATGATGGCAGCATCAGCTTCGTTGGTCGTAGCGACGACGTGATCACCACTTCCGGCTACCGCGTTGGCCCGTTCGACGTGGAAAGCGCGCTGATCGAGCATCCCGCGGTGATCGAGGCCGCCGTGGTCGGCATCCCCGATCCTGAACGCACCGAGTTGATCAAGGCCTTCGTGGTGCTGGCAGCCGGCCATGGGCCCAGTACTGACCTCGAGGAGACGCTGCGCCAGCATGTGCGCCGGCGCCTGTATGCCCATGCCTACCCACGTGAAATCGAATTCGTCAGCGAGCTGCCCAAGACCCCGAGCGGCAAGCTGCAGCGCTTCATCCTGCGCAACCAGGAAATTGCCCGACAACATGCCGCGCTGGCCCAGAGCGTCAGCGCCTGAAGGAAGATCATCATGCAGATAATCAACAGCAACTTCATCGTCAGCGGCGCGGCCTCCGGCCTGGGGGCTGCCACCGCAGCAATGCTCATTGAGGCTGGCGCCCAGGTCATGCTGGTCGACCTCAACGCTGAAGCCGTGGCTGCCAAGGCCCAGGCCCTGGGCGATCGGGCCCGCTTCGCCGTGGCCGACATCAGTGACGAGACCGCTGCCAAGGCGGCGGTCGACGCTGCCGTGAGCGCCTTTGGCAGCCTGCACGGGCTGGTCAATTGCGCCGGCATCGTCGGTGCCGAAAAGGTGCTGGGCAAGCAGGGGCCCCACGGTCTGGACAGCTTCGCCCGGGTCATCAGGGTCAACCTGATCGGCAGCTTCAACCTGCTGCGCCTGGCAGCCGCGGCCATGGCCGAGGGGCCGGCGAACGAGGGTGGCGAACGCGGGGTGATCATCAATACCGCGTCCATCGCCGCCTATGACGGGCAGATCGGCCAGGCCGCCTATGCCGCCTCCAAGGGCGCCATCGCCAGCCTGACCCTGCCGGCGGCGCGCGAACTGGCGCGCTTCGGCATCCGCGTGATGACCATCGCCCCCGGCATCTTCGAGACCCCCATGATGGCCGGCATGACCCAGGACGTCCGCGACTCGCTGGCCGCCGGCGTACCCTTCCCACCACGCCTGGGGCAGCCGCAGGAATACGCCGCCCTGGCCCGCCACATCATCGAGAACAGCATGCTCAACGGCGAGGTGATCCGTCTCGACGGCGCCTTGCGCATGGCTGCCAGATAAGGAGCACAAGAACATGACCCTCGCCAATGATCCCATCGTTATCGTCAGCGCCGTGCGCACGCCCATGGGCGGCCTGCAGGGCGATCTCAAGAGCCTGGCCGCAACGCAGCTCGGCACCGCCGCCATCCGTGCCGCCGTAGAGCGTGCCGGCATCGCCGCCACCGCGGTCGAGCAGGTGCTGTTCGGCTGCGTGCTGCCCGCAGGCCTCGGCCAGGCCCCCGCGCGCCAGGCCGCGCTGGGTGCCGGGCTCGGCAGCGGCACCACCTGCACCACCCTGAACAAGATGTGCGGCTCGGGCATGCAGGCGGCGATCATGGCCCATGACCTGCTCTTGGCCGGCAGTGCCGAGGTGGTGGTCGCCGGTGGCATGGAGAGCATGTCCAATGCCCCTTACCTCCTGGACAAGGCCCGCAGCGGGTATCGCATGGGCCATGGCAAGGTCATCGACCATATGTTCTTCGATGGTCTGGAAGACGCCTACGACAAAGGCCGCCTGATGGGTACCTTCGCCGAGGACTGCGCCGAGGCCAACGGCTTCAGTCGCCAGGCCCAGGATGAGTTCGCGATTACCTCGCTGACCCGCGCCCAGCAGGCGATAAAGGACGGCAGCTTCGCCGCCGAGATCGTCCCGGTCGAGGTCACGGAAGGTAAGGCGCAGCGCCTGATAAGCGACGACGAGCAGCCACCCAAGGCGCGCCTGGACAAGGTTGCCCAGCTGCGCCCGGCCTTCCGGGAGGGTGGCACGGTCACCGCCGCCAATTCCAGCTCGATCTCCGACGGCGCCGCGGCACTGGTGCTGATGCGCCGCTCCCAGGCCGAGCAACGTGGGCTTGCGCCGCTGGCCGTGATCCATGGCCACGCCGCTTTCGCCGACGCACCGTCGCTGTTCCCTACCGCACCGATCGGCGCCATCGACCGGCTGATGAAACGCACCGGCTGGCAACTGGGCGAGGTCGATCTGTTCGAGATCAACGAAGCCTTCGCCGTGGTCACCCTGGCAGCGATGAAGCACCTGGACCTGCCCCACGACAAGGTCAACGTGCATGGCGGCGCCTGCGCCCTGGGCCATCCGATCGGCGCCTCGGGTGCGCGGATCCTGGTGACCTTGCTGTCGGCCCTGCGCCAGAAGAACCTGCGCCGCGGCGTGGCGGCCATCTGCATTGGCGGTGGCGAGGCCACGGCCATGGCCGTCGAGTGCCTGTACTGAGGTTTCCCATGCTAGTCAACGAAGAGCAGCAGCAGATCAGCGATGCGGTCCGGGCCTTTGCCCAGGAGCGCCTGAAACCCTTCGCCGAGCAATGGGACCGCGAGCACCGCTTCCCCCGCGAAGCGATCCAGGAGATGGCCGAACTCGGCCTGTTCGGCATGCTGGTGCCCGAGCAATGGGGCGGCAGCGACACCGGGTATGTCGCCTACGCCATGGCCCTGGAGGAGATCGCGGCGGGCGATGGAGCCTGCTCGACCATCATGAGCGTGCACAACTCGGTCGGTTGCGTGCCGATCCTCAGGTTCGGCACCGAGCAGCAGAAGCAGCAATTCCTCACGCCACTGGCCAGCGGGGCGATGCTCGGCGCCTTTGCCCTGACCGAACCCCAGGCCGGCTCCGACGCCAGCAGCCTGAAGACTCGAGCGCGCCTGGATGGCGACCATTACGTGCTCAACGGCAGCAAGCAGTTCATTACCTCCGGGCAGAATGCCGGAGTGGTGATTGTCTTCGCGGTGACCGATCCTGAGGCCGGCAAGCGCGGCATCAGCGCCTTCATCGTGCCGACCGATGCGCCCGGCTACCAGGTGGCGCGGGTCGAGGACAAGCTGGGCCAGCACGCCTCCGACACCTGCCAGATTGTTTTCGACAACCTGCGCGTGCCGGTGGCCAACCGTCTGGGCGAGGAGAGCGAAGGCTATCGGATCGCTTTGGCCAATCTCGAAGGCGGACGCATTGGTATTGCCGCCCAATCGGTGGGCATGGCCCGGGCGGCCTTCGAGGTTGCCCGCGACTATGCCCGCGAGCGCCAGAGCTTCGGCAAGCCCTTGGTCGAGCATCAGGCCGTGGCTTTCCGCTTGGCCGATATGGCCACGCGTATCGCCGTGGCCAGGCAGATGGTGCTGCATGCCGCGGCCCTGCGCGATGCCGCACGGCCGGCGCTCGTTGAAGCCTCGATGGCCAAGCTGTTCGCTTCGGAAATGGCCGAAAAGGTTTGCTCCGATGCCTTGCAGACCCTTGGTGGATATGGCTATCTGAGCGACTTCCCGCTGGAGCGGATCTATCGCGACGTGCGCGTTTGCCAGATCTATGAGGGCACCAGCGATATTCAGCGCATGGTCATTGCGCGCAATCTTTGAAGGAGCAGTCAGCATGGCATTCGAAACCATCCTGTTGGACATACATGGCAAGGTCGGCCTGATCACCCTCAACCGTCCCCAGGCATTGAACGCCTTGAACGCGCAGATCGTCGGCGAGATCAACCAGGCCCTAGACCAGCTAGAGCAAGACCCGAACATCGGCTGCGTGGTTCTAACCGGTTCCGCCAAGGCCTTCGCCGCAGGTGCCGACATCAAGGAAATGGCTGAGCTGCGCTATCCGCAGATCTACGTCGATGACCTGTTCAGCGACGCCGACCGTATCGCCAACCGGCGTAAACCGATCATCGCCGCGGTATCCGGTTTTGCCTTGGGCGGCGGATGTGAGCTGGCGATGATGTGCGACTTCATCCTCGCTGCCGACAATGCCAAGTTTGGCCAGCCGGAAATCAACCTGGGCGTGCTGCCGGGCATGGGTGGCACCCAGCGGCTGACCCGCGCGGTGGGCAAGGCCAAGGCCATGGAGCTGTGCCTCAGTGGCCGCCTGATGGGCGCCGAGGAAGCCGAGCGTGCTGGGCTGGTGGCCCGTGTGGTGCCGCAGGCCGAACTGCTGGAGGAAGCCCTGAAGGTGGCGGCGAGCATCGCCAGCAAATCGATTCCTGTGAGCATGATGGTCAAGGAAAGCGTCAATCGAGCGTTCGAAGTCACCCTTAGCGAAGGGGTGCGCTTCGAACGTCGAGTGTTCCACGCCGCCTTCGCCACCGAAGACCAGAAGGAAGGCATGGCTGCGTTCATCGCCAAGCGCGAAGCGCAGTTCAAGGATCGCTGAGGACCATACGCCCCGCGTTAGAGAGAAAAGAACACCGCTTGTGCCGCTGCCAGGGTGATGGGTGCGCGGTACACCGCGGTGACCTGGCCGGTTACAGGATCGCTGATAACAGAGCCTTGGGCGTAGCGTTGGTTGGCGGTCTTCAGGTGCCCTGCGGTGAATGCACTCTTATCGCTGTCGTGGGCCCGGTAATGGAAGTGCGCGTACCAGAGCGGCCGCCCCTCATGCAGCACCGCATACTCGTCGAGGTAATCCACCGGCCTGCCTTTGACCTTGGCCAGGGGCCTGCGTGTGCCCTCGGCGCGGATCCGCAGCTTGCCCTTGCCGAGCAGGAACTGCAGTTCGCTCATCCGCGGCTTCTGTGCCAAAGCGGCCTGGATGCGCAAGGCGAGCGCTTGGTCCTCAAGCGTCAAGGCCATGTCTTCCAGGGCCTTTATGGTGACCGCGGCGTCTTGGTGGCGGGTGGCCTCGTCGGTCTGGTTGTCGGCAGTGAGACGTTGCTCGATGGCATTGCGTTGGGTGCTGAGCACTCCCGCCTGATTCTGCAGGATTTCCTCGATCTCGACTGGCAGGTAGCTGGCCAGGTTGCGTGCCTGCAGGCTTTCCAGCTCGCGCCTGGCGGCGGCGATCAGCCGGTTGCTGTCCTTGAGTAGGAGGCTCAGCTTATGCCCGGTATTGGCCGGCTTGACGGCAGGGGTGTCGCGCACCGGAACCCATTGGCCCTGGTCGAGCCGGTAGGTCCGGGTCGAGGCGTGAGGGTCAGGACCTGGAATGTCCACCAGGTGATTATCGTCTGCACGCGGCTGCCCGAGGAGCAGCCCATCCTCTGCGGTTTCGATCAGGCCAGGCAACTGGCTGCGCAGTTGCTGGACCGTCGCCGCCGGAGGCGCATAGGGGTACTCTGCAAGCTCCTCGTCAAGGCAGCGCATGAAGTACGCCAAGTCGTCCTGGAGGATCTTCAGTTCGGCTCGCGCCGCTGGACTATTCAGGCGTTCCTGCAGATTGCCAAGCTGGCGCTCACCGGCACTGAACTGCTGCGCGATACTGCGCAGCAACCGGCTCATGGCCTCGTCGCTGGTCTGCGGGAGGTTTTCGAGCTGCACGTGCTGGGACATCCCCAGGTTCAGGTTCATCCAGGCGCGGTCGATCCAATAGCGGGCCTCGTCGTCCAACTGATGGATCAGCGACAATCGGTTGATGCTCGTCTCCATGCGCAGGTAGCGCCAGCCCCGAGGATTGGGAAGGGTGGACCACAGACGTTCGCTGGTCGCTAGAAGCTCGTTGATGCGCGGCTGCGATCGGCTGGCGAGTCGTTTCAACTGATCGTGGGTGGCGTGGACCTGTTCGCTGTTGCTCAGCAGTTGATCGAGCAGCGGGGCCAGGACGTCGAGTCGTTCCTTGAGCGCACGCTCATCGGCGGGCGTCAGCTCGTAGCCTTGTTCGTTGACCTTGTGGAACTCGATGAATTGCTTGCGTCTGGGCGTATAGAGCTTGTGCAAGGTTGCGTGGGTTGCTTGCAGGCTTCGCAGCCGTTGGTGAAGTGCAAAGGCGCGAAGGATCTTGTAATCCTTGAGTACGGCTTTCTCGTTGCGTTGTTTCAGGCGCTCGAGGTGTTCTTCCCAGAAGATCGCGAAGGCCTTGGTCTTCTCCAGGTAGTTGCGCAGGATAGGCTCAGGCGCCTCGGCCGACGCCAGTTGGGCGATCTTTTCAAGATAGGCGCGCTGGGTCTTGCTGTATTCGTTGTCGTGCTTGAGCTGGGCGTCCAGGTGGGCGACCGATGTTTCGTTGCTGACTTTCAACTGGCTCAGGCGGCTGTGCAACGGCTGACCGCCGCGCAGGCGCAAGCGCAAATCCAGGCGCCAGCGTCCCGCTTCGTCACGGATGAGCCAAGGGCCCAGGGGTTCCCCGTCGACCCTGTTGAGAATTCGTGGCTGAGCCTGAACCGGGTCGTATACGACGCTATAGACCTTGCCTTCGATGTGGGCCCATAAGTTTTCTTGATGCAGGTATAGGCCCTGCCACGGGCCGGATGGCACTGGCGCACCGAGCGTCTCGAGCGACAGTGGCGCCTGCAGCTTCTGAAGCGTCTCGTGTTGCGCGGCGGTCAGGTGTTGGTCAGGGCGTGACCAGTTAAAGTCCAGTTCCCGCGCGAAACCTGCAGCGCCGAGCACGGCGGGTACAGCCGGCGTGCGCGGCTGCTCATCAGGTGTTTCCTTCGCGGGGATGGGCCCAGAGGTTGACTCCAGCGACGCCCGTTCGAGGCCTAGTCGCTCTACCGCGTGGGTGAACAGCAGGATAGCGATATTGGTCAGCAACGTGATCAACGCATCGACTTGCTCTGGCAAATCCTTCCTTGGCTGGTCAGTGATCAACCCGGCCAGGGCAATGTCCATTTGCATCAGCCAGGCGGCTCTGGCCACGGCACCATCGGCAAAGGGCAAGAGGGTGTTGAGCAGCAGCCAGCCAAGGTTTTCCCAACGTTGCCAGCGGGTCTGCGCGCTGCTGAACGCCTGTTCGCGGAAGTTGCCAATGGTTTCCTCGACACAGGCCCGGTATAGCGTCTGGCCAAAATCGATGACTGGCATCTGGCGAGTAATGATCGCGGGTGCTGGCCTGCTGAAAGGTACTGACGAGGTGTCATCGAGTGCAAAAAACAGGTGCGGCTCGAGGAAACCACCATAGGCATACACACGCCGGTCTACCTCGGGCAAGCGATGCAGCAGGTCGTCCTGCAAAGGGCCGGGTGTGCTAATGGCCGCGAACAGGGCGGGCCTGTTTGCGAACTCCAGCAGCGGCTCGGGGTGCAGCGGCCGGTATAGCAGGCACAACGTGCTGCTGGGCGATTCGCTCTCGATGAGCCAGGCGTTGAGCGGCAGGTCCGGGGTGGCATCCACCCTGCGCTTGAAGCCCAGGGGACGCAAGATCCATCGCGGCTGTTCCTCGCCGGGCTCGGGGGCTAGCGCCTGGCTGACCGCATCGACCCCTTGGATGCTGAGGCCCTGGCCGCGCAGATGCAGTTCCATCGCTTGGGCGGGTAACTGGGTACGCAGGTAGGACATGAGCAGGTGCTGGCGCTCGGACGTTTGCGCGGGATCGTCGAGCAGCCTTTGCCTTAACATGCGTGGATAGTTTGCGCCTATGTCCACATCCGTTATCACGCGGCGTAGGTAGGGCTCATCGAACCAAGAGGGCACAGTTTGCCCACGTTGCGACTCCAGCGTGACCGATCCGGGCTGCAACAGGCCGAGATTGGCGATGGCCAGTTGGGCAAGTGAGAAACTGACGTTCTGAACGGTGTGGTCAACAATGGGCGAACCTGCAACTGGCAAGGCCGCAGCCGTTACTTGATGATTCACCACGCGTAGGTCCCGGAGGTCCACGTTGGACTGCGGATGATCTGTTTCAATGCGCTGCGCAATGTTTTCCAGGGCGAAATCCTCGGCGCTGGCAATGCCATCCAGCCAGCCCTTTCCCTGAGCAGTGAAATGGGCTTCGGCGATATCCGTGAGCATTGCGGCATAGCGCATGTGCAGCTTGGCCGGAGCAGCGCGTAACCAGGTGGGCAAATGCGCGAAGATGCGCTTGTAGCTGTCTTGTTCGCTGATGGTGCAGAACTCCAGCAGCGAAGTCATGCGGTCCAGTGTTCTGCTCAGTGCGCCGGCGCGACGCTGTGAGGCGTAGGTGGCGCTGGCGCTCTTGATCAGACCCAGTTGCTGGTTCAGCAGCCCTAGCGCCTGGGCTTCGAACACGTGCGAGGAGGTTTCGCTAAGCAACAGCTGTGGGGTGAGCGCTACCAGCCGCCGAGGCCAATGGTCGCCGATGATATCGAGCAGTTGCTGACGTGAATCGAACGTCAGCAACCGCCCGGTCAAGGTATAAAGCAGCGTGATCGAGTGTCCTGGCGCGTCTTCGGTACGCTCGATCAGCAAGGCACTCGCCAGGTTGGGGTCCATTCGGCTGGCCGATGAGAGATCGACCTGCAGGTTAGATACCGTGATCGTGTTGCTGTTGGCCCAGCTTGTTTGCTGATCGCGCCGGGGATACGCCTGCACCAAGTGGGCCAGCGCAGCTGCGGGGCGACTCAGGCAATGCTCCTGGACACCCGCATCGATGGCGATTTTCATTTGTTCCTGAAGGTAATGCGCATGCCAGTTCCACGGCGATTGCCCGGCACTGTCGGTGCTGCTCCAGAATGCGACTAGCGCTTGCTGGAAGCTCTCGATCAACCACGGGCCGCATTCGTTGAGCAGGACTTCCACGGCATGCAGGTCCAGCTCCACCGTCCATCGCGGGTCGCTGTCGTTGCGACTGCTGAGGAAGTCCTCGCCGCTGGTGAGGTTCAGAGCAGCGCGCTTGCAGTACCGTTCCACCAGTACGTTTTGCAGAGGGCGGACCCAGGGTTTGTGAGGGGACGGCCCAGCCGTGACCAGAAATAGCCCAAGGGGATCGTGGTGGCTGCTCAGGTGACGTTGCTGCCACTGCTCCGTCAGTATCGTGCCAGCGACATCCAGCAGCTGAGGGTGGGAGGCGAAGCGTTTGGCAAGGGGGCAGCCCAAGGTGCTGTCGTCTGCGAGGCGTTTGTGAATGACCATGTCAAGGCGTTCCTGCGATGGGGGGCTTCATCAAGCCAGCGGTGTGGGCAGCCGTTGCAGTAGACCGTTACCACCCGCTGTCAGTTGAGGTCATGGTCGCGGGCCATGGCCAATGGGCTATGACGTGGGGCACCTTTATCATGCTCGTGGGTCGAAAGCGGGCAGCCGGGCCTCTCGTCGCGCAATTGCGCTGTCAGTGCGGCCTTTATCCCTGCAACATTGATTGCCGTCACAGCTAGTGTCCTGTCTCGGAAATACGTTCTCTTTTGGCGAGTGGCTTGGGTGTTCGGCCAAGGCGCCGCGACGAGTCATAGCAGGGCCATGGCGAGGAGTGGCAACGCCGGCCGGGCGCCCAAGACGCCGCCAAAAGTGAACAGCTTATTTGCGAGACAGGACACTAGGTGCTTGGGAAAACTGTCCCGCTCCAGGCTCGGCAATGGCGGTTTTGATCCGGATAAGCGCAATCCATGCTGTTTCGGTCAATTGCCCTGTCATTTCTGTTGCCCAGTACGACGCGGCACCTTAGACTGCCGCCCCCTGTAAATAGAGTGCCGGATGGTGCTTGAAGAATTCCGTTGCCGACGACCACACGCCGGTGACACCCGATTCGCCTAAATGCACGTATTTTTATAGAGAAGTCGATGACCAAGGAAAAGTTGCTGGCCATGCCGGCCGATGACTACATGAACGCTGAGCAACTGGCGTTCTTCACCGAGTTGCTGCAGTCGACGAAAGTCCAGACCCAGGAGCGCATCGAACAGAGCCGCATAACCATCGAGAGCCTGGACAGCCCGGCTGACCCGGCCGATGCCGCTTCCGTCGAGGAAGAGCGTCACTGGCTGGTCAATGCCATCGAGCGTGATCAGCGCCTGCTGCCGCAATTGGAAATGGCCCTGGGTCGGATCGCCGATGAGACCTTCGGCTGGTGTGACGACAGCGGCGAGCCGATCGGTCTGAAGCGTCTGCTGATCAGCCCGACCACCAAGTACTGCATCGAAGCGCAGGAACGTCACGAGCAGATCGACAAGCACCAACGCCAGGTCTGACCTGTCTCAGGTGCAAGGCCCCGTGGAGCGATCCACGGGGCCTTTTGCTTTCTCGTGGGCACACGACGGCTTTATTGCCCTCCATGCAACAGAGCTATACCGGCAATAGCTTTTTCCAGCCGCAAGACGGGCGTATCATGGCGATATAGTTAGGGTGCTAATGAAATTGAGAGGATAGGATGGCAAGCCGAGTCGATGTGGCCGTGATGATTGGCAGCGGTGTACCCGTCACCTTGCAAGCGCTGGGCAAACGCGTCTGCTGGGTGGTGCTTGTCGACGGAGAGCGGTGCGGCACTGCCTTTGCGAGCCGCACTGAGGCGCTGGAGTGCCAGGCCGCCTGGATCGAAGCACTACAAGGTATTGGACCTCGAGCGAGCCTGCGTCAGGTGGTGTGACGGACGTTTCAGCGCTCCAGGGCGCGCGCCAAGGCACAGGCATCGTTGTGGCGTCGACGAAATCCCTTGACCCGTCCAGTAGCCCATTCGGTGATATGGAAGAAGTTGATGCCAGCTGGGATCACGACATAGCGCGCAGCGCCCTCGCCTGACCCTATCAGGGGATGATTGAGGTAAGAAATGTTCATCACCTCTCGACGTAATTCAGTGTTTTCGTGCATATTCCTTTCCCTGTAATGTGCAGTTGTGAACCGGGAGCCCGTTCTGCCTAGGGCTGGATGCATCTATCGCATTTTTTCTGGCAGTTTTGCTGTCAGATATTACGTCTCCTGTAACGGTAATCTGCCGAAAGTCTGTCCTGCGACCGTGGCCTGCAGGCAAGTGTGATGTTTCCCGCACACTTGGACTACTGTCTGCACAGACGCTTCGCGCATTTACCCTATAGTCTTTAGACTTCCACTTTGAAGTGCCGTTGCCTTCGTGCAGTCATGCTGTGTACGCGGTGGCGGAGTGTAATCGGTTTGAGGAATTGTTCATTGGCAGTCAGCACTCTGGATACCCATGCCCTGTTTGCCCTGGGCGATCTGCGGGCCAAGTTGGTCAAGCAGTTTCAAGGGCGTTTCGTCTATATCACCGAGCAGAATGCGGAAGGCCTTTACATGGCCGAACTCGACACCGACAGCGCGTTGGTGGTCGACGACAAGCAGCGGCTTGAACTGAAAGTGGGTGATCACTTTCGGGCAGCTGTGCTGCCTAGCCGTGAAGGCGGCAAACTGGAAATCCGCTTCCGCGACATCAAGCTCAACGTCTACGGCCTGGGCGACTACGCCTTCGTCTCGGTGCCCGAGGGTGAGGGCATCGTGTTCCGTGAAGGCCAGGGCGTGATGCTGGTCTTCGCCGCCCACCAGCAACTGCAGGAAGGCCTGGGCAAGGTACTCAAGACCGCCACGGGCAAGGTCGCCAAGTGGCGCAAGGGCGAGATGACTACGTTCAAGGCCAGTGAATGAGCATCGAAGGCGCTGCCGCTGAAGGGCAGGATGGGCGTTTCAGCGCCTGAGCCAGCACTGATGTTCCGTCGCGGGGCAGGGGCGCCTGAAGCCGCCCGTGCTTGCCCGTGACGGTTTAGTTGCCGCCGTTGTTGCCGCTCACTTCCTCAGGCACATCATCGCCGGACATGCGCTTGCGAAAGAGCGCAGCCCTGGCCAGCAGGACGGTGGTGACGGGCACCGTGATCGACAGCAAGATGGGGATGAGCCAGGCATGCAGCACTGGCGTCTGCTTGAGCGCGGAAAAGTACAGGATCGAGGCCAGGGCGACGCACCAGGTGCCGAGGGTCGCGGCCAGGGCCGGCGGATGCATGCGTTGGAAGAAGTCCTTCAGGCGCACAAGCCCCACGGCCCCGGTCAGGGCGAAGAGGCTGCCCGTCAGCAGCAGCATCGCCGTCGCCAGTTCAAGCCAGAACGGTAGTTGAACGCTTTCGTTCATTCGATCACCTCGCCGCGCAAGAGAAATTTAGCCAGTGCGGAGGAGCCAACGAAGCCGAACAAGGCGATCAGCAGGGCACCTTCGAAGTAAGTATCACTGGCGTAGCGAATACCCAGTACCAGCATCATCAACATGGCCAGGATATACAGGTAATCCAGGGCCAGGACCCGGTCCTGAGCGGACGGCCCGCGGAACAGCCTGACCAGTGCCAAGGCCATGGCAATGGCGAAGATGAACAGGCTGGCGAGGATGGCATTGGCAAGCAGGCCAGTCATTCGAAGATCTCCATCAGCGGGCGCTCGTAGCAATCCTTGAAGTGCTGGATGAAGGACGCCTCATCCTCCAGGTCGAACACATGCAGCAGTAGCACGCTGCGGTCTAGCGCCAGCTCCGACCAAATGGTCCCGGGGACCACGGTGGTGATCATCGACAGGGCGGCCAGGCCGTGGGCATCACGCAAGGTCAGGGGGATGTGCACGAAAGCCGAGCGTGGAGGCCGACGGTGCGCGGTGAGCACGCTGCCGGCGACCTGCAGGTTGGATTTCAGCACATCCATACCCACTCTGAGGACCAGGCGCACGATGGTGCCCGGCCTGCGAATGTGTGCGACCTGCGGGCGCAATGGCGCCAACAGCAACGGGGCAACTACGGCAAGCAGGGCCGCGAGGAGTACGTTGCCGGCGCTTAGCGACAGATTCAGCAGCAGCCACAGCACGAACAGGGCCATCGACAACAGCGGGGCAGGGAAGAGTCGGCTCATGGCTGCACCTGTGCGTTGAGGGTCGTAGGACCAGGGACCGGGCGGCTGCCCAATACCGCCTCGATGTAGGCCTCGGGCGTCTGCAGGCTGGCCGCGGTGTCCTGGGTATAGCGCAGCAGCGGCTCGGCCTTGAGGCTGAGGATCAGACACAGGCCCAGGAGGATGACGATCGGCAGGCACTCATAGCGGCGCAGTACGGGAGAGGGACGCTCTTCGGGTTTCCAGAAGCGCTGGATGCCCACGCGGCCCAAGGCGATCAGTGACGCCAGACCTGAAAATATCAGCAGTGCCACCAAGGTCCAGCCAGTCGCCGACAACGGTTGCTCCGGGGTTACGCCCAGGCCGAGCGGATTGAACAGCGCGCTGATCAGGTTCAACTTGCCTATGAAGCCTGACAGTGGTGGCATGCCGATGATGAGCAGCGCGCAGGCGATAAAGCTGAGGCCGAGGAAGGCCATGGTCCAGGGAATGACCTGGCCGATCACCGCCTTCTGTTCGTCATCGAGGTTGATGCCCTTGGGCGGGTGCAGTGATTCCAAGGGTGGTGGCATGCCGTCGCCTTCGTCGTCCAGGGGCGCTTCATTGGCCGAGCGGGAACGCTCGATCAGCTCTGCCAGCAGGAACAGCGCGCAAAGGGCCAGGCTCGAGGTCACCAGGTAGAACAGGGCGGCGCCCGTCAGCATCGGTTGACCGAAGCCGATGGCCGCCATCAAGGTACCGGCCGACATCAGGATGCTCAGTGCGGCCATGCGCTCCAGGCGCTGGGCCGCGAGCAGCGAAACCGCGGCGATGGTCAGGGTCGCCAGGCCGCCATAGACCAGCCACTGGCCACCGAAGAAGGCCGAGGCGCCGGCTTGCCCGGAGAACAGCAGTGTCCACAGACGCAGCATGGCGTAGAAGCCGACCTTGGTCATGATCGCGAACAGCGCGGCTACCGGCGCGCTGGCCGATGCATAGGCCGGCACCAGCCAGAAATTCAATGGCCAGATGCCTGCCTTGACCAGGAACGCCGTGGCAAGGATGGCGGCGCCCGCGTGCAGCAGGCCGCGGTCGGCCTCCGGCACCAGCGGGATCTTCAGCGCCAGATCAGCCATGTTCAGAGTGCCGGTCACGCCGTAGAGCATGGCTGCGCCGATGAGAAACAGCGACGAGGCGAACAGGTTGATCGCGATGTAGTGAAGACCAGCCTTGACCCGCGCCCGCCCCGAGCCGTGCAACAGCAGCCCGTAGGACGCCGCCAGCAGCACTTCGAAGAACACGAACAGGTTGAACAGGTCGCCGGTGAGGAAGGCGCCGTACAGCCCCATCAGCTGCACCTGGAACAAGGCATGAAAGCTGGCTCCGGCGCTGTCCCAGCGAGCGCGGGCGAACAGCAGGGCACAGACGCCGATGATCCCGGTCAATACCAGCATCAGGGCCGAAAGGTGATCCACCACCAGTACGATGCCAAAGGGCGCGGGCCAGTTGCCCGGCAGGTAGACACCGATCGAGGCGGCCTGGCCCTGGCTACGCACCCACAGCAACAGAGTAACGGCGATGCCCAGGCCCACCAGGCTGGACAGCAGGTTCAGGCGCCGCTTCAGCGGCCGGTGCTTCTCGCCGAGCATCAGCATCAGGGCCGCCGTCAGCAACGGCAGCATGATGGGCATGACCATCAGTTGGTTCATCAGGCTCATTCGTCGCGCTCCCGGCCATCGACATGGTCGGTACCGGTCAGGCCACGCGAAGCCAGCATCACCACCAGGAACAGGGCGGTCATGGCGAAGCTGATGACGATGGCGGTCAGAACCAGCGCCTGGGGTAGCGGGTCGGTGTAGTTGAGCAGGTCCTGGGGCACGCCGTCCTTGATGATCGGCTCCTTGCCGATGAACAGGCTGCCCATGCTGAAGATGAACAGGTTGACGCCATAGGTGAGCAGGCACAGGCCCATGATTACCTGGAAGGTCCGCGGCCTGAGGATCAGCCAGACGCCGGACGCGGCCAGGACGCCGATGGCGATTGCGATGACTTCTTCCATCAGGCGGCTCCTGCTTGGCTGGGTTTCGGCTGGTTGCCCGGGCGATAGGCCCGCACTGACTGGTGCGCCAGGGCAGTGAGGATCAGTAGGGTCGAGCCGACCACCACGGTGTATACGCCCACGTCGAAGAGCAGCGCGCTGGCCACATGCAGGTCCCCGAGCACGGGAAGGTGCAGGTGAGCGGTGTGGGTGGTCAGGAAGGGGTAACCCAGGACCATCGCACCGATACCGGTCAGCGTCGCGCACAACAGTCCGGTGCCCATCCAGCGCAACGGTCGCAGGCTCATCTGCGCTTCCACCCATTGGGTGCCGGCTACCATGAACTGGAGGATGAAGGCGACCGACATGACCAGCCCGGCGACGAAGCCGCCACCTGGTTGGTTGTGCCCGCGCATGAACAGGTACATGGACACCAGCAGGGCGATGGGCAGCAACAGTCGCACCAGGGCGGCCGGCACCATCATGAAGCCCAGTGCGGTATCGGTGGCGTGCCGCGGGTTGATCAGGTCGGTGACCACGTCCGGCGCCAGCTGGCGCTGTTGCGCCGGCAGCTGCATGCTCTCCTTGGGAGGACGGAAGCGGCGTAGCAGGGCGAACACGGTGAGGGCCACCGCGACCAGTACGGTGATCTCGCCCAGCGTATCGAACCCACGGAAGTCGACCAGCATGACGTTGACCACGTTGGTGCCACCGCCCTGGGGCAGGGCCCGGCTGAGGTAGAAGGACGAGATATCATTCGGCGTCGGACGCGTCAGCATGGCGTAGGAAAGCAGGGCCATGCCACCACCGACCAGCCCCGCCAGCAGCAGGTCGCGCAGGCGCCGCAGGCGCGCCCGCTCCAGGCTTCCGGGCAACGGCGAAACGCCCTCGATGCGGCGCGGCAGCCAGCGCAGGCCGAGCAGGATCAGTACCGTGGTGACCACTTCCACCACCAGCTGGGTCAAGGCCAGGTCCGGCGCAGAGAACCAGACGAAGGTGATGCAGGTCATCAGGCCGCAGACACTGACCATGGTCAGGGCCGCCAGGCGATGGTACTTGGCCTGCCATGCGGCACCGATGGCGCAGGCGATCGCGATCAGCCACAGCGCGACGAACACCCCCGATCCCGGAATCTTCGGTCGCTCGCCCCAGGTCAGCCCGCTGTAGAGTACGGGGACCAGGCCCGCGATGAATGCCATGAGGACGATCATGAACAGCTGTTTCTGCAAGCGTCGGGTGGTCAGCAACAGCTCGACGTGCCGGGCCAGCCGCATCAGGTGTACCTGGCCGCGTTCGAACAGGCGCTTGCCGTTGAAACGCTCGATCAACGGCGGGTAGGGGAAGCGTCCACGGCGCAGCTGTTCGCGCAGCAGCAGGTAAAGCACGACACCGCCGGCCATGGCGATCAGGCTCATGATCAGCGGCGCGTTCCAGCCATGCCAGATGGCCAGGCTGTACTCGGGCAGGGTACCACCGACCACCGGCAGCGCCGCGGCGGCCAGCAGCGGGCCGACCGATTGCGCGGGGAACACGCCGACCACCAGGCAGGTCAGTACCAGCAGCTCGACCGGCGCGCGCATCCAGCGCGGCGGCTCATGCGGCGTGTGTGGCAGGTCCTTGGCCGACGGTCCGAAGAACACATCGACGGTGAAGCGCAGCGCGTAGGCCACGCTGAAGGTCCCGGCCAGCGTGGCGAGTACCGGCAGCGCGATCTCCACCCAGGCGCTGGCGCTGATGAACACCGTTTCGGCGAAGAACATTTCCTTGGACAGGAAGCCGTTCATCAACGGCACCCCGGCCATGGAAGCGCTGGCGACCATGGCCAGGGTCGCGGTGTAGGGCATCAGGCGGAACAGGCCGCTCAGGCGCCGAATGTCGCGCGTGCCGCTTTCATGGTCGATGATGCCGGCGGCCATGAACAGCGACGCCTTGAAGGTGGCGTGGTTGAGTATGTGGAACACCGCGGCCACCGCCGCCAGGGGGCTGTTCAGGCCCAGTAGCAGGGTAATCAAGCCCAGATGGCTGATCGTCGAGTAGGCCAGCAGGCCCTTGAGGTCGTTCTGGAACATGGCGGCGAAGGCACCCAGCACCAGGGTGCAGGCGCCAGCGCCGCCGACGATCCAGAACCATTCTTCGGTGCCGGAGAGCACCGGCCACAGGCGCGCCAAGAGAAACACGCCAGCCTTGACCATGGTCGCCGAGTGCAGGTAGGCCGAAACCGGCGTGGGCGCCGCCATTGCATGAGGCAGCCAGAACTGGAAGGGAAATTGCGCGCTCTTGGTCAGGGCGCCGATGAGGATCAGGGGCAGGAGGACGGGGTATAAGGCATGTTGGCGGATCAGGTCGCCGGCAGCGAGGACCTTGTCAAGGTCGTAGCTGCCGACGACATGGCCGAGCAGAAGCGCCCCCACCAGTAGGCAGAGGCCACCGGCACCGGTGACGATGAGCGCCATGTATGCCCCGCGGCGCGCATCGCTGCGGTGGTGCCAGTAACCGATCAGCAAGAAGGAAAACAGGCTGGTCAGCTCCCAGAAGAACACCAGCTGAATCAGGTTGCCGGAGATCACCAGGCCGAGCATCGCACCCATGAACGCCAGGAAGAAGGCGAAGAAGCGTGGTACTGGATCCTGCGGCGACATGTAGTACCGCGCATAAAGCGAAACCAGGGTGCCGATGCCCAACACCAGTAATGAAAATAGCCAGGCAAAGCCATCCATGCGCAGGACCAGGTTCAGTCCCAGGCTTGGCAGCCAGAGAAATTCCTCGCGGATGACGCCACCATGGGCGACTTGCGGGTACAACAACGCTACCTGGACGGTACCGACCAAGGCCACGAGGCCGGCCAGAAACGACTCGGTATTACGTGCGTTGTGCGGCAGGACAGCCGCCAGGCAACTGCCGACGAACGGCAGAAGCAATAGCACTATCAATGACATAGCGTTCTAATCTGCAGGAGTTTGCCAAGGATCATACGTGGCGTATGTGGGATCACCAACACGCAAGCTGTCGCAGAATCCTACAAAGACGGCGCGACAAGCTGTTTTTTTATAACAGTTTTTTAAAAGGAAAGCCCTTTCTCCGCAACTTCAGCGACTGGTTTCACCCTCGCACAGCGTATCTGCTGCCCGGTCCTCAATGGGCTTGGCGCGGCGCTTGGGCCTCAATTCGCTGACCACCACGGCCAGCACGATCAGCACTCCACCGATCAGCGCCACCCCTGGCAAGCGCTCGCCGGCCAAGCGACCAACGATACCGGCCCAGACCGGTTCGCCCGCATAGATCAACGTTGCACGGGTAGGGGATACCGACTGTTGCGCCCAGTTCATCGCCACCTGGATCACCGCGCTCATGGCGCCCAGACCAACCGCGCTGAGCAACAGCAACCATGAAAAGTCCGGCAGGCGCTCCTGTGTGGGCACAACCATGAGCAAAGACAGTGCCGAGGCGGTGGCCAACTGGACCACGGTCACCCGGCGCACATCGACCTTGCCGGCGTAGCGACTGATCAAGATGATTTCACCCGCAATAGCCACGGCACTCACCAAGGTGACCAGCTCGCCTTCGCTCAATTGCAGCGAACTGCCCTCCGGCCCGGCTAGCAGCATAAGGCCCGCGAAAGCCAGGCAGATCCCCACGCTCGCCATCAGGCCGGGGCGGCGACCGAGGACCAGCCATTGCAGAAGGGGCACGAAAGGCACATACAACGCGGTGATAAAGGCCGACTGACTGCTGCTGATGGTCTGCAGGCCCATGGTTTGCAGGCCGTAGCCCAGCATGATCGTGACGCCGATCAGCATTCCCGCCTTCAGCTCCGTCCAGGTAAGCCCTGACAAAGCCCGGGCCGAAACCAGGCCAACGAACAGCGCCGCCGCCGCGAAACGCAGGCCGACGAAGAACATCGGTCCGCTGACGGTCATGACATTGTGCACCAGCAGGAATGTACCGCCCCAGAGCATGGTGATGAAGACCAGCACCATTTCGGCCTTGCTCAGCCGAAAGGTAATGGCGGCTCGTTCTGCGGTATCGGTTTGGGGCATGGTCTTGCACACTCGAGAGGGGCGACGCACAATTGCGCGCAACGTGGGCAGTATACTGCGCAACCCCTACGAGTGAGCAATATAGTGCACAAAGATTCCAGTCACCGGGCCTCGGTGCTGCAACATGTCAGCCAGAACATCAGGCGCTTGCGCACCGCCGCCGGATTGAGCCAGGCCACTCTCGCAGAGCGGTCCGGTGTCAGCCGACGGATGCTGGTGGCCATTGAAGCGGGCGAGAAAAACGTCAGCCTGACCACCCTCGACCTGATCGCCGAGGCGCTCGGCGTGGCATTCAGCTTCCTGATCCAGGCGCCTGGCCAGCGCGATCCCAGCCGCATCAACGAGCTGGCCTGGGCGGGCGAGCACCCTGGAAGCAAGGCGGTGCTGCTGGCCAGCTGTCCGGCAAGCCGTGAGGTGGAGCTCTGGGAGTGGCGGCTGGAGCCTGGCGAGCATTACCCCAGTGACATCGATGCCGACGGCTGGAGCGAGCAGGTGTATGTCTTCGAGGGTTGCCTGACCTTAGTCATCGAAGAGCAGGAACACCGGTTGCAGGCCGGAGAGTTTTTCGCCTTCGCCAGCAACTGTCGTCACGCCTACCGTAATGAGGGTACCGTGGCCACGCGCTTCGTGCGCAACGTGGTGATCTGATCCCTCCAGCCTGCTCCGGTGTCCAGCGGTTGCGGTCGCGGATGCTCAGGCGTACCAAGGTGCATAGTGCGGGTAGCGGTCCAACCGGGCACCAATGACCATCTCGCTGATCCACGAGCCGAGCATCGAGCTGTAGGCTTTCTGACTCTCTTCGCTCGAGAGGGCGTGGTCAGCGCCATCGACGATGCGATGGGTCAGTGAATGGGCATTGAGGAAAGCCGAGCGGTAGCTCATCAAGGTACTGTGCGGCACGTAATCGTCCTGTTCCGACTCCACCAGCAATACATCGCCGCGGAAGTCCACGCAGGCAGCCAGGGCGCGGTTGTCGGCAGGACCGAGCATCCGTTGGCGGTAGTCTTGGAGGCGTTGGCGGTCCAGCGCCTGCTTGGGCACTTGCCATTCATCGTCCCAGTACAGCGCCGGCACCCGTAACGCCAGCCATTTCACCGGGCGCAGGGTGGTCAGCAGGGTGGCCAGATAGCCGCCGTAGCTGCTGCCGATCAAGGCAATGGCGCTGCTGTCCACGGCAGGATGGCTGACCAGGCGGTCGTACGCGGCCAACAGGTCATCCAGGTTCTGCTCGCGGGTCACGCTCAAGCGCTGACTTTCGGTCTTCTCGTGACCGCGTAGGTCGAAGGTCATGCACACGCATCCAAGGCCGGTGATTTGCCGGGCTCGGGCCAGGTCACGTTGCTGGCTGCCACCCCAGCCGTGGACGAAGAGAATGCCTGGCATCTTGCTGCCGGGGCTGACGAGGGTGCCGGCAATGCTTTCGCCGTCGACCTGCAGCTCCAGAGACTCACTATGGATGGTCATAGTCGCGGATCCGCGCATATTTGCTGAGTTGTCCGAGTTCACTGTCTTGTCCTTGATAAAAGAGGGTGGCGTCCTCGGGCAGATCGGGTTCGCCGAAGACTTCGTGACTGGAGGCCCGTACCCGGGCCAGCTGGGGGTCGTCGGCAAAGGCCTGCAAGGCCAGGATCTCCGCGCTGCTGGCGCCGCCCATGCGCCAGGATTGCTCGAGCACGCCACTGCGCAGGTGGCCCTTGTCATCCAGGCCTCGGGCGATGTCGTAGTTGCGCCGCGAGGCGATGAAGCCCGCAAAGCTCTGCTCTGCCGCACGCTCATAGATCATGGCCTGGTTGATGGCCAGGCGCAGGTGGTCGTCCAGGGGCAACTGCAGCAAGGCCTGGTAGTCGCCGCGTACCACCACAAGGTCTGAGCCACCATACACCTGCTCACCCTGGTGGTCGCGGGTCAGTTGCTGGATGCCGAAATAGCTGCACATCAGGCCTGCCACCCGTGCCTGGCCGACGCTGAAGGTTTCTACCTGGGTCAGGTTCTCTTCGAGCACCAGTCCCCAGAGGCCCAGGGTGGCGTCGTCCATTTCATCGAGCAACGGGTCGAGCTCGGCGGTCTGGTGGATGACTTGCTGGCCGCGTCCGGCGCAGGCCAGCACCGGCTTGATCCTCACGGAGCCATCGCGCAACAGCAATTGCGCGGCCCGGCGGGCATCGGCCTTGCTGAATACCGTGTAGCCACGCAATAAAGCATCACTGGCCTGCAGCGCGAAGTCATCGGTCCAGCCAGGTGGAAATCTGGCTTGTGCCAGGAGCGGGTGGGAGATGGCCTTGGTTGCCATGTAGGGATGGCTGACGAGCCCGCCGAACAGATCATTTTCGTCGGTGATCCCCAACGGCTCATAGCGAGCGGGATCGATCAGGGTCGACGTCGGCAAGTAGTAGCACGCAGCATCCCGGGGTGGTGAGTCCTGAGGATCGAGCATCGTGGTGCCCAGCAGGTCGGCCAGGTAGTGACCGATCCTCAGGTGAACCGCATGCTCGTGCTCGGTGGTGTGCTCACGGGTATCGAGCAGTACTACACCCGCCTTATGTTCGTATAAGCGAGGCATGATCGGGCTCTCTTGCTCCAGATATACTCTTTGTGAAGTCGATTCCGGCACGAAGTTCAGTAGTAATGATGGGTTGGCCTGGGCAGCGTCCGGTGTCGGCAATGCCTGTCCTGCAACGGTCGGCCTGCGTGTGGATGGTTGCCGGTGGAGCACGCCTGCTTCATCATCAGCGCCCTGGAACCGTCAAAGGCATGCAGCAGGAGTCCGCATGAACAGTCAGTCTTCGATACAGAAAAGCGTGCCAGCACGCCTGGCGCGGGTGCGCGAGGTGATGGCAGCGCAGGGCGTGGATGCCTTGCTGGTGCCTTCGGCTGACCCGCATCTGTCCGAATACCTGCCGGGCCATTGGCAGGCCCGCCAGTGGCTCTCAGGTTTCCATGGCTCGGTTGGGACCCTCGTGATAACGAGCGATTTCGCCGGCCTGTGGGCCGACAGCCGCTACTGGGAGCAGGCCGAGAACGAGCTGGCCGGTAGCGGTATCCAGCTCATGAAGCTGCGACCGGGACAGCCAGGCGCACTGGATTGGTTGGCCGAGCAGGTGGCCGAGCAGGGGACGGTGGCTGTCGACGGAGCGGTCCTGGCACTGGCCGCCGCGCGGCAGCTCGCTGATCGACTCGAGGCGCGCCAGGTGCGCCTGTTGACGGACCTGGATCTGCCCGGTCAGGTATGGGGCGAACGCCCGACGCTTCCATCGAATCCGATCTACCCGCACCTGCCGCCGCAGGCTAGCGTCTGTCGTGCCGAGAAGCTGGCGAATCTGCGTCGGGAACTGCAGGCGAAAGGGGCTGACTGGCATTTCCTCGCCACCCTTGATGACATCGCCTGGCTGTTCAACCTGCGAGGCAGCGATGTCTCTTACAATCCGGTCTTCGTCGCCTTCGCCCTGATCAGCGAGCGTCAGGCGATCTTGTTTGTCGCCCTCGACAAAGTCGACAGCCATCTGCGCCAGGTACTCGATGCCGATGGCATCCAGCTGCGTGACTATGCCGAGATCGGCCCGGCCCTCTCGGCGGTTCCCGCCGGGAGCAGTCTGCTGCTCGACCCGGCGCGCGTGACCGTCGGCTTGCTGAACCATTTGAATGAGCAGGTGCGCTGGGTCGAAGGGATCAACCCCACCACCTTGAGCAAGTCGCGCAAGGGTGAGAACGATCTGGTACACATCCGTCAGGTGATGGAGCAAGACGGCGCTGCGCTATGCGAGTTCTTTGCCTGGTTCGAAACGCATCGGGAGCACTCAGCCGTCACTGAGCTGACTGTCGATGAACAGCTCAGTGCGGCCCGAGCGCGCCGACCAGGGTTCGTCTCCCTGAGCTTCTCGACCATTGCCGCCTTCAACGCCAACGGTGCGATGCCGCACTACCGGGCGACTGAACACTCCCACGCGCGGATCGAGGGCGATGGCTTGCTGCTTATCGACTCGGGAGGCCAATACCTGGGCGGAACCACCGATATCACCCGGATGGTGCCGATCGGTACGCCTAGCCTTGCGCAAAAGCAAGACTGCACACGGGTTCTCAAGGGGGTCATCGCCCTGTCACGAGCGCGTTTTCCCCGCGGCATTCTCTCTCCCTTGCTCGATGCAATCGCGCGTGCGCCTATTTGGGCAGATCAGGTCGACTACGGCCACGGCACGGGGCATGGGGTGGGCTACTTCATGAACGTGCATGAGGGGCCGCAGGTCATTGCCTATCAAGCTGCCGTCACGCCGCAGACCGCCATGCAGCCAGGGATGATCACCTCGATCGAGCCGGGCACTTATCGACCCGGGCAGTGGGGCGTGCGGATAGAGAATCTGGTGGTCAGTCGCGAGGTGGGGCGCAGCGAGTTCGGTGAGTTCCTGGCGTTCGAGACCTTGACGCTCTGTCCGATTGATACCCGCTGCCTGTTGCCTGAACTGCTAAGCCAGGAAGAGGTGAAGTGGCTCAATGGCTATCATGCCGAAGTCCGCGAGCGCCTTGCGCCATTACTGCAGGGCGAGGGACTGGATTGGCTGAACCAGCGAACGCAAGCGATCTGATCCCTGCGGTGAAAAAAGGGCAGCTTCGATGCTGCCCCTAGTCCGATTTACTTGCAGATGACGATCATGCTGCGGCTGGTATAGCCGGCCGGGTTGATGCCGAACAAATAATCACCGGGCTCGCCGTCGTCATCGCCGGCGCGGGCGATGACCTTGTATCCCTTGCTGCCACAGGACGATGCTGCGTTGGCGTGGCACTTGTCCCAGGAGGACGACAAACCGGAACAATTGATGTGCAGTCCTTTCTTGCCCCGCTTGACCTCAGTATTAGCAGTCGCGGCGCATCCTGTAATGGCCAAGACGGCCAGAATGAGCAGAATTCGTTTCATTCCCGTCCTTAATGCATGTCCAGTTCTACGCCTGGATCTGTTCGTTGGCGCTGTGCGTCTTGCTGATGTTCCTGCATCACGCCGCGGGCTAGTGACGTGACGATGACAACGACAGCTTAAACACGGCGACAAGTCGGTACAATGACTGACGCCGTATTAGATGAAAATATCTCTCATATCAGTCGGCAGCCACTGGCGGGGTGGTTTCCTTCTGCATGGACAACGTCGCGCCTACCGAGGCAGTGATGATGGCCGCGATCGCCAACCATTGTGCCGGTGTCAGGACTTCGCCGAGAAAGAGCAGCCCCGAGAGTGCGCCGAAAGCCGGTTCGATACTCATCAATGTGCCGAATGTCCGCGCCGGCATGCGCGTCAGGGCGATCATCTCCAGGCTATAGGGCAGGGCGGTGGAAAGGATCGCCACGCCTAGTGCTACAGGCAACAGCGCCGGTGTAAGCAGGGCAGCGCCGGCATGCACGATGCCGACAGGGGCAATGAACAGCGCGGCGATCATCACGCCCAGCGCTGCGGTCTGGATGCCGTTCTGCGCCCCTGCGCGTTGCCCGTAAAGAATGTACAGGGCCCAGCACACGCCGGCGCCCAGTGCATAGCCGGCACCGGCCAGGTCGATGGCGCTGTCGGTCTGGCCGATCGGGATCAGCAACAACAGACCAGCGACCGCCAGGGCGATCCAGAGAAAATCGACGGCTCGGCGTGAGGCATAGATCGCCACTGCCAATGGACCCGTGAACTCCAAGGCAACTGCGATACCCAGGGGGACCGTGCGCAGCGACATATAGAAGAGGAAGTTCATCCCACCCAGCGCCAAGCCGTAGATCACCACGGTTCGCAGAGTGCTGGCGTTTAACCGCGCGCGCCATGGACGCAACAGCAACAACATGATGACGCTGGCGAATATCAGGCGCAGGGTCGTGGTCCCCTGAGCGCCAACGACGGGGAACATGCTCTTGGCCAACGAAGCACCGGACTGAATCGACGCCATGGCGATCAACAGAAGGCCGATGGGAAAGAGAGTCGCAGCCAGGCTGCGGGGTTGGATATTCATGTAAGAGCGGCGTTCCTTGATCAATGAGGCGGTTAGCTATGATGCGTGTCCTTGTGGGAATGAGCAATATAGTGCGCATCTCGGTGGTTTAGCCCTGAAACGACCGATTTTTTGCCAATTCCCTAAATAGGGGTTGACGCCGTTTCAGATCCCCTTATAATGCGCCCCACTTCCAGCGTAGTTGGAACGGAAAACTCCTTGAGATTCAGAGAGTTAGAAGTTTCAGGCAGTACTGGAGGGGGCTTCGATCGAACGATCGGCAGCGGTGAAAAAGGTGGTTGACAGCGGTTTTGAACGCTGTATGATTCGCCTCCCGCTACGAGGGATCGCAGCGAGTCAAGTGTTTGAAGTTGAACGACTTTCCAGTCAAAAACATCAAAATAAACGCTTGACAGGCTTAGAGGAAAGCGTAGAATGCGCACCT
>Ga0160433_100132_pt1 | contig 67236 bp, 58 predicted proteins | sample HID1972K_E0MG_FD_108235 | JGI IMG/M metagenome (GOLD analysis project Ga0160433, IMG submission 108235) | Enriched pill bug-associated microbial communities from UW Madison campus, WI, USA - HID1972K_E0 MG | ecosystem: Host-associated > Arthropoda: Insects > Digestive system > Unclassified ...
TCTTAAAACTGTCTTCATAGATATTCTCATATCCCGGCTTCTTGAATTTTCCTAACTCTTCCATGGTCTTTCTAATTTAATCATTAGTCCGATTTTTGTAAGGTGTTTTTAGGAATGGACAGGCGTTTATCTCAAAGCTGATATCTGCAAGGTGTCCAGATTCCGGCACTATGCTATCATAAAAATTTCCGCTCATTTCAATAAGATCTTATCGGGTCTCTTAAACAGGCTCTCTGACATGATTTCCCCCAGCAGTGCCGCTGAGGATGTCTGCGACGCGGGTGTCCGTGCCAAACTGAATTTGACTGCGTACAAAGACAAGGGTTGCTATGACGCTTAGCATGGCGCTTCTTGTATATAAGAAACGGGCATGAAGTCAAAAACCCCTGTTTTCGTGGATTGTAGTAATCATGCCGGGTCAATAACTTTGAGTGTAAACTCCGACCCTATGAAACCTATGAAAACAATTTACGCCCTGTTTTTGGCTGCAGCACTTTCTGCATGTTCAAAAGACAGCGGAGACAGCGGTCGCCCAGGCAACCTTAGCGGAAATATTATACATGAGTACACCACAGAGGTTAAGAAAATCTATCTGAACGACTGGAGCGAGAGTACTTACTTTACCTACAATGCTTATTCAACGATCGACTGGGACGTTAGCAGGGATGGCAAACTACGACTGGTCAGTGAGCGCCCGCCTGGAGTGTATGATCAGAACAAATTTATTTTGGTCAATGTAGCGGATGGAACGATCATTAAAGAGTTTATGTATAAGCCTCTGATCGGTAACAGCACGAACAACAGCGGAGAGATATCATTTGATAATTCGCAGATCCTGATCAATCCTGACTATGACAACGGAGTCGTTATCATCGATATGGATGGTCAGGTTAAGCACCGTCTCGATGGAATTAACGACAAAAAGCTGGGACTGGGAGATCGTGCACGGTGGCTACCGGGCAACAGTATACTGGTGTCTTTTGACGGGAAATACCTGCTGAAGGCTGATCCTCCCTACACAAACCTGACACTGGTAAAGGAGATGAACTATGAGCAATGGGGGAATGTGAGGGTGAGCCGGGATGGACAGAAGGTTTCGATGTATATCGGCAATCACATATACCTGATGAATATCGATGGAAGTAACCTGACGCAGGTGACGGAAAGCGGCAGCGCTGAGAACTTCGCGGAATTCTCACCCGATGGCAAACATCTGTTGGTAGGCTGTGAATACATACATGCCCCCGTATCAGGACGGTCAAACTGGGAGCTGAAAGTAATTCCAGCGGACGGTAAACTGTACAATCTTGATAACAGCGATGAGGTGATACCAATCGTTCCGAGCCAAACCAGCGAACGGGCAAAGGTTAGTGGAAACTCCATGTGGCGGCCATAAGAACGTTGGTATTAAAATCGGACTTCGCTTTTTTTAATTAATTTGGTTATCTGTAAAGCGAATTAAGTTGCTGACTGCTGAGGAAAATGACGCGATATATATGTTTAGCATTTCTGTTTTTATCTTTCAATGGTGTGTTTGCTCAGCAGATTGATAAAGCTACGCTTCGATTTTCAGACAGTCTGCTTCGGCAGGCCATGAAAGCACCTGATGATAGCGTAAAGATGGAACGACTGCTGGACCTGAGCTTTTTTTGGTGCGACCGAGATACTGCCAGAGCTTTTCATTTTATACGCGAAGCCAGAAAAGTTATGGGCTCCAAGCCAAATAACTATCAGCAGGGCTTACTGCAGCACTTCACGGCAAATATTGTATACACCCATGACATCGAACGGGCGAAAAGCCTTTACATGCAGGCCGAACGGTACCTTTCGGGCAGCCGGTTCAGGCGGGCTTACTACTACAGGGCCAAGGCCTGGAATAATTATGGAACCTTGCTACAAATTCAGGACAGCGCCAGCAGATATATGAATATCCTTGTCGGAAAAGCTATCCCTTATGCTCGTTTGGCGGGCGATAGTATTGCCGTTGGGGTGAATCTTCACAATATTGGCATGCTCTTATCAAACGTCCAGGACTATAATAAGGCCGAGAGTTATTACGGGCAGGCTCAGAAAGCATTGTCGCGGTTTTCTGATGCAGAGGAGGATAAACTCACTCTTTTTGTAAATGCGTCGAAAAATGCGCTTTTATCCGGTGCGGTTTCCAAGGCACGAGCCTATCTGGACAGTGCCCGGTACCAGTTCATTAGAATCCCACACACTAACTATGCGCCACATTACTACCGGACGGAAGGGGTCTATTACCGGCATGTCGGCAATAAAACCCGGGCTCTTTCGAACTTGTTTGAAGGTATAGCAGCAGCAGAGAGACTTTCTGATGAGTACTTGCTGAGAGATATTAATTTTGAGATCTACGCCACATATCGGGATTTCGGGGAGGATGCTCTCGCGAAAAAATATTTAATGATATCGAACCGGTATGAGCCGACTAAAAATCTGCATAACCGCTTACTCCATGCGAGAGAGATGGCAAATACAGAATATCGGCTGGGGAACTACAAGAGGGCGTTTGAACAGATGAAGGCTTATGCTCTCGGAAAAGATTCTCTTCAGGAAGAGAATATGGCTTTAAAGATCCTTGACCTGGAGAAAAAATATCGGACAATAGAAAAGGAGAACGAAATTTTGAAGCTTCAGGATACGAATCAGAAGCAGGTACTTTCTATGGACAGAAGTAAGCGCTGGACGATATTGCTCACCTCAGGACTGGTGCTTGCACTCATAACAGCGGGCTTTTCGTGGAAGCTTGCACGCAACAACCGTCAGGCGCTCCTGCAGAGAGACCTTTTGCACCGGGAGGAGGTTATCAATCTGAAGCAGCAGGAGAAACTATATCAATACAGCTCCATCCTGCAGGCACAGGAAGAAGAGCGCAATCGGATTTCGCGCGACTTACATGATGGCCTGGGTGGATTGCTTGCGGGCGTAAAGTTAAGATTGTCTTCGATTGTCAGCCGGGAAAGGGCAAGGACCGGTGTAGAGCATCCGGATATAGAGCATGTGATCAAAGATCTGGACCAATCAGTAGATGAACTGCGGAGAATAGCGAGGAATATGATGCCTGAGTCGCTTCTATCCATCGGCCTCAAGCCGGCATTGGCTGACCTGTGCAGATATATGCAGACTCCGGGAACCGACATCCAGTTTCAGGCCTTCGATCTGAGGACTTCCTACAGTCAGCCTGTTTTAATTGGTGTGTACCGTATCGTCCAGGAGCTGCTAAACAATGTCGTCAAGCATGCAAATGCGAGCCAGATCATCGTTCAGTGCAGTGAAAATGACGCTCATCTCTTCCTGACGGTGGAGGACGACGGATGCGGCTTTGACCCTGAAGGTATGGCGAGGAAAGGTATGGGACTAAGCAATATTAAGAACCGGGTGGCACTACTGCAGGGCAAGGTGGAAATAGACAGCAAACCGGGACAGCCAACGGCAGTCAACATTCAAATACCACTGGACAATGGATAAAGAAGCGCTTAAGATCATTATTGTAGACGATCATCCTGTTGTACTTCAGGGATTTGCCTATATGCTTAAAAATATAGCCGGCCTGGAGTTGGTGGGTGAGTTTACGGATGCAGACTCGGGATTGGCATTTATCGAGAATGAGCAGGTGGATGTGGTATTGCTCGACATTAACCTGCCGGGAAAGAATGGAATCGATGCCTGTTCGGAAATACAGGGCATAAATTCTGCGTGTAAGGTAATCGCCATCAGCAATCTGAACGAATACAGCATTATTCAGAGGATGCTTCAGGCAGGAGCTTCAGGATATCTTCTGAAAAACGCTTCCGCGGATGAGGTTTTAGCTGCGATACACCAGGTAGCAGCAGGGGGTATTGCTCTCAGCCGGAATGTGAAGGAGATTATCGACTCTGCACATTCCGGCGAGTTGCCGGTTATCACACGGCGGGAGAAAGAAGTGCTTCAGCTTCTTTCTCAGGGATTAAGTTCGGGGGAGATAGGTGAGCGCATCTTCATCAGTCCTCTTACCGTTGAAAGCCATAGGCGAAATCTTCTGCAGAAATTCAGGGTTGTGAACGTTGCGGCATTGATCCATAAAGCAATGGAGATGAAGTATCTTTAACGTCGGTTTGCTCACTGGCGTCTTTAACGTCCGTCGCCGTCAAGCAGATTCCCCAGTCCTCCGAGAATGCTTCCCTCCTCCTTACGACCTGAACTTGCAAATTGCATGATGCGGCCGGCCAGTCTGCTGATCGGAAGCGTTTGGATCCATACTTTGCCTGGCCCTCTGAGAGTAGCAAAGAAAACACCTTCTCCTCCAAAGATGGTATTTTTAATACCCCCGACAAACTGAATGTCATAGTTTACACCGGAGGTAAAGCCTACAAGACATCCGGTATCAACCTTCAAAAGTTCTCCTGGCTGAAGGTTTCTTTCGAGGACATGCCCTCCGGCATGCATAAAAGCCATACCGTCACCTTCAATCCTCTGCATGATAAATCCCTCACCTCCGAAAAGACCTGTTCCGAGCTTACGTTGAAACTCAATACCCACACTTACACCTTTTGCAGCGCATAAAAACGCGTCTTTCTGGCAAATGATGCGGCCACCGAGTTGTGACAGATCCAGAGGGATGATCTTACCAGGGTAAGGAGATGCGAAGCTGACGCGCTTTTTGCCATAAGCGGCGTTTGTAAAGGCGGTCATGAAAAGGTTCTCACCCGTAAGGAGACGCTTTCCTGCGCTAAAAAGCTTCCCCAACAGGCCGCCCGATTGCTGACTGCCGTCTCCAAAGATGGTTTGCATTTGAATGCCTTCGTCCATCATCATAAAAGCACCAGGCTCTGCAATGGCAGTTTCATTCGGATCGAGCTCTACTTCTACGTATTGCATTTCTTCACCATAAATATGGTAGTCTATTTCGTGGTTGCTGATCATTTTGGGTTTAGTTTAATGAGGTTTAAATTACTAAATAAACTGATTAGATGCAGATAGCGGAAATTGTTACGTCTTAAAACGCGATCCTTACGGTGTAGGCCGTACTTTTCGAATTATAAAACACATCAAAGCCATGTTCATCAAAAGAAGCAACCTTATAGGTTGTAGCTTTCTTTTCACCTTCCAGATCAGCATCGATTACGATAAGTCCGTTTTCATTGGATATTTTGTTGATGGTAAACTGTTTGATGAACTGTTCTGACGCTACATCACTGCTACTTGACCAAAGCTTGTAGCGAATGCTGGTAAGGAATTGTGTGTTAGCTCCGACAAGACTCTTAAATCCGTTAAAGTTTGGAAGCACGTTGGAATAAGCGACTCCGGTCAAATTGGTTTCGGCGGAAGAACTTGCCTGATAATAACCGCCATATTTATTGCCTTCTGTTCGCTGATCAGTTAAGTATACGACGTTTGCGCCCATCATTGCGGCTTCGATCTTTAGTTTACGGTAAGCTCGCTCTTTAACTCTTTCCTGATTAGAAAGGGCGGTCGTTCCTTTTGCCTTGGAACTTACGTCTCCTATCTTGAAAAGGCCCTTGATTTCCCCTTCGACAGCAGTAATGGTTACATTTTCATAATCATCTACGGAATTTACTTTTTTCAATGCTATCGCTTCTATAAAGGTCTGAACGCGGCCACTCTTGAAGACGATCTTCTGGACACTATTCTTATAGACCGAATTTACCAGATCTTCGTTTGGATAAGAAAATTTTACGGCATCTGTGGTTACTTCCTTTACCGTAGCAATAACTTTTTCGCCATTGATGTACAAAGTATCTGATTGGCTGAACGCATGCATTGAGAAAAGCAGCAAAAACAAGGAGAGTTGAATTGTCTTCATTTTGATAAGGTTTAAATTGTGCGAGATTGGTTTTTGAATTTAGGCAAGGAAAGAATGCTACTTTTTATGAAAGCTGGCTCTTACTTATTTCATTGTTTACTTGAAACCTAAATATTCTGCCAAATTAGAAAAAGTATTAAAAAAAAGAAATAGATAGCCTGCAGTGTGGAAGGGAAATTTTCGGGCATAAAAAAAGGAGGCTTTAAACCTCCTTTTCTACTTTGACTTGCTTTTCAGCGGTCCGGACGGGACTCGAACCCGCGACCCCATGCGTGACAGGCATGTATTCTAACCAGCTGAACTACCGGACCATCTTTCCCGTTTGGGTGTGCAAATATAGCTCGAATCTCTAACTTTACAACATAAATTTACAATTATTTAAAAGAACACTGATAATCAGGGAAATAATTTTCAAATTAATTTTATTTAGGCTGTTGCACCCTCTTTCATCTTCTCGGCATTCTCTGCAAATTGTAGCGCATCGATAATTTCCTGAATGTCGCCATCCATTATTGCAGGAAGATTATACATAGTCAAACCTATCCGGTGCTCGGTAACGCGTCCCTGAGGATAATTATAGGTTCTGATCTTTGCAGATCTGTCGCCGGTAGATACCATCGTCTTTCTTTTAGCCGCGATATCTCCAGTCTGCTTCTGCACTTCAAGATCGTATAACCTGCTACGGAGCATTTCCATTGCGCGTTCGCGGTTACCCAGCTGAGAACGCTCGATCTGGCAGACAACCACCATACCAGAAGGCTTATGCGTTAGCTGCACCTTTGTTTCTACCTTGTTTACGTTCTGACCACCAGCACCACCCGAACGGGAGGTCTGCATTTCCACATCAGCCGGGTTCAAATAGAAATCGACTTCTTCAACTTCAGGGAGAACAGCGACCGATGCGGCAGAAGTATGTACCCTGCCCTGCGTTTCTGTATCGGGAACACGTTGCACGCGGTGAACACCTGATTCGTATTTAAGCTGTCCATATACATCTTCGCCTGTAATTTTCAGGATAACCTCCTTATAGCCTCCGGCTGTTCCTTCTGTAACGTCCATTGTCTCTACGCGCCAGCCTTTCTTTTCAAAGAAGCGGGTGTACATTCTATACAGATCACCGGCAAAAAGAGCCGCCTCATCACCACCTGTACCACCTCTGATTTCAATTACTGCATTTTTAGCGTCTTCCGGATCTTTAGGAATCAGCATGAGACGGATTTGGCTCTCCATCTCATCTTTCTTAACAAGAAGTTCATCAAGCTCCATCTTAGCCATCTCACGTAGCTCTTCGTCCTTTTCGGTTGCTAAGATTTCGCGGTTTGCATCGATGTTCGATACAACGTTCTTGTATATTTTATATTCGTCAACGATCTTTCCAAGATCTTTGTAGTCCTTGTTCAGCTGAGCATAACGTTTCATGTCGCTCATGGTTGACGGGTCACTCAATTCCCGTTCTACTTCTTCCCAGCGAAGTTTGATGGCTTCTAATTTGTCTAGCATGATCTAATTTAAAAAACAGCTTCAATTATGAATGAATAGGTGCTGTATATCGTATTTGGTAAACAACAGAACGATATGCCTGTGTTTAATTTCCAAAAATAAGGCTTTTTAAATAAAAAAGTAAAACGGCCGCGGATTATGCCTTCTTTTCAAAGTAACAGAGCGAAAGATCGTTACCGTCAAACACCGCATAGGTATTGTAGTTGATCCATTCTCCGAGGTTGACGTAGCGGCTTGAGGAGCTCAATGTAATATCCAAAGGCAGATGACGGTGTCCGAAGACAAAGTAGTCGAAGTGCTCTTTCTGAAGTATCCCCTTGCTGTACTGCACCAGCCACTCGTGCTGCTCGTGTAGGAATGTCTCCTTTTTTGCGCCGGCAATACGACTACGTCCCGACCAGGCCCTTGCGATGCCTATACCAAGATTAGGATGAACCCTTGCGAATAACCATTGGCAAAGACTACTTCTGAATATTTTCTTGAGAATCTTGTATTTGCCATCGCCGGGACCAAGACCATCTCCATGATGAATGTAGAAACGTTTTCCGTTCCTCTCGATTACCAGTTCATCGGATATGATACTGACTCCGATCTCTTCTTTGAGATAACCAAACATCCACATGTCGTGATTGCCTTTGAACATGGTTATTTTAACTCCTTTGTCTGATAGCTCAGCCAGTTTCCCCAGAAATCGAATGTAACCTCTTGGAACGGCATGTTTGTATTCGAACCAGAAGTCAAAAATGTCTCCTACGAGGTAGAGTTCAGCCGCGTCTTCTTTAATAAAATCTAGCCAGCGAACTATTCTATCTTCTCTCTCCCTGCTTTGTGCATAGTTGGCGGTTCCGAGATGAAAATCGGAAGCGAAATAGATTTTATTGCGTAAAGACATGGGATAAAGGTAGTATTATGCCAAATAAGATCAATAGTTTCAATGAAAAGACTATTTCATACATTTGACGTTATAGTAATTTCCATACACTAAGAACACTAGATGAAAAGGCTTTTTACATTAATCCTTGTTTCTGGAATTTCATATTCCGGATTCGCACAAAATACTCATTCTAAAATGCTCAACTACCCTAAGACAAAGAAAGACAACACGAAAGACACCTATTTTAACACCGTTGTTGACGATCCTTACCGTTGGCTGGAAAACGACCGGGCGGACGATACTAAGGCGTGGGTAACTGAACAAAACAAAGTTACACAGGGATATTTGTCGAAGATTGACTTCCGGGACAAGATAAAAAGCAGGCTTGAAACGCTCTGGAATTATGAGCGGATAAGTGCGCCGACTAAAGAGGGTGACTATATATATTTTTCGAAAAACGACGGACTTCAGAATCAGTCGGTTGTTTACCGCCAGAAAAAGGACGGAGTACCGGAAGTGTTTTTGGATCCGAACAAATTTTCTGCAGATGGAACGACCTCATTGGCGGGCCTGGACTTCACTAAGGACGGCAGTCTTGCTGCTTATCAGATCTCCGAAGGAGGTTCTGACTGGCGGAAAGTAATTGTACTGAAAACGGCGGATAAGAGCATAATCGGAGATACTTTGATTGATGTAAAGTTTAGCGGAATTGCATGGAAGGGTAACGACGGCTTCTATTATAGCAGTTATGAGAAACCCAAGGGAAGCGAGCTTTCGGCAATGACGCAGCATCACAAATTATACTATCATAAGCTGGGCACCCCGCAGAGTGAGGATGTTCTGATATTCGGCGGAGAGAAAACGCCAAGAAGATATATCGGTGCATCTATAACGGAAGACGAGCGTTTTCTGGTGATTTCGGCAGCTAACTCAACTTCCGGAAACGAATTATACATTCAGGATTTGAAAAACCCTTCTGGAAAGATCTTGAATGTGGTTTCTGATATGACGAATGAGCATCAGGTCCTGGATGCAATAGGCAACACGCTTTATATTGAAACGAATCTGACAGCACCAAACAACAGGGTTGTTAAGGTTGACTATACGGATCCGTCTTCAAAAAACTGGGTCGACGTGATTCCTGAGACTGAGAATGTGCTCAGTGTACGTACAGGTGGTGGTAAACTGTTCGCAAACTACCTGAAAGATGCAACCTCCCTGATTATACAGTATGATATGAACGGAAAAATGGAACGTACTATTGACCTCCCGGGTGTAGGTACGGCATCGGGATTCGGAAGCAAAAAGACAGAAACGGAGCTATACTTCACGTTTACCTCGTATGTATATCCTGCGACAATATTCAAGTATACTATTGCTGATGGCAAGTCTGAACTGTATAAAAAGTCGGGCGTTAAGTTCGACCCATCGCTTTATGAATCAAAGCAGGTTTTCTACAACTCAAAGGATGGTACCAAAGTGCCAATGATCATCACTTACAAAAAGGGGATCAAGCTGGATGGTACCAACCCGACTATGCTATACGGTTACGGCGGCTTCAACGTCAGCCTGACTCCTGCATTCAGCACCTCTAATATCATTTTGCTGGAACAGGGTGGAATATACGCTGTAGCGAATTTACGTGGCGGTGGCGAGTACGGTGAGAAGTGGCACATCGCCGGAACCAAACTGCAAAAGCAGAATGTTTTTGACGACTTCCTGACTGCAGCTCAATATCTGATTGACAATAAGTACACGTCGAGTGCCCGCCTTGCTATCGCGGGTGGTTCTAATGGTGGACTTCTTGTAGGTGCAGCGATGACACAGCGCCCTGATTTGTTCAAGGTGGCGTTCCCTGCAGTGGGTGTTCTGGACATGTTGCGTTACAACAAGTTTACTGCAGGCGCTGGCTGGGGATATGATTATGGAACTGCGGAAGATTCTAAAGAGATGTTTGAATATTTGCTGAACTATTCTCCTTATCATGCATTGAAAAAGAACGTAGCTTATCCGGCAACGCTTGTTACAACTGCTGACCATGATGACCGGGTTGTACCGGCGCATTCATTTAAGTTCGCGGCACGGCTTCAAGAGTATCATACGGGAAACAATCCGGTATTGATCCGGATTGAGACAAAGGCTGGTCACGGTGCAGGAAAATCAACAGCTCAGGTAATTGCCGAGCAGGCAGATAAATGGGCATTCATGTTTTATAACATGGGTCTTACCGTAAAATAACCCCTTAGATGAATCCGTACGAACAGAAACGACGCTGGAAATTCCTGCTGCTGGCTTTCGCGCTTGTTATCGCGTCGGCCTCGCTTTGGTATACAAATTACCTGGTGAAGAACATTGCCGTTTCGGAGCGTACGCGTGCTGAGGTATGGGCGATGAGTTTTAAGAAGATCATTGAGATTGAGGACATCAACGATGAGTACCTTACCGTGATCTTTTCTATTCGCGACAGCCTGTCTATGCCAACTATCGTTACTGACGAACGGGACAGTATTATCTACTGGAGAAGTCTTGATAGCACGAAGACTAATTTCCAGGTTGAAGAAAACGGAAGAGAGTCGGCTATATTTACCAGGAAGATCCATGATCCGGGGTACTTCAAAGCGCAGCTGACGGAGATGAAACGCCAGCATATTCCTATTGTTATCATTAAAGAGGATGGCGAAAAGTGGTTTGTCTACTATAAAGACTCTCAGCTCTTGACGCAGCTAAAGGTCTTCCCTTACATCCAGCTCATGGTTATCGGCTTGTTTCTGATGGTTGCCTATACGGTTTTCAGCTCGTCAAGACGATCGGAGCAGAATCTGGTATGGGTGGGAATGGCCAAAGAAACGGCCCACCAGCTTGGTACGCCTATATCGTCGCTTATGGCCTGGATTGAGCTGCTGAAATCGAAGTTCGATGCAGAAGAGGATCCGCTGATACTTGAGATGGAGAATGATGTGCACCGCCTGGAAATGGTTGCAGACCGTTTTTCAAAGATTGGCTCTACGCCTAACTTGCACAGTCATCCGGTATATGCGGCAATTAAGGAGTATGTTGATTATTTCCAGGTACGCACGAGTGACAAGATTAAGCTCAATGTGACCGGAGATCATGAGGTAGAGGCGCTTATGAATATTCCTCTGTTTGAATGGGTGATCGAGAACCTGATGAAAAACGCCGTGAATGCTATTGAGGGCGAAGGCTCTATAGAGATAAAGGTGATCGAGAACCTGGTTAAAGAGCAGGTGTTCATCGATGTGATCGACACTGGAAAAGGCATCCCCAGGCTGAAGTTTGAAACGATTTTCCAGCCTGGCTATACTACCAGGAGGAGAGGCTGGGGACTGGGACTCTCGCTAACCAAGCGGATAATTGAGAACTACCATAAGGGGCTCATTTTTGTCAAAGATTCAGAACCCGGAAATGGTACAACAATCCGGATTGTGCTAAAGAGCAGTACGCGTTATGAACCGGCCACTGATTAACCGGTGAAACAAAATGTATTAATTTCAAAACAATAACAGAACATAAAGTTTATTAAACGATATTTAGCGCAAACACGTAAATCGGCGACGCATCTTCTTTTTTTGGGAAACTATAATTAGATTTGCGTTCCAAAAAACACATTATAACAATGAGTTCAGTAGAAATTACTAAAGACACCTATCTGCACTGGTATGAATCGATGTTGCTTATGCGCAAGTTCGAGGAGAAGACCGGACAATTATATGGACAGCAGAAAATCAGAGGTTTTTGTCATTTATATATCGGACAGGAAGCTGTTGTAGCAGGTACCATGTCTGTGTTAAAACCCGAAGATTCCTTGATCACTGCATACCGGGATCACGCACACGCGATTGCGAAGGGCGTATCTCCAAACGCTGTAATGGCTGAGATGTACGGAAAGGCTACCGGAAGCTCTAAAGGAAAAGGTGGATCTATGCATATTTTCAGCAAGGAACATAAATTTTTTGGCGGACACGGAATTGTCGGTGGTCAGATACCTCTGGGTGCCGGGATTGCTTTTGCTGAGCAGTACAGTGGCACTGATAGTGTTTGTGTTTGTTATATGGGAGACGGGGCTGTAAGACAGGGTGCATTGAACGAAACCTTCAATATGGCGATGATATGGAAATTACCTGTAATCTTTGTTTGCGAGAACAATGGCTATGCGATGGGAACTTCAGTTGCGCGTACGACAAATATGGAGGATATCTACAAGATCGGACTTGGCTTTGATATGCCTTGTGCCCCTGTAGATGGAATGGATCCTGTAGCGATGCATAATGCAATGGACGAAGCTGTTCAGCGCGCACGTGCAGGTGAAGGACCTACTTTCCTTGAAGCACGTACTTACCGTTACAAAGGCCACTCTATGTCTGACCCTGCAAAGTACAGAACTAAAGAGGAGCTTGAGAACTACAAATCTAAAGATCCTATAGGGGTTGTTAAATTGGCTATTGTTGAAAACAATTATGCTGATGATGCCTGGTTTGAAGAAATTGATAAGAAAATAAAAGCTATTGTCGAGGAATCGGTGAAATTCGCTGAAGAGTCTCCTTGGCCTGATCCTTCCGAGACTTATACTGACGTATATGTTCAGGAAGATTATCCTTTTATCAGAAACTAGTTAATTGTCAGACAAACAAACCGTACGAAAACATGGCTGAAGTAGTTAAAATGCCCAAAATGAGCGACACCATGACAGAAGGTGTTATCGCTAAATGGCATAAAAAAGTTGGTGATAAAGTGAGCACAGGTGACCTGATTGCTGAAGTTGAAACCGACAAAGCAACAATGGATTTTGAATCCTATCAGGAAGGTACCCTGTTATATATCGGAGCCGAGGAAGGTTCAACTGTTCCTATCGATGCAGTTATTGCTGTATTGGGCGAAGAAGGTGAAGATTACAAATCTGCTTTAGAAGGTAGCTCAAATGGAGATGCTGGAAAATCTGATTCAACTGCCGAGACAGGTGACAAACCTGAAACCAAAACGCCTGAAAATGATTCTGACGCTGAATCGACTTCTTCAGATGAGGGCGTAGATCCGGAATCTGTAGGCGCAACAGTGATTCGTATGCCTTTACTGAGTGATACGATGACTGAGGGCGTTATTGCTGAGTGGCATAAGAAGGTTGGTGACGAAATTAAAAGTGACGATACTTTAGCTGACGTTGAAACCGATAAGGCGACAATGGAAGTTACTGCATATGCTGAAGGTACATTGCTTTACATTGGTGTTGAAAAAGGCCAGGCTGCTAAAGTAAATGACGTAATTGCGATTGTAGGTACAGAAGGTACAGATGTACAGTCGTTATTAAAAGGCGGGTCTAAACCTAAGACTTCTGAAGCTAAAACGGAAGAGCCTAAAGCTGAATCTAAGAAAGAGGAAGCTGCAGTTAGCTCATCATCTGATGCTGACTCCAGAGTTAAGGCGTCTCCTCTTGCTAAAAAGATTGCTAAGGATAAAGGCATTGACCTGTCTCAGGTTAAGGGAAGCGCTGAAGGTGGTCGTATTGTAAAGAAAGACATTGAGAGCTTCAGTCCTGCCGCAAAAGCTCCAGCTGCTGCTGAGGCACCTGCTAAGGAATCTAAACCTGCAGCTCCTTCAATTCCTCAGTTTATAGGTGAAGAAAAATATACTGAGAAACCGGTTACCCAAATGAGAAAGACTATTGGCAAGAGATTGTCTGATAGCCTCTTCACTGCTCCTCACTTCTACGTAACCATGTCTATCGATATGGATAGCGCTATCGCCGCTCGTGCGAAGATGAATGAGTTTGCTCCGGTAAAGATCTCTTTCAATGATATTGTGATCAAAGCTGTGGCTGTAGCGTTGAAGCAACATCCTAACCTCAACTCTTCATGGAGAGGTGACAAGATTCGTTATAATGAGCATGTGAACATCGGCGTTGCCGTTGCAGTGGATGAAGGTCTGCTGGTTCCTGTGGTTCGCTTTGCGGATGGAAAAACCCTTTCTCATATCTCTGCTGAAGTAAAAGACTTTGCTCAGAAAGCGAAGAACAAAAAGCTTCAACCTGCGGATTGGGAAGGATCTACATTCACGATCTCTAACCTTGGAATGTTTGGTGTAGACGAATTTACGGCTATCATCAACTCTCCTGATGCTTGTATCCTAGCTATCGGTGGTATTGCTCAGGTTCCTGTTGTTAAAAATGGCGCAGTGGTTCCGGGTAACGTAATGAAGGTTACGCTTAGCTGCGATCACAGAGTGGTTGATGGTGCGCAAGGTGCTGCATTCCTTCAGACGCTTAAGGCTCTGATCGAAGAACCAGTGAGATTATTAGTTTAATAAGTGGAGGTTTAAACAGCCTCTCTATAAATACAAGAGCGATCAGTTGATGATCGCTCTTTTTGCTTTATGCACGTTCCCACTTTATCTTCTTGCCAAAGCCTAATGTGTTGTCTGTGAATTTTATCCATCTCAATTCAATAGTCCATATCTCTCCTCTCATGGCAAGCGCAAATGGATATTTTGCATAGTACGTTTTCTTTAAGTCCGCAAGACACTGACTTTCTGGTTCAATTAACTTGCCCTTGAATTGAATACCTTTTATCTTCCCAGTCTGCAGCTTATCAGGTAACACGGAACCTCCGACGAGATTGTTCAGTAGAGCCTGCTGGATATGATCTGTCTGCTCGGACGACTTAAACACCAACATGTTATGCTCTTCGCTATACGCATAAAAGCAGGTGGAGCAGTAAGGCTGATCTTGTGCGCTGGTAGCCAGCGTGAAGACTGTTTGAGCTTTGAAAAAGCTGGCGATCAGTTTATCTGGTCTGGCAGGTTTAGATGATGGTTGTTCCATTATATCAATTCTACTTTTATACAATTCACAGGGCAATGTGCCGCTGCTCTTAAGTTATCGTCTAATTCATCGGGCGTTACCCGGATACTGAAGACACCTTTCTTTTCTATACCCTGAACAAGTGTCACCTTCCCATCCTTTCTCGAAATGCGCCATCGGTAGGCTGCCGCCTCTACGCAGGCGTTACAGCCGATGCACTTTATACGATACTGCGTAATTCGTACCATCAGACTTCATCCAACTTATACAATTTATCTGAAGGCCTGACTTTGTCTTTCAGTGGAATAGAGAAGGTCTCTCCTTTTTTTACTGATTCTCTCGTCTCATTGTCTACCCTAATCTCCTCTACTGTTGACCAAACAACGCCGGTGGTAGGCCCTGTTATCATAATTCTGGCCCCTGTTTTCAGGGAGTGAGCATCAAGCTGAAACTCGGCAACGGCTGACTTATCAAAGTACTTCAGTCCGCGTCCGATATAGGTTTTCTTTTGGGTAGCTTTAGAACCGTATACGTCACTCCATTCGCCCATTTTCCTACCGAGGTAGTAACCGTCCCAGAACCCTCTGTTAAATACCGTCGATAAGCGAGATTTCCAGTCAGCAAACAACGGGGGACCATAAGTTCCGTTGTTGTATGCATCAATTGCTTCGCGGTAGCAGGACACGACTGTATGAACGTAATCTGCGCTTCTTCCCCGTCCTTCTATTTTTAGAACGGAGACGCCTGCGTCGATAATTTTATCGAGAAAATCAATAGTACACAGGTCTTTGGCAGACATGATATATTCATTGTCTATTTCAAACTCCGTCCCATGTTCCTTTTCTGTGACGATATAGCTTTTACGGCAATTCTGGATGCAGGCTCCCCTGTTCGCAGATGCATAGTCTGAGTGAAGGCTGAGATAGCATTTTCCGGAAACAGCCATACACAAGGCACCATGCGAAAAGACTTCCACGCGTACAAGCTCTCCGGATGGACCGGTAATCTGCCGGCGCTCTATATCGCGGGTTATACTGCCTACCTGCATTAAGCTCAATTCTCTGGCCATCACCATTACATCTGCGTATACCGCATAAAATTCGATGGTGTCAATATTTGAAATGTTTGCCTGGGTGGAGATATGTACCGGAAAGCCAATTCTCTTTGCGTAATTAAGTACGGCGTGGTCTGTTGCAATGACTGCTGATATGCCACTGTTATGGGCTGCATCAACAATCTTCCTCATCAGATTGATATCGTGATCATATAATATGGTATTGAGCGTAATGTATGACTTTATTCCTGCTGATTGGCAGATCGCTGCTATCTTGGTAAGATCTTCGAGAGTAAAATTGCTGCTTGAACGCGCACGCATATTCAACTGCTCGATTCCGAAATAGACAGAATCTGCCCCTGCATTGATCGCCGCCGTTAAGGATTCGTACGAACCTGTGGGTGCCATCAACTCTATTTTGCCTGTGTACATAAATCGGTATATTGTATACTGCAAAACTTCCCATTTTTTTCATATAAAAATATGACCGGCGTCAGGTATGCTTAAAAAAAAGAGTCCTAATTTTACGCCGCAGTCAACAACTGCAATAAACATGGCACATCCAACAGAACAGACTGACATTAAGCAACTGGGATCTACTTTATTGAACATCGGGGCGCTGTTACTAAGTGCAGGAGCCAGTACCGGCCGGACCCGTAAAACGATTAACAGGGTTGCTGATTCATTCGGTTACAGTACAGACCTTCTGATTTCTCATCGTACGATAATGCTGACTATCAGGGATGAGCAAAACGATTACTTTTTTAACAATCTTAAGCGCTCATCGCCGCATGGTGTAAATTTCAAAGTGCTAACCGGCATAAGCCGGCTCAGCTGGCAAGTAGTAGAAGATGGCCTCACTGTTCATCAGATCAACGATCAGCTGGGCAGGATTGCTTCACTTCCTCACTACCCACGCTGGGCGATATTGCTCTTTGTAGGTCTGGCGGGATCTTCGTTCTGCAGGCTTGCAGAAGGGGATGCCCTTGATATGATGGTGGTGTTTTTAGCTACCGTTACGGGACTGTTTATTCGCCAGGAGGTGCACAGACTAAATTTCAACCCTTATATATGCATTTACTGCGCTGCTCTTACATCGTCCTTTATTGCTGCGTCAGCACTTAAATTCGGGAACGGGTACGTTCATGAACCTGCATTTTCAACTTCTGTCCTTTTTCTGATTCCCGGCGTTCCGCTTATCAATTCGTTTTCGGATATGATCGATGGGAACTTAAATAATGCGCTTATCAGGGGGATTAACGGGTTCATAATATCCTTTGCAATTGGATTGGGACTCCTCACATCTATGTTTATTTACGGACTTTGATATGGAATATCTTGTTTTATTAGAGAAATGCATTTGGCTGGGAATGGCTGCGATTGGCTTCGCGGTACTGTTTAACGTTCCCTCAAGAGCTCTTGGCTATATAGGTGTTATGGGCGCCTTGGGTGGCATTATTAAAGTCCTGATGACACAACATGAGGTAAGCGTTATTCTGGGTACGCTGTTTGGTGCTACACTAATAGGCTTTTTGAGTATATCATTCGCACATAAAACCAACTGTCCACCACCCGTTCTGGCTATACCTGCCGTTATCCCTATGATACCGGGTAAGTTTGCGTATAAGATGATGATCGGACTGATCAACCTGTCTGGGGATATAGACCAGGCGACTTACATGCACATCATGTCTGAGACGCTTAATAACGGACTGAAGGTCATGTTTATTCTGATGAGTATTGCCGGAGGGGTAGGCATTCCCCTGTTGATCGCCAGAAGAGATACAGCCAAGGGAATGCGCTTAAAAAGAAAGTTCTAGTTTATCTGCTATCCGCGATACATCAGCTCGTAGTATTGAGCTGCCATTCTTCCAGCTTCGAATGCAGGACTTACGTCGCGGGCACCGTTTTTCATTATCCTGGTCCATGCGGCTGGCTCATTGTAGTACATCGGTACGATTACATTTTCTATCTTTTCAAGAAGACGTTCAGACTCAATCCGGTCTTTTTCTTCGGTTGAAAGGTGATCTTCAGCTGGTGGGATTATGAAACTGTTCTCCATGTCTTTGGCAAACTCGGGAATCCATCCATCGGGGATCGAAAGGTTGATACTGGCATTTATAGTCGCCGTCATACCGCTGGTGCCTGATGCTTCCCTGTACATCCGGGGATTGTTCAGCCATACATCTGATCCTTTCTTCAGCAGAGCAGAAAGCCCGAGCTCGTATCCGGTCAGCACAGCGCAGTTTGCAAATGGCTTAATCCGGTCTATTATGCTGTTGAAGAGGTCTATCGCTCCATAGTCTTCAGGATATGGCTTGCCGGCCCAAATGATCTGCACAGGCATTGCCGTATTCTCGATCAGTCTGATAAAGCGGGACCAGTCATTCATGATCATGTCGGCACGTTTGTACCCGGCAAAGCGTCTTGCCCATACTATGGTTAGTACGTCCTCGCTGAAGAGCTTGCCTGTCTGATCTGCTACGACTTTAAAAAGTTGCTTTTTCAGCTCTTTTTTACGGCTTGTTAACAAGGTGTCGTCCTGGGACGCAAGGGCAGACTCCAGAATATCATCTTTCCAGTATGTCTTATTTTGTGCGTTCGTTATTGAGGTTATCTCGCATATACCAGGATTAGATTTCCACATATCCCGCGATACCACGCCATGCAGTTCTGATACCGCATTTGCTTTTCGAGCGAACTTTAGCGCAGCAAGTGTATAGTTTAAATGGTCGCCATCGAGCCCAAGCAATGACTGAACTTCGTGATTCTGGAGTCCGCAAAAGAATGACATGTCCTGAAGTATGGCGTAGCTATGAGACTCGTTGCCTGCAGCTTCAGGAGTGTGGGTGGTAAATACAACACGTTTCTTCACTTCTTCCAGGCTCTTGAACTTTGAATACAAATGAAAGTTCAAGGACAGGGAATGCCCCTCGTTCATGTGATAGACCTCTGTATTTCTACCGAGCTGTTCAAGCAGGATTGCGCCTCCGGTACCTAACAAGATAGACTGGGCAATGCGAGTCGCTTCATTGGAATCGTACAATCGGTTGGTGATGCTTTTGGACATATCATCGTTTTCCGGAAGGTCAGTACTCAAAAGGAACAATGGCGCGGAGCCAAAAGTATCAGGCCGAAGAAGCCAGGCTTTTACGTGGACAGGTGAGTTATGGACAAGGATGGTGAACACAATACCGGTATCTTCAAGAAATGAGTAATTCTTTTCTACATAAGAGGGCTTCATTCTTGCATTTGTATCTCGTTCCTGGTCATAGTATCCATACTTCCAGAGTATGCCGATACCAATCAGGTTCTGCTTAAGTTCGTAGGCGCTTCTTAAGTGCGATCCAGCCAGAAAGCCGAGACCCCCGCTGTATATTTTCAGTGCCTGATCTATGGCAAACTCCATAGAAAAATATGCTACCGGCTTGGAGTAAGCCGGATCAAATTCGTACGGGAAGATATTCTGTGCGTTAATCATAAAGCAAAATAAGAATTAAATTAAAAATCCCATCTTTTCAGACGGGATCTCCAATTATAGTTTGAACGAATTATTCTTTTATAAAGGCTTTGCGCAGTTCTTCGACCTGCTCATTGCTGATTGGCACCATGGATCCGAGAGATGAGCACATTACGAGAGACTTGGCGCTGAATTCAGCTACCTCAAGATAATCGAAGGTTTGCAGTAGCTGGTTGCCGGTAACCACTACGCAATCATTCTTAACCAGCACGGCGGGATTACTTTTGGACACCATATCCGGGATCTCTGTCCTACCATTGAACTGCACACCGAAATCAAGTGTATGCACGTCTTGCAGGAAAATCCAGCTTTCTGGGATCGTTCTTACGTTGAACGATGCTCCCGTGACTGAGAACGCCATCAGGTAAGGTGACTGGGTAAGAATGATGGAATTAATTTCAGGGTGTTTCTCATAGATATCCTGATGCAGGTACGTGGAGCGACTCGGAACCTTGCCTTTTTCACGCTTACCGTTCTTGATCTGAACAATATCATCAGGTTCCATATCCCAACGTGGCACATTCGTTGGTGTAATAAGGAAAGTGTCTTGGTCAACACGTGTTGAGATCGTACCGTAAGAACTGATCATCAAGCCTTGAGTGCAGGCGCGGCGAACGATCTTACATATCTCAGCACGTTTTTCTCGTTCTGCGGATGAGTGTATAGTCTCATCCATTTCCGGAAGAAGTGCAGGAATTTGGTTTTCGAAGGCGTCTATTTCATCGTCTGTAAGGTATGTGGGATTTCCAACTGAGTTACCATACAGGATGGTCCGCGCAGAAAACTCGAGCGTTTCAAACCGTTGGAATGTATCAACCAAGTCTGATCCTCCTACTACGGTTCCGTGATTTTCCATGATCACGGCATTATATCCCCGAGTGAACTCTTTGGCTATCTTTGAACCCAGGGCCTCGCTTCCCGGCAGCTCATATTCGGCATAACCAATTGGCCCGCAAACGTGCTTAGCCTGAGAAATAATATTAGTATCGGGTATAGTTCGTGCGATACTAAAAGATACCAGCGCCGGGGGATGAGCATGAATAATTGCTTTAATATCTGGCCTGATCTGATAAATAGCGCGGTGAAAAGGATGTTCAGAAGATGGCTTATGACGACCTACAATGGTTCCGTCTTTTTTGATGCACACGATATCTGTCGGTTGCAACGATCCCTTATCAACAGCCGATGGCGATATCCAGATATCTCCATTGTCGTCAATAATAGAGATATTTCCTCCAGATGTTGTAGTTAATCCCCGTCTGTAAATTCGGGTCATAACCATCGTTATCTGGTCGCGGGGATGCATCAAACGGGTGTCCAAAACTTCATTCATAGCTTATTTATTTATTTGTACAAAGAATAGAAATATCGAAGTGTAAACAAGTGACCATTGTCATTAAATCTTATATTATTAACAATACTATCGCTTAAGCTGCCCATTCAGGTCGACCGAAACATCGAAAGGTTTCAGGTACCTATTGAAGAGTACAGCAAACTCTCTCCTGGTGACAGGGCGCTTCAGATCAAAGCTATCTGGTAGTTTGAACGAGGTCTTCCAGCCTTTCTCAACTTCCTTATTTAGCTCCGCTCCGCGTTGAGCCGTAAATTTGATCAGACTTAGCAGTTGTTCTAGGGTTAGCTTGTCAGATTTGTTGTCGAGGAACCATATCTGACTTCTCGAATAGTATTCTTTAACAGGGACGCGTAGGTCTTCCGTTGCTATAGAGGAATCTGGATGTAGATAAATTTCGTCATTAAGCACGTTTCCTTTAATGATTCCGGTAAGTGCAAGTTGTTGGAATGCCAACGCATTGGAGTCAAGGGCAGCGATGTCGGCAAATTCAATCAGACGGGACTTATAAGTCATTAACTCGCTCTGAATTAAGCGCACATTAAGCTTATCTGTTGTTGTCTTAAAGAACGCGCAGTAAGCTGCAATGGCCCCCGCAGCCTGTCCGGCTGCATAAGTTTGCTCATTACCGTTTGTATCAGGGCTGGCATAGACAAAATTCTTAAAGGATGACAAAAAGAATTTTAAAGGTATAGTTGCCGGATGGGTCGATGGGGCAACAGGGATTGCAACACTTGTGCGGTAAAGCTGATGAGCATAAGTTAATGAATCTGTTGACTTTGCTGAATCTTTTAATCCGACCAGGCCAGCTATCTTCCTGCCCGTCGTAGCATCGATAATAATATCTGTTTTGATGGTAGTATTAGGAATCTGGATCTCCCAGTCTTTCCCAGCCTTCTTCACAGATGATATGGCAGAATTCCTGATTACTGTAAGATTTTTAACGGTATCAGTCCAGCCTTTAAAGATTGTGCCCAGGTATTCCGGAGACAGCGTTTGGTTGCTCTTTACCGGGTACTTTTGCAGCGTTTCAATTTTGTTAAGAAGTTCCTTAGGGATTCCATAGGGATTTTCGCGCTCTTGTTGCTTCAGTTCTATTGAAGTAATTGGTCCTTCATCAAGCAGCACTGTCTTGACACCCGAGCGGGCAGCCTGGATGGCAGCAGCAATTCCTGAAGGAGATGCTCCTACAACCAATACTCCTGGCTTAAGCGTCTGTGAAAAAGTGATGGTATGAATAAGCAGCAGCAGCAGGATACTTAGACACTTCTTTCGTAAGGGCGTATCGATCATTTTGAGGGAAGTCATAGAATATGCAATATAACATCAAAAAAATTTAAAACTTGGCTCTGCTAAAAATATTGAACGATAACCCTGCAATCATCGTCTTCGAAACAACTCTGAATGAAATTGGTTCATTCAGAGTTGTTTCGAAATACCTTGTTTTTAGATAGTTGGATTGCACTTAGTATTTAAGAATCGTATGGGCGAACGCCTCCTAGTGCGGTCCAGATTTATGAAACGCAAGGATTAACCAGGTAGAGGTAACGATCTTAACACAAAGGGTAAACACTCGTTAGAAACAAGTATCCCCCATATATACGGCTTAGGTGCCCTTAAATTGCCATAAACACCTGATCTTGCGTCAGCATGTTATAGCTTTTCAGTAATTCAGTGTACTTTTTTTTCCAATAATCATCGTCTTTCGCAGCTATCTCCACTTTTGAAGTTTCTGAATGCTGATACTTTTCATTTTCAAATACAAAGTCCTCACTTTTAAAGACATGAGGTAGCTCGACCGAAAAGTCATACTTAATTATACATCCAATGCGGTAAATGATTTCAGGCCGCAGATTCGGCTGATTGAACCAATTATAAACAGATCTTCTGTTTACTTTCATTAATCGAGATATATCACTAATTGAGTGGCCGTCCCGTCTGATTACCTTTTCAACAACTTGTCCGTGATGATTTGCCATGAGAGAACTATTTTGATCAAATTTAAAGCTTGAGACTTTCCTCTGATATTCGGTAAACACCTATTTTTACAGATATAATTACTTAGTTATCAAAAATGTAATAAATCGCAGAAGTACATTTCCAAATGCACGTGTCCTACGGTTATTAATCAAAAAGCCCCTATCCGATACCGGATAGGGGCTTTTTGATTATGCTAAACTTAAATTCAGACGTTATTGACCGCTCTGGCGAGCTTCATTCTTCAGTTGATCATTCGCAACGATTACGATTTCAACTCGTCTGTTCTGAGCACGACCATCTTCAGTACTATTATCTGCAATAGGTTCAGCCTTCCCTTTTCCGGAAATTGTAATACGAGATGCACTTACTCCATTTGCAACAGCCAAAGACTTAACTGACTGAGCACGTTTCTCAGACAACGTATAGTTATATGAATCGGAACCTACGTTATCGGTGTGTCCTATCACCATAATGTTTGTTTCCGGATTATTCTTCATCGTCGCCGCAAGGCTCGCAACATTTGATACTCCAGCGCTTTTCAGATCAGACTTATTAAAGTCAAAAAGAATTCCATCGGTAAACTTAACGATTAAGCCTTCTCCGGTCTTTATAACCTCCGCACCAGGTACGTTCTGCTGGATTTCTTCTGCCTGACGGTCCATCTTTCTACCTATGAAGGCACCTGCGGTACCACCAATTGCACCGCCAATGATAGCACCGACTGCAGTGTTACCGGCTTTCTTGCCTATTATTGCTCCTAAAGATCCGCCTGCTGCTGATCCTATAACTGTTCCTTTCTGTGTTTGAGTCATCTGACTACATCCAGATATCACAAATGATGCCGCAGCAATCATAACTGTGTAAGTAGCTAATTTAATATTCATAATCATTAATAATGTGTTTCAAGTTATGTTCAAATATAATGCCATAAAGAAACGTTCCTATTCAGGTGTTTCTACATTACCCCCAGCGTAGTTGTTCTAGATGCCAGTGGTTAACACTATCACTTGTGACTTAAATTCTAGTCATATTTTGACGCAAACATAAGGAATATACAGGGATTGAAACTTCATTTCACAAAAATTAACATCTTCGACGATATAAATTTAAATTACCTTTGCAGCTTGTATAAATTCCAGAAATGATTGCTTCATCATACCTGTTAAGTGCGCTATTACAATTCGTCATTGTACTTCCTTTTTTATTCTTTGGTAAAGGAAAATTTGATAAATCCGAATATCGTTTCCTGGGCATTTTTACGCTGATGTTTCTTCTGTGGTCAGTATTAACCAATGGTTTTGCAACTATCATTGTAAATGAAAACCAGACCTGGAACTGGTTGGGAAAAGTGGTGGGTCTGCTGTTAGGGGTATTTTTTGTTTACAGAAACAAGCTTATATCTAAAAGCGAGATAGGTTGGACGATTAAATTAAAAAAGGGTACTGTAATGCCCGTCATTTACACGCTGTTGCTGATTCTTCTTGCTCGCCTGATCATCTACCTGTCTTTCGAAAGGGTGAATCCTGGCATCGACCTGGAAACCCTTATATTTCAGGGTTCTCTTGCTGGATTCTGCGATGAACTGATTTTTCGGGGAATTCTTCTAGCCCTGTTGAACAGGGTTTTTACGGCAAAAGAAAATATATTCGGCTACTCTCTAAGCTTCGGCATTTTGATCAGCTCACTACTCTACGGAATCAGTCAGGGCTTCATTCTTCAGGAAGGTTTTCACTTACAGATTAACCTGATCAGAATCCTCTTTGGTTTCCTCGTAGGACTTATTGCTGCAGTCCTGAAGGAACGATCCGGAAGTCTTCTGCCTGCTGTGATTTTTCATAACCTTTGGATGCTGATCACGAATCATTAAAGTCGGTCAAGCTCTCAACCTCTTAGTCAATTCGAGACAGGCGCGGCTGTTGTGGTATGGACATTTCCACATACCCGCCTTATCCTCTGTTTTCATGACCTGACCGTTTTCATCCCGCCCCCATACCCATTCGCCATGTATTGGATCCAACAGATATGCTTTCACATAATCCCAGACACGAAGAGATTCATGTAGAAACCGCTCATCCTTTGAAATCTGCCAGGCATTGAAGAAACCAATCATTGCTTCAGATTGCACCCACCAATGCTTCTCCTTAAGCATATGTCCGCTGTTGGGGTCAAACTCATGGAACATTCCCCCATCTTTGTCGATCCCTTCTAATGAGGAGCGGGCCATCTGAACAGCGATATCTCTAACACTTTGAATTACTTGTGGATCCTCAATAACTTCCGCTGCCTCGAGTAACAACCATGATGCCTCGATGTCATGTCCGAAAGAGATCGCTGAGGACTTTACGGTCCAGTCCTCGTCCATGAATAAATTGAGGTGGTAGTTGTCCTGTCGAATAATATGTTCTTTAAAGTTGCTGATCAAGTTTAAAATCTGCATCCTCAATCCCTCATCTTTCCAACTTCTATACAGATTTGTATATGCTTCCAGGACATGGAGATGCGTATTCATCGTTTTCTTTTCATTTGCATCTTTTTCACTTAAGCGGAAATCGCCTATTTCCGACCAGTCACGGTTAAAAGCTTCGAAGTATCCTGTTCTTTGGGGATCAAAGCTGTGCTTCTCCAGATCACGATAAAGCCGTATGGCCAGCATTTCAGCTTCGATATTTCCGGCAGCACGCGAATATTCAGCTAAAGCATAGATCGCAAACGAAATGGCATACACTTGCTTTCTCGTGTTCAGGGGCTGTCCAGCGGCTTCGACAGTCCAGTAAACACCACCGTATTCTTCATCAACGAAGTGGTTACAGATATAATTAAAAGCCCTATGAGCATGTTCCAGATATTCGACATTTCCTAAGCTATTGTATCCAGCCGAGAACGACCATAAAATACGGGCGTTCAATACCGCACCTTTAGGTGATTGGGGAAAGACATTTTGATCATGATCAATCTTTCCTACGAAGCCACCATCAGGATCCACTGCGGAGTTCATCCACCAGGTAAGAATATTATTTAGCTCTTCTTTCAGCTCTAACTGGTAACGCCGTAAATCAATTCCTGACATCAGACTTTCCATTAACAAACTCTCTATTTTTTTGAATGATACCAAGAATTGTTTGAACAGAACTCTCCGAGCGATATCCATCCTCCGGTGTATTTACTACATAGTCGACCAGCTGTCCGATCGTAGTGGTGGCAACATGCATACGCGTATCTGAAGAAGCGTAGTAAATAAAGACCTTTCCGTTGTCTTCAGCGATCCAACCGTTACAGAACAAGACATTAGAGACATCTCCGATACGTTCATCACCTTCGGGCGCAAGAAAGTACCCACCGGGGCAGTGAATCACTTTGCCAATATCATTTAGATCGGTCATGAACATGTATAGAACATATCTCAATCCCGCAGCAGTATTCCTTACCCCATGCGCAAGATGTAGCCAACCCTTATCAGTTCGTATAGGCGCCGGCCCCGCTCCGTTCTTAGCTTCGTAAACGGTGTGATATGCTTTGTTGTGGATGATCACCTCATCGTCGACAACGGGATTTTCTATAGACTTTGAAAAGCCCAGACCGATTCCCCCTCCTGAACCTGCTTCGATAAAGCCATCCTGTGGCCTTGTATAAAAAGCGTATAAACCATCTACAAACTCAGGATGAAGCACCACATTCCTTTGCTGGGGAGAAGGTGTCTTAAGATCCGGAAGGCGCTCCCAATTTAGAAAGTCTTTCGTGCGCGTTATACCGCATGCAGCAACAGCCATCGACTGGTCATGCGCCGGAGCGGATGGGTCCTTTCGTTCTGTACAAAATAAGCCATAAACCCATCCATCTTCATGCTGGGTGAGCCTCATATCATAGACATTTACATCTGGTTCATCTGTCTGGGGCAGACGCACCGGTTCGGGCCAAAAGATAAAGCCATCCGTACCGTTGTTACTTTCGGCGACAGCAAAAAAGGACTTCCGGTCTACGCCTTCCACCCTGGCAACAAGCATGTACTTTCCTTTCCATTTGATTGCTCCGGCATTAAAAACTGCATTTATACCAAACCTTTCCATCAAATATGGATTTGTCTCCTCGCATATATCATAGCGCCAGAAAATAGGAGTATGTGCTGCTGTAAGGACCGGATATTTATATCGATTGTACACACCATTGTTGCGTACCAGTTTTTCGTTCGGTTTGCTTATCAGCTCCAGGTAAGCGTCCTGTAGCTGCTCTAATCTTTCTTCAAAAGGATTCATTGTCGGTAATTCTTAGTGCAATATCATTTATAAAGGTTAAGCATGCTTACTTCCTTCTCGAGCACCATCCGGTGGTTATTAACAAACTTGAGAAAGTCAGCAGCTGAGGAATGGCCTGGGTAGGGAGCATAGTAATGATAATCATTATTGTGGGGTCTGAAGCCTGCATTTCGCCACATCAAAACAAAAGAGACGGGGTAATTACTAATTGATGGGTACAAAACTTCAGTCCACCATGCAGGGTCAGGGATCGTTTCATAACCAGTCTCTGCCAGCGCAATCAGCTTACTTTTAGTCTTTGCCAGGCCGGCGATAATAGCCATCTTAGACTCGGTATCTCTTCTGAAAGCCGACCCATTTTCCTTAGGGCCAAATTGATAGGCATCGAAACTCAACATGTCTGCATATTTATCTCCCGGGTACCTTTCCAAAAACTCTTCCGGAGAGGCGAAGTCGGCAGTATTATAAACATAGATGAGATTATGCACATCGCAACGAATTCTTAAATAATCAAATGTGTAGATCCACAGTTTTTTGAAGTCTTCCGGACTACATTGTTTTTTCCCCCACCAAAACCAGCTTCCGGTTAATTCATGGAACGGACGAAATAACACCGGAACAGGTTTCCCGTCTGAACCTTTAAGATCTTTCATAAACTCGGCAACTCTGTCCAGCCACTCATTGTAAACACCGTGTTTCTCTCCACCTGGCAGAATCTTTTCAACGGATCCCGGTATAGTATCCCAGGATGATTTTCCGTTAACCGGATTGTCAAGATGCCAGCTGATCGTATTGACGCCCCCCCTGTCGTATACCTCACGGATATAATCTTTCATTTTACTGAAGGGAACCGAGTCGATGTTTACCAGTGAGCTATGTTCAATCCCTCCAATATCCCAGCCATATAACGCAGGATGCTCACCTGTTAAATCCTTTATATCGCTGCGACCTTCCTCATATTTCCAGCCGTACCCATAAGCAAGTGCATCCTGATGCCCAAACAGTATCTTCTTGTCTTTAATTCTGAATAAATTTTCGTAAAGCCTTCTTGTTTCTATGCTAGCCTTGCTGTCAGCGAGGCGCTGTGCTGTAGCTGTCCCGCAAATACTGAGCGATAGCAACGCTAAGATCAGCTTGCCCGTTATTGTTCGAATCATATTTCAAGCTTTATGTGACTGTTTCTTTTTTCCTCCAGCTCACTTTCTATGCGTTGGAGTTTATCTTCGGTTAGCGGGTAAAACGCAATAAATGCTACTGACAGAATAGTTCCTATGGCAGGCAGAACACTTAACATCAGTCGTATCCCAGACTGAGCCGATTCGGTCTGCTCTACATTGGCCTGGAAACCATAGTAACCTAGTAGCCAGCCGGTAGCTGCACCACCTATTGTCCAACCAAACTTTTGAGACATTGACGATGAAGAAAATATGAGTCCCGTTGCCCTTCTACCATTCTTCCACTCTGAGTAGTCGGCAATATCCGCATACATAGACCATAGCAAGGGGAAAATACATCCGGCACATATACTGATCAGCAACTGAAATACCATGATCCACATCACATGCTCACTTGTAAATACATAGAATAGCAAGCTCAGAACGGTGGCTATCGACATCACAAGCAGAAACGTATTTTTCTTTCCGATTCTGGCGGATATAGGTGTTGCCATTATCACGCCAACGATATTAGCGGCCTGTCCCAGTACAAGGTATAAGGTCGTGAGAGACAGGTTTATTTGTGTAGTACCAAACTCAAGGCCGAAGTTACTATCCCGACCAATATAATATTTAAAGTAAAAAGCTGCTCCCCCATCCCTTATCGAGTTAAATATTAAAGCAGATATCCCTGCACCGAGTAAAATCCACCATGGGCGGTTGGAAAGCAGGTTTTTCATGTCCTCTTTTAAATCCTGACTGTCCTCATTGACAGGTCTTACACGTTCTTTCGTCCAGGAGAAGCACAACCAGAAGAACACGGATGCAATAATTGCAAATATCACTATCGAGAAAAACCATCCCTTTTGCGGGTTTGAGTCGCCGCCAAGCACATCAATCAGGGGTTCAATAAGCGCAAGCGCAAGCAGGCTTCCCGCAAACGCAAACACCATGCGGTATGATGATAAGGCGGTACGCTCAATCCGGTCAGATGACATCACGCCCATTAATGAAGCATATGGCACATTTATGAGTGAATAAATCATCATCATCAGGGAATAGGTTACATAAGCATAAATCAGTTTTCCGGATTCACTAAATGATGGTGTATAGAAAGTAAAAATCGCAATCACTGCAAAAGGGATAGCTACCCATAAAAGATACGGCCTGAACTTCCCCCACTTGCTGTTGGTCCGGTCGGCGATCACACCTACCACAGGATCACAAAATGAATCCCATATACGTGTTATCAGAAACATAGTACCGGCAGCAGCGGCAGAGATTCCGAACACATCCGTGTAGAAAATCAACAGGTACATACTGAACAATTTCCAGAACATCGACGATGCCGCATCACCAAGACCGTAACCGACCTTTTCTTTGAATGATATTTTTTTTGAGTTCATTGGCTTGGCTGGTGTTAATTGGTTATGGAATCAAATGTAAGGTGCGCAATACGCTTATATCAATACTTTTTTAGCTTAAAAAAATGAATTCTTAGCTTCTGATATCGATAAAACAAATATTAGTTTAAAAAGACCTTTAAAAGCATGCTTATTCAGTATATTAGTGTTCAATACTATTTTATCAACTAACCCTTATAAAAGACTGCATGAACGGGATAATGAAAGAAATTACTCCCCTTACCCCGAACGATTGTTTCACAATCTTTTCGCGTGTAAAAAAAGAGTTCAACTTCCCTCTTCATTTTCACGAAGAGTTCGAATTAAACCTGATTTTAAATGCTAAAGGCGCAAAGCGTATTGTTGGCGATCATATTGATGTTATAGATGACATTGAACTTGTACTCGTCGGGTCGAATCTAAACCACGCCTGGTTTACCCACCAGTGCGAAAGCGAAGAAATTACCGAAGTTACTGTCCAGTGGCACAAAGATCTTTTCGACGATAAGCTTCTTAAACGAAATCAGCTTCGCCTTATCAGGCAAATGCTTGAACGGTCAATGAAAGGAATTGCCTTCTCTGCTGACACTATTAAAAACATAAGCCCCAGGATATTATCACTTAACCAAAAGAACGGATTTGATTCGGTGATGGAACTCATCAGCATACTACATGACCTTTCATCCTCCAGAAACATGCGTACCCTGTCTGACAGTTCGTTCAGCGATTTCCACCAGCCCAGTAATAGCCGCAGAGTGGAAAAAGCATTTGAATACCTGAACAACAATTACGACAAGCAGATCAGCCTGAAAGAGATTGCTAAACTGGTAAACATGACAGAGGTCTCCTTTAGCAGGTTTATCAAAAAAAGAACGGGAAGTACATACATAGACACACTGAATGAAATACGCCTTGGACATGCATCCAGAATGTTGATCGATACTACTCACTCCATCGCGGAAATCTCATTCAATTGCGGGTTCAACAACATTTCCAACTTCAACCGCCTGTTCAAGAAGAAAAAGAACTGCACTCCTAAAGAGTTCAGGGAAAGCTTCTCGGGGAATAGAATCTTCATATAAAAGGTCCTGCAGCTTAGTTTCGGCTCAAACGAAGCATAAGCACGTCGTGCGATGGGACCATTGCTTTGAGAGGTCTCTTAGTCGTTCCTAACTCTTTCTTCGTCCAGAGATTTCTGAGTTTATATCCCCCCGCCCTGCTATCAAGATCTCTTTTCGATAGCGAGTCCTGAACAACCTCTTTCGTCCAGTCAAAGTTTACTTCCTGTGCACTATCGTTTCTATTCAAAAAGCAGACCGCCCAGCTTCCATCTTTCAAAGGCTTAAACCACGTTTCAAGCTTGTCTTTGACACTGTACTGAAATCCCTGCACCCCTAAAGAATCCTGATTGACAGCAATTACTTCCCTGTTAGTCAGAATACCGATAGTCTCCTTACTCATGGAACGAAGATCATTACCCGCAATCAGAGGAGCGGCAATCATCGCCCACATAGCGAAATGAGCTCTATCTTCATTCACTAGCATCCCATTACCAACTTCAAGCATATCCGGATCATTCCAGTGGCCAGGACCGGCATACTGTCGCAAGCCCTTTTGCTTGTCCAGAATCTGCATTACACCAAAAGACTTCCATGTCCCATGATCTTCCACACAATCAAAACAGTTAAATATATCCCCTGTTGTACGCCAGAGGTGACCAACCGCCGGACCCCATTTCCAAGGCTCATCATTCCCCCATTCACAAATACTAAGCACCATTGGTCTGCCGGCTTTCTTAAGCGCTGCCGCAATGCTCTTATAAGCTCCCTCCGCCTTCAGGCCCTCGGTATTGCACCAATCATATTTCAGGTAGTCTACGCCCCATTTAGCATAGGTGAGCGCATCTTGGAATTCGTAGCCCCGACTCCCTGGTCTACCCCCGCATGTCTGCGACCCTGCATCTGAGTAAAGACCCATTTTTAGCCCTTTCGAATGGATATAATCGGCAAGCGCCTTCATTCCAGACGGAAAGCGCTCGGGATCCGGTTGAATAAAGCCAAGACTATCCCGGTCTCCATGCCAGCAATCGTCCAGATTAATATATTCATAACCCGCATCACGCATGCCAGAGGACACCATAACGTCTGCTATCTCCCTTATCAGCTTCTCATTGATGTTACAGGCAAATTTGTTCCAGCTGTTCCAACCCATCGGAGGAGTGAGCGCAAGGTTGTCGAATTTCGTATAATCCTGGACATAGTTGTTTCCTTGCGCACCGGCCTTAAGCCCTGAAAGAACAACAAAACAGATAGCAATAAAAAACTTTTTCATCTTCATTATTTAAGTGAATACACGGTAGGCATCTTATCCGAAAACAAGACATAAGGGTTATTTTTAAATTTTAGAAAGTCGCTTTCTGCCGGATGACCTTTATAAGGAGTCCAATACGCATCCCTGGTGTTTGCCCAAACCAACGCATAAGAAAGTTGAACCTTTTGCAAGGTAAGCGCCTTTAACAAGACCTGTGTAAACCAGTCGGATTGACTGATATTCGCTAAACCGGTTTCGGTGAGCGCTGCGATTTTATTTTTCTTCTCAGCAAAGTCTGACACGATCTTAAGCTTCCCGGCAGCAAGTGATACCGAACTCGCCGATTTCATATCTTCGTAATTGTCTATTCCAACCAGATCAACGTAGGCATCACCCGGATAATAAGTGAGATATGCCGATTCACTATTGAAGCTTCGGTCCGGAGACCAGGCATAAAGAAAATTGCGAACTTTAAGGTCATCTCTCAGATAAGTGACGGTATACCTGTAAAGCGCCTGGTACTCGGCAGGTGTACAATGCCCTCTACCCCACCAGAACCAGTCTCCGTCCATCTCATGAAAAGGCCTGAAAATCACGGGCACGGGCTTACCATCTGCACCGATCAATTTATTGGCGTAATCTGCAATAGTCTTTAATGAAGCCCTGAACGTCGCATTTTCACTGCCTCCGGGTAAAATTTCACCCACAGCTAAAACCGGAGATTCAGACCAGTAGAAGCCTTTCTTAGATACCGGGTTGACATAATGCCAGGCATATGTGCAAACTCCACCTCTGTTGTAGGCTTCGATAGTTAATTTTCTGGCGATATCACGTTCGTAATCGAACCAATTACCATCTGTGAAATTTGCAATATGCAGAAAGTCAAATCCATAGACGGCAGGATAAGCTCCCGTTACTGTCCGAACATCCGATCGTTCGTTTGATATCCCTGAAAACTGCTGCTCGTTAGCCCACTGAGTACCCGCATCAATGACACCTCTCTTCGTCGCGTCCTGATGTCCGAACAATATGTTTGTTTTCGCAATCGTCTTCAGCTTATAGAATAACACTGCAGTCTCATCCGTTGCATTTTTGTCTGTAAGCCAGGTCCTGATTTCCGAAAGTGAGGGAGTATCCTGGCCTGGAACCGGCAATACAGATTTCACAGGGTCCGGCCCTTCATTACTCTTTTTGCAGGAACCAAAAATCATACCAGCAGCCAGTAAGGCAATAACACTGAAAATGCGATGCGTAACCATTACTGGAAATTAAACGAGGTATTTAATCCTCCTACAGAAAGCCTAAAGGCACCCGGTTCTGTTACGCGCTTCAGATCATTATTAATGAATGAGAGCTCTTCGGATGTTATACTAAAAGTAAGTTCCCTGGACTCACCAGGTTTGAGGTCAACCTTTTGAAATCCGCGGAGCCGTTTCACCTCCGGAGTGATGGAAGCTACAAGATCACTCACATAGAGTAAGGCTGTTTCTTTCCCGGCGATCTTCCCAGTGTTTTTCACGGTTACGCTGACTTGAAGCGGACTCCCAGCCTTCAGCTCTGAAGAATTGAGTTTAAGATCGGAATAGACGAAGGATGTATAGCTTAACCCATGGCCAAATTCCCATTGAGGGTTATAGCCTGCGGCAGGATCAAATTCTAAGGTCTCTGTATATTTATGATAATAATTCGTCAGGCTATTGGTATGCCTTGGGTACGTATACGGAAGTTTTCCACTGGGATTAATTACACCGGCCAGAACATCAGCTACGACATTTCCACCTTCATTTCCGAGAAGGTAAGTATGCAGCACCGCCTTACTAAGCGGCTCTATTTCAGAGATAACGCGGGGCCTTCCTTCAGTAAGGACATAAACAACGGGCTTTCCCGTAGTGGCGAGTGCCTTAGCTAATTCTATTTGAGACGCAGATATAGTAAGGCCATCAATATTTCCTGGAGTTTCTGTATAGCTATCCTCACCGATACACAATACAATCACATCTGCTGACGACGCTTTGCTAACAGCGTCTTTTATACCTTTTGCTTCAGTAAATGTCGCCCCTGCAGAATAAACGACATTCTCTGAGCCAAATACCGCGGTAATGGCTTCCAGGATGTTATTCTTTCCGTTTTCCGTTTCGTCGGAATTGGTTCCCTGCCAGTTACGCGCCCACCCGCCGTTTAAAGCTCTCATACTGGTAGCTGAAGGACCTGTGACCAGAATCTTTGTACCCTTTCTGAGTGGAAGCAGCTGAGCCTCGTTTTTCAATAATGTAATACATTCAGCCGCCAGCTCATAATTCAGACGATTATGCTCTGCGCTATTAAACAACGGATAGTCCTTCGCATTTCCCACGGGCTGGTCAAACAGACCGGTCTCGTATTTAACCTTTAATATTCTGCCAACTGCATCGTCGATGCGGCTCATACTTACTTTGCCCTCCTTTACCAGCGCAATCAGATCGTCACAGAAGGTGAAGTCCGTTGGAACCATACTCATATCTATACCCGCATTAATTGCAATCATTACGGCTTCTTTATTATCAGCCGCAACCTTGTGCCGTTGGTACAGGTACTGAATATCTTGCCAGTCGCTAACGGCAAAGCCTTTAAAACCAAGCTCGCCTTTCAGGATATCAGTCAATATGTGCTTATTGGCATGAACAGGTACCCCATTGATTTCCCCACTGTTTACCATCACAGTTCTTGCCCCCTGCTTTATGGCAGCAGCAAACTGTGGAAGAAAATATTCGCGGAGTTCGCGTTCAGGTATCCATGCGGGAGTACGGTCATGGCCACTGAGCGGCATACTATAACCCATATAATGCTTTAAACATGAGGCAACATGGTAACGGTCAATAATCGTAGAGCTACCCTCGTATCCCTTGATAACTGCATTTCCCATCTCTTTTACCAAATACGGATCTTCTCCATAAGTTTCCCAGATACGTGGCCAGGCGGGGTGCCTGCCCAGATCAAGAACCGGACTGAAGTTCCATGGAATAAAGGCCGCCCTGGTTTCATAAGCTGCTACTTCTGCAGCCCTGGCCGCCATGGTCACATTAAACGATGCCGCCTGAGCGATTTGCTGAGGGAAAAGCACGGCATCAAGAGTATAATTATTTCCCCGGATAGCATCGATGCCATACAACACAGGTATCTTAAGCCGCTCCTGCAAGGCCAGCTTCTGGATAGTCTCGATCCTCTTCCTCCAAAGCGACAGCGTCTGTGCATCTCCACCAACATTCAACAGAGAACCGACCTTGTATTTCTGAATCGCATTTTTCAATTTTACCTCATCAAACACATGAGGTTCAACAGGTACTCCATTAGACATTTTAAGAAACGCTTCAACGCTGATCTGCGTCATCTGCCCCACCTTTTCTTCAAGCGTCATTTTAGATAGTAGACTTCTTACGTTTTTGTCTATTAATGCAGGAGACATAGTGCTTTGTGATTTTACTGTAACAACAGCCGCAAACATGCAAGCTGTCAGGATGTGCTTCTTCATTAGTTTTTTTGTAATAGTGTATCTGCAAACGATTTTATAAGCATCCATGTACTGGCATCGCTATCGAATATGGAATTAAGCCCCTGCTCTTCCTGAGGTGGGTCTCCCATAAAGTCATCCCCTTCCTTCCAGAACAATTGACCTTCCCTGGGTCTGGCCGTTCCTCCGAAGGACCAGATATTGCATCCCGAAATGACATCTCCGGTCCGATGACTTTTTCTCAGCGAAGAAAAGACTGTTTCAAAGTACTTATCCCTTGCTGTCGTTGGGCTTGAAGGCGAAAACAAATGTTCGTCCCTGGGTAATCCGAATTCTTCGATCACCATCGGTTTTTTGAGCTCGCGCGCTATACTCACATGCCTGGATATGTATTCATCTGATCTTTTGATAACTTCATTAACTTGTGAATTTATATCTGTGCCCTTAAACCATTGCCAGTTTTTTGGCCAGATATGAACAGTCAGATAGTCTACCTGAGGAGGAGCATGCACCTCCCTGAACAATTCAGCCGATTCGTCTGTACCCATGATCCCTTCTGTTCCTATCGTGACAAGATGGTTTCTATCCTTGCTTTTAATATAAGAGGCCACCGAGGAAGTCCATTTTTTATAATCCTCAACCGCCGACGTTCGCATCGGACGTGGCTCGTTGGCCAGTTGCCATGCCATTATCGCCGGATCCTGAATATAAGGACGGCCAGTATACATATTTACGCGATTCATGATAAGGTCCACCTGCTTCAGATAATCCTGTTTGCAGGGCTCGCAACTGTAAAACATGCTGGTATTGTCCCTTAGCCCGTCCCAGCTCATTTTGCTCTGCATGGTAGAATCAGAAATCTTCTTATTCCAGTTAAGATATTGGAGGAAACCTCCGCTCCATTCCCAGTTATTGCTTAGATACAATACAGCTACCATATCCCTCTTAGCCATTTCAGAAAGGAGATAGTCCAGTCCCTGCAGAATGTCTGGCTGAAACCTCCCCTGCTCCGGTTGCAAGCTGGGCTTAAGCCGCTCCACTCCGTTCACCAGGCCACGCCCCTCCGAACCGGCGAGCACCCGCAGATTGTTCACACCCTGCGACTTCAGGAAATCAAGTTCCTTTTTAACCCGCTCTTTCCCTTGAGTACTATCCTTTCCAATGGCAAGCATTCCCCCATACCAATAATTAACTCCAATAAAATAGTACGGTTTATTATTACGTATAAATTGATGGTCCTGCCGGGATACGAACCTAACGTCCTTTGCTTCAGTAGCGCAAAACGCAAATGCTATCATCAAAATGAATAAGAAAATCTTTGGTTTATAATTCATAGTACTGGTTTGGATAAGTAATGCCTGGTTAAGCTAACCAGGCATTACCGTTCACTATTTAATGAATATCACATCGTCAAAATATAAAACTTCATCCTGATTGTCAGGCCCTGGTATCCAGAAACCAAGTTGTTTGAACGCACCACCTTTCTTCCACAACTCCAGATCAGACAGCTTGATCTTAAAATAGGTCCATTCATTAGCAGGCACAACAATTGGAGCCGTGCGGTCTGAGTTTCCGTAGCCACCTGCTCGTTGGTCGCCCGTGATGTAGAATGTTTGGGTTTCTACCCCTCCTTTAACCCAGAACGACAAGAACTTATAATCTGGAGAAAAAGCAACTCCCGGATCCCAGTTCGCAAATCCGTTGGCACTCCAGTTACCTTTGACATAAGTAACTTTGAATGATTTAGTGCCCGACTTCGCTACAGTGGAAGACACCTCTGCAGGCCCCCAGGAACCATTCACGAATCCATTTTGATAATCTTCGTTAAATATTAAGAATGCATTCTCTACATTCACAAATTCCTGCGTAGTGGTGACAGTTCCAGCTTCATTCGTAATGTCCAGCTTAGTCTGCGCAAGCGCCGTAGCAGGCATTTTCAACGTAAGAGAAGTAGCCGTCTTAGCAACAACCTCAACCTCCTGAGCTTGACCCTGAAACACAACCTTAGACACATCCGCCAAGTTTTTACCCGTAAGCGTAATATCTGTTCCCGGCATATAGTTGTAGTTCGAAACTGTTTGCACTGTAGGCAATCCCAAAACGTTAAAAGACGCCTTGAACTCAATCCCTTTACTATTTCTGAAAATAATATCCTGCTCACCGGGAACAGCATCTACCGGTATCCGAAAAATCAGCGCGCTTTCGGTATTAAAGTTTGGATTGAATGACGCCGTGACACTATCCGTTTCAAACATTACACTTGTTATTCCGCCTATTCCGCTTCCTGTAATAGTTAAAACCTCGTTACTTGCTCCTTTTTCAGGAGCAATAACATCAACCCTGGGATTGGATGATGCCTCGCTGCCAGTACTTTCTTCCTTTTCACATGACGACAGTGCCAATAGGCTCAGCAAGATCGAAGTCACGGAGAAGCATGTTTTAAAAAACTTTTTCATAATCTATTTATTAGTAGATTCTCGTATGATTATTTATAATAAGGCACTGCTGGCTGCAGCAGCTGTGGATCTGATACTGTTTCCGACTGTGGAATAGGCAGAAATAGCTGACTTTCTGAAGTTAGCTTCGCCGATACACTGTTTATGCCGCTCCCGGTATAAGAACCTCTCTCCTGGGCTTCTATGATTTGCTTTGCCCTGGCAAACCCTTGCCTCTGAATATCGAACCAGTAGTCGCCCTCATAAGCAAACTCCGCCCTTCTTTCTTTCAGGATGATATCCTTAGTCAACACCGTTGCCGGAACGTTATCAAAGTTTCCATTGCGATTGTGCACCTGATTAAACGCTGCCAGTGCGGAGCCTTCAGTCGTGGATGCAGCATCGCCCAAAACTGCTTCTGCATAGATTAAAAGAACGTCAGCATATCTGAGGATATACGTACATATATCGGATGAACCATTATCGCTAAGCTTTTCGCCATTTGAACCCGTACCTACCACATATTTCAGGGAATTCGCTCTCGTTCCATTTCTCAATGTGGTGGTTGTCTCATACTCCGTACCTGTAGTATCATATTTGAAGCCATTAGGAAAATTGGCATTCTTCCAGTCTGCTCTCGTGAAACCATGTTCCATGTTTGACCACTGCCTTCTCTTGTCATTGGGAGCATAAGAGTTTAGTATGTCTATCGTCGGATACACAGATGAGTATCCTGTATTGAAGTCTGGTTTTAAAAGCGTTGATGGTGCAGCGTAAGCATTTACAGCATTGGCAAATCCATATCCACCTTCAGCGATCCATTGAAGCGCGAATAAAGACTCGGAGTTATTGTTGGCTGTAGAACTGGTGAACATCTTTTCGTAGTCAGGATATAGGCTGTATTGACCCGAAGCCATCACTTCTCCTGCAAGCTTCTTTGCATTCTCATAATCCTTTTGATATAGATAGACTTTAGCCATCATACCAGCTGCAGAATTACTCGATACGCGTCCAACCTGGTACGGAGCAGCTGGCAAATTGTCCTTCGCATACTGGAAATCTTCCAGAATAAACCGAAGCACATCCCCTTGTAGATAACGTGGAATATTGTAGTCACCGGATCCTGCCAGCACAACCGGGTCTTCAACGATTGGTACGTCCTTAAAGATCCTGGTGATATAAAAATAGGCCGCTCCCCTGATAAAGCGGCATTCGGCGATTGCCAAATCCAGATGCGGAGCATTCGGTGTCGCCGCCTTTTTCTGTTCGAACGTCTTAAGCAATACCGTAGCAGTACCCGCCACTTTATACAGCGACCTCCAGGTACTGGCGACAAGACCGTCCGTACTTAGTACTGTGAAGTTGTTAAAACTACCCCCATCGTAGTTTACGCCGGTTTCCGTCAGCATATTCCCGCTCAGTGCCTCACCAATCGAGTGGAACGCTTTATCACTATAGTCATACCAGACAGAATTGTAAAGATATCCGGTTGCAGCGTAGACTTCCTCCGGCGTATTATAATAGGTCTCCAGGGTTGGATTATTTTCGGATGGCTGATTTAAAAAATCCTTTTTACAGGATACTAAAACCACAAGGGTTAAGAATATCAGGCTCAGTTTATACTTTTTCATTTCTAAGGTTTTAGTGATTAGAACTGGACGTTTGCTCCAATGGTAAAAGTTCTTGGTGTGGGATAATGCCCATTATCCACATTCGGCGTAAGCACACTTTTATTGAAAGAACCTATTTCCGGATCATACCCGCTATACTTGGTAAATGTGTAAACATTCTGAGCAGAGAAATACACCCTCGCAGATGAGAGTTTTACCGGTTCCAACCATTTAGATGGCAAATTGTAGCCCAGGGAAATATTCTGGATTCTCAGATAGGAACCGTCTTCGATATAGCGGTCTGAGTTCCTGGTGTTATTACTATGCCACCTGTTCACAAAACGTGGCATGTCAGAATCTGTATTGCTCGCCGAATACCGGTTAAGCACAGTTGTCAACTGGTTTACGAACGGATCGTATAGCGATTCTGAATATTTGCGTGTCCAGTTGTAGATTTTCCCGCCTTGTACCCCCTGTAGGAAAAAGGAAAAGTCAAATCCTTTGAACTGAAAGGTATTGGTTAATCCATAGGTGAAGTCAGGATTCGGATCCCCAATAACAGTTACGTCCTCACTTCCAATCCTGCCGTCAGGCACACCATCCGGCCCGCTGATGTCTTTATATCTGACATCACCCAACCATATTCCCGTAGGACCAACTGCTATACCCCAGTCTGTTCCATTGTTCAGCTCTGCTTCACTGCGGAACAAACCGTCGGTTACATAGCCGTAAAATGTACCAACAGCACCACCTGCCTGCGTGATATTCACTACAGATGCTGATGTAAAGTCCTGCTCCGCACCTCTCAATATTGCACTTTGGGAATTCAGGCTGACCAGTTTATTTTTATACTTGCTAAAAATCAGGTTTGTCTTCCAACTGAAGCCCTTACTCTGTATATTATAACTGGTTATCCCGATATCGATACCTTTATTAGTCATTTCACCCGCATTTGTAACTGGCGGCTCAATGTCCTTATATGCATTCGCCGGCGGATTAGGGTCCAATCCTGCGAATACCGGTAAGGTTGTCGAAAGAATCATATCAGTTGTCGTCTTCTTATATATATCGACGGTTACTTCAAGGTTTTTATTTAAAAAACTCGCATCGATACCGGCGTTTTGTGTGGTAACGGACTCCCAGCTCAAATCAGGATTGCCCACATTAGCCGGGATACCTCCTCCGCCAAATGGAGAAATACTGAATAAACGTATATTCGTGGAGTAAGCATTCTGAACAGGAGAGTTTTGATTCCCCACCGAGCCCACTCCTGCTCTGATCTTTAAGTAATTAACAAATGTCCAATCTTTGGCAAAAGGCTCGTTCGTTACTGTCCATGCAGCAGATCCTGCAGAGAAATAACCGATCCGCTTATTCGGACCAAAGCTTGAGGCACCATCCCTTCTCAAAGATCCGCTTATGGAATATCGTCCATCAAATGTATAAGTAGCCCTCCCGAAATACGACTCCATGCTCCAATTTCCCTTATTCCCATTCGTTCCGGAAGGAAGTATAGTTCCGGCATTGATCGACATAAGATTCTGTTTCAGATCTGTCGCTGAAACATACTGATTGTCGTAATGCGATGCCTGAGCTTCATGGCCGAGTACAGCGTTTACAGAATGTTTGCCGTAGCTATTATTGAAGGTCAGATAATTACGCAGGGCCCAGTAATAACTGTTATTACGTTCCTCTCTCAATTTGCTGGGCGACAATATAGTTTGTCCGGTGGTGCTGTTTGATATCTTGGGTTGAAACGCATGATTCTGCGATAACTGGAAATCATAGTTCACTTCACTTCTATATTTCAAAAATCTTGTAAAGCCAACTTCGGCATAGACGTTTCCAAAACCTTTACTCTGAACCGCGCCAACATCACGCAACATAGCAGTCGCAATCGGATTACCATTGGCATTCCCGAAGGTATTGTTCCCTAAAGAACTTGTTGTGATGAACTGCCCGCTGGCATCGCGTATAGGGGTAGCAGGGCTGTTATAAAGGACAATCGTTGTTGGTGTCTCCGTTCCGTCCGTTAGTGTAATTTTTTGATCACTTCTCGAAAGATTTCCACTTACACCGGCTTTAAGCCAGCTTTTTACCTGATGATCTATTGCAATACGTGATGACAGCCTTTCAAAACCGGAGCCAAGGATTGTCCCACCCTGGTCGAAATAGTTCAGAGAGAAATAATGCGTAGTCTTATCGTTACCTCCTGAGAAAGACAGCTGATGGTTCTTAATCTTTCCTTCCTGAAAAAGGGCATCCTGCCAGTCTGTACCAGCTCCGAGAATGGAAGGATTCGCAAACTCGCCGATTGAATTTAACGTACTGCCAGGGGAGGCCGCCTCAATTTCGGGGATCAGTGAATTGTAATACTCTGCGTACTGCCGCAAATTCATTACGTCCAGCTTTTGTGGTACATTTTGAAGCCCGTAATATACGTCATAGCTGATCTTACCTTCACCGCTCCTCCCTTTCTTCGTTGTAATTAGTATTACTCCGTTGGCACCAAGCGATCCATAAATAGCCTGCGCGGAAGCATCTTTCAAAATGTCGACTGATTCAATGTCGTTCGGGTTCAAGGTTGACAAAATACTTTGGGAAGACTGGCCTGCCTTACCCCCCAGCTGATCCTGGGCAATACTGTTGCTGGAGGTGAGAATAGGAATACCGTCCACCACATAAAGCGGCTCCACGTTGTTAACCGAGGTTATACCACGGATCCGGACGGAGACGCCGCCCCCTGGCTGACCGCCGTTATTGGTAATGGTTACCCCCGATACTTTACCCTGCAATGCCTGGTCAAGACCGGCAACCGGAAGGTTTTTGATATCCTTCTCTCCAACAGAGGCAATAGATGAGGTAACATCAGATCTTCTGATAGATCCGTAACCCACCACCACAACTTCGTTAAGATTAGTATTAGCGTCAGACAGCGTAATATTTACTGTCGCACGATTTCCGATCCGCGCTTCCTGCGGATTCATCCCTATGAAGGAAAAAACGAGAATCTGACCACCTTCAGGCACTGTGATAGAATACTGGCCCTTGCTATTAGTGGTAGTTGCTGCCCGAAAGTTTTTAACCGTTACGGACGCACCAGGAAGAGTTGCTCCGGCCTCGTCTGTCACAACGCCTTTTATAACCCGGGATGGCGGTTGAGCAAATGTGCTTAGACAGAAGCCTGAAATCACAAATAGTAGCGAAATCGCTCTTTGTATAACTTTTTGCATGGCAATCTATAATTAATTAGTTTACCAAAAGTATATTCAAAGGCAAATAAAAGATAATATTATTTTAACTATAAATACCTCATTATTATCTATGCGCCACGTCTGAGCAAAGCCAGGCAAAAAAACGGCCAAAGCCGCATGATACTATTTTAACTCGGCTCTATACTTTTAAAACTTTCCGACTGTTGTACCGAAAAGTAGCTTTCCAGCTCTGCGCGCGTATTGCTGTCGGTTTGAATGTCCTTAATGATCTTTCCTTTCTCCATCAGCAAGATGCGTTGACAAACATCTGTTACATGATTAAGATCGTGGCTGGACACTATAGTAGTGCAATTCGAATCCCTTTCAATCTGTTTAAGAATATTCTTTAATCTGATTTGAGTACTGGGATCTATGTTGGCAAATGGCTCATCCAACAGGATAATTTCCGGCTGTTGTATCAGACAAGCTACGACTCCGACTTTGGACTGATTTCCTTTCGATAAGTCACGGATATATTTCTTTTTCCCGAGAATTTCGTCATTAAAAAATTCCCTGTATACCTCAAGTTTTAAATCGACGTCACTTCTTGAGATCTGATAAAGTGACCCGATATAATAAAAATACTCTTCAGGAGTCAGGTAGTCTATCAGGAACCCCTCATCCAGATAGGATCCGGTATAATCTTTCCAATCGTCCGTTTCCGACACGTTGTAACCTTTTGATGTTACCTCACCACTGTCCTTGCGAATCAGATCCAATATAATTCTGAACAAAGTCGTTTTGCCTGCACCGTTGTTACCAACAAGTCCTACAGACTCTCCCACTGCAATACTCAGAGACGGAACATCTACAACAGTTACGCCGTTATAGGCTTTCTTTAAATCTTTAATTTCAATCATAATTGGTTATTCGTTTCTGAAACCTTCAGCTATAGTATATCGCTTTTCGTTAAATTCCTGTACCAGCAGGCCAAGCCAATAACTGCGGGTAATCAACAAAGCAACACTGCTTAATGCCAAAAGCAGTATTCCCCACATCTGCAGACCGAAAACACTGAAGGGCAGAAAAATAACATAAGGCAGAAAAATCAGCGGAATACTCAATATCCATTGAGAAGCTCCGACACCCTCCCAGTTGAAAGAAGCCCCCTTCGTCAGATCAATTCGCTTATAGTTACGTGTAGCAAAATATAATACAATCAGTGTATTCACACCAATATTCCAAAGAAACATCACCGAATGTATCAACAGTACTTCCCAGCCAAAGTAAACATAAGGGATGGTCAGTATATAGGCTACAACAGAAAAGCAGTAAAAAAGAATAAACTTCGACTTAAAAAAATCTGCGGCTTTCACCTTTTGAGCCATGATACCGTCAAAATGACTCGACTGCCAGCTAAACATAAACTGTCCATAATTGATAATGAAGATTCCCGTCATGAACATACCCACAAAAATCTTCCAGCCGTAACCGGTACCGTATGACGGATTCGTATAGATAAGCAATCCATAGAACATCATCAGCCCGCATATTTTCAGAGAAGCCCCGGGCCGCTTGTTTCTCATAATGAGCTTAAGCTCCAATGCGGCAAGCTGTCCTGCCATCCCAAACTTGTTGAAAAAAGCTATATCAGTGCTCGACTTCTCCCCCGAGTGATCAGAACGAAGCTCGTCCAGATAGAGATTATTCTTTAAAAAACTGTAATTAACCAGGAAGATGACCATTGCCAGGATAGCAGGCAAAACGCACAATAAGGGCATGCCGTAAATGCTGCTAAAAATATATCTTGAGATGTTGGAGAATGATATTACTTCCCAGTGAAAGTCGAGCAGTGCAAGAAGAACCACAATCACCACAAATGCCAGAAGAAACCAACTGTTGATGTTCACCTTTCGCTTAAACCAAAGGCTGAAGAAATGATTAAATAAGGTGAAGGCTATGATAGAAACCAGATATCCGAAAAAGATTGCCCCACCATGATAAGGAAGCACCTGCTTAAGCAAGAACGGGAGCGTGAGCAACAGAGGCGCTATATTAAAAGGCGTCCAGAGCGAACAAACACTCAGGTAATTAACAATCTGTCGCCTGGTAACAGGCAGTGTCAGATAAGGTCTGACGCTAAGCGTTGGCAGTTCCTGAAGTTGAAAACGGGTCAGGATATCCATCAGGAAATAATAGAGGAGAATTCCGTTAAAGGCCGAGATGACCGTTTCAGAAGGAAACAGCTCGTCTAGTATCTCATCCAGAAAAAAAGCGACAAAAATGATATTCAGAAAAAGATAGAGGGTCAGAAAAGCCATAACCACTCTCACGGCAACGCTCTTTCCAGTATTCTTTGATCGCCAGAACGCCTTCCACTGATGCTGGAAAAAGGATAAGGTCATATCTACAAGGTTGGAAACTTTTAGTAATTATACTTATTTTTCCAGAGAGATTTAAGCTTTTCCCTTAATTTTTGTTCACTCGGATTATCACCCGGATCATATAACTTCGTTCCGCTCAAAGACGGCGGAAAGTATTCCTGTTCCCTGAAATTATTTTCATACGAATGCGAGTATTTATAATCCTTTCCGTAACCTATATTCTTCATCAGTTTGGTAGGCGCATTTCGTATATGCAGGGGAACAGGAAGATCGCCCGTCCTGGCAACAAGTTCCTGAGCCTTACCAATCGCTTCGTAACTCGCATTACTTTTCGCCGAAGAGGCAAGATAAGTGACAGTCTGCGACAGAATAATTCGCGATTCGGGCGGGCCTATTACATTTACAGCCTGAAAACAGGTGTTCGCCAGCAATAATGCGTTAGGGTTAGCATTTCCGATGTCTTCAGATGCCAGGATAAGCAAGCGTCTTGCAATGAACGACGGATCTTCACCCCCTGCGATCATCCTCGCCAGCCAGTATACCGCTGCATTCGGATCGCTGCCCCGTATAGACTTGATGAATGCGGAGATAATGTCGTAATGATTCTCACCAGCCTTATCATATATCGCCATGTTTTGCTGAACATGCTTCAATACAAAGTCGTTGGTTATCTCCACTTCTTCAGTTCCCCCAGCATTCACAACCAGCTCAAGAACATTTAGCAAACGCCGCGCGTCACCACCCGACAAACGCAATAGCGCCTCATGCTCCCTGACGGTGATTTTCTTCTTTGAAAGATAGATATCCTCTTTAAGAGCCCGCCCAATCAGCTCCAGGAGATCATCCTCCGTGAGGTGCTGCAATATATAGACCTGACTGCGGGAAAGGAGTGCCGATATCACTTCAAACGACGGATTCTCCGTAGTAGCACCAATGAGCGTCACAAGTCCACGCTCAACAGCGCCCAGAAGTGAATCCTGCTGTGACTTGGAGAACCGGTGAATTTCATCGATAAACAACACCGGAAGATTGTCCTCGGTCTCCTTCAATCGTGCTGCTTTCTCTATTACTTCACGAACATCTTTTACTCCGGAATTAATAGCACTCAGACTGAAAAAAGGCCGGCTCAGACGCTTGGATATTATGTAAGCGAGAGTGGTCTTACCCACTCCCGGAGGCCCCCAGAGAATCATCGACGGCAGATTTCCACTCTCAATGGCCTTGCGCAGGATAGCACCCGGACCAACCAGGTGCTTCTGTCCCGAATAGTCATCCAGACCAGCCGGGCGCATGCGTTCTGCCAATGGAGGTATTGTCGCCATTTATCCCTTTCTAACTTCTTTTGCCCAGGTGTCCTTAAGCGTAACTGTCCTGTTAAAAATGATATTGCCTGGAGTTGAATCCTTATCCAGTGTATAGTATCCCTTCCTAAGGAACTGATACCCCTTGCCCATCTCGGCGTTTACCAGATCCGGCTCAATATAAACCTCAGGAATCACCTGCAGGCTGTCCTGATTAATGATTTCGACAAAGTCACGGCCATTAGCTACAGGATCCTCATCATTGAAAAGCCGGTCATACAACCGTACCTCAGCTTTGGCAGCATGAGCTGCGCTGACCCAGTGAATGGTACCTTTTACCTTGATCGCCGATGTATCACTCCCCGATTTTGACTCAGGAATATAAGAACAATGTACTTCGGTTATATTTCCCGCGTCGTCTTTTATAAAGTCATCGCATTTAATAATATAAGCACTTTTGAGGCGAACCATAAGGCCCGGGCCCAAACGGAAGTATTTCTTGGAAGGGTTTTCCATAAAGTCGTCACGCTCTATCCAAAGTTCCTTACTGAAAGGAATCGCGCGCGAACCCTCTCCTCCTTCTACCTCCGGATTATTTTCACCTTCGAAAATCTCCACTTCGCCTTCCGGGTAATTGGTTATGACGAGCTTCAGAGGATCTAGAACAGCCATTCGTCTCCATGCGCTTTTGTTCAGATCCTCACGAATACAGAACTCAAGCAAACTTACGTCAATTACATTTTCACGCTTGGCAACACCTATACGATCACAGAAGTCAAGTATTGACCCCGGCGTATATCCTCTTCTTCTCAGTCCGCTGATCGTCGGCATACGCGGATCATCCCATCCGCTAACAAAGCCTTCGTTGACGAGCTGCAGCAGCCGGCGCTTGCTCATCACGGTATAAGTCATATTCAAACGGGCAAACTCATATTGCTTGCTCGGAAAGATCTCCAACTCATCGATGAACCATTCGTACAGTGGCCTGTGCGGAATAAATTCAAGTGTACAGATCGAATGGGTAATCTCTTCAATGGAATCCGACTGGCCATGCGCAAAATCATACATAGGGTAAATACACCATGCATTCCCCGTACGGTGATGCTCTACGTGTCTGATCCTGTACATGATTGGGTCCCGCATATGCATATTCGGAGAAGCAAGATCGATTTTAGCTCTCAGAACCTTTTCACCATCCTTATACTTACCTTCCTTCATCTCTGCAAAAAGACGAAGGTTTTCTTCAACGCTACGGTCCCTGTACTCATTAGGAATTCCAGGTTCCGTAGGTGTTCCCTTTTGCTGTGCAATCTCGTCTGCCGTACTCTCGTCTACATAGGCCAGCCCTTTTTCGATAAGTCTGACAGCAAATGCGTAAAGCTGGTCAAAATAATTTGATGCGTAAAGCTCATTTTCCCACTCAAAACCCAGCCACTTCACGTCTTCCTTTATGCTATCAACGTATTCTGTGTCTTCAGTCTCAGGATTTGTATCGTCGAACCGTAAATTCGTTTTACCATTGTACTTCCGGGCAAGGCCGAAATTCAGGCAAATAGACTTAGCATGCCCGATATGCAGATACCCGTTTGGCTCCGGAGGAAAGCGCGTATGCACGCGGCCTCCATGTTTGCCATTTTGTATATCTTCTTCAATTATCTCTTCTATAAAATTCAGTGACCGTTCTTCGCTCATATACAGGTTAAAAAGACATCAAAAATACTAAACATTTCCTTATCGCACAGTGAGTAAATTCAGGAACAATTTCTTCACCATTTGCATATATTTACGGATTGATTGATAAGAACCCAAAAGAGGGAACTTATAGGATATATTTTACATCAGTTGTAGAAAATATTTCCCATATAAAATATAAAATATACCTTTATTACTCGGGGCGATTAAGATATATATGAAAAGAATTCTAATAGTTGATGATGAAGTAAATATCGGAATATTGTTATCAAAGTTTCTCACCAGAAACGGATACGAAGTGGCTACCGCCCTGAGCGGAGCCGCAGCACTGGACCTGCTCTCGAAAGAGAAGTTTCAACTTGTGCTGTGTGACTTTCGCCTCGAGGATACTGATGGAAGGGAGATACTGAAAAAAGTAAAGGCACTCTATCCTCAAACCGGCGTAATTATCATTACCGGCTACTCCGACATAAAGCTTGCCGTAGAGCTTATCAAAATGGGCGCGTACGACTATATCACGAAGCCTTTATATCCCGATGAGATCCTGAATACCATAAGCAAAGCAATTGACCTTCAAAACACTATATTTAAATCTGATACTACCTCGGCTCCTCAGCGAAAAGAAAAATCAGTAAAAGCCGGAGAATATCCTGATGAGTTCATCATCGGAGAAAGTACCGCCTCCAAAGAGCTCATCAAACAGCTGGATCTGATTTCTCCAACCAACTATAGTGTTATCCTGACTGGCGAAAGTGGCACGGGAAAAGAATCGATTGCACACACCATTCACCTGAAAAGCAACCGCAGAGACAAGCCTTTTATCGCTATGGATTGTGGTTCACTCACAAAAGAACTTGCAGGAAGTGAATTTTTCGGGCATGAAAAAGGTTCCTTTACCGGAGCACTGTATACCAAAATCGGCCACTTCGAAATGGCCAATGGAGGAACACTCTTTCTCGATGAGGTCGGAAACCTGTCTTACGACATTCAGGCAGCACTACTAAGAATCGTGCAGGAACGGAAAGTGAAGCGAATCGGAAGTACTAAAGAAATAGACCTCGATGTACGGATAATTATCGCTACAAACGAAAACCTGCATGATGCAATTCAAAAAGGACGTTTTCGGGAGGACCTCTATCACCGTTTTAACGAATTTTGTATCCATTTACCTCCTCTGCGTGAACGGGATATCGACATCATGATCTTTGCAGAGAAGTTTCTGAAATTCACAAATAAAGAACTCAACAGAAACATAGAAGGCTTTTCAAGCGAGGTGATTAATTGCCTGATGAGCTATAACTGGCCAGGCAATGTGCGGGAACTGAAAAATGTTATCCGACGCGCAACCCTCCTGTCCGAGACACCCAAAGTGCAGCTCAAGGCACTTCCTCTCGAAATTTCGAACTATACAAAAGCAACAGCTATGGAAACTGCTGTTGATGCCATCCAATCCCGCGAACCACGACGTGGTCTTAAGGATGCAGCACTTGAAGCCGAATATGAAACCATTCTGACAGTTTTAAAAGAAGTTAACTTTAATAAAACGAAAGCTGCACAGATCTTAAACATAGATAGGAAAACCCTTTATAATAAGATGAAGGCTATCAACCTGGGGTGAAAGCAGTGCATCCCGATTTAGTGGATTCCTGATAGTATAACGAAGATATCAGATGATGGCATTGGTTTTGACAATGATACTGCTGGAAGACTCTTCAATCTCTTTTATCGGTTGCATCCGTGTACAGACATTTTCTGTCTATCTTCCTGTCTAGACTTAGAACCACATGAAAGCCATAAAAATACTTCTGGTTGTTGATGATGAAGATGATTACGTCCTGATACAAGAACTATTGGCTTCCGGGATTGATACAAATAAATATAGATTGAGTTGGTGCACTACCTATTCGGATGCAATAAACGCCATGCTCAGGGATCGCTATGCTCTTTATCTGGTAGACTATAAAATTGGAAATTACTCCGGTATCAACCTCCTAAGTGAAGCAGTTAAATCTAATTGCACTAAGCCTATCATCATTCTAACCGGTAAAGGCGATAAGAACATTGATGAAGAGGCTCTTAAAGCCGGAGCAGCCGACTACCTTACAAAGGATCAGATTAGCAGCGAAACATTAGAACGATCAATTCGCTATGCCACCAGGCAATTTAAAACACTCGAAAAGCTTAAGAGGAGCGAGCATACCTTTCGTGTTCTTTTCGAGCGTTCGAAAGACGCTATAGTGATCAGCGATCCATCAGGTCAAATACTCGATGCAAACAATAGTGCCCAGAGGTTTTTTGGCATGGAACACTCAGACATGACTGACATCAACAGCGCATTTTTCTACCGGCATCCGCGGGAGCGCCAGGCCTTTATCAAGATCCTTCAGAGAGATGGGGTCGTAAATGAGATGCTGGTGGAGCTCCTTACCTTAAACGGAGACGTCAGGACTTGCTGCGTAACTTCTTTCATTGAAATACCACAGCACGGCGAAACTGAGTTATTCTACACCTTTGTCAAAGATGTTACAGAAACTCATCACCAATTTCTTCCTTCTGAAATACTATCCCAGGCTTATGATCTGAGAGATCAACTTCCGCAGTCTGTAAAGGCGGTAAGAACCTCGCTCTCAAAAATCAATCAGGCGATAGAAAACAGGCTTGATCTGGATACTTGCTTTCAAGATACAGCGCTGTTTGATACGATCCGCATGAACGCTTCTTTCGCCGATCAGGCACTCCAGACACTGGAGGAAGAGCACGAACGCTGCCAGAGATAACGACAAATTATCAAAACAGTTCCGACACTTCTTTTGTATTATAGGTGACATTACCTTATAACTTAAACTTTTTAACCATGAATGACAATTCAAAAGTATTAGTGGCATTATTAGCAGGAGTAGCTGCAGGAGCAGCACTTGGCATACTGTTCGCACCAGAAAGAGGAACCGAAACCCGCGACAGGCTGAATGATGCATTAAAAAACTTGGGAGATACAATCAAAGATCGCGCAGCCGAGGAAATTGACAACTTATCGTCATTGAAGGAGAAAATTGTTGAAAATTTGAAAACGACGCTTGGTACGGCTGAAGACACTCTTGAAGACGTGAAAGCTCCGGCAACAGAGCCTGCTTAATTAAAGATCTGTTTCATTTACCTTAAGACTATGCCCGAATCTCAAGACCAGAAACAAGGTCCAGACATTGTTTCTCTGATAAAAGAATATATCTCTACTAAAGTAGAACTAACAAGACTGACGGTTATTGATAAGCTTACCGTGCTTGTATCTTCCATGATTACCGGCGCTGTGGTGGTAGTTGCAATGCTGCTTACATTTCTGTTTGCCTCTATTACGCTTGCCCTTTTTCTGGGAGAAATCCTGGATTCGTATGCCGCAGGCTTTGGAATTGTAGCCTTGATTTACCTGGCACTCGCGGTAATCACCAATATGAGCAAAGAGAAGTATATCAATAAGTTCCTTCAGGACTTTATGGTTAAAAAAATATTTAATAAAGGGGAGAAATAATGGAAAAGAGCTTCAGTAGTCTGGCAGAAGTGCAGGCAGAAATACAACTCCTTAAGGTGAAAGAATTTCAGCAGAAAGAGATGATCAAGGAACAGCTTAGCAGCCCTTCAGCGATCTTCCATGCTGTCAGCAGCCTATTCAAAAGCGGCAATACGCATCAGCCTTTAGGTAAGAATTTATTGAACCAGGATCTGGTAACCAATCTTGCCAGGGTAGGAATTCCTCTGATTATGAATGGATTTCTCTTTAAAAGATCGGGGTTTGTGGCTAAAATGCTCATCACCTTCCTTTCTCAGAAGGCCGCTAAGAATGTAACGTCGAATGCCGTATCAGGGGCCATTGACAAGGTCCAGGGCCTGATCAAGAACTTTATGGGGCCGAAGAAAAAGAAAGCACCTGTTCGCGACTACGGAATACCACCGGACAGCGAGAGTTTCTAATTATATAAAGGCATCGGATCACCGGTGCCTTTTTTGTATGTCTCCATCAATATCTTATCAAGTGATTTTTATCTAAGTTTGCAGCGAAAATAACGCAATGGGCAAAGATAAATTAAGACGATTCGCCGAAATAGAAACATTCGCGAATGTATTACAGCTGGATGAAGGTAAACCTTTCAAAGGCCGGTGGAGTACCGGCCACTTCCAAAACGACAAACCGCTTATTCTTGAATTGGCTTGTGGAAAGGGAGAATATACCGTAAACCTCGCTAAATTATTCCCCGATAAAAACTTTATAGGAATTGATTATAAGGGAAACCGCATTTGGAGAGGTGCCAAGACGGCTATAGAAGACGGTATATCGAATGTCGCGTTTCTCCGTATCCAGATCGAGAACATCCTGGACTACTTCGAGGAAAATGAAGTATCGGAAATCTGGATAACCTTTCCAGATCCGCAGCCGCAGGTTAGCCGTGAAAAAAAGCGACTCACTTCCCCTCGATTTCTTCAAAAATACAAGATCATATTCAATGACAAAGGCATTCTGCACCTGAAGACGGATAATGATGCCCTTCACACATATACTCTTGAAAAGATTGAAGAGCAGGGTTTAAAGCTACTCACCCGGACCGAAGATTTGTACAAATCAAACCTGGTAAATGAAATTCTTTCCATTAAAACATATTATGAGAAAAAATATCTTTTGCACGACAAGAACATCAATTATTTAAGCTGTAGCTTTAAGTAATGAATGATGAAAACTTCTTCGAAAAGGTCTATGCTATCGCCAGAGAGATTCCTCCGGGAAGGGTTACCACCTATGGAGCCATAGCAGAAGCCCTGGGAACTAAAGGATCTGCCAGGATGGTCGGTTATGCTATGAACGGAGCAGGCACTGCATCGCCCCCTGTTCCCGCTCACCGCGTAGTAAACCGGGCAGGCCTTCTAACAGGAAAGCGCGCCTTTCAAGGCGAATCGCTGATGGCGGAGCTGCTGAGAAGCGAAGGAGTTGAAGTAATAAACGATCAGGTTGTAAATTTCCGGCACCTTTTCTGGCACCCCTTAAAATAACACGTATGGGAAAGTTAATAGACGAATTTAATGATTACAGAACCCGCATGAACGACCGGGTGATGGAGACCGCCAATACCAATATCAAACGCTTTTTCGCACTCGATACTACCTCATACGCTGAAGGGGCCTTGAGCGTCAAAACCAAAGAAATGCTGGGATTGGTAGCCTCTATGGTTCTTCGTTGTGATGACTGTATTAAATACCACCTCGGAAAATGCTATGAAGCCGGCGTCACTTCCGAAGAGCTCAACGAAGTGTTTATGATCGCGAACCTTGTCGGAGGTTCTATTGTTATTCCTCATTACCGGAGAGCAGTTGAATACTGGGATGAACTGTCTGCTCCTGATAAATCGATCCTTTAAATGAAAAAATTATTTCTTTTAGACGGCATGGCTCTGATCTACAGAGCACACTTCGCTCTCAGTAAGAACCCGAGATTTACTTCATCGGGACTGAACACTTCAGCAGTGATGGGATTCACGAACACCCTGCTCGAGATATTAAAAAAAGAGACACCTACCCACCTTGCGGTCGTTTTTGATACAGAAGCACCTACAGAGAGACATATTGAGTTTACAGATTATAAAGCCCACCGGCAAGCTATGCCGGAAGACCTCTCTGCTGCGCTTCCTTATGTCTTTAAACTGATCCAGGGCTTCGGGATTCCTGTAATCACATCCGACGGTTATGAGGCTGATGATATCATCGGCACTCTCGCAAAAAAGGCCGAACAAGCAGGATACACAGTATTCTGCATGACACCCGATAAGGATTTTGCCCAGTTGGTGTCTGAGAATATATTCATATACAAGCCGGCGCGGATGGGCAATGACTTCGAAATTATGGGAGTACCGGAAGTTTTGGCTAAATGGGAAGTGGAACACGTGCATCAGGTCATCGACATACTCGGCATGTGGGGTGACGCGGTCGACAACATTCCGGGCATACCCGGTATAGGCGAAAAAACCTCCAAAACACTTATAAAGCAATTCGGTTCAGTTGAAGCAGTTATCGAAAACAGTCACCAGCTGAAAGGCAAGATGCGTGAGAACGTGGAGAAATTCGCCGAACAAGGTCTTATCTCCAAGAAGCTCGCTACCATTATGCTTAATGCACCTGTCGAGCTGGATGAAGACGCCCTGCTCGTTACTGAGCCCAGCAGGGAAATGCTTGAGCCGCTGTTCGCAGAGCTGGAGTTCCGAACTATCGGCCGCAGGGTCTTTGGTGAAGAACTGAAGGCTGAAGGTTCGAAGCCTACGGGGTTCGGACAACAAACCGATCTTTTCGGAGAGTCTGTAAATACCCCCGCTCCCACCTTCGCCGTAGCAGACGAACCCCTTCAGGGCACAAAGAATATTGAAAATACCCCTCATACCTATCACCTGGCCGATACGCACGAGAAAGTAGCTGAACTCATTGGTATCCTTGAATCTGTAGACAGTTTTTGCTTCGACAGCGAAACCACATGCATTGATGCCAACAACTGTGAGCTTGTTGGGCTCTCTTTTTCCATCAAGACAGGTGACGCCTGGTACGTCCCTTTCCCTGCGGACCAGGAGGACGCATTCCGTCTGGTTAATCTCTTCAAGCCAGTGTTCGAAAACGAAAAGATTGAGAAGAGCGGACAGAACCTCAAATACGACATCCTCGTATTGAATTGGTACGACATAGAAGTTCGCGGTCAGCTATTCGATACCATGATCGCACATTACCTGTTAGATCCCGACACGCGGCATAATATGGATATTCTCGCAGAGAACTATCTTGGCTATAAACCTGTAGAGATCACTTCTCTGATCGGATCAAAAGGCAAGAACCAGGGCAATATGCGCGATGTCGAAGTAGAAAAGATCAAGGAGTATGCTGCCGAAGACGCAGATATCACCCTACAGCTCAAAGAGGTGTTTGAGCCGCGTCTTGTGGACGCAAACGCAGACAAGCTATTCCGTGAAGTTGAGACGCCACTAATCTATGTCCTCGCCGATATGGAACGCGAAGGGGTACGTATTGACAAGGAAGCACTGGACGAATATTCACTGCAGCTCAAAGTTGAGATAGAACAGCTCGAAACAACGATATATGAGAAGGCTGGAGTGAAATTCAATATCGCCTCCCCGAAGCAATTGGGAGAGGTACTCTTTGACAAACTTCAGCTTGACCCGAAAGCAAAGAAAACCAAGACGGGTCAATATCAGACCGGAGAAGACGTGCTGAGTGCGCTGGCAGGCAAAAGCGATATTGCCCGCGATATTCTGGATTTCCGCCAGCTTCAGAAACTCAAGTCTACTTATGTAGATGCCTTGCCAACTTTGATCAATCAGAAGACTCAGAGACTGCATACCTCCTACAACCAGGCTGTGGCAGCCACAGGAAGGCTCAGTTCAACCAACCCGAATCTTCAGAATATCCCCATCCGTACAGAGCGGGGAAGAGAAGTAAGGAAGGCTTTCATTCCCAGGGACGAAAACCATATCCTGCTTTCAGCAGATTATTCACAGATCGAACTCCGGCTTATCGCGGAAATCAGCCGCGATGAAAATATGATGGAAGCCTTTGCAAGTGGACTCGACATTCACACTGCCACTGCTGCAAAGGTTTATGGGATCTCTCTCGAAGAAGTCGACGATACCCGACGACGCAATGCGAAGGCAGTAAACTTCGGAATTATATACGGGCAATCCGCCTTTGGTCTTTCGCAAAACCTCGGTATCCCCCGTAAAGAAGCGGCGGCAATTATCGAAGAATACTTCAACCAGTATTCAGGCATAAAACGCTATATGAATGACACCATGAACTTCGCGCGGGAAAACGGCTATGTAGAAACGCTTATGGGGCGTCGTCGCTATCTGAGAGATATTAATTCAGCAAACGCAACAGTCAGAGGATTTGCTGAACGAAACGCCATCAATGCCCCTATTCAGGGTTCTGCGGCTGACCTCATTAAAGTTGCGATGATCAACATACACCGGGATTTTCGCGAGCATAAACTCGTATCAAAAATGACGATGCAGGTGCATGATGAGCTCGTCTTCGATGTTTTCACACCTGAATTAGACAAAGTGAAGGAAATCGTCAGTGAACGAATGAGGAACGCCCTGAAAACCACGGTTCCTATCCTTGTCGAAATGGGTACAGGTTCCAACTGGCTGAAAGCACACTAAATTGTTTAATGCATGATTTTGTGCACTCTGAGAAATTAAATTATTGATACATTTAAGTCGTTAACTTTCTTGAACAATATAAAAGCAAATTTATGCTAAACCTTCGGACCTTTCGGAGGTTATTCGTATCAATAAAGACGTTAAACCTTATACTGATTAAATCATGGTTGTAATACATCTAAGTGCAGAATGTTATCCCTTAGCTAAAGTTGGAGGACTAGGAGATGTGGTAGGTGCCCTTCCTAAATATCAGCAGGAACTTGGAGTAACTGCTATAGTAGTAACCCCTTATTACGACAGGAAGTTTGCTCGTGATAATGAATTTGAAGTGGTCTACGAATCTGTGGTTCGAATGAACGACAGAGATCTTCCTTTTCAGGTGCTGAAAGAAACGACCGATAAACTCGGCTTTCATTTACACATGATCCGGATACCCGGATTGCTGGACAGATCAGAAATCTACTCGTACCCCGACGAAACTGAACAATTTATTGCCTTCCAGCTTGCGTTCCTGGAGTGGCTGCTGAAATTCAAAGACAACCCGGATATTGTTCATTGCCACGATCATCACACCGCCTTAGTGCCATACCTGATGTCTCACGCCTTCAAGTACCGGTTTTTATCTACCATCCCTACAATCCTGACTATCCATAATGGTCAATACCAGGGTTGGTTCGGATGGGACAAGTTCCATTATCTTCCCGAAACAGATCCATGGACAAGAGGAGTACTCGACTGGGGCGGTGCTATCAACCCTCTGGCAGCAGCGGTTAAGTCCTGCTGGAAATTCACTACGGTATCGCCAAGCTATCTTGGAGAACTAATGGAGAGCTCAAAAGGACTGGAAACCCTCTTTATTCAGGAAGAAAAGAAAGGATCCGGAATCTTAAACGGCATTGATACAGACGTATGGAACCCTACCACCGACCCGCTGATAACGTTAAACTATAGCCTGGATAACGTAACCAAGGGAAAACAGGAAAATAAACGCGCCCTGTGTAAAGAATTTGGCTTCACCTTGTCAAAACCGCTCATCGCTTTTATCGGCAGACTGGTAGACGAGAAAGGAGCTGATCTTCTTCCTGACGCCATAGCTCAGGTACTTTCGGCAGCTAAAGGCAAAGCAAGCATCCTGATTCTGGGTTCAGGAAACCCGGCTATTGAGGAGCAGTTAAGTCAGTTAAAAGAAACGTACAAGAAGGACTATAATGTTTATATAGGATACGATGAGGCACTTTCACACCGTATTTACGCAGGTGCTGACTTCCTGTTAATGCCATCCAGAGTGGAGCCTTGCGGACTTAACCAGCTTTACGCGATGAAGTACGGAACCATTCCAATTGTACGCAGCACGGGCGGACTTAAAGATTCCGTTATTGACGCTGCAGAACCCGAAGGTTACGGAGTGTGTTTTGACGAGCTGGATGCTGAGTCTATTGTCGCATCAATCGCGCGCGCAGTAGATCTATACGCAAACACGAGCAACGTTCGATTGTTACGTAAGAGAATGATGTTGCTTGATTTCTCATGGAATCGCTCGGCAAACCAATATATCGATCTATATAACAGCCTTAAATAATATATTATGTCCAAAGTTATTGCAGTTATTCTGGGAGGCGGGCAGGGAACCCGGCTTCACCCCCTTACTGCCACGCGATCAAAACCGGCGGTTCCTATTGCAGGAAAATACCGACTGGTTGATATTCCCATCTCAAACTGTTTTAACTCAGGAATCGACCGGATCTTCGTCCTGACGCAATTCAATTCCGCTTCGTTGAATAAGCACATTAAGAATACCTATCACTTTAATGTGTTTAGCAATGGATTCGTGGATATACTTGCTGCAGAACAGACTCCCAACAATTCCGGATGGTATCAGGGAACTGCAGATGCTGTAAGACAATGCCTGCACCATATCTCTCCATTTGAATTTGAATATGTGCTGATCCTTTCCGGTGATCAACTATATCAAATGGATTTCAATGATATGATTGAAAAACATGCTGCCTTAAAAGCTGATATCTCCGTTGCTACAATCCCCGTAACTGCAAAAGATGCTTCTTCTTTCGGTATCATGAAAACGGATGAGAACTTTAATATCACATCGTTTACAGAAAAACCAAAGACCGGTCTGGAAGACTGGACTTCAGAAGTAGGCGATGAGATGAAGTCTCAGGGAAGAATTTTCCAGGCTTCTATGGGTATCTACATTTTCAATAAGGATATTATATATGATACCCTTACAAACGACCCGCATACTGACTTTGGAAAAGAGATTATTCCTGAAGCTATCAACAAGAAAAAGGTGGTCGCCTACCAGTATGACGGCTATTGGACCGATATCGGTACTATTCCATCTTTCTTCGAAGCAAACATTGGCCTGACAGACGATATCCCCCAGTTCAACCTCTTCGATAAGAAAAGCATCTTCTCCAGGGCACGCATGCTGCCGCCCTCCAAGATTATGGGAACAACCCTTGAAAAGACTGTCATATCTGATGGTTGCATCATTGATGCCAGCCGTATTGAGCGTTCAGTGATCGGAATCAGAACACGCATCGGAAAAGGATCTTCAATTGAATGTACCTATATCATGGGATCCGATTATTATCAAACCCTCGAGCAGCTTGAAGAAGCGCGCCAAAGCGGCACCCCGATAATGGGCGTCGGCGAAAGGTGCTTCATCAATAATGCCATACTGGACAAAAACTGCCGGATAGGGAATGACGTACGTATTAACGGAGGTCCTCACCTCGAAGACGGAGACTATGAGAAATATACCGTAAGAGATGGAATAGTGGTTATCAAGAAATCAGCCGTCATTCCAAATGGCACGGTGATCTAAAAACACTTCAATAAAAAAGAGCGGCACTTCTATAGCACCGCTCTTTTTTATTGAAGTATTTATAATTCAACAGTTGCCCCGATATCAATCAGTTTTAAATCGTTTCCAGCAACCCTGAACCTTTCTACAGCATCCTCCTTGTCAATCTTAATATAACCGAAGGTATCATAGTGCATCCCGATGATCTGATTACAGTTAACGTAGCGGGCAGCAATGATTGCATCATCAATTCCCATTGTAAAGTTGTCGCCAATTGGCAGGAATGCAATATCAGGTTTACACAGCTCACCTGTTAGCTTCATTTCCTGAGTCAGTGCAGTATCGCCTGAATAATATAGCGTCTTACCAGATGTTTTGATCACAAAGCCGGCTGCCGTTCCTCCATACGTACCATCCGGAAGAGAGCTCGAATGAGCAGCAAAAACCATCTTCACGTTCCCAAAATCGAAGTTCCACTGTCCACCCAGATTCATCGGATGACAATTGGTTACACCTTTCTTTTCCAGCCATGCAGAAATTTCAAATGCGCAAACAACAACAGCATTTGTTCTTTTTGCTATCTGAACAAGATCCGCCGTATGATCTTCATGGCCGTGCGAAACCAGTATAAAATCAGCGGGAATTGAATCTATATCTATGTGTTGAGCGAGTTCATTAGGACTGATGAATGGATCAAACAATACATTAAAACCCTGCGTTTCCAGAAGGAAACACGACTGTCCGTAATATGTAAGTTTCATAAGCGAAGTTTACCCGTTGAATAGATTTCCCAGGCCACCCAGCATATTGCTGCTAAGCGCCTGCATTTCGGTTTGATGAACGTTCTCTGCCTGAACCAGGGCTTTATTAACTGCTACAGCAATTAGTTCTTCCAGTTCTTCCCTGTCTGCAGACTTGAAAAACTCATCATCTATTTGAATAGAGGTGATGTTCTTGTTACCAGTAGAGGTTACACTAATCTTTCCCCCCTCTGCTTCACCCTTGACAGTTATTGAATCTAATCTCTTCTTAATCTCTTCAGCCTGCTGCTGCACCTGCATTAATTTATCGAACATATCAATTTGTTTATTTTATTAATACAATTATCGGAAGCAATAGTTTAGTCCAGTTCCTTCAGGATTGCTGGAGATAATGGCTTGGAAACAAATCCTTTCACAGGACTGTATGTAGCAGCGCGCACCTTGTCATTCTCGTCAACCGAGGAACTGACAATATAGATGTTAATCGCTTTGGCCAAATCCAATTCAAAGGTTTTGAAAACTTCCAGAAAATCCCAACCATCTATTACCGGCATATTCAAATCTAAAAGAATCACATCCGGAAGTTCAGCTTTGTTCTGCAGGTTCTCTCGCAGAAAAGCCAGTGCCTTCCCAGCTTCCGTATAGCTCGAGATGGAATCATATGTATGATGTTTTTCAATCATTATCTGAGCAATTCTCTGATGAATTACGTCATCATCAATGATAAAAACCTTTCTCATATTTTATTAACTAAAACAAGAACCATCTCTTATATATTATTTGAATATGGAGAACCTTTCTACTCTTTAAACATACAAAAAGGAAACGACCAAATTATAATTAAATTGATCATTCATCGGTAGAATCGCCGTTCCCTGAGTAAGCAGACTTACGCACAACAGGCATACCAACCATCTTATACAACTCGTCCAATTGCAACAGACTGCCATTCGTTAGGTTACTCAACAACACAATCGTCACATCTGATTTCAAATCACGAAGATAGATATGTCTGAATCCATGCCACCAGCCGGTGTGGTAAACCACCTTGTCGTTTTTACCTTCAAAAGTTCTCCAGCCATAACCGTAATTGAAATGGCCTCTGGCCATTTCATTATGTCCCGTATAGGCCGAGTCCTGCCATGCTTTGCTAAGCAGCTTACCTTTCCGAAGCGCCTGGTCAAAAACAAACAGGTCCTGCACCGTGCTATAAACTCCCTTGTCTCCAACCGGTCCGTCAAGGAAGTTCTGCACCACCGAATACCGCCACGTACGATCATGTCCCACTACATCAACCGGGATCTTTTCGTACTCTGCCCTCGAGTACACTGCGGTATTGTGCATTCCCGCCGGCTTGAAAACATTCTCGCTCATAAACTGCGAGAAAGGCATTCCAGACACTTTTTCAATGATCGAGGCGAGGACCATGTAATTGGAGTTATTATAATGAAATTTGACGTCCGGACGCGTATATGGTGATGGCTTACGCTCAGCGATCAGCTTCATCACATCCATATTACTGATTCCCTTGCTCTCACTCCGCTTCTCTTTCTTGAATACACCATCCACAAAATAAACATAGTTCATCATGCCTGAGCGGTGAGATAACAACATTCTTACAGTAATTCCCTCATATGGAAAATCCGGAAAAAAGTCCTTTACCGTTTGATCAAGTTTCAGCTTTCCCTGCTCGGCAAGCATCAGTACCGCAGTAGCCGTCATGGGCTTGGTAACCGATGCCAACTCGAATTTCGAATTGATATGCAAACTGTCGCGGTGAAGATAGTCAGCCCAACCAATAGCTTTCTGATAAACTATCTTACCTTTCTTTGCCACCAGCACATTTCCGTTGAACCCCCTCCTTTTATGGAGGTTACGCATAAACTCATCAATCTGCTTGTCGCCTTTTGCAGGGTCATAAACCAGCATAAGGCTGTCTGACTTATCGTCTTCAGCAGTACGTTCGGTAGGTTTACTCTCCGATGAGCAGGATGTGAATGAAAAAGAGGTACAAAAAATAAGTACTATAAAGAGGCAGATACGTGTCATAGAGGAATAGAAATAGCTGTTAATCACCCACGAAAATCAGAAAATTATTACAATAACCAACGCCGCAATCTTGTTTAAAACGCTTTTCCCTCTGATTATAAAGGATAAAAAAATTAAATTTGCTGACCAAACTTAAAATCATGAATTTCAGAATAGAACATGACACTATGGGCGAAGTACAGGTCCCCGCTGATAAATACTGGGGAGCCCAAACGGAGCGCTCGCGGAATAACTTCAAAATAGGGCCAGAAGCTTCTATGCCTAAAGAGGTGATCGATGCGTTCGCATACCTCAAGAAAGCAGCAGCATATACCAATACTGACTGTGGAATACTTCCTGAAGAAAAGCGCGATCTGATTGCCAAAGTGTGTGATGAAATATTGAATGGCGACCATTACAATGAATTTCCATTGGTCATCTGGCAAACCGGATCAGGCACCCAGTCTAACATGAACGTAAACGAGGTTGTTGCCAACCGCGCACATGTCATCCAGGGTAATACGCTTGGCAGCGGTAAGACGTTTATCCATCCCAATGACGATGTGAACAAATCACAGTCGTCAAATGATACCTATCCTACCGCCATGCACATCGCGGCTTATAAGATGGTATTGCATACCACCATTCCCGGAGTTGAAAAATTAAGAGATACGCTGAAGGAAAAATCAGAGGCCTTCAAGGACGTTGTCAAAATAGGCCGTACCCACCTGATGGATGCCACCCCATTAACACTGGGCCAGGAGTTTTCAGGTTATGTATCCCAACTTGATCATTGTCTTAAAGCAATAAAAAATACATTATCTCACCTTTCCGAGCTGGCCCTGGGCGGAACAGCTGTAGGCACCGGCATCAACACTCCTAAGGGCTATGATGTGAAGGTTGCGGAGTACATCGCTCAATTTACAGGCCTCCCCTTCATAACAGCGGAAAACAAGTTTGAAGCCCTGGCCGCGCATGACGCAATGGTTGAAAGCCATGGCTCATTAAAGCAGCTGGCTGTAGCACTGATGAAAATCGCAAACGATATCCGCATGATGGCCTCAGGTCCGCGTTCAGGTATCGGCGAAATATTCATTCCTGAGAATGAGCCGGGATCTTCTATTATGCCAGGAAAAGTTAACCCTACGCAGAGTGAAGCGCTAACCATGGTTGCTGCACAAGTTATGGGAAATGACGTAACGATTTCTATCGGCGGCTCCAACGGCCACTACGAACTCAATGTGTTCAAGCCGGTGATCGCTGCTAACTTCTTGCAGAGTGCACGACTTCTTGGAGACGCATGCGTTTCCTTCAATGACCATTGCGCTATTGGCATCGAGCCAAACTACGATGGCATCAAGAAGCATGTAAACAATTCCCTAATGCTTGTAACTGCATTGAACCCACATATTGGTTACGAGAACGCAGCGAAGATTGCAAAGAAGGCACACAAAGAAAATAAATCACTTCGTGAGGTTGCTCTGGAGCTTGGCTTGCTTACTGAAGAACAATTCGACAACTGGGTACGCCCTGAAGACATGATTGGAGGCCTTAAATAGTTCTCCCTTAAATCCCTCTCCTTAAAGGAGAGGGAATTTCTATTTTATGATATACAGATCTCAGGCATCCGCTTCATTATTATTTATCTTATTTCTTTTTTCTGCATGCAGGTTCAATCCAAACGTACAGAAAAGCGGTTCCCCCGCCTTTCAGGGTATTTGGGAAGAAGCACCGTTGCCGTTTAAAGACAGCTTATTGCTAAACGTGAGGCACACCTTTAAGTTCACTTGTGACTCATTCTACGTCAACATTGAGAGCTTTTCAAAAGTAAACTACCATGCCGACAGTTGTTTCAAAGGCGGTAACTGGAAAGAATATGCAAAAGGTAACTATGTGATCAGAGAAGATACTCTTTACATGGTCGGTGCTTTCACCCATGCAAATTACAAGCAAAAACTATCAGGATGCTACCGTACAGGAGTGTATAATCCTAAATTTCTGATTCGAAAGACCGAATCAGAAAAAATCGAACTGGTGAATATTCATCAGCATTTACCGATGTCGCTGATGTTGAAAGAAAAGATCACCTGCAATCCACAACCACTTTAATAATGAAAACACTCTTTAAGATAACGCTTTTGTCAGCGTTTATTCTGTATCTCCCTATGCAGTCGAAAGCCTGGGGACTTTTAGGCCATCGCATCGTTGGTGAGGTTGCTGAAAATCACATCAGCTCTAAAACCAAAAAGAAGATCAAAAAGATTCTTGGTCATGAGAGTATAGCCATGAGCAGCACCTGGATGGATTTCATCAAATCGAATCCCCACTACCGATACATGAACAACTGGCACTTCGTGAACCTGCCCGAAGGTCTCAACCTGGAACAGGCTAAAGCTGCCCTCGAGCAGGACACTACGGCAAACGCCTTCAACAAACTCCGCTTCGTAACAGCAGAGTTGAAAAAGAAAGATCTTCCGATGGAAGAAAAACAGCGCTACCTTCGCATTCTGATACACCTCGTGGGTGATATCCACCAGCCTATGCATTGTGGCAGAGCAGCCGACAAAGGAGGAAATGATATTAAGGTAAAATGGTTCAACCGGCCTGATAATCTTCACAGCATCTGGGATTCCAACATCATAGAATATCAACAACTCAGCTATACCGAGTACACCAATGCCGTAAACGCCGCCGGAAAATTGCAGATTAAACAGTGGCAGAATGATGATCTCAGCACATGGATCTACGAATCTTACCAAAAGAGCGAGGAGCTATATAAAGCTGCTGAAGAAAGCACCGATTACAGTTATCGCTATAACTATGACTGGATTGACACTACTAACCAGCAGTTAGTAAAAGGTGGCATCAGACTGGCCGGTCTTCTGGACGAAATCTTCGGAAACTAAGATCAATACCGTCAGATCATGGTCTTACCATGAACAAATTAAGCCAGCAATTTGTATTTTTGCCGCCATGGCGAACATTAAACCGTCTGTTCCAAAAGGCACACGCGACTTCTCACCATCAGAGATGGTGAGACGTAATTACATATTTAATACGATCAGTACCGTTTTCAGGAAATATGGTTATCAGGAAATACAAACTCCTTCCATGGAGAACCTGAGTACACTCACCGGAAAGTATGGCGAAGAAGGTGATAAACTGATCTTTAAGATCCTGAACAGCGGCGACTTCTGGAGTGATGCGGATAAAAAAAAGCAGAAAGCACCCGATTTTGACTATAGCTCCAAATCACTGTTACCCGTTATATCCGAAAAAGCGTTACGGTATGACCTCACAGTTCCTTTCGCCAGGTATGTGGTTATGCATCAGAATGAAATCTCATTTCCATTCAAGAGGTTTCAGATTCAACCGGTATGGCGTGCTGACCGTCCGCAAAAAGGAAGATACAGGGAATTTTACCAGTGCGACGCAGATGTCGTAGGGTCTGAAAGCCTGCTTAACGAGGCAGAGTTTGTGCTGATCTATAAAGAAGCACTTTCTTTGCTCGGCTTGAAAGACTTCACAATTAAAATTAACAACCGGAAGATCCTTTCAGGTATAGCCGAAATTATCGGGAAGCCGGAGCTTATCGTTGATATGACCGTTGCCATTGACAAGCTGGATAAAATCGGAATTGATGGAGTAACGAAAGAATTGATCGAACGAGGCTTCACCTCTGAAGATATAGAGAAGCTTAAGCCTGTCATTCTGTTGCAGGGCAGCACGCTGGAAAAGCTTGAGCAGCTGAAAGCGGTTCTGTCGTCATCGGCGACAGGGTTAAAAGGAATCCAGGAAATTGAGTCGATCCTTGGATATCTGAAAGGATTAACAAAGCTATCCGCAGAAGGAATATCTTCGTTTCTGGAGCTCGATATTACACTCGCCCGCGGCCTCAACTATTATACAGGCGCAATCTTCGAAGTGAAGACCAATGAAGTGGCCATGGGAAGCATTGGCGGAGGAGGAAGATATGACGACCTTACCGGAATGTTTGGCTTAAAGGGCCTTACCGGTGCCGGCGTATCTTTTGGTGCCGACCGTATATACGATGTACTGGAAGAGCTCAATCTCTTCCCCGAGAGCACTTCAGAAACCACTAAACTGCTCATCACCAATTTTGATGCTGATGCAGAGACGTACGCCTTGCCGATCATCCAGACGTTGAGAGAGCAAAACATTGCTGCTGAGCTATACCCCGCATCGGCGAAATTAAAGAAACAGCTCTCCTATGCAGACGGGAAGAATATACCCTATGTTGTATTGATCGGAAGTGACGAAATGCAAACGGGCGACCTTACACTTAAAGACATGCAGGCTGGAACCCAGGAGAAAATCAGCCTGGAAGCTTTGATCGAAAAGTTCAGGGCCTAAGTTCCTGCAATCCTGAAGCCATAACGGGGCTGTATCTGATGAGGATATAGCCTCTTTTTGCACACAGGTCTCCTACCCCCATCTCTGCGGCCATCGTATTTTATCCTCTGCAGATACTTATAGACAGAGCCTAAATGAGCTAATCGAAGCTCTTGAAATAACAATTTAGGATTTCGAAGAGAACGACACCCGCTTTCCTACCTGGAAATGAGCCTTATCTTCTTGCTCCTTCGGCCGTTGTTTCGTCTTAGTTGTCGCCGTTTTTACCGTTGTTGGTCTTTTCGTTGCCGTTTTCGTCTTTGGGGTTTTCTCTGTTCTTCGTTCCCAGTCCCGTAGCAGCCTGTTACCTTCGTAACACATATTATAAAAAGATGCTCCCCTTGTCAGTTGCACCTCATTAAGCTCCATATTCACAGGCCCTTCTGGCAACTCTCCTGGCTCTTCAGCTGCATAAGCAACGATTATCGCACAGGGACTGAATTCCTTGCTGTTCAGCAATATGTATCCTTCTTCCATCCGTGTTTCGCTATAGGCCAGCAGCGATACGCTCAGCATCAGCAGCTGATCCGCCTCCGGCTGTGTTTCAAACCGGATCTCCTGCGCTTCCAGCTGGCCGTGTTTACGCAGCTCTACGTCTTTGACTTCCAGATATTCGTAGTACTCCTTCCTGAAATTGAAGCCGATCAGGCTGAAACGGATCCTGTACTTACTGACCGCTTTGCTGATGCTCAGGGGCACCCTGATATCTGTTTTGGCATGGAGGGAACCCATAAAACCGCTGATCCTCCCCTGCGCGTCCCGCTCTACCCGCTGACTCACCTGCAGCACCTCGCTCATCCGGCTTTTGATATTGAACTCCATCCCGATGATGCTGTCCAGGTCCGCATCATGCAGATCGCGACGGCCTACGCTTCCACTCA
>Ga0160433_100133_pt1 | contig 67039 bp, 64 predicted proteins | sample HID1972K_E0MG_FD_108235 | JGI IMG/M metagenome (GOLD analysis project Ga0160433, IMG submission 108235) | Enriched pill bug-associated microbial communities from UW Madison campus, WI, USA - HID1972K_E0 MG | ecosystem: Host-associated > Arthropoda: Insects > Digestive system > Unclassified ...
ATATTTTATAGAATGTCATTTCAAGAGAAGTTTCTTTAGAAATGACATTTTTTATTAATACGCTATGGATTATAATGAAAGCTTCAAAATAGGTTATATTACTAAAACTCGCGGATTAAAAGGAGAGATTCAACTATTCTTTGAATTTAAAGATCCTGATTTACTTAATCTAGACTTGATTTTTATTGAAATAAATCGTCAGTTAGTGCCCTTCTTTGTTTCATCGTATAAACTGCAATCGAACAACACAGGTTATTTTTTCTTAGAGGATATTGATCATATTGATAAAGCTCAGGAACTGCTTCGGAAAAGTGTTTTTCTTCCGAACGCTAAAATGCCTGAAAGGGAAGAGGACGAGTTTTTGATTGAGGATTTGAAAGGTTTCAATGTTTTTGATAGTAACTATGGGGAATTAGGTGTAATTCTTGAAATCAATGAATATCCTCAGCAATTTGTAGCAACGGTTTCTTATAAATCTCAAGAAGTTTTGTTTCCATTAAGCGATGATTTCATTGAAGAAATTGATGAAGAAAAGAAAGAGCTTCATGTTAATTTACCCGATGGTTTGTTAGATGTATATTTGGGTCAGTCTTAATTATAATTGATTTGTGATGCGTTTTGATATCATAACGGTATTACCAGGTTTACTTGAAAGTCCTTTTGGACATTCAATTTTACAGCGTGCGCAAAAAAAGGGTTTGGTTGAGATTGTAGTGCATAATTTAAGAGACTATGCAGAAAACAAACAGAAGAGCGTAGATGACTATCCTTACGGTGGAGGTGGAGGAATGGTAATGTCTATTCAACCATTTGCCAGTTGCATTGAGAAATTGAAATCTGAGCGTGATTATGATGAAGTCATATTTATGACCCCTGACGGGCATACACTCAATCAGAGCTTAGCAAATGAACTTTCTATCCGTAAGAACATTATTATCCTATGCGGCCATTATAAAGGAATAGATCAGCGGATCCGGGATATTTTTGTAACTAGGGAAATATCTATTGGTGATTATGTTTTATCGGGGGGTGAACTTCCTGCTGCCATTCTGGTAGACGCTATTGTGCGGTTGATTCCAGGTGTGCTATCTGATGAAACGTCTGCCCTATCCGACTCATTTCAAGGAGATCTGTTAGATGCTCCTGTTTATACTCGTCCGGCGAATTGGAATGGGCACATGGTCGCGGAAATTCTTTTGAGTGGCAATCAGTCACTCATTGAAAATTGGCGCTATGAGGAGGCTTTGCAAAGAACGAAGGACAGGCGTCCGGATTTATTGGACGATTAATTTTATAAAGATGAGATCGCTAAATATATTTTAAAATAAGCATTTAAAATATCGAAAAAAATAACTAATATTGCAATCCGATTTTTACGGGTTAGAAATCGTCATTAATTACTTACAATCATGGATTTAGTAAAGTTTGTAGAAGAACAAGCGGTAACAAGAAACGAAGTTCCCGCATTTAGAGCAGGTGACACAATTAGTGTTCACTATAAAATTCGCGAAGGAAATAAAGAGCGTGTTCAGGTTTATCAAGGTGTAGTAATTCAACGTAATAGCGTTGGAACCAGCGAAACATTTACGGTTCGTAAAATGTCTAATGGAGTTGGTGTAGAACGTATTTTCCCAATTAATTCTCCAAATATCGAAAAGATAATGGTGAACAATTATGGAAAGGTTCGTCGTTCGAAGATTTACTACCTACGTGCCTTAACTGGTAAAGCTGCTCGTATTAAATCGAGAAGAGTTTAATAAAAGATATTTAAATGAAACAGCCCCATGATTTTCATGGGGCTGTTTTTGTTTTCTTATTTTTCGTGGTACTTCTATTCTTCTCGTTTGCTGCCTTCGTAAAGCTCGTACTCCATTAACCGGCAATCAAGTCGTCCATTATAGAATTCGATTTTTCTAGCTGCACGTAATCCTATTTTCTTTGCCAGTTCAGGATTCCCGGTAAAAACATAACCAAGATACCCTTTGCAAGAGCCTTTAAGGAAATCTCCTATCTCTTTGTAGGTTATTTCTAGTTTGCTGTGAACTCCTAGCCTTTCACCATATTCCGGATTGAATACAACAACTCCGTTTCCTTCTGGAATATTAGTTTCTTTGAAGTCACAAACAGTAAAGTCAATTAAAGTATCCACGCCTGCTGTTTTTGCATTATTGATTGATATCTCTACTGCTTCCGCAGAAATATCAGAGGCTACTATCTTTGCCTGGATGTTTTTATGGATAGCAGCTTTTAACAGTCTGCGTTCTTCAAAAAAGACTTCTTCATCGTAGCCTAAAATATGCATAAAAGCATAGTTCATTCGAAAAAGACCTGGTTTTCTGTTGCTGGCAATTAAGGCTGCCTCAATGGCTAATGTTCCTGAACCGCACATTGGATTGACGAAAGGGGATTTCATATCCCATTTTGTTGCGTATATAACACCTGAGGCTAAAGCTTCGAGCATAGGCGCTTTGCCTGGGTGTTTTCGATAGCCGTGTTTGGCTAAAGTTTCGCCAGAAGAGTCAATATATATTTCAGCCTGATTTTCCTGCCAGTAAAGGTGAATAACCGTTCTGCTTAAATCCGGGCCACTGTTTGGACGAAGTCCTTTCCTTGCTTTTATACGGTCTGCTATAGCATCTTTTACTTTTAGGTTAGCGAAGAGTGGAGTTGTGATGCTTTCATTGTTAACATTGGAGTTGATGGATACATAACCGTTGAAATCAATGAGGTCTTCCCATCCGATTGCTGCAACTTCACGATACAGATCGTCGGCGTTCTTTGCCTCAAAAGATTTAATAGAATATAATATCTGACTTGCACAACGAAGGTTTAAGTTCAATTTTATACATTCGGTAAGGCTTGCCTTCAGCTCTACTCCTGTTGAGAAGGAACGGGCGATAGAGAAACCTAAATCTTGAACTTCTTTTTGTAAATACGACGCTAGTCTGTTATTACAAGTGATAATTACTTTGGATGGATTGTTGAAAACTTGCATAGATAATATTATGCGAAGGTACTGATAATTGTGACTTAAATTCCTTAAATTTACAGTTTATAACAGTAAATATTATGGAAATTACCGGAAAAGTACATGAAGTTGGCCAAGTGCAACAGGTTACAGATACCTTTAAAAAACGTGATTTAGTGATTCAATATGCTGAGAATCCGCAATTTGTAGAATATATAAAATTTGAAGCAACTCAGGACCGGGTTAACCTTTTCGATAATTTGAACGCAGGTGATGATGTTGCTGTTTCGTTTAATTTACGAGGACGTCCGTGGACAAACAAAGATGGAGTAACATCTTATTTCAACTCTCTTGTTGCCTGGCGGGTAAACAAGGTTGCTGCCGGACAACAAGCCGCTGCAACTCAGTATAGTGCTCCTGCTCCTGCAGATATATCTTCTGATAATGAGGAGGATGATTTACCATTCTAGAATAGAATAATTGCATGATAAGCAAAGAGCCTCCTAAACTTAGGGGGCTCTTTGCTTATCATGCAATTTGGCGCTAAAAATGCAAAATTCAAATATTCAAGGTGTTAAATAATGTTAAATGACTTTTTAAGCCTGCGAGCTTACGTATTTTTGTAATATATGAATCGTAAAAGTATCAGTCTTATTATTGTCTTAATGAGTACAGCATTGCTTGGTGTGATGGCTATGCAATATTACTTTATAAGACAATCCTATCACTTGAAGGCCCAATTGTTTGATGAGTCGGTGATGGCGGCTATTAATACAGTTGCCCTTAAAGTTGAGAAAGATGAGGCGTTACGATTCTTAAATAACAAGGAGCTTCACGAAAATAAAAGCCGGAAACATAAAGAGAATGAAGTTAAGCAATCATCTCAGGAAGAATTATCAAACGCTTATGCTGATAAAATGAAGATGAAGCAAGCTAAGCTTAGATCTGAATTTAAGGCTTTAGAGCTACAGGTAAAAAGACGCTATCCCGGGGCAGTTTTATTGGATAATGATTTTTATGAAACTTATATGAAGGATCCTGCATTGCGATCTCATGTAAAATATGAGATTACGATACAGCAGGCTTATGATGAAGCCGGAAGAGTCTTTCAACAACAGGAAATGGGAATTTATGCTGACAGAAAAGCAAGTCAGATAATAAAGGCGAAAGACGACAGTGTCCGCTATTTTATTGTTGATCCAATTGTTGGTGAATTTGTTATTTCTTTACCCCCTCGGGTTGATGCCAAACTAGAAGGAGAAATCAGGCAGTTAGAACAGCAGGCAAAAGTAAGGATGGCGAGTGTGTATATGGACTCAGTAAGAGCTAGCAAGCCCGGGGAAGGCTCTGCTTTGGAAGACTTGGCTGATGAGTTTGAACGATCTAAGAAGTCCGTTATGCAGCGGATCGATCCGAAGTTTATGGAAGAAGAGTTGAGACAGGAACTTAAGGATAGAGAGATTGGTCTTGCTTTTGATTTTAATATAAGCAACAGCAAAAAAGACTCAATTATGTTTCAGTTTGCGAGTAATAAAACCGTACCTGACCCAAGTGAAGCATATACGACTGTTTTATTTCCGAGCGATTTAGCGGGCGAACGTGCGGTTCTATCAGTTTTCTTTCCCGACAAGTCAACCTTATTGATGGGAAATATGAAGGTTATGCTGATTTCATCGGCTATCTTACTACTGGTATTGGTTGCTTGTTTTACTTTCACCATACTTTCTATTATTAAACAAAAAAAGCTTTCGGCAATGAAAACTGATTTCATGAATAATATGACTCACGAGTTTAAAACGCCGGTTGCTACTATTATGATTGCAAGTGAGTCTTTGAAAGATCCAGAGATCTCACAAGACAAATCCCGCGTTGCCAGGTTAGCCGGAATTATTTATGATGAAAATATTCGGTTAGGAAATCATATTGAACGGGTTTTAAATATCGCACGAATTGAAAAGGGCGATTTGACACTTGAATCGGAGCTAATCGATATAAATGATTTGATAGGAACTGTCGTTGACAGTATGGCATTGCAATTGCAAAAAAATAGTGTTGAAATAGAATTTGATTTAAATGCTGAACCTTTAGTTGTTCTCGGAGATGAATTACATTTATCAAACGTAATCTTTAATTTAATTGATAATTCGATTAAGTATACCAATCATGCTCCACATATTTATATCCAAACCAGGGCTCATGGAAACCAACTAAACATCATTTTGAGAGATAACGGTATGGGCATGAGCAGAGATCAGCTATCTAAGATCTTTGACCAGTTTTATCGTATTCCTACAGGGAATATCCATGATGTTAAAGGCTTCGGATTAGGTTTAAGCTATGTTCAAGACATTATAAAGCGCATCGGCGGCACTATTAAGGTGAAAAGTGAAATTAATAAGGGCGCAGAATTTGAAATAACCATACCTTTATATAAACCTTAATTAAGAATGAGCAAGATTCTATTGGCAGAGGATGATCCCAATTTGGGTGATATTTTGAAAGAGTATTTAGAACTGAAGGGGAAGTTCCAAGTAACACTTTGTACCGATGGCGAAGAAGCTCTGCGAGTCTTTAATCGTGAGCCATTTGACCTTTGTATTTTAGACGTGATGATGCCAAAGAAGGATGGGTTTACACTTGGTAAGGATATTAGAAAAGTAAATGACACCATCCCTATAATATTTGCGACGGCTAAGGGGATGATGGAAGACAAAACTATCGCCTTCGGCTTAGGAGGTGACGATTATATTACCAAACCATTTCGTGTTGAAGAATTGTTGTTGAGGATAAATGCCTTGCTAAAACGCTCTGCAAATAAAGAACAGCCTGAGCCCGAAGAAACAGTTACGACTTTTGAAATTGGGGAATACTTTTTTGATTATATGTCACAGGTAATTAAAAGGAAAGGTGAACAGCAGAAGCTTTCTACAAAAGAAGCGGAATTGTTACGCATGCTTTGTTTAAAGAAAAACGATGTTTTAACACGTGAGGAGGCTTTACTTAAAATTTGGCATGACGATAATTATTTTAATGGACGTAGTATGGATGTCTTTTTAAGTAAATTGCGAAAATATTTAAAGGAAGATCCTAATGTTGAAATAGTAAATGTTCATGGTAAAGGATATAAGTTACTTATCAGTTAACTGTATCAATAGCTATCATGCTGTTATAAGTATAATATTTGTACCTTTGTCCGCTTTGTGTCTCGTCCTTCCAATTTACTCATCAATCAATTTATTCATCAATTAATAAGTTTTAGACATTATGTCAGGCTTAATAAGCTGAAATAAAGGTTTTTGAAAGGTGGATCGAGATTTGTTTAAAAATAAATTAGGGCATCCACAAATAATGAAGTATTTTGTTATATCTATTATTATATAAAGTTTGTGGAAAACCCGTAGTTCTTAAATAGCTTATAATGGAAGATGATTATAATTTCGGCTTTTCCGACGACCCAAAGTTCTCTGTAGAGAGATATGAGGAGATGATCCGTAATAAGGATCAATATTTTTTTGATTCACAAGCTTTCGAAGGGATTATTGATTTTTATATTGAAAAGAATGACCCTATCAAGGCATTACAAGTGGTGGATTATGCAGTTAGTCAGCACCCTTTTATTGCTAGTTTCTTTATAAAGCAAGCTCAGCTGTTTACTTTAATTTCGCAACCTGATAGAGCCTTAAATGCCTTAAATAAGGCACAGGCATTAGAAGCATCCGAAGTAGACATCTATCTGATTCGTGCGGGTATTTTTAGCATGCTTGAGCGTTATGATGAAGCCATGAATGAACTGAATACAGCCTTATCCTTATCTGAGAATTCTGTTGATGTTCATATGCAGATTGCCATGATGCTTCAAAGTAAAGGAGATTTTGAAGCCGCTATTGAACACCTTAAGCTTTGTCTTGAAGATAATATGGAAGATCAGGATGCTTTATATGAATTAGCATTTTGTTACGATGTATTGGATCGGCATGAAGAAAGTATTGAGTTTTATCTTCAGTATATTGATAGCGATCCTTACTCCTATGCCGCCTGGTATAATCTGGGAAATGCCTATCATAAATTAGAATTGTATGAAAAAGCTATTGATGCTTATGACTATGCAATCTTAATTAAAGAAAATTTTGCTTCAGCCTATTTTAATAAAGGCAATGCCCTGGTTAATATTGATAAATATGAAGAGGCTATAAAAATTTATAAAGAAACGTTTGAGTTTGAACCCCCAAGTGCTGATACCTATTGTGCAATAGGCGAATGCTATGAAAAGCTGGAGCGAATGGAAGAGGCGCGCTCCTATTATAAAAAAGCAGTTAAATTAGATCGCAATTTATCCGATGCCTGGTTCGGTATAGGAGTCACATTAGATTTTGAAGAACGTTTCTTTGAGTCGTTACATTATTATAAAAAGGCATTAGATCTAGACGATCAGAATCCTGATTACTGGTTTGCCATTGCCGATGCTCGTTATAAACTCAAACAATTGGAAGAAGCTGAGGAAGCATATCAGCAGGTGGTTGATTTAAATCCGATTGATATTGAAGCCTGGCTTGATTATTCTTCTATAATATATGAGCAGGATAGGCTTTCTGATGCAATTGGAGTAATCTCGGAGGCAATAAAACATAATCCCGATGCTGCAGAACTATATTATAGAATGGTAGCTTATCTTTTTGCTTCTGGTCAGTATAATGAAGCTTTAAACTTTTTGGATATAGCTTTAAACATTGATACTGAAAAACGCCACATATTATTTGAATATTTGCCTCAGTTACAAGACAACAAACTTATTGTTGATATTATTAAAAAATACACTACATAGATTATCTGACTAATTAATTAGCGGATAATTGCGACAATCCAATTTTTTTTTGAAATTTGCAATCCATGAATTTTCACCTTAATAATACACCAGTCCGTAGTGCAAAACCAAGAGAAAAAGGAATCACTATGGTGATGGATAAAGGGTTATCAATTAGACAAGTTGAGGATTTCCTATCAATCAATGAACCACATACTGATATTGTAAAATTGGGTTGGGCAACGTCTTATGTTACACCGAATCTGGCAAACAAGTTAGATGTTTATCGGCAAGCTAACGTTCCATTTTACTTTGGAGGCACTCTTTTCGAAGCTTTTGTGGTTCGAAACCAGTTTGATGATTATCGTAGGATTCTTGATCAATATAAAATGGAGTATGCTGAAGTTTCTGATGGGTCCATTGACATTCCTCATGATGAAAAGTGTGAATATATCCGAAAGTTGAGTGAGCAAGTAACGGTAATTTCAGAAGTGGGGTCAAAAGATGATGAGAAGATAATCGCTCCTTACCGATGGATTGAGTTAATTGAAGCAGAAATGCAAGCCGGTTCATGGAAAGTAATTGCCGAAGCCAGAGAAAGTGGAAGTGTCGGTATCTACCGGGAAAGCGGAGAGGTGCGTCAAGGATTAATTGACGAAATTCTTACACGTATTCCGTATGAATCCATCATTTTTGAAGCTCCTTTAAAAGCGCAACAAGTATGGTTTATTAAACTGTTGGGCGCAAATGTTAATTTAGGGAATATTGCGCCAGCAGAAGTTATCCCTTTAGAAACAATTAGATTAGGCTTACGTGGAGATACTTTTAGTCATTTCCTTTAAAATATAAATTCAAAAATGAAGAAGTTCGGACTGATAGGGTATCCTTTAGTGCACTCTTTCTCTAAGCAGTATTACACTGAGAAATTTGAAAAACTAGGACTTTCTGATCATAGTTATGAGTTATTCCCCTTGCAAACGTTAAGCGAATTTCCACAATTACTGAAAGACGAACCTGACCTATGTGGTTTAAATGTTACTATCCCACATAAGATAGGTGTTTTATATTATTTAGACTGGATAAGCCCGGAGGCTAAGGTTGTTAATGCAGTAAACTGTATTAAAATCATTAAAAAGGATCCTCTTGAGGACCTTTTCTCAGGAGAATGTAGCTTAGAACCCATTCGCCTGCATGGATATAATACAGATGTATATGGTTTTGAAGAGTCGTTAAGGCCTCTGGTAAAGAAATCGCACGCAAGAGCATTAGTATTAGGAAATGGAGGGGCTGCCCGAGCGGTGTTGTATGTTTTGAAGAAATTAAACATTGAATACACAGTTGTTTCCCGCAAGGCCAGTCATATTCAATTGCCTTACGAAGAGATCACTAAGGAAATAATTCAAAAACATTCTATTATTATCAATACAACTCCAGTTGGAACTTATCCAAATGAAAAAGAATGTTTAGATATTCCTTATGAGTATATAGGTAAACAACATTTACTATACGACCTGATTTATAATCCGGAAGAGACTGAGTTCTTGAAAAGGGGCAGATTGAATGGCGCTGCAACTAAGAATGGTAAAGAGATGTTAGAATTACAGGCAGAAAAGAATTGGGAGATCTGGGAAGGTTAAATCTTCTTATCCAAATAGACATTACATATTCGCATTATTATTTATAATCGTATTTTTGTGAATGATCTATATCAAAACGTTTGTATGTAATCCTTATCAGGAAAATACTTATATCTTGTATGATGATACAGGATCCAGTATCATAATTGATCCCGGGATGTATGGTAATAAAGAAGAAGAGGCTATCGTTTCTTTTATTGAAAGCAATAATCTTCGACCCGAACTTCTTTTAAATACACATTGTCATATTGATCATGTACTCGGAAATAGATTTGTTTATGATACTTTTAAGTTGATTCCCCAATTCCATGAAGGAGAACTTCCCTTGCTGATAGAAGTTCAAAACTATGCTCCTCAAATGGGTATCCGCTATGAGGTTTCACCTATCCCCGAAGTGTTTTTACCAGCAGAAGGTGAAGTTAAGTTAGGCAATCATTCTTTACAAATTATTTCTGCACCTGGTCATTCTCCTGCCCATTTATGTTTTTACAGCCAAGAAGGTGGTTTTTTGATTGGTGGCGATGTTCTTTTTAAAGGAAGTATCGGAAGAACAGATCTGCCAGGAGGAGATCACCAACAATTATTATCCAGTATTAAAGAGAAAATCTATACATTACCTGAGGAAACGATTGTATACCCAGGACATGGACCAACAACGACTATCGCTATAGAGAAATTAAGCAATCCCTTTGTTAGAGGCTAACTAGAAATATGAATACGCCCTTATTTATTGCTAAACGCTATTTATTCTCGAAGAAATCTGTTAATGCAATTAATATTATTTCAAGTATCAGCACATTAGGCGTATTAGTAGGGAGTGCTGCATTGATTATCATCTTATCAGTATTTAATGGATTCGAGATGCTTATCTTGAATATGTATAGTGCGTTTACTCCGGAGATGCGTATTGAACCTGCCCAAGGCAAGTCATTTGTTCCCGATTCTCTCTTAGATCGTACTTTAAAATCAGATCCTCGAGTATTACATTATACCGAAATTCTTCAGGAGAAGGTTTTATTGAGGTATGGGCAGAACCAGTATATTGCTGTTTTAAAAGGCGAAGCTCCTAATTCTATGCAATCGGCAATAAGTGATAGCCTGATTAATGAGGGAGCCTATAAACTGAAGGATGGAAATGCGGATTATGCAGTTGTTGGAGCAGGGGTACAAGCCTATTTAGGTGTCAGCCTTGAACGCGAAGATCTTCTTCTTTCTGTTTATTCGCCAAGAAAAGATGCTATAAACTCTATTAATCCGGCAGAAGAGTTTAATGTGAGGAATATAGTGCCTGTTGGAGTGATGGTTGCACAACCACAATTTGATGATGTAGTAATCGTTCCAATTTCCTTTGCAAGAGAAGTTTTAGGCGAATATAAAAAGATTTCAGCTATTGAGATCGACTTGAAACCTGGAGTTGATCAAAGTGCATTTAAAAAAGAATTAACAAGACTAGTTGGTAATGATTTTCTGGTCAAAGATCGGGCCCAACAGAACCCAACACTTTATAAGGTGCTTAACTCCGAGAAATGGGCAATCTTTTTCATTCTTACATTCGTTTTAATCATTGCCATCTTTAATATTATCGGGTCTCTAACCATGCTCGTTATTGATAAAAAGAAGGATATCGCGGTGCTTAAAAGCTTAGGTGCCGGTTATTCATTTATTAAAAATATATTCTTTGCTGAAGGGATGTTCATTTCGATATTTGGATGTATCATTGGGATGACATTAGGCCTCGCCTTCTGCGTTTTACAGAAAAAGTTCGGTCTTATAAAAATGGAAGGTGCAGAACTCGTAACAAGCGTTTTTCCGGTTGAGCTTAAAGTAATGGATTTTGTACTTGTATTCTTAACCGTTATCCTAATCTCTCTAATTGCATCTTTTGTGTCTTCGCGTTTAAGCGTTAAAGGTGAAGAGCAGTTGTCTTAAGTATTGTCTTCTACAAAAAGAGGGTAGTTTACAGCAGGAATAAGTTTCAACTCTGAAGCTTTTTTAAATAGTATGTTAACCGCTTCCCTTCCCTTGTTTCCCAAACTTACGGAGTAGCCGTTAACATATAAATCAATATGCTTATACATTACTTCCTCGTCCATCTCCTGTGCATGGCTTTTAATAAAGTCTAAAGCTGATTTAGGATTCTCAAAAGCAAATTCAATGCTTCTTCGTATTAGTCTACCTACTGTAGCTTGAACTTTTGGATCAATACGACGATTGATTACAATACCTCCTAATGGAATAGGAAGACCTGTTTCTTTTTCCCAGTAATCCCCTAAGTCAATAACTTTATGCAATCCTTTATCTTGATAGGTGAAGCGGTTCTCATGAATAATAAGTCCTAAATCAATTGAATTCTCTAAAAGCGCTGATTCTATCTCTGAGAATACCATGATTTTTTTATTCTTAAGCGCTGGAAAAGCCAGGCCTAGAAGGAAGTTGGCTGTTGTAAATTCGCCGGGTATGCCTATTGTTAATTCTTTATGCTGGCTGATGTATTCTTTATCAGTGAAGTTTTTATCATTAGAAATAAGCAAAGGTCCTACCCCATGCCCCAATGCACTTCCAGCATCAAGCAACGCGTAATTCTCTACTGCATATGCAAAAGCGTGAAAACTCAGCTTGCTGATATCGGGCTCGTTTTTAAAAACCTTTTTATTAAGTGTTTCCACATCATCAAAAAAGACATCGAAATCAATACCTTCCGTGTCAATCTTTTTATGAATTAGGGCATCGAAAATAAAGGTATCATTCGGACAAGGAGAAAAGCCAAGACTTAGTTTCATGGAAAAGTATTTTAGAACAAAATTACTAATCTTTCAATTAAACCTAGCAGGAGGCGCTCAAATGTTTAAAGAGCCTGAAAAGGATAAGTTCAAGAGTGTTTAAGCAAAACATATTGATATAGTTTTTTTTAAGAGAAAAGCTCAGAACTAAATCCGATAAGCCAATCATTCAAGTTTTTTATGGCTAACTGTACTTGCCAACTTGATCGGTCTCTTTTCTCAACCAAATTTGAAATGCTTCTCACCTGTAAACATCCTATGCTCTCTTTTTGTGCAGCATAAAAGACCGCGGCTCCTTCCATACTCTCTACTTCAGGTTTTAAACGGCTAAAAACGGTAGCAATGCTGGTTAAGTTGCCATGAACCGTATTTACGGTTATTCCCCTTACCTCTTTTAGTGCTGAAACCGAATGATACTTCATAAAAGATTTTACACTTTCATGGTAAGTGCTATTGCCGAAGCCCATATCATCAATTGACAAAAAGGTGTTATCATCTTCGGCACCTAGTTCGCTAAAGATATCAGTCTTTACCCGTACTACTGTACCTGGTTCAATGTCCGGATCAAAACTACCTGCAATTCCTACATTTAATAGAGCATCATATTTATTTGTTGCAAGTATTTTCCCCAATTCATATGACGTTGCTACCATACCTACTCCTCCGATAAGTACATCTATGGGTTTGGATTTAATGGCTTGTAAAAAGGGTTCAATTTCCAATGTGGTTGCAGCAACAACAAGTAGCTTCATCGTTTTGTATTTTTAACTAAGGTACAATTAATAGGAGAATGTATTATCTTTGTGCACTATGATTTATATAACACGGAGAGAGCGTTTTTCTGCAGCCCATAAACTGGCAAGAAACGATTGGAATGAAGATCAGAATTTGAAGGTCTTTGGAAAATGTGCTAATCCCAATTGGCATGGACATAATTACGAGCTTTTTGTAACAGTTAAGGGAGAAATTAATTCAGAGACAGGATTCTTAATTGATTTAAGGGTTTTGAAAGAAATAATCCAAGAAGAAGCAATTGATAGATTAGACCATAAAAATATAAACCTTGATGTTGATTTTATGCAAGGTAAAATGGCCTCTACAGAAATTATTGCTATTGAAATTTTTAACCGTCTGGCGCCAAGAATTGAAAATGAAGGTGCACAACTTCATTGTATTAAACTTTATGAAACGGAAAACAATTGCGTTGAATATTTTGGAAACTAATACAGCCAGCGCCTCAAAAACAATTAAATGAATAAATCAGATAAGCCATCTTTTGATCCGGAATTGCTTGATGGTTATATAAAAATTGACCAATATAATGGAGATGTAGTAAATCGTATTGCTGACCATTATGGTGATATTTTGAAAGCTCTTGGAGAAAATCCTGCTCGTGAAGGACTTTTAAAAACACCTGAGCGTGTTGCAAAATCACTTCAATATTTAACTCATGGCTATGACATAGATCCGGCAGAGATTCTAAAGAGTGCTATGTTTAAAGAAGAATATAGCCAGATGGTGGTAGTCAAAGATATTGAGGTGTATTCTTTATGTGAGCATCATATGCTGCCTTTTTTCGGTAAGGCTCATATTGCTTATATTCCTGATGGACATATCGTTGGATTAAGCAAAATACCAAGAGTTGTTGATGCTTTTGCCAGAAGATTACAAGTACAAGAGCGCTTAACCAATGAGATCCGTGATTGTATCCATGAAACTTTAAAACCTTTGGGTGTAGCAGTAGTTATTGAATGCAGACACTTATGTATGGCTATGCGAGGGGTACAGAAACAGAACTCTGTTACCACAACCTCTGCTTTTACAGGAGAGTTTGCCCAAGAAAGAACTCGTAATGAATTCTTGCGGTTAATTACTGCCAGCTTAGATTAATAAATATAACTTCTTTAAATTAATATACATACATGAAGAATGCATATCTTTTTCCTGGGCAGGGTGCTCAGTTTGTAGGCATGGGTTTAGATGTTTACAACTATAATAATGAAAGTAGGGAGCTTTTTGAGAAAGCGAATGAAATACTTGGTTTCCGCATTACAGACATTATGTTTAATGGAAGCGAAGAGGATCTTAAACAAACGAACGTAACTCAACCGGCAATATTTCTACATTCAGTAATCTTAGCACATGCTTTGGGCGATAATTTCAACTCACAGATGGTTGCCGGACATTCTTTAGGAGAGTTTTCGGCATTGGTTGCTGTAGGTGTACTCGACTTTGAATCCGGGTTAAAATTAGTCTCTGCAAGAGCTAATGCCATGCAAAAAGCTTGTGAAATTCAACCATCTACGATGGCAGCTGTACTTGGTTTAGATAATTTTACAGTAGAAGATATTTGTCAGCGTGTAAGTGATGTTGTTGTGCCGGCAAATTATAATTGTCCGGGGCAGTTAGTAATTTCAGGAACTATTGCAGGAATAGACCGGGCCTGTGAGCTCTTAATTGAAGCAGGAGCAAAACGCGTTTTAAAATTGAATGTAGGTGGAGCTTTTCATTCACCGTTAATGGAATCGGCCCGCGTAGAACTTCAGTCGGCAATTGATTTAACTACATTTAATGAGCCTCTTTGTCCGGTATATCAAAACATTGACGCTAAAGCACACATAGATCCCGAAAAAATAAAGATTAATTTAATTGAACAGCTTACAGGATCCGTAAAATGGTCACAGATAATGCAAGCTATGATAGATGACGGAGCTACTTCTTTTATAGAAGTTGGCCCAGGCAATGTACTTCAAGGTTTGGTTAAAAAGGTTGACCGAAAGATGGAAACATCAGCTGCTAAATTATAGAAGCTACCTGTGCGTTAGAAAACCCCATAGATTTAGAACCTATGGGGTTTTTTATTACTTTTACGTAAGTTGATTTATGAATTTGAGTAATACATTAAAGATACGTATTTTACTTCTCCTCCTAACCCTGTGTTTTGCTGGAACAGCTATTACTGTAAAACTCACCTATCAGGAAAAAGAGATTCTCTTAATTGATGGACATAAGGTTGAGAAAAACCTGCATAAAAAAGAAGCCATCGTTAAAGAGTTCTTGAATGATACAACCTTATTCGAAAGGCTTAGAAATATTGATGAAGATTCCGAATTTAAAAAATACATTATTGAATCATTCGGTCAGGAGCAAGAGATTTACATATATGCCTATTCAAACAATGATTTAGTTTTCTGGGGATCCGAACAGATTGTTCCCCGTTCTGATGCGGGCATCTCTGAAGGGAGCAGTATTATAACGTGGAATAACGGCTGGTATGAATCCTATAAAAAGAGCTCAGCTGGCTTCTCCGTAGTTTGTCTTATTCCCATCAAGGCCAATTATCCAATTACAAATCGTTTCTTAAATAATAATTTTTCGCAGGATCTCATCAATTCACCTAATTTAGAAGTTGCTAATTATAACGATGTTTCGGTCTATAATCTGCGTAATAGCGATGGGGCATACCTACTGTCCTTAAAACTGCGCACCAGTAATGTCAAAACATTTTATTCCACTATTGAATTAATAATGTGGTTTTTTGCAGGATTGACGTTTACAATCTTTATCAATAGCGTATGTCTTTGGATCGCTAAAAAAGGATGGGTAAAGCTTTCTATTTGGGCCTTTGCTTCGTTTCTAACAGCTTTCAGATATATTGGTATCAAAACCCAATGGCTGGCTGAGAATTTCTATTCTGGGTTTTTTGACCCCAAGGTTTACGCCTCCAGTTTTATACTTCCGTCCTTAGGTTCTCTCATTTTGCATGTTATTTCAGCAACATGGCTTATCTGTTATATATATCACTGTCGCTTCGGGCTTAAAATAATTGGAAAGACATCTTCTAAATTTATTCAATTTACAGTGTATTTCATTTCTGCGGTTCTATTATATTACTTATCTAACGTAGCGATCGGTATTTTTAAAAGCTTAATAATAGATTCCAGTATAAGCTTTGAAGTGAATAATCTATTAAATTTAAATATTTACAGCTGGGTAGGTATTCTATTGTTATGCTTGGTGGTATTTATAATTTATCTTACGATAGAAATACTGTTTGTTATTATTAGGGAGCTCGACTTATCGAAGAAGTACCAATTAATATGGTTTGCAGTAACTGTCATAGTTTGTTGTTTACTCAAAGGTTTGCTTGGCGAAGTTTCGATTTCTTTCTGTCTGTTTATAATCGTTGTCTACATCAAAGGATGGTATGCAAGTCCTGATAAAAGCTTTAATCTGGCAGCCTATGTTGCCCTACTCTTCCTGTTTGCCGGCATTGCATCTCTTAAACAGAGTAAGTATCAAAAGAAGAGGCAACAGAACAACCAGCTCTTTGCTTTGCAGAAACTAGAGTCATCAGAGGATCCAAATGCAGTCTTGCTTTTTTTAGATATAGAGACCCAAATTGTTAATGACGAAGCATTATTAGATTATTTTAAATATCCAGGATTTCAGAGTACCAGGTTATTAAACGACGAGCTACGAAAAACCTATTTTAGTGGTTATTTAGCAAAGTATGATTTCAATGCTTATATGTTAAATAGAGACAGTTCAAAAAATAGTGAAATAGCTCTCTCAAGGTTATCTTATTTTAAAGATAAAGTAATAAGTGGCTCGCGGAAGGTATCTGCCAATTTCTATCGGTTAAATAATAATATCGGGTATATTAATTATTTCGCTTTGCTTCCCATAGAAATAAACGACGAACTGGTTGGTACCTATGTGATTGAACTTAAAAACAAATCATTGGGCCGTTTTGCGTCTTCCCCCGAAATACTTTTCAATGGCACTGCGGAGAGTTTCAGTGATTATGAAGATTACTCCTATGTCTACTATCAGAATGATGTTTTAAAAGGGCAGCATGGAGCTTTCGTGTATCCGGTAGTACCATTATTTCACCCTTCAAAAGTCCGTCAATATATTTGGTATACAGATAACGGAGGTTATAATCATATTGTATATAGGCCGAACCAAACGGATTTACTTATTCTAAGTGCTAAAAATCAGAGCAGTTGGGATAAGTTAGCGTCACTGTCCTTCTTGTTTTTGGTGTTTTTATTTTTCTCTATTATTGCTTACAGTATCCGGTGGGTATTAGTTATTTTAAATAATTATGATTTTAACTTACGTAATCTTCGATGGTCGTTGATGATACTACAGAATCGTGTGCTTTATAGTACTAGAATACAGGCTTTCGTAGTTTTTGCTGTGGTAGGTACTTTAGTCATTGTTGGTATAATAACTTTTTTTAGTTTAAATAACCAATATAGTATTCAACAAGAGAAAGCAGCTACGAAACAAATAGGTCAGATTGCTCGGGGATTGGAAATACGTTTATCACAAAGTTCCGGAGAGATAGAAGGATTGGAAAACGAACAGCAGTTTAATACGGCATCTGAAATAAATGCTTCCGATTTAAATCTATACAATAGTAAGGGAGAGCTGATTTACAGTACTCAAGGTAAAATATATGATTTGGGTTTAGTATCAAAATATATGAATGCAAATGCCTGGTTAAATCTGAACGATTATTCGCGTGAAGAGTTTTTCCAGCGTGAGAAGATCGGTTCACTAGAGTATCTCGCGGCGTATACGCCTTTAAAAAATGATAACAACGAAACTATCGCTTATATAAGCCTTCCCTATTTCTCCAATCAAAAGGAGCTAGATCAACAGGTAGGCTTACTATTAAATACCATTATTAATGTATACGCATTGGTACTGGTTGCCTTGGGATTATTTGCTGTTTTTATTGCTAATAAAATCACATTCCCTCTTACCCTTGTACAGAGAAGCCTAGCCCGTACAACAATAGGTAAAAAGAATGAACCTATCTTCTGGAAGCGTAACGATGAGATAGGATCACTGATTAAAGAATATAACAATATGATTATTGCTTTAGATAACAGTGCAAATAGAATTATGCGATCGGAACGTGAGTCTGCCTGGCGCGAAATGGCTAAACAAGTTGCTCATGAAATTAAAAACCCGTTAACACCTCTAAGGCTAGGTGTACAATTATTAGAGCGGTCCTGGCGTGAAAAGGACCCTCGATTTGACGAAAAATTCGAACGTTTTAGTAAATCCTTTATTGAGCAAATAGAAAGTTTGGATCATATCGCTTCTGAATTTTCTAATTTCGCTAAAATGCCCGATACAAAACTTGATGATGTTAAAATCATAGATGTAATAGAGAATGCAATAAGTATTTATAGTGATGATCCTCATCTTTCTATTAAGTTGGAAGTGGCCATAGACAGGGATGTTATTGTATATGGAGATCGTGATCAATTGCTGCGTACCTTTAATAATTTAATTAAAAATGCTATTGAAGCCCGTATCCATCATAAGAAAAGTATTATATTAATTACTGCTAAAACGCACGGACTAGATTATATTTCAATAGCAATACAAGATTATGGAAAAGGTATTGATGAAATTGTTAGGGGAAAAATATTTCAGCCTAATTTTACGACAAAGAGTTCCGGTACGGGCTTGGGATTGGCGTTTGTAAAACAAACAGTAGAAAGTATGAATGGTACAATTAGCTTTAAAACAGAACGTGCTAACGGCACCACCTTCTTTATTCTATTACCGCTACGGAATAGAAAAGGATTTAAATAATTATTTTAAATTTATAGTAGCTCTGCCCATTGTACTCTCTTTAGTATAGAGTATAATTGTGTAGATCCCCTTTTTGAATTTGTAGTCTTTTGGATACCAGTCAATCGTGTATTGTTTTCCATCGTTCTTAAAAAGAATAGGTTCCATATACGTATATTGAATCTCTTCATTGTTTACTTCAAACACGCTTCCCTCTGTAATTAAATTTCCACTAGGTTCGGTAATACGTAAATATATATTATGTGTGCCTGTACTTGCTAATGTATTATCTGCAAGAGTAAAGTTTATTTGTAATTTATTCACCCTTTGGGCTTTGCTTTCTGTATTTGTCCGATTACCACTTCTTACTCTTATTGCATTAATAGACATTACTGAAACCTTAAGATTGGAAGCAAGTTTAATTTTTTCTTCTAAATCAAGTTTTTCATTTTCTAATGAATTTACTTGTTTTTTAGCCGTATCGATCGAAGCTTCGAGTTTAATCTTTTCACTTGTAAGCTGTTGATTCTTTTTTTGAACTTCTTTTAGGTCATTGCTATATGTATCAACCAAGGATCTTAATTCTCGAATCTTTTGTTGAGTTTTCAATAAATCAGACTGAGTGATAGCTGGGCTCGCGTTAATCGTTGCTCTTAAATCTTCGATAAGTAACAAAGCAGCATCGTATTCTTTTTCAAACTTAGAAGCGACGTTAATGTTCTCTTTAGTGACTTTATCCAGTTCAGCTTCTATCCGATCAACCTCAATTTCCAGTTGACTCTTTTGAGAATTCAATACTTCCACCTGTTTTCCAAGATTCTTATAGCGAACAGCGTAATATATATTAGTAGCCAATAAGGCTGCTATGGCAATTATAAAGAAATAAATTTTACTAGAAGGCCTCGGCTTTTCAATCTGTGGTTCATCACTCACTAAGCCGCCATTATCTATATCCATTCGTAAGGTTCGTAAACTTGTATGCTCATAAACTTTAAAGCAAGATCAAGCAATTATTGTTCCAAATATAATTTATTTTAATGCCCGTAAATTATCATGGTTCCCTATCTTTATCGCCGGAAGAAAAGTGATTATGATTAATAGATATTTTGTGCGTTTTATTTGTATAGGAATATTGTTGTTTTTTATGTTGCCGTTCGCGAATGGGCAGAATGAAGCACCAAAAAGGGAATTTCGTGGAGTATGGGTCGCAACAGTAGCAAATATTGACTGGCCTTCGAAGCAGGGCTTAACCACCGATCAGCAAAAGGCAGAATTGATGGCCATTTTTGATACTCATCAACGAGCAGGTATTAATGCAATTATGTTTCAAATCAGGCCTGCTGCAGACGCATTTTATGCTCAATCCCGTGAACCCTGGAGTCGTTTCCTTTCAGGTATTCAAGGTCAGGCACCTGTTCCATTGTACGATCCTTTAGAGTTTGCTATAAAAGAGGCACATGCACGCGGTATGGAATTACATGCATGGTTTAATCCCTATCGGGCTACTTTCGATTCAGGAAATACCGTAGCCAGAAATCATATAACCCGCATCAATCCTGAATGGTTTTTTACCTATGGTGGCAAAAAGCTATTTAATCCCGGGTTACCCCAGGTACGTGCTTATATTACATCGATTGTAATGGATGTAGTGAAGAACTATGATATTGATGGGGTACACTTTGATGATTACTTTTACCCCTATCCGGAGAATAGCCCTATTCCCGATGCTGGTACATTCCGGCAATATGGTAGTGGCTTTGCATCGATTGATGATTGGAGAAGAGATAACGTGAATATCTTGATAAAGGCAATTTCTGATAGCATTCATGCAGAAAAACCGTATGTCAAGTTTGGAGTCAGCCCTTTCGGAATATGGGATAATAAAAGGAATCATCCGGATGGATCGGAAACGGCAGGTTTCAGCGGCTATCGGCAGCTATATGCAGATGCGCGGAAATGGACGCAGGAGGGTTGGGTCGATTATATAAATCCCCAGATATATTTTCCCTTTAATTATCCGGCTGCTGCATTCGAGGTATTATTAGATTGGTGGAGTAAAAACAGTTATGGTAAACATCTGTACATCGGCCAAGCAGTATACAGAGTTCTTGAAAACGGACAAGGCTGGCGTGAACGAGATCAGCTTTCTCGTCAAATAAGGGCTTTAAGGCAGAATAAAAATGTGCAGGGCAGTGTTTTCTTTAGTTCTAAATCTTTAACAAATAATTTAGGAGGCTTCCGGGACTCATTGCAGTATAATTACTATCGTTATAAGACTTTGCCTCCCGCAATGCCTTGGATAGATAATGTTTCTCCATTGCCACCCCGTGGGTTAACGGTTCGGGCAACAAACGATAGAGCAATTACATTGCACTGGCAAAAGCCCGATGCCGCAAGTGATGGAGATATGCCTTATGGTTATGTAATTTATAGGTTTGAGGCAGGTGATAAAATTGACTTGGAAGATGCTCGTAAAATCCTTCAAATAAGTTACAATAATTCTTATACAACCTATACCGATGATTCGGTTATAAAGAATCATTCCTATACATATGTAATTACAAGTTTAGACCGCATGAAAAACGAAAGTGTCGGATCTAACATAAAGAACATCGTTTTTTGACATTAACAATGCAGTCAAATTTCTTTAAGCGAATGAAACTTAATAAATAAACATTATATTTGCCTTCCATAATTTCGATTTTTACATCCTTAATGAATATGAGAGAAATACAATTCAGAGAAGCGCTTCGTGAAGCAATGAACGAAGAAATGCGTAGAGATGATAAGATTTTCTTAATGGGCGAGGAAGTCGCCGAGTACAATGGTGCTTATAAAGTAAGCCAGGGAATGCTTGAAGAATTTGGTGAAAAACGTATCATTGATACTCCAATATCTGAACTTGGATTTACAGGCATAGGCATAGGTGCTGCAATGAATGGTTTAAAGCCGATCATTGAGTTTATGACCTTTAACTTTTCATTGGTTGCCATTGATCAGATTATCAACTCAGCAGCTAAAATGAACTCCATGAGTGGCGGCCAATTTCCTATTCCAATTGTATTTAGGGGACCAACAGGTAATGCCGGACAGTTAGGAGCTCAGCACTCACAAAACTTTGAGAATTGGTATGCTAATACACCCGGTTTGAAGGTGGTAATTCCATCAAATCCATACGATGCAAAAGGACTTCTTAAACAAGCTATACTTGATCCGGATCCTGTTATATTTATGGAATCTGAAGTTATGTATGGAGATAAAGGACAAGTTCCTGAAGAAGAGTATTATCTTGAAATAGGAAAAGCGAATATCGTTAAAGAAGGAAAGGATGTTACCATCGTAAGCTTTGGTAAAATGGTTCCGCGTATTGTAATGCCTGCCTTAGAAGAACTTACAAAAGAAGGGATAGATGCTGAAATCATAGATTTACGTACAGTAAGGCCGATTGATTATGCAGCAATTATTAATTCTGTTAAGAAAACAAATCGCTTGGTTATTGTTGAAGAAGCCTGGCCTTTAGCGTCCATCTCTTCTGAAATTGCATATAAAATTCAGAGCGAAGCGTTTGATTATTTAGATGCGCCGGTAATTCGTATTACCTCTGCGGATGTGCCAATTCCTTATGCCCCAACATTGCTTGAAGCAGCCTTGCCATCAGTTAAGCAGGTGGTGAAAGCAGTAAAAGATGTGCTATATAAAGTAAAATAATACGGCTGTTCATATAACAGAATACCGATATACATATATTAAAAAAGGGGGTGAAATGATATCATTTCACCCCCTTTTTTAATATATGTATTTTAATCCAACAAGCTGATCTGTCTTCTAATACTTTCTTCCAGTGATATAATGGTTTCTGTTCGCTGGATTCCCTTAATCCCCTGAATTCCTTCATTGAGAACCTGGCGTAAATGATCGGTATCCCTGCAAATAATTTTTGCGAACATACTGTAAGAGCCAGTGCAATAATGGAGTTCTACTACTTCTTTTACTTTTTTAAGTTCTTCAACCGCATGATTATATTGTGACCCCTTTTCAAGATAGATCCCTAGAAATGCACAAATGTCGAAACCTATTTTTTGAGGATTAATGGTCAGGTTTGCACTTTTTATGATTCCTAGATCTTCCATCTTTTTCATTCGTACATGAATGGTACCGCCTGATACAACCAGCTTTTTAGCTATCTCTGTATAGGGTACCGAAGCATCGTTCATGAGAATTGATAAGATCTGAATATCCAGGCTGTCGAGATCAATATTAAGGTTTCTCTTTTCCATATTATTTTTGTTATCTGCAATAATTTTAACGATTGTCTGCAATTTTTCCATTATCCTTCAGGAAAATCAATTGCTATTTGCAAAATTAACAATTTAAACGTTGTTTTTTCAAAAATATAAAAAATGTATAAAATTTATAGGGTGAAATAATAGCTGTATTATTTTAAATTACAGCTCGGTTTAACCAAACAGTGGTTGAACAGTGGTCAAACAGTGGTTGAACAGTCCTTGAACAGTGGTAAAAAGACTGTATAAAGACTGTGCATCTTCTGTTTGGATACTGTTTAAATATATCAAGACCGGATATATAGTATTTTTAACAATAGGACATGATTTAAAAACAAAGCTTGTCATGAAAGAATATTTCTAACTTCGATTAATACATACAAAATATTATCTTTGATTATAAAATCAATAGCATGAAAGAAATATCAGTAGAAGAGCTAAAAAGCAAAATTGATAATAATGAAGATTTTCAATTAATAGATGTTCGTGAAACTTTTGAATATGAGGTTTCTAATCTGGACGGAGAGAATATTCCATTAGCATCTGTTCTTTTAGAAAAGGATAAGATTTCGAGAGATAAGCCGGTCGTTGTTCACTGCAGAAGCGGTAAACGCAGTGCCCAGGCTATTAAACTTTTGGAAAATGAGGGTTACGATAATCTTTCTAACTTGGTAGGTGGAATTTTAGCGTGGAAAGAAGATATTGACCCTGATATGGACGTTTATTGATATGTTAAAAAGACTATTATTCAGCACTCTTCTTAACCTTGGGATCATTCTTTCGCTTTATTATGCTTTTATTGCCTTTAATAAAGCCGAATATGGAATCCTTGTAGGGGCAATCTTATTTGTTGTTGTACTGATTTATTTAAAAATCAAGATATTGAAACAAGTAAAGGATTTTAAGAAGAAATAATTATTTAAACGTGCAGCAAGATGTTTCAATTTTAATAGAACAATTAAAAGCGGGAGACTATAGTGCACTGGCACGTATTATTAGTTTAGTTGAAAATGAACATCCTTCGGCAGCGGAGATACTTCTTTCTCTGCGGTTCAATCAAAATATTCCTATAATTGGCATTACCGGTCCACCTGGGGCGGGAAAGAGTACGCTTGTTAATGCGTTGGCCGAAGAGTTCAGTAAGGAAGGCAAAAGAGTGGCTATTTTAGCGATCGATCCGAGTTCTCCATTTAATAAAGGTTCTTTACTCGGTGACCGTATCCGGATGAATGCTCAGTTCAATGATCCGAATATCTACATACGATCGGTGGCAAGCAGAGGTGCTTTGGGAGGTTTATCAGAAAAGACAATAGAGATAACAGATGTAATCAGGGCTGCTCCTTTTGATATAATACTTATTGAGACGGTTGGCGTGGGTCAATCAGAGATTGATATCATTGGTCTGGCAGATCAAACTATTGTGGTGTTAGTTCCTGAAAGTGGTGATGAGATTCAACATGTGAAGTCGGGATTGATGGAGATAGCCGATATCTACGTTATTAATAAAGCAGATAGAGACGGTGCTGATATTTTTGCATCCAAGCTGGAGCGTATGTTAAAAATGAAACATCTTGACATCCCTGTATTGAAGGTTATTGCAGACCGATCAGTTGGTGTACAGAATTTGCTTCAGTTAATGGAATCACATTCATCTTTTCCAAATAAGGTTTTAAACCTTAATCTTTTAGCCGAAAAGGCCTGGCGACTGATTCAGCGCAAACGAATGAAGGATATTGATAAAATGGCCTTAAAACAGCTTTTGGAAGAGCAAAGTAAGAATAGCTTCTTCAATTTATATCGTTTTATTAACGAATACGATTAAAATTTTCTTGATTTAAGTTTATAGTTTGGGATAATTGATGTTAAAAAGGGACACAATTTGCCTATTAATGACTATATTCTATATTTAATTGATTATTAATAGTGCTTTTAATGCCTTATTTGTACATGTGTACTAAAATGTATATATTCGAATTTGTATTATTATTCAAAGGTTAATTCATTGATATATAAGTTATTATTAACCATATTCAAATAGCCTGATCTGAATTAAAAATATTTATAGATGTTTTTTAGGACGAGTCGAATATTGGTACGGAATTTGTTTTAGTTGCGTAAATCAAACTATTAACTATTTTTGTATAAAAATTATACAATTAAAATTTTTAACCTTAAAAAAAACAGAGTATGAATTATTCTACAATCAAAAAAGCAGCTTTAGCTTTGTCACTGGTAGCCGCAGTTGGTTACGCTGACGTGGCTAATGCACAAGAGCCAGCTAAAGTATTTGGCGGAAGAAGCCAATACAGAACTTGGTCAATTGGTCTTAATGCAGGTGCATTGACTCCAAGCGTAATTCTAGGTGGTTATAACGATCAATCACATCCTGAAGTTACATTGGGATATGGTGCTAATATCCGTAAACAATTTTCTCCTCATTTTTCAGTTCAAGCTGATTTCTTAAAAGGTACAATTAAAGCTTCTAATGAAACATCAGAACAAAATGATAATGCAAGTTACGGAAACACTTACGAAACTGATTTAAACTGGCAAACAGGTTTAACTGGTAATTTCCATTTTGGAGCAATTGATTTCTTACGTCGTGAAAATGTTGTAGGATTTTATTTGTCTGCTGGTTATAACTTAGCTAACTATGAAGTAACTTCATCAACAGCACCTGGAAGTGTAGATGGTGAATCAAGAACAGAACAAGTTATCCCTGTTGGAGTTGGTGTTAAATTTAAACTAGGTAGTGTTGTTAACCTTGATTTAGGTTATAAAATGAACTTCTTAGATGCTGACAACCTTGATAACAATTATACTACTAATCCTCATTCACTAGATAAATATAGCTATGCATACGGTGGTTTAGAATTTATCTTAGGAAGCAAATCAAAACCAGCTTTAGAGTGGAACAACCCAGTTGCTAATCTTTATGACGAGTTGAAAGACCCAGCATTGAGAAACGAAGTTGAAGCTTTAAAACAACGTGTAACTACATTAGAAGGAACAGTTGCTGAATTAGGTAAAGATACTGACGGTGACGGTGTTGCTGATAAATTTGACAAATGCCCTAACACTCCAGCTGGAACAGTTGTTGATGGATCAGGTTGTCCAATTAAATTCCCTGAGCCAGTAGCTACTGCAACTGTAGGAGACTACGCACCTATTCAATTTGAATTTGATAGCTATGTTTTGAAAACTTCTTCTTACCCAACTTTAGATAAAGTTTCTCAAGACTTACGTAACTCTAATGGTTCAATCAGTTTAGAAGGATATGCTTCTTCTGAAGGAACTGAAGAATATAACTTACAGTTATCAAAAGACCGTGCTAACGCAGTAAAGAACTACTTAGTTAACTCTGGTGTTGCTGCTACTAACGTGAATGCAGTAGGTTACGGAGAAGCTAATCCAGTTGCTTCTAATGCTACTGAAGCAGGACGTGTTCAAAACCGTCGTGTTGAATTCAAAAAATAATCGTTTGATTAAATTTTAATCAACAAATAAAAAAGTCCGGTGGTTATTCCATCGGACTTTTTTATTTGTAGTGAATTGGAATATTAATGAATCAAACGTAACTTCGTAGCATGTATTTCTTTAGGAAAAAAGACCCTAATCGTCCGCAAAGCTTTAATTTGAAGGTTATGCACACCTTTAATAAAATCGCTATAATTATTTTTGTCCTCGCGATTGTTTATAAACTCGTTAAACACTTTATATTTTAATTTTCCCAATTCACAGATAATGAAAGAAATAATTAATACAAGTCTTGCGCCGGCCCCCATCGGTCCTTATAATCAAGCTGTAAAAGCAGGTAATACGATTTATGTTTCCGGACAAATACCGTTGGTAGCAGCCAGTGGAGAGCTTGTATCGGGAGATATCGAGTTGGAAACGCAAGAGGTAATGAAGAACATAGGTTTTATTCTTAAACAAGCCGGATACGATTATCAGGATGTTGTGAAAACAACCATCTTCTTGTCGGATATGAATCTGTTCGCTGATGTTAATGCAGTGTATGGTGAGTACTTCACAGAAAATGCACCTGCACGTGAAACAGTTGCAGTTAAAGAATTGCCTAAAAAGGTACGTGTTGAAATTTCAGTGATAGCGTATAAATCATAGATGAGCGGATCCGCATCTGCAAATAATCCGCGGCTTAATTTTTTCATTGCCGGGCTATCTGCGAATATTATCTGGGGATTTTTTGCTATACCTCTTCGCTTAATAGCTGCATGGCCTGCTGATACTATTTTATATTTTCGAATCTTCTTCTCATTTATTTTTGTCTGGATATTTCTTGTCTTTTTCAGGTATTCTCATTGGAGCCAGGATTGGGAGCGCATGAAACAGATGACCTCAAAGGAAAGAAAGCGGATACTTTTTCTTCTTTTCCTATCTTCCATTCTTATTATGGGAAATTGGTTTACGTTTATTTATGCCGTAAATAATATAAGTATCAAATCGGCTGCTTTTGCCTATTTGATATGCCCATTGATTACTACCCTCGCGGGTTGCCTTATTCTTAAAGAAAGATTATCACGAATTAAATGGATTAGTCTAGGTATAGCTTTGATTAGTGTGATTATGTTGGCTCAGACATCCTTGCTTGAAGTTTTTTGGGCTATTTTGATTGCTTCGTTCTATGCATTCTATATGATTATTCAGCGGGTTTTGCGAGATATCGATAAGTTTAACTTTTTGGCTGTTCAGCTATTCCTTTGTTCGCTTATTGTTTTGCCAATCTCTTTTATGAGCGATACCCCCATTCCTTCATCCTTTCTATTTTGGGGTATCATTGCATTGGTGGCTATTATGTTTACAATTATTCCTCTATTTTTAAGCATGTATGCTTTAAATGGTATTGCATCTGCAACGATGGGAATTTTGATTTATATTAATCCCATAATTTCATTTGCCGTTGCTGTTTTCTATTTTAATGAGATTATTTCTCTTGGACAGTTCCTTGCCTACTTGTTGCTATTGATAGCAATCATACTGTACAACTCAGCTTTCATTCGCCAAATTTTTAGTAAATTAGCTAAACGTGAACCTATTTAATTTTATAGAGATTAATTGTGCAGGAATTCAGTTTGAGAACCCCTATTGGTTATTTAAAAGGCGTTGGCCCGCAACGTGCTGAGGTTTTAAATAAAGAATTAGCGGTATTCACTTTTGAGGATTTATTATATTATTATCCCTTTCGATATAATGACAGAAGCACGTTTTCCAAGATCAATCAAATAGATCCGGCTAAACCTGGTGTACAATTTATTGCCAGGCTGTTGAACTTTGGGATTCAGGGGGAACGCAGATCGCGTCGTTTGGTCGCGCATGTAAAAGATGATACAGGGATAATGCAGCTGGTTTGGTTTCAAAGTATTAAATGGGTTGAAAAGAATCTGAATATTGGAAGCGCCTACGTTATTTATGGAAACCCCAGTTTGTTTAATAACCAGATATCTATTTCTCATCCGGAAATGGAACCTTATGTGGGCAGTAAGCAAGGGCTTAAGTTTCAACCGGTTTATGCTTCTACCGAGAAGTTAAAAAAACTATCATTAGACAGTAAAGGGATTCAACGCTTGGTTTATTCAGTATTTAGTTCTTTAAAAGGCAATATTTACGAGACTCTTCCCGATACTTTATTAGCAAAATATAAGTTGATGGATTTATCTTCTGCTTTATGGGGAATTCATTTTCCGGATGATGGCGATTCACTTCAACAAGCTCAATATCGTTTGAAATTCGAAGAGCTTTTCTTTCTGCAATTAAAGATATTAAGAACTAAAGTAGCTCATAATCAAAAGTTTAAAGGGCCTGTGTTTAAAAATGTTGGCGATCATTTTACAAACTTTTATGAAGAGAAGCTTCCTTTCCAATTAACAAATGCCCAGAAAAGGGTTATTAAGGAAATAAGAAAGGATACGTTATACGGCGCGCAAATGAATCGTTTGCTGCAAGGAGATGTAGGCAGTGGAAAGACAATCGTTGCTTTAATGAGCATGTTACTAGCGATTGATAATGGATATCAGGCATGTTTGATGGCGCCCACCGAAATTTTGGCTCAACAGCATTATGCAGGATTGAAGGAACTGTTAGGAGAGGAAAGGATAAGTATTGCTTTGCTGACAGGCTCTGTAAAACAGAAAGACAGGAAAGTGATTCATGAGAGTTTATTAAATGGTGACTTAAATATTTTGGTTGGTACGCATGCACTACTAGAAGATAAGGTGATGTTTAGAGACTTGGGGTTGGCTATTATAGACGAGCAGCACCGCTTTGGAGTTGAACAGCGGTCAAAGTTATGGAAAAAGAATTCTGTGCCGCCACATATGCTTGTAATGACTGCTACGCCTATTCCACGTACTTTAGCCATGACTTTATATGGTGATCTTGACATTTCAGTGATTGATGAGCTGCCGATTGGTCGTAAACCTATCGCTACCTTACATTTTCATGAAAGAAGCAGGTTGCGGATGTTTGGTATGCTGCGGGAGGAAATTGCTAAAGAAAGGCAGGTCTATGTCGTATATCCATTGATTGAGGAAAGTGAGAAGCTGGATCTTTTGCATCTTAAAGCTGGAAAGGAGTTTTTGGAGCAGGAGTTTCCATTGCCTGCATATAAGATTGGTATTTTGCATGGTAAAATGAGTCCGAAGGAAAAAGAATTTGAGATGAATCGGTTTGTGAAGGGCGAAACGCAAATGCTGGTTGCTACCACGGTTATAGAGGTTGGTGTAAACGTGCCGAATGCTTCAGTGATGGTTATTGAGAATGCTGAACGTTTTGGTCTTTCACAACTTCATCAGTTACGTGGCCGTGTTGGGCGTGGTGCTGAACAATCATTCTGTATTTTAATGTCTAAAGAAAAATTGAGCAAAGAGAGTACGATCAGAATGGAAACGATGGTCAGGACTAGCGATGGGTTTGAAATTGCGGAAACTGATTTGAAACTACGTGGACCGGGTGATCTGTCGGGAACTCAACAGAGTGGGATACTGGAACTTAAATTGGCGAATTTAGCTACCGATCAGGCATTATTGCAAATGGTCCGAAATGAAGTAATTGATATTTTTGAGGAAGACCCTTCTCTGGAGTTAGAAAAGAATAGGTTGCTTAGGAGTTTTTTATCTAAAAACTCGTTTGGAATTGGATGGGAAAAAATTTCCTGACAAACACCTATCTTTACTTTTTGTTAGAACTCTATAGAATGTTGAATTTCCTTGAATTTTAGTTTTATAGAGATGAACAGTTAAAGATAAATAATGGCGATAAAGAAATATTTTGATACGGAGCTTAAGCCTGAACGGGCTGTTCTTGTTGGTATTATAACACCCAGTGAGAATGAGGAACAGGAACGTGAATATTTAGAGGAGTTGGCTTTTTTGGTAGATACGGCCGGTGGAGAGACTGTTCATACTTTCGTTCAAAAGATGCAAAAGCCCGATGGGGCAACTTTTGTAGGAAGTGGGAAGTTGGATGAAATTAAAGCCTATGTAGATGCTGAGGAAATAGACATTGTTGTTTTTGATGATGAGCTATCACCTACTCAATTAAGAAATATTGAGCGCGAACTGCAGCTTAAGATATTGGATAGGAGTAATCTTATTCTGGATATATTTGCCCGGCGTGCGCAAAGTGCACAGGCGAAGACACAAGTGGAGCTGGCTCAGCTTCAATATTTATTACCTCGTTTAACACGTTTATGGACTCACCTTGAGCGGCAGCGAGGAGGGATAGGGATGCGCGGTCCGGGAGAAAGTCAGATAGAAACAGATAGACGGTTAATATTGAATAAGGTTTCTTTATTGAAGGAAAAGCTTAAGAGTATTGATCGTCAAAATGAAACTCAGCGTAAGAATAGAGGGCAATTGGTGCGCGTGGCATTGGTTGGGTATACCAATGTTGGTAAATCAACTATTATGAACATGCTCTCTAAATCAGATGTTTTTGCAGAGAATAAATTGTTTGCAACGCTGGATACGACCGTTCGAAAGGTTGTTATTGATAATCTTCCATTTTTATTATCGGATACGGTTGGTTTTATCAGGAAATTACCTCACCACTTGGTAGAATGTTTTAAATCAACGCTGGATGAGGTACGAGAAGCTGATATATTGCTTCATGTGGTTGATATTTCTCATCATAACTTTGAGGATCAGATTGCTGCAGTTAATGAAACATTGAAGGAGCTGGGAGTTCTTGATAAGACAATCATTACGGTATTTAATAAAATTGATGCTTATGAAGGAACGAAAGATGGCGAAGGAGATCAATCTTTTACGATCGATGATTTTGAAAATAGTTGGATGAAGAAGCACCAGAGTCCGGCGATATTTATCTCTGCTACGGAGAAAGAGAATTTAGAAGAGCTAAGGAGACTGATTTATAAGCATGTATTTGCTATTCATACTGAGCGTTATCCATACGATAGTTTATTGTATTAGGTTAACAAAAGGTATTATATTAAGAGTTATAATAAAATTATTATGGGCATAGAAAGTAAAAGACAGCAACGTTTTGCAGGGGTTATTCAACAAGATTTAGCAGAGATCTTTTTGCGTGAAGGGAATATTTGGTTGCCTGGAGTGATGATAACCGTTACACGGGTTCGTATTACTTCAGATTTGGGTATTGCAAGGGTTTATCTGAGCTTTTTGCCTGTAAAGGATCCGCAAGAGGCTCTTGAGAAAATAAGGCATCATGCAAATGAAGTTCGCTATAAATTAGGTACTCGTATTAGGAATCAAACAAAAAATATTCCTTTATTGGAGTTTTATGTGGACGATAGCAATGATTATATGGAACACATGGATAAGCTCTTTGAAGGGATAAACAAAGATAAGCAATCAGAGGATGAATAGAATAGCTTAATTAAAGGTTCTGAATGATCAGAACCTTTTTTTTCGTTTTAAATTTGGGAATTTCATTTTGTAATCCACGTCTACTTTTCCCTTGGTTATTGCATCCAATCTTCCTTTAATCAAGGCTTTTCTTAGCGGGCTTAATTTATCGGTAAACAATTTACCTTCAATATGATCGTATTCGTGTTGTATAATTCTTGCTCCTAAGCCACTATATGTTTCTTCGTGTTCTTCCCAATTCTCATCCAGGTAGTTGATGGTGATTGTAGGTTGGCGGGCAATATCTTCCCGAATGTCTGGTATGCTTAAGCAGCCTTCGTTTGAAAGCCAGTTTTCTCCCGTTTCTTCGATGATCTCCGCATTGATAAAGACCTTTTTAAAGTCTTTTAAAATAGGTTCATCTTCTTCATAAGGAGAGGCATCTATTACGAATAAGCGGATAGGCAATCCTATCTGCGGTGCAGCTAATCCTACTCCTGAAGCAGCATACATAGTTTCAAACATATCCTTAATTAGAGTATCTAAATTGGGATAGTCTGAGTCTATTTCTTTTGTTTTTTGGCGTAGTACCGGATCTCCGTAAGCAATTATTGGTAATTTCATTTATCTTGTATTCCTAAATAATTACAAACTTACAAATTTTCATTAAAGTCGGGCTGGAAAACTAAGGAGTTTAAATTATTAGGATCTAAGATCTCGTTAGAGATATCCCAAATATCTTCAGCTGTAACTTTATTTATTCGTTCGTAGATTTTTGGAAGCGTTTCAACATCACCATAATCAATGATGTTTTTTGCCATGGCTATAATTAATGCAATTCGGTTTTCTTCACCGAGAGCGATTTGACCAATGAACTTGTTCTTTGATTGTTTGAGCTGAACCGGGCTTAACTTTTTATCTCGAAGTTTTTTAAATTCCTTTAATACGAGTTTATACGCTCGTTGCATTTTATCTGTTTCAGTACCGAAATAGACGCTAAAAATTCCTGTATCAGAATAGGTAGTATAGTTGGATTCAATTGTATAGGCTATTCCGTATTTTTCTCTGATTTCAAGGTTTAATCTGGAACTCATCCCTATTCCGCCTAACATATTATTTAACACCATTAAACCTGTTTTCTTTGGATCATGCATGGAATATCCTGTGCTTCCAAGCATATAATGAACCTGGTTAATGGGTCTGTCAAGAATTAATGTTTGGGAAGGGTTTGTTAAAGGTGCGGTTCTTTTTTTATGGTTAATATGATTCGGGAGCTCACCATAATATTTTTCAACGATCTTTTTTATTTTACTGTAAGAGTAATTGCCGGTAATTCCGATGACCATATTTTCAGGTTGGTAATGATCTTTAGCAAAGTTTTCGAAGTCCTTTCTGTTTAACCCAACCAAACTACTTTCTTCTCCTAATATATTATGCCCTAATTCGTGATTGGTATAAATCAGGTCTTCAAAATCATCCGCAATGGCATCTTCAGGACTGTCTTGATAGGATGCGATCTCATCCAATATAATTCCTTTTTCTTTTTCAATTTCATTCTCCGGGAAAGTAGAATGGAAAACTATATCTTCGAATAAATCAAGCGTTCTGTTCAGATGTTCATTTAAAAAAGAAGCATGGATACAGGTATATTCTTTAGTGGTATAGGCGTTAAGATCAGCTCCTACCAGTTCTAATCTGTTTAATATTTGGTTGGTACTTCTTTTATGAGTCTTCTTGAAGATAAGATGTTCTGTGAAATGGGCGATGCCATATTGCTCAGGTGATTCATCACGTGTTCCGGCATTAATTACAATGCAGGCATGAGCTATAGGTAAGGCTTCGGGTTTGAAAACGACCCGAAGCCCATTTGTTAAAGTAAAGAGGTGATAATCCATTTCGGATGCAAAGGTAACAAAAAACTCATGTGCATCCGGCGGGATTAAATTTCTTGTATTCCAGGAGAGATTAGCCTCCTCCTCCCGGACCACCCATACCACCACCACCTGGTCTAAAACCACCTGGTCCGGGACCTTGTGGTCTTCCACCAGGACCTTGCTGATTGTTTGTTGGGGCGGATCCGCCTGCAAAGTTTTCGAATCTATAAGATAGTGTTAACATAAAGTAGCGTGCTAATCGATTACTACGACTATCAATTTGACTATTTTCTGTAATACTTCTTGAAATATTTACCTGTTGATTTAAAAGGTCATATGCTTGTAAGCGGATAGTACCTCTGTTGCCTGCTAAAAATTGCTTTTCAACATATGTATTAATAATTAATGGATTGGCATCTACACTTTGTGCATATCCTGTATTGGACATTTTACTTAAATCAAAGCCCCATAGAAGAGTAGGAACAAAGTATACTCGACTATTTAGATCTAATGACCAGGTATTGATGTTTGAGTTGTTTCTATCGTTAAGAGAGTTCTGCGTAGTGTTGTAGCTATAGCGAACACCCGGAGTTACATCTAACCATTCGGTTGGGTTTATTTTAACATTTAATCCTTGGCTTAATACCCAGTTCTTAGCTATGTTTTCTTCGCTATTGGCAAAAGAGATATTGTTGTTAAAATTAGCTGATCCATTTATTGATACTACGTATTTACGTTTTAAAAATGGTTTAGAGTAATTGTAGAAGCCTCGCGCAGTATAGTAACCATTCGCATTTAAGTAGCTGGTTTCTTGAACTAAACCATTTACAGGATCCATGCTTTGCATTCTATTAGATACTACTTTGTCATTTGTAAATGTTGCCATAATCATTCCGAAGAAAGAGTTTCCGGAAGCGAAGTCAAAGTTATTATAGCGCAAGTTTAAATTATGCGAGAATTCTGCAGCTAACTCAGGGTTACCAACTACAGGGAATTGAGGGTTAGAAATATCTCTAACAGGTTGTAGTTGTGAGTATCCCGGTTCAGTAGGTCTTCCGTTATAATTAAAGCTTAATCTTTTAGAATTGGAGAACACATATTCGAAACGTGCAATAGGAGCAAAATGTGTAGCTTTTCTTTGGAAGTTAATTTCTGTTCCATCAACATCGACTGTATTTCCTTTTAAGGTTGAAGGCTGAGCGCTGGCTCCAATTGTATAATTAACTTTAGTAGTTCTATAGCGGTAATTTAAATTGATATTGCTTTTAATAAATGAATAATCATAGACGTTACTTAATGCCGGATTGTATGTAATATTTCCTTCTGGGTCTACAGAATTTGCAATCCGGTCATTATCATAGTTAGAGAAATCATAGCTATACTCGGCTTCTAAATTGCTGTTTTTACCTAAAGGCTCAATATAAGATAAAGATGCACCCCCATTTAAACGTTTGTTGTTTAAATCAATTAGTTGACGTTGATATTCATTGCCTTCATTATCACCATAAATGTGGGTATCTACAATTTCATCTCTATCACTTTCAGAACTTGCAGAGTTTAAAGAGAAATTCATGAAAACGTTTCGTCCATTATCACTTATTCTATGGTTAAATAATCCACTAACACCTATGTTTGGGGTAGTTGTATTATTAATATTATTTCTTGCAACTGAGTTAGTTAACGCATCATTCGTTGAGAATTGAGAATTCTGTATGGTTGAAGCTTCAGAACCGCTGTACGAGAATGATGGAGAAAGTTTGAAATAATTAGTAGCATTGGGTTTATACTCAATGTTCCAGTTTAAACGATGGTTATTTCCAGTAGTTCCCTGATTCGTAACATCTAGATTAAGGATTTCCTGGCCTGGGTAAGTATATCTGTTTGAAGCGTTGCTAAAGGTGTTATTTTCATTATGACTGTAGCTATAGTTACCATAGGTAGTAAGCTTTTCATTCATGAATGTTTTTCTATAATTTACACCAATTGAACTTGTATTAGTTAATCCGCTTTGGTTTCCGCCAAAACCACCACCACCACCTGGCCCTCCACCAAAGCCACCGCCGCCTGCAGGGCCTCTGCGTGCACCGGCACCTTGTGTATTAAAATCAAAAAGAGATGCATTTACGTTATTCAAATTTGCTAATGTTGAGAATTGACGCGTGTCTGCAAAGGAGTTGAACATACCGGTTGCCTGATAACGCTCTTCAGTTCCTCCTCCAGCACGAAACTGACCGAAATCTCCTCTGTTTGCAGAAGGGGCAATTTCTATATTTAATACTCTTTCAGGATCCCCAGTTCTATTACCTGTTAAATTAGCTTGATCGCCATAATCGTCTATTATTTGAATTTTTTCTATAACATCTGCTGGTAAATTCTTGGTTGCTGTTTGCACATCTCCACCAAAGAAATCTTTTCCATTAATTCGGACACGAGTTATCTGTTGTCCTTGGGCTGTTACATTACCATCTTTATCAACTTCTACCCCATCTAATTTCTTTAATAGGTCTTCCGTTATTGCACCATCTTTTAACTGATAATTACTTGCCCTATATTCCAGCGTATCTTCTTTGACAACTATTAACGGTGTTCCGTCAATGTTTACTGCTTGTAGAAGCTGAGATGATTCATTGATGACGATTTTGCCTAAGTTCAGGTCTGTGCTGCCTTCGTTAAATTGAGATGGAAGTACTTTTGTTTCATAGCCGAGGCTTGTAACTGTAATTGTAAATTTATCGCCTTTAACTTGGGTGAATTGAAATTCACCATTGGCATTACTTGATGTAGTAAGTTCGTCTGTTGCTGAAGTAAGTTTGACCGAGGCCGAGATTACACTCTGTCCTGTTGAGTCTTGCAAGGTTCCTCTTACTTGCTTTCCATTTTGTGCGAAAGCTGAAGATCCCAAGATCAGGAGAATTGAAAGGATTAGATAGGAGCGCATAGTTGTTTTAAGTATAGATTTAGTTTATATGATTAAGTTTAGTTTGATTTCGCTAATTTGAGAATGTTCCAGACACCCGGTTCGACTTTAGTTGTTACGCCAGAACGCATGCCTGTATATTGACCATATATGTCTGTGCTCCGATTGGTAAACCGAACACTAGATCTGTCATTAATCCGAAGATTAAGGGCAAATGGGGCATCCTTATTAATATTTAATTGTTTTATGCTGATTGCTGCTTCATAAATTAAAGCATCATCTGTAGGGTCTATTTTTGCTGTAGTTCTTATTCCGTAATTATTTTCTAAAGAGATTCTTCCGTCAATGATTGTTGGAAAATCATGTACCGATATCGCACGGGTTAAGTTTAAACCTGCTTCTCGATTATTTTCAGCTTTTTCGTATTCTTCTTTGGAATTCATTGCCCGTAAGGCGGCAACGTCTGGCATTGGGAAAACTACGGTTGGACCGGCTTTCTCTTTCGCTTCTGAATTGGTAGTAACACTAATTCCGTTATAAATGGATTTTAATTGCTGAATTTTATTAGGAACACGGATGGCGATATAAAGATTGTTAGCATCGTTTGCAATTGAATAGCTGAAGTCCTGATCTTTGAAAGTATAGAATGTTGTATTCTCCCAATCTGTTAGATCTCCATCTATTTGAATAGAATCTGCCCATACAGCTTTAGGAGCTTCTTGAGCAAATGTGTTTAGGGATATAAACCCCAGGAATAAAACATATATGAATCTGATATTCATTTGTATTTTTGTATTATGAGTCATTATGACGCGGCTAAAGCAAATAAGTTTAATTGTAAATTAAATATTACATTAATAATTTATGTTTACATTAAACCTTTGTCGCTTTTGCCTGTGATATGTTACAAAATCTAAGTTATGTTGTCGCAAGAGACGTTTTATGATCGGGTATATCAAATTGTGCGCAGAATTCCGGAAGGAAGAGTTACTTCGTATGGCGCTATAGCAAAAGCCTTAGGAACAGCTGGTTCGGCTCGTATGGTAGGTTATGCCTTGCGTGCCTCGCAAGGAGTTTACCCACCTATACCGGCTCATCGTGTTGTAAATAGAGTTGGAATGTTATCGGGTAAAGCTGCTTTTGGTTCATTAAATATGATGCAACAATTATTAGAGAATGAATCAATCGTTGTAGAAAATGATATAGTAGTTGATTTTAAGAATTTATTTTGGGAGCCTAATTATGGAGAATAGTTTGAACCGTTGTATCTGGTGTGGAAATGATCCTCTTTATATGCAATATCACGATGAAGAGTGGGGTAAAGTTGTAAGAGATGATCGCACTCTATTTGAGTTTCTTGTGTTGGAATCGGCGCAAGCAGGACTGAGTTGGATAACTATTCTTCGAAAGAGGGAAGGCTATCGAAGGAATTTCGCTGAATTTGATGTGAAAGCTGTAGCAGACTTTACGGAAAAAGATGTAGAAGAAATACTTAAAGACCCAGGAATTATAAGAAATAGAGCCAAGGTTCAATCAGCTATCAATAATGCAAAGGCTTTCTTAGATATACAGCAACAGTTTGGTTCTTTTTATAAATATCTATATTCTTTTATGCCTGATGCAGCTCCTATTTTAAATAATCCTAAGAGCATTAAGGATATTCCAACTACTTCAATTGAATCAATAAATATTTCTAAGGATTTAAAGAAACGAGGAATGAAGTTCTTTGGACCCGTAACGTGTTATGCATTTATGCAGGCAGTAGGTATGGTTAATGACCACGATAATGCTTGTTCTTTTAAATGAAGAAGCATTGAACTTCCTCTTCATCCTCTTAGAAAGAAGTTCAATGCTCTAGAGACTATACCTAAATAAATTAAAAAAGATTTGGAAAGTTGGATACTTAGTGTTACTTTTACACTATCAAAAAGGAGGCATCTTTCGCGATAAAGTTTTTATAGTATTTTTAATAATTTAGGTTTATAATTGGTTAGTTCAAGACCCCTGCTCATCACAGGGGTCTTGTCTTTTATAGGTTTGCGAGAATCGCTGCAGACATCGGTTCTACATCCGATCTGAATCTATGAATTAGCTTACCGTTTTCATCAATTAAGAACTTCTCAAAATTCCATTTGATTTCACCTGTAAAATCAGGATTTTGAGCATTAGTTAAATAGTCGAATAGTGCATTAATATCCTCTCCTTTAACACTTGCTTTTTCTGTTAAAAGAAATGTTACACCGTAATTTTCTTCACAGAAGGTTTGTATTTCATCGTTTGCACCTGGTTCTTGTCCACCGAAGTTATTGGCAGGAACACCTATTACAACCAGGTTGTCTTTATACTTCTGCGATAGCTCTTCCAGACCCTTATATTGAGGGGTGAATCCACATTTAGATGCAGTATTTACAACTAGAATCTTTTTTCCTTTGAACTGAGATAGATCAATTGTTTTCCCGTCAATGCTTGCCATTTTAAATTGGTATATATTTTCGGGAGGATTTGTAATAAACAGACTGAATAGAATCATTAAGGTTTTCATTTTATTATTGTTTAAATTGTTAAGTTCTTTGTTTGTGCTTCTTTCTCTAAAACATAAGCATATAGATCTTGAATGGGTTGACGGATAATCTTTCCTGTTTTTATGCTATTCATTTCGCACACCGTTTGTAGTTGCTTTTTATAGAAATAAGCTATTGAGCCCACAAAATGACAGATATGATTATGAAAATCAGGATAACTGAAAATATTTGTTTTTACAAACTCCTCAAAACCTTGGTGCAATAAGCTAGAAATGAAGGGGTGTTCTATATGTTTAGCCATGAAGGGAGCAAAGGAAGCTAAATAGGTATTAGGACTGGTTTCCTGATAGACCTTTTTCATTACTATTTCCTTGCTTATTTCATAATCTGAGCCAAAATCAGTGCTCAGTTCGGAAGGTAAAAGATCATATAAATAATTTGTAATTAATTTTTTACCAAACCATGCACCTGATCCTACATCGCCAAGTATAAAACCTGTGCCGTGCTTATTGGGTTGAACTCTTTTTCCATCAAAGAACGTAATATTCGAGCCCGTTCCCATCGTGCTTATAAGTCCTGGGATATTTCCACATGTAGCATACGCAGACCCTATCAGATCAGTATCTACCGAAACAAATGCATTCTTGAAAACGAATGAGACAGCATTGGAAATTATTTCACGACGATCCGGAGAAGTGCATCCTGAACCGAAGAAATAAATTTCTGTAACATCTTCGATATAAGGCACTATTTCCTTAAAATGCTGTATAATCTTGATGATTTCTTTCTCCGGGGTGAAAAAAGGATTGATTCCTACCGTCCGATATGTTAAAGGTTTAGAATTTGGAGGTGTAAACATCCAATCAGACTTATAAGAACCGCTATCAACAACTATAATCATAATAAATGTTCGTAGAATATCAAATTTACAAAATTAATTTAGATTTATTTTTGTCTAATTCTACACGTTTTAAATGTTATGGATAAGAAAGTATTAAATTTGAGATTCGAATGATTAGCTTATTGTTTACTTGATTTAACTTGGACTATGAAAATCCGTTTTGTTTTTTTACTTCTATTTATGATGACAACTGTATCACTTGCGAATGCTCAAAGAAAAATATCGTTTGAAATATCATTTAAAGAGCCTCAAGCTCATTATGTTGAAGTTAGGATGGAATTGTCCGGATTTAAAGGAAAGACTTTAGATTTGAAAATGCCGGTTTGGGCACCAGGATCTTATCTGATTCGTGAATTTCCTAAAAATGTAGAAAGCTTTTCTGCTGAAACTGAAAGCAAGAAGATGCTTGCTGCCCATAAAATAGATAAGAATACGTGGAGGATTGAAACTGATAATGAAGATAGGATAATAGTAAACTACAGGGTTTATGCCTTTGAGATATCCGTACGTACAAGCTTTGTGGATAATAGTCATGCCTTTCTTTCCCCGACTGGAATTTTTATGTATGTAGACGGATTCATTAAACAACCCGTAGAAGTGAAGATTGATTTATACCCGGGTTGGACAAAGATTTCTACAGGATTGGATGCTGTCGTAGAAAAGCCAAATACCTTTTATGCATCAGACTTTGATATATTATTTGATTCTCCTATTGAGGTAGGTAATCAGGATGTTTTTGAGTTTATGGCAGCCGGAGTAAAGCATGAAGTTGCCATGGTAGGTGAGGGTAACTATGATAAGGAGCGGTTAAAGGAGGATATGGCGAAAATCATTGAAGATGAAACGCAGGTTTTTGGAGTTAATCCGAATAAACGATATGTATTTATTGTTCATAACTATGCCACTGGCGGTGGCGGACTAGAACATCTGAATTCAACAGTGTTGGGAGCATCGCGCTTTAACTATCAGAATCAAAACGGGTATCTCGGGTTTCTGGGTTTGGTAGCTCATGAGTACTTTCATGTTTGGAATATAAAACGATTAAGACCTGAAGCTTTGGGTCCATTTAATTATAGTGAAGAAAATTACACAACCAATCTCTGGATATCAGAAGGCTTTACAGCTTATTACGACAATTTAATGCTTCGTAGAGGAGGTTTTTATAATGAATCTGCTTATTTAAAGATTTTGACAACAGATATAGAGTCTGTCGAGAATAGAGCTGGTAATCTGGTGCAACCTTTAAGCCTTTCGAGTTTTGATGCATGGATAAGACAGTATCGTCCTGATGAGAATTCAATAAACACCATGGTCTCTTATTATAATAAAGGAGCCTTGATCGGGATGTTGATTGATCTGAAAACATTACATGCCACTAAAGGAGCTAAAGGGTTGGATGATATTATGAAAGCGATGTATGATGAATATTATCAAAGGCTGGGTCGTGGGTTCACAGATCAGGAATTTAAACAGATGGTTCAAAAGGTGGCAGGAGTTTCAATAGATGATATATATGAATATGTTAATGAGGCAAAACCTATTAATTATAATATATATTTGAATAATGTTGGACTGGAATTAGTTAACCAATTAGAAGGTCGTTCTATTCCTGAATTTGGAGCGAGAATTGTAAACCATAAGATAATGTCAGTCAATAGAGGTAGTGGAGCATGGGTTGCTGGCGTCAATGTTAATGATGAGTTGATTGCCGTGAATGGCTATCGTATTGATGATTTAGGAAAGGAGCTAGATCGGATCTTAGCCAGTTCAAATGTTGGAGATAAGCTTCGTGTTCTAGTTGCGAGAGATGGAATCATTAAGGAACTGGATGTTGTTCTTTCTGCAAGTGAAAAGGCAGCCTATATTATTCGCCCATTATCAACTGTTACACCAGAACAAGATAAGTTAAGGAAGATCTGGCTTTCATTGGAATCCTTTTAATGGCTTTATTTGTCAGGGTTAAAAATGAAGAATTGCGCCTGTGATGGGTCAATATTTAATTCCTTTTTATCATTTAGCATGATTAAATGCCCTCCGTTTTGTGCTTTATAATATTCTTGCGATGATGTTTTTTGTGAATAAGAAACTTGGATAATATTATTTGAAGTGACTACCCATGTCCCTACGTCTTTTGCATTCTTATTAGCACTTTGAATATAACGCATCGTTTTAATTACTGAATTATCTTCTTTAAAATCTAAGGATACTTCAATTCCCGGACAATCTTTGCAAGGTATTGCTCCTTTATATTTTCCTGAAGGGGCAATAAAGAATAAGGGACCATGAGGCTTCCATTGAGCTTCTTCGTTGTTGATAACGGCAGAATTATTGCTTTCAGTAAGAATGTTTTTTGAAGAACAGCTGGCTAATAATACAGCGTTAATAATTAATAAGAAAAGTAAGAATTTCTTCATTCAATTAAATCTTTAAAATAATGTATGATAGTTATTACTGAAAACAATTAACAAAACGTTTAAGTTCTATTTTTAGTATTTGAAATAATGGATTTAAGTAATTGTTTTAATTCTGATTAACCTAAGTTAATAATAATTTGTTTATGTCTATATAAAGGATAAAAAACTCTTTTGTTAAAAAAATTATTAAATTTGAATTAACTATTAAATTGTAGATTAAATGTTTTCAAAAACCTGTGAGTATGGCATTCGTGCAATGATTTTTATTTCTCAGAAATCAAGTGAGGGAGTTAAAGTCGGTGTAAAAGAAGTGTCTAGAGGTATCGATTCTCCAGAGCACTTTATAGCTAAAATATTACAAGATTTAAGCCGAAAACATTTGGTCACATCTTTTAAGGGTCCAAATGGAGGATTCTTTATTGAAGAAGACTCATCGGTTACTTTAGCGGATATTGTTAAGGCTATTGATGGAGACAAGCTTTTTAATAATTGTGGTTTGGGCCTTAGTTACTGTTCGGAAGAGCACCCTTGTCCAATACATCATGACTTTAAAAAAATCCGCAATGATATTTCACTTATGCTTCATACTTCGAAACTTAGTGAGTTTAGTGAGCTCCTTAAAGAAAGGGCAACTTATTTGAGGTTGTTTTAAGTCTTGTATAAATTGAAATAGTAATAGAATAAAGAATAATGATTATGGAAGATGGAAAGGACGTTTCAAATTTAGAAGATATTAGGGATCTAAATGATATTAAGAGATTGGTGGATATCTTTTATGATAAAATTCGTGGGGACTCTTTATTAGCTCCTATTTTTAATGGCATTATACAAGACCGATGGCCAAGCCATTTAAATACGATGTATACCTTTTGGCAAACTGTTTTATTAGGAGATCATACTTATTTTGGAAGCCCTTTTGTTCCTCATGCTAAATTACCAATAGATCATATTCATTTTCAAACCTGGCTGAAGTTGTTTAACGAAACTGTCGATGAGCTTTTTGCAGGTACAATTGCTACTGAGGCTAAATGGCGGGCTGATAAAATGGCTGTTATGTTTGAAACAAAAATAAAGCATTACCAGAATAATGAGTTCAGAAACTTGCTCTAAGTTTATTAATCTCGCCAATCTTCTTGAATTACGTCTCTCTCTGAATGGTTCAAAAGCAAACAACGATATTTTATTTAAATGTGAGTTTATCAGTATTTTGTAAAAATTGCTTGCATTTTGATCATCTGTTTTAATAAAGGACAAAATAGTCTTTTATTATTCAAATAATCTTTAATTTTGAATTGAATTAATAAAGATTGTTGAACTATTTAATTAAAATACCATGATCATAACTGAAACTCTGGATGTTACTCAAATCGAACCTAGGTTGAAACATCCAACAATTTTTGAACATTTTGATGCACTTAAATCAGGTGAAAGCTTCGTTATTCATAATGACCATGATCCTAAACCACTTTACTATCAATTATTAGGGCAAAGAGGTACGATATTTACTTGGGAGTATTTAGAAGAAGGCCCTCGTACGTGGTTAGTTAAAATCGCTAAGAATAAGGTTGATAAAGAAGAAGATGTAGAAACAGTTGGTTCTATTGCTGCTAAAGACTATCGTAAAGCGGAGGTGTTTAAGAAGCTGGGAATCGATTTTTGTTGTGGAGGCGAAAAATCTTTAAAAGAAGCAAGTAAAGAAGCTGGCATTTCTGAAGAACAATTGAGACAGGAATTGGAAAATGCTGATACGGTAACTGCATCCGCTTCGCAAGATTACAACAAGTGGAAATTGGATTTTCTTGCCGACTTTATTGCCAATACCCATCATCAATATATTCGCGATAATGCAACTGTAATATCGGGCCTAGCAGATAAGGTTGCTCAACGTCATGGTCCCCAACATCCAGAATTAGGATCTTTAGCAGAACGGGTAAATGCGTTGATGAATGATTTATTATCGCATATGGATAAGGAAGAGAAAGTACTTTTTCCAGCTATTAAATCCTTGGTTTCAAATCAAAACAACGGATCAGCAGATACTGCTTCAATCAAATCGATTATTGATAATATGCACGTTGAGCATGATCATGCAGGTAACGATTTGAAGTATTTACGCAAGCTAACTAATGGATATACATTACCTCCAGATGCATGTAACTCGTATAACTATTTATTTGAAAAATTGCAAGAGTTCGAGGATGATCTTTTTAAACACATACATTTAGAGAATAATATCTTATTCCCAAAAGCTGTAGCTTTAGAAAAAAAGTAACAAGACCTATTTTCTTGGTTATTAATATCTAGTTTAATATTATTTTATGGAAAAGCCGATTAAGCGAAGTGAACATATTGTTCAATTATCAAAAGAACATCATTTCAGTTTGTTATTTTGCTGGAAGATCCGAAATGGACTTAAGAAAGAAGTTGAGATTAGTCGGATTATAAAATATATTAATTATTTCTGGAAGGAACATCTTCTTCCCCATTTTAAAGAAGAGGATGTTCTTTTTAGTACTGTGAATGATGCGTTCGTTAAAAGAGCTTATGATGAACATCATGAGATTAATGAAACAGTTCATCTTTTAAACTCGTCCAGTGTGGATATAGCACCCTCTTTGGCATTGAAAATAGCAGATTTAGTTGATAAGCATGTGAGGTTTGAAGAAAGAGAGCTCTTCCCACATTTAGAAAGGGCAATTGACGAACCTAAGCTTATTGAGATAGGAAAAGAAATACAACAGTTGCAACCTGAAATTACTCAAGATACGTTTGCTGATGAATTCTGGAAATAATAGATTGATATGGTTACATTGAGTATCGGAAAGGCTCCAAGAAACTCTGCTGTTCTTCCATTCTATGGAGCGAGTGCAATCTTTTTTCTTGCCTTAACGGTTCTGATGTTTATCGCTGCCGATAGTTTCAAAGAACATTTTTTCCATCCGCATACCTTAGCACTGGTACATACAGCAGCCCTTGGTTGGGGAACGATGATTATATTTGGTGCTGCCTATCAACTTATGCCGGTAATATTTGAAGAAGAGTTATATAGTTCCAAAATAGCATTTGTTTCATTCTGGTTTCTGCTCATAGGCTCGATAACATTAATCGTCTCTTTTTGGTTCTTTCAAGTGGGCCTAGCCATGATTACTGGCGGTTCCCTTATCTTGATTGCTGTAATACTATATAATTTAAATGTTTTTAGAACCGCTGTAAAATCCGCGCTTACCATTCAGAAGCTTTTATTAATGTCATCAGCTCTTTGGTTATTTGTTACTGTAACGGTGGGAGTTCTATTAGCAATAAACCTTTACTATCCTTATATTCCTTCAAATCATCTGGAAATACTGAAGTTACATGCACATATTGGTTTTGCAGGATGGTTTTTACAACTGATTACCGGAGTGAGTTCTAAACTCGTACCCATGTTTCTATTTGGTAAGTCAGAAAATATTAAATTAATTAAGATCGCTTTTGTTTTTCAGAATATTGGCTTAGTAGCTTTTCTTATTGATGACTTCTTTATCGGAGCATCTGACCGTATCTTCATTTATTATATATTGGTACTTATAGGAATTCTTTTCTGGTTGGCTTATTTAAGAGATGTATATGTGAAAAGAATAAAAAAGAAAGTGGATATTCAGATGCGTCATACCTTTATATCGATGATATCTTTATTAATAGCCTTAACATTGATTTCGATAGTCTTGATGGTTTCTGGTAATCAATGGAGTATTTTATACGGCACATTTATATTCTTAGGTTGGATTAGTGCTATTATATTCGGAAAAACATTTAAAACGCTTCCCTTCATTATCTGGAATATGCATTACAAAGATGTCCATGGCAAGAGAAACATGCCTCTTCCAAAAGATTTATATATTGAGAAGCTTTTATCTTACCAGTTTTGGTGTTTTGTTTCTGCCCTGATTGTTTTAATTCTAGGAATACTTCTTGGACAAATTATCATTATTAAGATTGGACTTTTAATATGGATAGTAGTTGCCTTACTTTATGTATTTAATGTAGCTAAAGTGTTTTTACATAAAAAAATAATATAATGGAATTGCAAATTAATGATCCATTCTTTCAGGAAAAGAATAAAGCAATGGATGCTTTATACAATGTATTAGACCCCGAATTGATGGTTAATATAATGGATCTGGGCCTTGTGTATAATATTGATTTTTCTTTAGAAGGTAAAATAATCATAACGATGACATTAACCACTCGGGGTTGTCCAATGGGCGATGCTATCAGCTTAGGTGTTAAAAATGTTTTAAATGAAGATTTCTCTGACAGGGAGGTTGATATTAATATTGTTTGGGAGCCTCAATGGACAGTTGATGAGGTATCTGCTGCAGGTCGCGAACAGTTAGGTTTTTAACATAAGAAAGGGTTTAAAGATGATAGATATCATCTTTAAACCCTTTCTTATGTTATTCTTTTTATATGTTATTTCTTTATAAGAGAAATCATGTCAGCCATAACATTCAGGCTTTCATCCTGTACAAAGTCAACCTTCAGGTTTTTATCTGAGTCTTTATCCTCTGCTTCAAGAGGGAGGTGTCCGGCAGAAACCGCAGTCCTTCTTAGTTTATTTCTAGCGGCTGATCTAGCTTCTGCTTCATCGCGTTCCTTTTTAAGCTTAGCCTCTTGAATAGTTACCTTCGTTTCACCTTCTTTTTCATTTAAAAGCTTAATGTCGTCCAGCATATTTTTATATTCAGGAGAAGTTTTCATTCGAGCTTGATGTTGCGACTCTAATTCACTGACTAAGCTGGATAGGTCTGCTACCGGCGAATACTTTGTTGGATTTATTTGATCCCAGGGTAATGCAGCTGGCTCAGAACTTTCTCCAAACTTATCTGCCGGATAAACCGTTGGAAACTCTATATCAGGCGATACCCCTTTATGCTGTGTACTACTACCGTTAATCCGGTAGAATTTAGCCATAGTAATATTAATTTGCCCAAACTCAGGAGCACCCGGAGCTACCTCCTGTTTATCTACATTTTGCGCTTTTAAAAGCAAGCGATTAGCCGGGCTGATCACACGCGACATATCAATAGCAGATTGTACCGTACCCTTACCATAGCTTTGAGTACCAAGTATAATACCCCGACCGTAATCCTGTATTGCTGCTGCAAATATTTCCGAAGCAGAAGCGCTGAAACGGTCTATCATGATACCCAGAGGGCCATCATAAGAAGTGCCGGGTTCTTCATCACTATCAACCTCTATTCGATTACGGGTATCCCGCACCTGAACAACAGGTCCTGAATCAATAAACAAACCGGTAAGTTCAATTGCTTCAATTAAAGAGCCACCTCCATTGCTTCTTAAATCGATCAGAACCGCATCTACTTTTTCTTGTTTAAGCGTATCTAATATTAATCTTACATCGCGTGTTGTACTCTTATAGTTCGGATCTTTGGCATTATAAGCTTTAAAGTCAAGGTAGAATCCGGGAATATTAATTACTCCTATTTTGTATAGTTTTCCATCCTCTCCGGTAATCATTTTAATTTCTTTCTTCGCCGAGGTTTCTTCCATTACAATTTTATCCCGTGTAAGAGACACAATTTTAGGTGGTGCTGTTAACTCTTCACCTGCAGGAATAATCTTTAAACGAACAACGGTTCCTTTAGGTCCCTTAATTTTCGCTACTGCATTATCTAAACGCCAACCAATAATATCAACAAATTCTTCGTTGCCTTGTGCTACACCAATAATACGATCATCTACCTGTAATGATTTGTCTCTGAAAGCAGGCCCGCCGGGAAGTATCTCCATGATCTTAACTACTTCGTTATCTAATACAAGGCGTGCACCAATACCTTCAAAGGTACGAGCCATATCTTCGTTAAATGCTTGAGCATAACTAGGATTAAAGTAATTAGTATGCGGATCTATTGCGCCCGTAAAAGCATTCATGATAATCTGGAAGGCATCGTTATGGTTAGTCTTTTCAGCTTGTGAAATAAGATTATCATAACGTTTTGTTAATGTCTCAATATTCTTCTGCTTATTTGTTGCTTCTTCACCAGAGCGGCTCAGTTTTAAAGTAAGCATATCATATTTTACACGCTTTCTCCAGGTATCATCAGCCTCCTCTTTTGAGGAAAACCAATCTTCATTCTTTCGGTTGTAGGTGTATTCCTCATCTTTTGTAAAATCGAAATCACTCTTAACCTGAGATGCAGCATACTTTAAACGTTCCAGATACCTGGTTTGATAAACATTGAAAATATGAAACATAGAACTTAGGTCACCTTCTTTCAGGTCATCCAGTATCACGTTTCGATAGGACTCAAAGTCTTCTATATCACTTTTAAGGAAGTAGTTCTTTCCTTCATCAAGCGTTTTTATATATTTATCCAGTATTTCGGAAGAAAGAGAATCATTAAACGGAACTTTTTTATAATGGACGGTTTCAAACAAACCCACTAAATCCTTTACGATAACACTTTGTGCAGCATCCGGCTTTAGCATACCCGGCCCATCCTCCAGATTAACGCGAGGACCCGCACTGCATGAAATCGCAGCAGCCACAAATAGGGCTAAAAACACTTTTTTTAACATTTCTTGGAATAATTTATAACTCATCTTGTTAAATATAACCTTTATCGGGTTCTAATTTTATTAGACAATCTTGATAATTAAAACCTAATAATTAAAGGAAATTAAATGTACTAAAAAAAATGAATTACTTCTTTTTAGTACCTATCAAATATCCTTTAAGCTATAGTTTTTTTACAATAGAATTTGTTTGTCAATAATTTCTGACTTTAAAGTATTGTAGGAGCTTAATGCAAGGGCAGCCTCTGTATAGTTGCCAGAATCTAAATATACATTTCCCAAACTATCCTCTATCTCTACAAGTAAAGCATGCATGCTGTACTTAATAGCTAAATCTTTAGCTAATTTATAATCCGGAATTGCCAAAATACTATCCCCGATACGCGTTTTCAATTTAGCAACATTAAACAAACTTTGAGCCAAACCCTTTTCGTCTTTATAGATTGTCGCTACATCAATAGCCTGTAAATAAATCCACTTCGCTTCAGTAAACTTTTCTTCTGATTCCTTTATAGCTGCCAATGTATTTAATGCATTTACTACATCTGGAAAATATTTTGTTTTTTGTAATAAAGGAAAACTTCTTTTAATAATTAAGTTATGCGCAGTTGAATAGTTCCCAAGTTTAGCTTGAAGTAATGCAATGGATAGATTCAATAATCCTTCTCTTTGTATATTTTTTGTTTTCTTAGCAAAGTCCAATAACTCATCATAATACTCTAAGGATCTTGAAATGTTTCCAGACTGCTCCTCCAGGATAGCCAAATTCTGTAGAACAATCTGTTGATTGTCTATATCACCACTTAATTTGTAGGTATTTAAGCTGCTTAAGAATAAATCTCTGGCCTCATCAAAATCCCCATTTAATAGCTTAAGAGTACCTGCCGGCAGGTTCTCATTATTAATCCTTTTCAACCTATCAGATAGCTCTAACTTATCTATTAATTGGATAAGCGTAATCTGTTCTGTCCTCTTTGTAGAATATTGATCCTGCAAAATCTCTTCCTTTGTTTTTGGAGGAGGAAGAATATATACCTCCGGTCCTATACCAGAGAATTCTTTATTATACTTTATCGGATGGTTTACATTGGTCTGAGCCTGCGTGTCAATTGTCCATAAAGCAAAGAATATAAATAATAAAGGACAAATCCGAAACACTTTTTTCATACTCACTTGTTAATCAATCTTTTTATTAAAATTATGCAAATATAATTAAATCTGTTTAATTATATTTCACCTTATAGAACGGTAAAATTAAGCCATCCAATATAGTTAAAACGAAAATCTATTTTACATAAAATTACGTATTTTTGTTTAGATGGCAACACTTCCTCCTTTAGCAGAACGAATGCGCCCAAGTAGTTTGGATAATTATATCGGGCAAAAGCATTTGGTGGGACCGAATGCTGTACTTCGGAATGCAATCAGCAACAAGAATATTCCTTCCATGATTTTTTGGGGTCCTCCCGGTGTTGGAAAAACTACGTTGGCCTTTATTATTTCAAATTCTCTAAACAGACCGTTTTTCAGTTTAAGTGCAATTAATTCCGGAGTAAAAGATATTCGTGAGGTAATTGATAAGGCTCAAGCTGTACGAGCTTCAGGAGGAGAACAACCCATCCTGTTCATAGATGAGATCCACCGTTTTTCGAAATCACAGCAAGATTCTCTTTTAGGTGCTGTAGAAAAAGGATTGGTTACTCTGATTGGCGCTACCACAGAGAACCCTTCTTTTGAGGTTATTTCAGCCTTGCTTTCACGATGTCAAGTCTACATCTTGAAACCAATTGAAAAGGAAGATCTTATTCAATTGGTTAATACAACACTTCAGGAAGACGAAGTGTTAAAGAATAAAAACATTGAAATCAAAGAATATGAAGCATTGCTTCGTTTATCTGGAGGAGATGCCCGTAAACTTTTGAATTTATTAGAGTTGATTTCAAATACCGAGGAAATCCATTCAAAGGCAGTTGATAATGAACTTGTATTAAAGCTAGTTCAACAGAATTTGGCATTATACGATAAATCCGGTGAGCAGCATTACGATATTATATCGGCTTTTATTAAATCTATCCGGGGTAGTGATCCCAATGCCGGCGTATATTGGTTAGCAAGAATGATTGAGGGCGGAGAGGATCCTAAGTTTATTGCACGAAGGCTTTTGATCCTTGCTTCTGAAGATATTGGGAATGCTAATCCCAACGCCTTGTTATTGGCTAACAATTGCTTTCAGGCTGTATCTGTTATTGGCTGGCCAGAGTCGAGGATTATTCTATCTCAAACGGTAACCTATCTGGCTTCATCTGCTAAAAGCAATGCGGCATGCGTAGCAATTAGTGATGCTCAGGCATTAGTAAGACGAACAGGTGATTTGCCGGTGCCTTTGCATCTAAGAAATGCACCAACCAAATTAATGGAGAATATTGGTTATGGAAAAGATTACAAATATTCACATTCCTATACCGGAAATTTTATAGAACAAGAATTTCTTCCTGAACAGATAAGTGGGACTAAACTCTATGATCCGGGCGACAACCAGAGTGAGAATAAATTAAGAGAAAAACTAAAAGCTAATTGGAAAGGCAAATACAAGTATTAAAGAACTTTTAATTCTTCGCATGCTTTTTCGGCAGCAATCTTCTCAGCATTCTTTTTATTATAGTCTTGGCCTATTCCTTTTACTTCACCATCTATCAGAGCTTCTACTGTAAATAGTCTTGAACCCTCATCCTCTTTGTTTTTTACTTTCTGAAATTGAACTTCCTTATTGTTGTGTTGGCACCATTCAATCAGTCTGCTTTTGAAGTTAGTTTCCGTATTTTCAAGCTGGTGAATATCAACCAAAGGATCGATGATCTGAGTTAATATGTAACTCTGGGTTTTTGCGTAGCCTTTATCTAAGTAAATAGCTCCTATTAATGCCTCGAAAGCATCCCCAAGCAATGAACTTTGTCTATTATAGCCAAACATCTTGGTATCATATTCGATGAGTTCATTTAAGCCCATTTTCTTAGCCAAAATGTTAAGGTTCGCTCTGCTGACAATTTTTGAGCGCATTTCAGTTAAAAAACCTTCGCCTTTAAAAGGATATTTTTTGAAGAGTAAAGTTGCTATTACAGAGCCTAGAATAGCATCGCCTAAAAATTCTAAGCGTTCGTTGCTATTTTTGGCATTCCCATTTTCCTTAATGCTTACTGCTACCGATTTATGGCGAAATGCCATTCGATAGAGTCGGATGTTTCCAGGAACAAAACCCAATAGATTTCTTAAACTCCGAACGTACGTGCGATCGGGGGAAATATAAAGTTTATAAATTTTGGAAAAAGGCATTAATCTTTTATAAAATCAATACGTGACTATATTTCCACTGAAAGGAATCATTATTCTTCGTATTTCTTGAAGATAACAGAGGCATTATGACCGCCAAATCCGAAGGTATTGCTTTGTGCAACTTTAATATCTCTTTTCTGAGCTTTATTAAAGGTAAAGTTTAACCGTGGATCTAAATTGGGATCGTCTGTGAAATGATTGATGGTAGGAGGAACCATTCCATGTTTAATAGCCAGAATACACGCCATTGATTCAACTGCACCTGCTGCACCGAGCAAATGTCCGGTCATTGATTTAGTTGAACTGATGTTTAATTCAAAAGCATGCGGACCAAACAAATCCATAATTGCTTTCGTTTCGCTAATATCTCCTACAGGAGTAGAAGTACCGTGTACGTTGATATAATCAATATCATCGGTAGAAACGTTTGCATCACGCATAGCATTAGTCATTGCCAGGCTGGCGCCTAAGCCTTCCGGATGGGATGCGGTGATATGATGTGCATCTGCACTCATTCCTCCTCCAATAAGTTCGGCATAGATTTTTGCACCACGAGCTTTCGCGTGTTCCAGGCTCTCCAGAATAATAGTTCCTGATCCTTCACCTGCAACAAAACCATCACGGTCTTTGTCGAAAGGACGAGATGCAGTAGCCGGATCATCGTTTCTGGTTGATAAAGCGTGCATAGCATTAAATCCACCTATTCCTGCTTCGTTGATAATAGCTTCAGAACCACCACTAACAATGATATCTGCAAATCCGCAACGGATATAATTCAGGGAATCAATAAGTGCATTGGTTGAAGAAGCGCAGGCAGAAACGGTTGAAAAGTTCAGGCCATGCAAACCGTACTTCATAGAAATGTGTCCGGGTGCAATATCCAATATCATCTTTGGAATGAAGAATGGATTAAAGCGAGGTGTTCCATCGCCGTTTGCGAAATTCGTTACCTCATCTAAGAATGTTTTAAGACCTCCAATTCCAGATCCCCAAATAACACCAATACGATTGGTGTCCAAATTGTCGAAATCAAGATTGGCATCTTTAACTGCTTCATCAGTTGATGCAAGAGCATAATGTACAAATGGGTCAAGTTTACGAGCTTCTTTGCGATCCATGAAATCTTCGGGATCGAAGTTTTTTACTTCGCAGGCAAAACGCGTTTTAAATTTACTTGCATCAAACCGAGTGATTGGAGCGGCTCCGCTTACTCCTTTGACAAGACTGTCCCAGTATTCTGGAACAGTATTACCAATTGGTGTAAGCGCGCCGAGCCCAGTTACAACTACTCTTTTAAGCTCCATGTATCTTTTTTGGCTTAATTAAATTAGTTATTTTACATTCTTTTCTAAATAGGTCACCGCTTGACCAACCGTGCTGATAGTTTCAGCTTGGTCATCAGGGATTGCTACGTTGAACTCTTTTTCGAATTCCATGATTAGTTCTACGGTATCTAATGAATCCGCTCCTAAATCATTAGTGAAGGAAGCCTCTGGTGTAACTTCGTTTTCGTCAACACCTAATTTTTCAACGATAATTGCTTTTACTCTTGAAGCGATATCAGACATGATTTTTATGGTTTAATGTTTAATAAATCAAATGCAAAGAAAAATAAATTAAATCACATATCAAACCTTTTTACGTTTTAACAAAAATAATAGGTCTGAAATATATCTAATTAATCAATTAATAATGTATTTTGTTTTACTACCTTCGTAATAAAAAGCAAAGATAGTTGAATAAAGTCACTTTAAAATATGAAATCGATCTCAATTTTATACTAATTGCGATCACTTGTCCCTTAAAAGATTATCGCCTTTGTTATTACATAAACAAGCTAACATCGCTTGATTTACGTAAAACTGAGGACCATGAAACTTGGATCGGGGATAATACTTCATTATATTTCCCCAAATATAGTTATATAAATACCACAGAAGAAACCGAATTTTATTTAATTGGCAATAAAGGGTGCGATACCGGATATTTATTGCCTGAGCTTCGTGGATCGGATTATTTTTTAATTATAAAGGAATTTATAGATGATATAGATTTAAAAGCTTTTTATAAGGCACTTAATGAAATTCCATATATTGTAGTTGCAACAGAAATTGACCCTCAAAAGTTGAAATCCAAAGAAAATCTCGTATTTTAGCGCACTATTTTTAAGTGTATATCGAACACTATCAACGAAAAACGACAACAAACTCAATAAAAATAAAACAATAAACCGCAATAAACGTAGAATTTAAGTATATGAATAAAGTTCAAAAAAGGACCAAAATAGTTGCCACATTGGGCCCTGCATCTATTAACAAGACAACGCTTACAAACATGGTGGCTCTTGGTGTAGATGTTTGCAGGCTTAATTTCTCTCATGGTAGCCAGGAGGATCATTTAATCGCTATTAAAACAATTCGTGAAATCAGCGAGGAAAATCAGGTCCCAATCGGAATTTTAGCCGATTTGCAAGGACCAAAAATCCGGATAGGCAAAATGAAAGAAGGAGGTGCCCTATTATTAAATGGTAAAAAGGTTACTATTACAACCAAAGAATTAATAGGCGATGAAAACAATATATACATCACTTATGAAAACTTTCCGAATGATGTGTCCTCAAATGAAATCATTCTATTAGATGACGGTAAGATCCAATTGAGAGTTCTTTCTTCCAATCGTCTGGATACCGTAGAATGTGAAGTTGTTCATGGAGGTGTTCTTACTTCCAGAAAAGGAGTAAACCTTCCAAATACTAAAATCTCGATCCCAAGCTTAACAGATGAAGATATTGATAACGTAAATTTTGCTCTTTCTCATGATGCAGAGTGGGTTGCTATGTCTTTCGTGCGTACAGCTGCAGATATTGTAAGATTAAGAGAGCATATTGCTACCCAAAATAAAAAAGCCAGGATAATTGCTAAAATTGAAAAACCAGAGGCAATTGCTAATATCGATGAGATTATCGCTGCCTCTGATGCCATTATGGTTGCCAGGGGAGATTTAGGGGTAGAAATGCCAATGGAAGAGGTTCCTGTTTTGCAAAAAATGATTGTTAAGAAATGTCGCGATGCTTCTAAACCGGTTATTATTGCTACTCAAATGCTTGAAAGCATGATTACTACTCCTCGCCCAACACGTGCCGAAATTAATGACGTGGCAAACTCAGTATTGGATGGTGCCGATGCAGTAATGTTAAGCGGTGAAACATCTGTAGGCGAGTTCCCTGAGATTGTAATCGAAACCATGTCTAAAGTAATTACACATGTAGAGAAGACATCTTACCCTTACTTTGCAGAAAAGAAAAGCAGTTTTGATTCAGAAACGCTTATATCTGATCATATCTGCGCTTCTTCTGTATTTTTGACTCAAAAAACAGGCGCAAAAGCAATTGCAGCTATGACATCTTCTGGTTATACAGCTTTTGAAATTTCAAGCCATCGACCAGATGCGGATATCTATATCTTTACAAGCAACCCATCATTATTAAATACGTTAAGTGTGGTTTGGGGTGTTAGTGGGTTCTCTTATGATAGCTTCGAAAGTACTGATAACAGCATTAAGGATGTTAATAATGTATTAAAGGAAAAAGGACTTGTGAAAACAGGGGAGCTGGTTGTTAACACAGCTTCTATTCCAATTGAAAATAAAGGAAAGACCAATATGATTAAAGTAGCGATTATTTAATCCTATTAAACATAAAAAGGGCCTGCAAGATTTGAATCTTGCAGGCCTTTTTTTGTTAAGAGGTAAACACTTCTATTCAATCACCGCTAATATTTTTTCAAAAGTCATACCCCGTGAAGCTTTAAGCAAAATAAGCCGGCCTTCCAAAGATCTTTCTTTCAAGGCCTCTACTGCTTCTTCTGTTGTTTTATAAAAGTCAGCTTTCCCGTTCTTAAATTCATAAAAATCTTTTCCTACAAAGATACAATCGCAGTTTTTTAATAATAGAGCCTTTTCAATCAGCAGGCTATGTTCTTTTAATGAATCAGCACCCAATTCAAACATATCTCCAAGGATGAGTGTCTTTTTCAAAGGGCTTTCCATTAAAGCAATGTTTTCCACTGCAGCTTCCATGCTGCTAACATTTGCATTATAGTAATCGCAAATAATGGTATTCCTCTCATTCTGTATAATTTGAGAGCGATTATTTTGAGGTCTATAATTTGCTATCCCTGTATTGATTTCTTCTGCGTTTAATCCAAAATAAACACCGATGGCGATAGCTGCCAATATGTTTTCGGCATTGTAAGCACCTGTTAATTGACTTTCAACAACAGCCTTTTCTTTATTAAATGCCCATTCTAAACTTAAAAACGGGCTATCTTCAACCAGCTTGCCAGAAATATCATGTTTAGAATCAAAACCATAGCTAATGATCTCTTCAAATTGAAACGCCCTAGCCATTGCCACTAGTTCAGGATTGTCTTTTTGCAGAAATAAAGTTCCTTTATGTTTAGATAACCAGGAATATAGCTCTCCTTTCGCCTTTTTTACTCCTTCATAGCTGCCAAAACCTTCTAAGTGTGCCTTGCCAACATTGGTTATTAATCCGTACCCGGGTTTAGCAATACTACATAAAAAAGCGATCTCCTGTTGATGGTTGGCTCCCATTTCTATCACGGCAAATTCTGTTTCCTGGTCAATTGAAAGAATAGATAGGGGCACACCAATATGATTGTTCAGATTACCCTTGGTAGCAAAAGTTTTGAATTTCTGTTTTAAAACAGCCTGTATTAATTCCTTGCTGGTGGTCTTTCCGTTGGTACCTGTAATGCCAATAATGGGAATATTTAATTGATCACGATGATATTCTGCCAGCTGCTGCAATGTGCAAAGAACATCTTCAACTAAAATAAAGCGATCATCTTTTTTGTAAGAGGCTTCATCAATAATCGCACAGGCAGCTCCCAGTTGAAGGGCCTTGCCTGCAAACTCATTTCCATTAAAGTTGCTCCCCTTTAATGCAAGGAAGATTGAGTTTTTCTCAATCTTCCTTGTGTCAGTTGATATAATAGGGTATTTTAAATAAACCTCGTAAATCTCATTCAAATGCATAGTTAGTATAGAATTACTATTATGCAGGTAAAAGTAATTCTATTTTTTTAAAGTCGTATCGATTTTAAGGTTTATTGAATCTCTTATAATAGCAGTAGAATCTGTAATTCCCGAGCCAATTTGCCCTTGTCTATCTGAAATATATTCGAGCCCATTAGTCGTCATAATCCATTCACTTTGATCAGGCGTCGGCATGTCATCAAATGCATCCTCAAATTTATCAAAAGAGACATTGTAAATGCGGTACCGCACTTCCTTATCAATCACTAACCGAGTGCCTACCGGTATATTCAAATCTACCCGTATTTCCTGATCACGGTATAAGTCGTTCGAACCTATTAAAGCATGGCTATCAAAGGATAATTCTCCGTTGTTTTGCTTAACATGATAGGTCATGTTTTGGGCACGTTTACTGGCAATATCGAAGCTCCTTCCTACGGCGCTAAATTCTTTTGAGATGGTAGCTGTATCTCCATAAACTAGCTTATTAATGTATATCCTAGGGCGAACATCCATAAATGAACCTCTCCGTCTCATGATAATCCGATTAGAATATGTTTGTCCGTTTGTATATACAGAATCGCGCTGTTGAGCTACAGTTCTTACATCGTTTATTGAAAGATGGTATACGCTATCCGGCATTAAAGGAGTAGTTTCAACTACCGAGCTATCAATAGAATGATCCATGCCAATGAGTGATCCATAATAAGCTAAGAAACAAACCGACACGATCCACACAATTAATAACGAATAACCAAAGTATTTACTGATTCTTGAACCTGTAATTATCCGTATTGAAAGTGTCATCAGTGCAAGTAAAGGGATGGCCATAGCAAAGAAAGCAAGCCATACAAAAAGTTTATAATAAGCAGGATCTATAAAACGATTAGGGTGGAGATTATCCATAAAGAAACCGTTGCCAGGATTTCCTAAGAATCCCAATAAAGCTATGATTGCACAAATCAACCCAATTATAGAAGCAATGATCACAAAGATTCCGATAATTTTTACAATGATATTTACAACCCCTTCGATGGCATTACCAGTTCTTCTAGCGGTATTTTTTAGGCCGGGTCTTATTCTTTGACCGGCCTCGGAAAAATTTCTTCGAAGACCCTCCATCTCTTCATCAAAATTCCGTTTAAAATTATGCAGGTTTGCTTCCTCTCCTCTCATTGACATTTTATCGGCACGTGTACGTGCCAAAGGCATCAATATCCATAAAATGATATAGAGCAAGAAGCCTGATCCTCCGATTAAAAACAAAAGGACAAGTGCTACACGCACCCATTTAGCTTCTACATCAAAATAATGCCCTAAACCAGAACACACACCTCCAATTACCTTATCGTCAGGGTCACGGAATAATCCACGATTACCACTGTATGTCTGATATTGATAAGAAGAAGCTTCGCCACTTTCCTCTCCTGCTTCATCAAACTCTTCAAAATCACTGATATCTCCCATTTGCGCAGTCACTTCCGTAACGTCCTGCATGGTAATAACTGCCTTTTGCTGATTAATGCGCTCGCTAAACATTTCTGCGATGCGGTTTTCTATATCACTTACAATTTCATTGCTATCAGGTGAATAGCCAAAATGTCTTTTTACCGCCGTCATGTAGGTTTGCAGTACCTCATATGCATCTTCTTCAATATGAAAGATGATGCCGTTGATGTTAATAATAATTGTCTTATTCATGATGTTTAGCTATTGATCTGTTAAAGGATTTTCTGTTGTTGATTTATTTCTGCGGTGCTCCATTGCAGTATCTACTGCAAAAGCCAGCTCATTCCAGGTTTTATCTAGTTTGTTGAGTACATCCAAACCGGCTGTGGTAATTTCATAGTACTTTCTTGGAGGGCCGGAGGTTGACTCACGCCAGTTGTAACTTAGCAAACCGTTATTCTTCAAGCGGGTAAGTAGCGGATACAGCGTACCTTCCACTACTAATAAGCGTGCTTTCTTGAGCTCGCTTAAGATATCTGAGGCATAAATTTCGCCCTGCGAAATTATTGAAAGAATACAGTAATCAAGTATTCCTTTCCTCATTTGGGTTTGTGTATTTTCAGCAATCATATAACAAAGATATATGTTTAAGACGGTAGTATGCAATACATAGTTGTATGTCATAACGAATTATTTTATAAATATCTGATAATCAAATAAATAATTTTTAATTAATTTTTCAATAAGAAATCAACTCTTCTATTTTCTCTATCATATTCTTTTTTGATAACTTTAACACGACTAATAATAAACCGATTCAATACCCTATTTAAACTTATTTGGATGAACCACTATACTCTCCCTTCAGAGCGGGACTTTGAGAAATACTTTGAAAAATTGACATCCCATCTTATTATCCTGGAAAATAAACGAGGCATGGCAGTAGCTTTGAGTGACTATGGTGCTCGGGTAGTTAGTATACTGGTGCCTGATAAGAATGGCAAAAAAGTAGATGTAGCATTAGGATATAATCATATTGATGAATATTTAAATTCAAATGAACGGTATCATGGTGCTACAATTGGTCGTTTTGCTAATCGTATAGCAATGGGTACGTTTATGGTTGATGAAAATACCTATCACATTGAACCCAATAACGGTACAAATGCATTGCATGGTGGTAAGACTGGATTTCATGACCGTGTTTGGTCGCGTCGTGTAAACAATAGACATCAGGTTGATTTTTATTTAGTTTCGCCCGATGGCGAGGACGGATTTCCAGGAAATTTAACCGTCGTTGTACAATATTCTTTAACCGATGATAATGAACTCCGAATCCATTATCGTGCTCATGCAGATGAAAATACGATCATTAATTTAACAAATCATACCTACTTTAATTTGAATGGCGAGGGAGGCGAATCAATCTATAATCATCAATTAACAATTGATGCCGATAGTTATTTGCCAGTCGACTCTATTCAGATCCCAACAGGTGAATTTAGACCCTGCAAAGATAGCGCCTTCGATTTCACATCCTTAAAAACAATCGGAGAGCAGATTGCCATGGAAGATGAGCAAATAAAAGCTGCGGATGGATTTGACCATAATTACGTTTTAAACAACGCTACCTCTCAATTACAGAAACCGGTAGCTAAAATTCTATCACCTTTAACCGGTATTCAGATGGAAGTTTATACCGATCAGCCGGGTCTGCAATTTTACACCGGTAATTTCCTGTCAGGCAACGATACAGGAAAAAGCGGCAAACCTTACCTTAAACATGGAGCATTTTGCCTCGAAACTCAGGCATTCCCAGACGCACCTAATCATCCGGCCTTCCCAAGCTGTTTGCTTAAAGTTGGCGATGTATTTAATTCTGAAACCCGTTATCGATTTAACGTTGTAAAGTAAATGTAGTGTTATAAAGTAAATCGATTTAATATTAGAGATTGATTACTGAAGCACTTCTAGAAAAAGGGACAAACTACCCGTATCAATAGGATACCACTTTCCGGTACTAACGCTTCTGATGAAAGCGTCCGTCGATCCCAATACTGCTCTAAAACTATAGAGTGGTATTGGGTTTTCAGTGTTCTTAGGAATATATTCAAAAGCAATTGCACAATCTTCATCCAAAATAATATTCTCATCTTTTAAATCGAACGTCAGCAGCTTGGCTGAAAGAGGAAAGGTTTTAATCAGGTTCTTTTCTATTAAACGCTCTCCAGGTAAGCCATCTTTAATCTTGTAAATATTTAACCGGAATGTTATGGAATCTTTGCTTTTCTTACTGCCGGCAACTCGTATGTTAGCATTGAGCAACTTAGCCGATTCCTTGATTTTGATTAATTTTGCAGGCTCCAGATAACCTTCTTGTTTTCGAACAGTCAGGTTAAACCAAAGTAAAGGCGCATAGAGCTTTGTTCCCAAAGTTTTTTGTTTGAGTTCCTTATTAGTAACGATAACCTCTTGCAGTTCGGTTGTCTTCTCATGCAAAACAACCTTCATATTTATAGAAGGGTTTAGCTTTTCAACCGGGACGGTTGTTTCTTCAAAACCTACAAAGCTAAAGGTTAAAGAGTTATTTTTAAGACTATCAGGAATCAATAAAGTAAAGCTTCCATCCTCTTTAGAAACAGTACCTACATCCATATTTCTTATACCAATATTTACCCATGACAGAACATTGCCATGATCATCGTAAACCTGGCCTTTAATAGTTTTTTCCTGCGCTTCTACCTGAATACTCAAAGTACAGAACAAGAAAATCAACGTAATATAATTAAGTAAGTGTGAGGCTTTAATATGGAAGCAAGTTGTCATAGCTTGTGTGTTGGGTTATTGTTATCTTTTTGCGAATTAAAAACTCTAACCTAATAAATAACCCTTTAAGTACTTAAGCCTTTAACATACTTTAACAAGGATGTTGAAATTTCCTTGTTATACTTTAATTCATGAATTTATATTCTATTTAAAGACTTATTTCGCCATAAAACTCATTAAATAATTGTTTTCATTTTATTTTATTTAAGCAAGGCTTAAACAAGGGTCAGACAGGGACCAAACAGGGACCAGACAGGGGCAATACCCTTATTTGAACCCTGTTTGGTCCTTGTGAGATTCTTATGAAATCCGTTGTATAGTAATCTAAAATTTAATTAAGTCTATTTTGTGAATGCAAGGGTAGCAATGCTAACTTTTACACCAGGGATTTCTAAGAGAATAGCAGAGCAGGCTTCAAGAGTTGCGCCTGTTGTCAACACATCATCCACTAATAGAATATGCTTATCGGTTAATGATTCCGGATGGTTTAATTTGAATATGCCTTTCACATTCTCGAAGCGTTCGGGGCGGCTTCTGCTGGTTTGGCTTTCATTGTGAGTTACCCGAATTAAGTTTTTACAATCGCTCGGAATGTTCATCGCCCTACTCAAGCCTTTTGCAAAGTAATCACTTTGATTATATCCTCTTGATCGCAAGCGCTTTTTATGAAGCGGTACTGGAATAATCAGATCGCAAGATTCAAAAACGGAGGTTTCTTTCAACTGCTGCCCATACAGCTCGCCTAATAACTCGGCAGTTGCAGATCCATTCTTGTACTTAATTTGATGGATTATTCTTTGAACGCTGGAACCAGAACTGAAATGCAGGAAGGAGTCTACCTCTTCAATTGGCGCATGGCCCATCAGTTGCCGGGCTGCGAGATTATCTTTATCCAGATGAAAATTAGTGATCGGTAAATTATAAATGCAATGCGTACATAATCGTTTCTCCTGATGTACCAGGGCTTGGTTGCAGGCAGCACATAGCTCGGGAAATAAGAGCGCAAAAGCATCTCTTACAAGCTGAACGAATTGCATAAGTTATATAATTAGGCTTTCTCTTTAACAGCTAATTGTCCGCAAGCAGCGTCAATATCTTTCCCACGGCTTCTTCTAACATAGGTATTTATACCTTTCTTACGTAAAAAATCTGCAAATACTTCTACCTTATCTACATCCGCATTTTTAAAATTAGCGAAAGAAATAGGATTGTATTCAATGATATTAACTTTACAAGGTACGTGTTTGCAGAAAGCGACAAGCTCTGCAGCATCCGTCAGTTCATCATTAAAGTCATTGAAAACAATGTATTCGTAGGTAACCGGGTTATTGGTTTTAGCGTAATAGTATTTCAGGGCTTCGGCCAATGCTTCCAGGGTGTTCTGCTCATTGATGGGCATAATTTCATTCCGCTTTTTATCATTAGCAGCATGAAGGGAAAGCGCCAGATTGAAACGAACCTCATCATCACCTAGCTTCTTAATCATTTTAGCAATACCTGCCGTTGAAACGGTTATCCGCCTGGATGCAATATTTAATCCATCAGGTGCGGTAATCCGGTCAATCGATCGCAATACATTGGAGTAATTCAATAGCGGCTCACCCATGCCCATATAAACGATATTGGTTAGTGGCTTTTTATACTTCTCTTCTGCTTGGCGGTTAATTAATACCACTTGGTCATAAATCTCATCGGCATTAACATTTCTTTTTCTATCCATATATCCTGTAGCACAGAATTTACAAGATAAACTACAGCCAACCTGCGAGCTAACACAAGCGGTCATCCTTTCGGTAGTAGGAATTAATACTCCTTCAATAATATTAGAATCGTGTAATTTAAATGCGTTTTTGATGGTTCTGTCTTCACTTAACTGAGAGGTATGGATCTTTACAGAATTGATACAGAAACTCTCCTTTAGCTTTTCGCGCAAAGGTTTACTCAGGTTGCTCATCTCATCGAAGTCGGTACACGACTTTTCCCACAGCCATTCATAGATCTGTTTGGCTCTAAAAGACTTTTCGCCCAAGCTCTCTAACTGAATCTTTAAATCATTGAGGCTCAGAGAACGAATGTCTATTTTTTTATTACTTTTATCCACTCCGGCAAAGTTACGGCTTTTCTATTAACATTATAATAAATAAAGAAATGCCTTAATTAATTGGCATAGATTTCATTTAGAATATTTAAATTGGTAAGATTGCAATAAAATAAATTATTAAGTTAAAAACATATCCTAATGCTTAGGTATATATCTGCAGATTATCTTATTCCTGTAAATTCAGCTCCTATAAAGAATGGGATTATCGTTGTAGATAATAACAATGAAATTGTTAATATCCTTTCTGAGGGACAAGATGTTCCTGAAGATACTCGTATCGAAAGGCATGAAGGTATCATTGTACCAGGTTTTATAAATTGCCATTGTCATTTAGAGCTATCACACCTCCAGGGTAAAATTCCTAAAAAGACTGGCTTGATTGAGTTTTTAAAACTAGTTGTCAGAGGTCCAAAATATGACTCAGACCTGATTTCAGATGAAATAGCAAAAGCAGATGAGGCGATGTATCATGCAGGTATTGTTGCTGTAGCTGATATTGCCAATACCATTCATACCAAAGAGAGGAAACTAACCAGTAAAATATATTACCATACTTTTGCAGAGGTCTTTGGTTTTGAGCCTGAAATTGCAAAGGACGCTTTTAAAAGGGGCATTGAACTGTGCGAAGCTTTTGCACCTTTATCAAGCTCCATTACTCCACATGCTCCTTATTCGGTTTCCAAAGAACTGTTTCGATTTATAAGAGTACTTGAAGATATGAATAACCATTTGTTAAGTATTCATAATCAGGAGTGTGAAGATGAGAATCAATTTTTTCGCTATAAAACGGGTGGCTTCCTGGATTTTTATGCCTTCTTAAAGAAGAATATCGACTTCTTTAAAGCGCAGGCACGAAATTCTTTGCGCTCTATACTTCCCCTACTTCCTCAATCGCAACGTATTTTATTGGTCCATAATATCTATACTTCTTTTAAGGATATTAATTTCGTTGAACGATATAAGAAGGATGTTACATGGTGTTTATGTCCGAATGCAAATTTGTATATCGAAGGCCGGTTGCCGAAGATAGATTTATTTATAAGATCGAGATTGCCGATTGTACTCGGAACCGACAGTCTTGCATCGAATGATAAGCTTTGCATTCTATCGGAGATAAAAACTCTTTTACAGCATTTTCCTGAGTTATCATTTGAAAAAGGTATTGAATGGGCTACGCTAAATGGCGCAAAGTACTTAGGTATTGATTCTATGTATGGCAGTTTAGAGATTGGGAAGAAACCAGGTTTGAACTTACTTACAAAAACAGAAGGCCTGAACTTAACGGAAGATTCTGTACTCGTTAAACTTATTTAACAAATGAAACATTTAGATATTGTGATCTCTGGTAAAGTACAGCGCGTGTCATTTCGCGCATCTACCAAAGCAGTGGCAGATCAGCTTGGAATAAAGGGAATAATTAGAAATATGCCTGACGGAACTGTATATGCAGAGGCAGAAGGAAGCCCTTATGCTCTGGATAGTTTTCTGGACTGGTGCAAGGAAGGACCCGAAAATGCAGTCGTTGAAAATGTTATACAAAGTGAATCTGAACTCAAAAACTATCGTAACTTTGAGGTTCTAAAGAAATAGATAATTCTCAAACCTTAAAGCTTGTCTACATTAAAGAAATTTGCCGGACAAACCCTGATTTATGGACTTAGTACCGTAATTGCCCGATTACTTAACTTTGTTCTAACACCAATACTTGTTAAGGTTTACCCTACTTCTGTTTATGGAATATTAACGAACCTTTATAGTTGGGCAGCTATCTTAAATGCTATTCTGGCTTTTGGGATGGAAACTACTTTTTTCCGTTACCTGCACAAACATGAAGACGATAAAGAACGGGTTTACAATACCACCTTCTTTTTTATAGTATTAACATCTACGGTTTTTATTGTTGGCACCCTATTATTTGCCAGCGATATATCCTATTGGCTATTTGCTGAAAAAGGTGCCGAACGTACTATTTACATTTATTACTTTGCATTTATTTTAACTGCAGATGCACTGGCTGTCATCCCTTTTGCTCAGTTACGAGCTAAAGAAAAACCTTTGCGCTTTGGGTTAATAAAGCTGGCAAACATCTTAATTTATGTTTTCTTTACCATTCTGCTAATTCTTGTATTTCCATTTATAATAAAGAATGGTCTTCCAGGCGCAGCATGGCTAAGCGGTTGGTTGCGGCCACAATGGATTGGCTATGTGTTTTTAGCAAACCTGATAGCAAGCATCGTTACTTTGATACTTCTGATCCCGGAATTATCACAGCTAAAACTTCAGGCGAATAAAAAATTGATGAAGGAAATGCTATGGTACTCATTGCCCATCCTAGTTGCAAACCTCTCTTTTATTATCAATGAGAACTTAGATAAGATATTTTTAACCAAGCTGCTTCCCATTGATATAGGAGAGCGTGATTTAGGGATCTATGGTGCCTGTTCAAAAATTGCCATATTCTTAAGTATTTTTATTCAGGCATTTCGATTGGGTGCTGAACCCTTTTTCTTTGGTCATGCTAAGAACCCAAATGCAAGAAAGACCTATGCGATCATAATGGACTATTTTGTCATTGCAATTAGTTTGGCGGTGGTTGCTTTAGTTGTCAATATGGAAGTCCTTAAATACTTTATTAAAAGTGGAGACACAATACAGCAAGCGCTGTATTGGTCGGGCTTGCCGATAGTTCCGGTATTATTAATGGGATATGTATTTCTGGGAGTCTATATGAACTTATCAATCTGGTATAAGCTTTCCGATCAAACTAAATTTGGCCTTTATATATCAGGTGTAGGTGCTATTATAACCATTGTATTGAATATTATATTTATACCTCAATACAGCTATGTAGCTTCGGCCTGGATTACCATGCTGGCTTATTTTACAATGATGGTTCTCTCCTATTTTTTAGGACAAAGAAATTATCCCATTCCCTACCATATCAAAAAGAATATAAGCTATATAGCGGCGGCGGCCTTTATCAGTTGGCTATCTTTCACTATTTTTAATCAAAACTTGCTTATTGGGAATGCATTATTCTTTATATTTATAATTATTGCTTTCTTAGTAGAAAGAAAACAACTCATAAAACTTATTGTTAAAAAAGATGATTATTAAAGTAATAAATAAATCAGAGCATGAGCTTCCTAACTA
>Ga0160433_100134_pt1 | contig 65998 bp, 42 predicted proteins | sample HID1972K_E0MG_FD_108235 | JGI IMG/M metagenome (GOLD analysis project Ga0160433, IMG submission 108235) | Enriched pill bug-associated microbial communities from UW Madison campus, WI, USA - HID1972K_E0 MG | ecosystem: Host-associated > Arthropoda: Insects > Digestive system > Unclassified ...
AACATGAACACTATCAGCGACTTCGATAATTTTTTTCTACCTGCCGGGGACCTCGATGAGGCAAAGGACTTCTACAAAAACAAGCTGGGCCTTGAAACCAAATTCGACTTTTCAGACAAAGGCATGACTGCCTTTAAAGTCGGAAATAACGAAGCAGCGATCATTCTTAGCAACAGGAAAAATACAAGACCAGCCATTTGGTTTACAGTGGATGATGTTCACGAAGCTTACCATCAGCTAAAACAAAAAGGAGTAACATTCCTGGCAGAACCATTCGAAATTCAAACCGGATTCTCAGTGGAATTCAATGATCCGTTCGGAAATAAGCTCGGTATCACCGATTATTCGAAGGTTAAGGATGTTCCATAAGGTTTACCTCTCTATTTTAATATTCCCAATCGGAGCTATTCAAAGTTCTATAGATTAAGCATCCGACAGTGACGTCCTAATTTTCCCATCCACTGATAATGCCTCTTACGGAGTGATAGTTCATATACCAAGCTTACTCATTAACAAGATTTTGTCTCCTAAACGTGACTTGTATAAAAACCTATTGCTGCAAAAAAGAAATTATGAAGGAAAATATTAAAGCTACCTTTACATGATCTTTCATAAATATCTTCGTATCTATGTCAATTAAGTTGTCCTTTTAATAGTTAGTATTAGGCTATTTTCTTTCCGGCTGCATCGTTAAGAATCTCGAAAATGCCTTCCTTTCTAAGGATATACATTCCAAGCCTCTCATTCGAAGCACCATCCCGAATCTTGTAAGAAAACTCCGGATGACCATCAACAAATGAGCAATCAAAGCACTTAAATACGATCCCATCTACCTCGCTTAATTCCGGGATGATATCTACCAGATGACTGGACACGAGAAATGTCGAATGCTTTATTTTTGTCAGGGATGTTATCAAATGCACCGTCGCCTCAAACGCATCCTTCAGATTAGTCCCCCTGAATAGTTCATCAAGTATGACAAATCACTTTCCACGCTCCGCTAATTTCAAAGCCGTATTGCGAATGCGCTGTGTCTCGCTGTAAAAATGGCTTAATCCCTCGTGAATATTGTCAGGCAGATTAATCGTTGTTACCAGTCCGTTGAACACCGGGGTCGAAAACTTTCTTGCCGGAACAGGAAAACCGAGATGCGCAAGATAGATTGAGATTCCGACCGTTTTCAGGAATGACGACTTACCGGCCATGTTCGGACCAGTCAAAAAAGTAACGTTCGATCGATTGTTAGTGGTAAAATCGTTGCTGACAGCCTCTTGAATTCCGGGATGATACAAACCCTCTCCGCTCAACTTGCCTTCCTTGGCGTCGAGGTATTCCGGAAGACACCAACCTTTTTCATTCACCAGTGTAGACAGCGTGATAACCATATCGATCTTGTAAGTCCACTGAACGATGAGCTTAAGAGCTTCTTTCTCTTTCCGCCGGAACAGATTATCCAGGTAGCTTAAATCTCGGTATCCAATCATCTTCCCCGAATCCATATTTTTCTTCACCACTTTATCCGACATAAGTCTTTCAAGATCACCGGCTCCCTTCATTATAGATTGGTAGTTTACCTTCTCGTGAATCTCTTCAACAAATTTCTTTATTGATCTTAGCAGACGGATGAGGTCCCAAACTCCTGTCGTTATCTGATAATAACCCTGGCTCGGATTCAATCTATAAGACCAATAGTCATATACTGAATCGATGATATTCGCTTTGAGACAGTTCCTGTGAAAATAGTATAGATAGAAGTTTATGTTCTCCATTTGAGCAGCCGAAACATCGAACTCAATTTGCTCGGTACAAAAGAACCTGATTTGCTCCTTTCTTTCGGCAATTTCATCAACATTGTTCAGCACTTCATGCATGGTCTCTTTCAGTAGTCGCTCTGCTCCTAACGTTCTCGTGCTGTTCAAAATAGAAAAGAGGCTACAATCCGGACTGCTGAAGATCTCCAGATCATTATATGTTTCCCTGTCTATAACAAAGTTCATCAATTGGTATTGAAAAATAAGTGACTGGAGCTTTCAACCAAGACTTCAATTAGAATAGAATTTGAGACTTAAGATATGATTTAATCCGCATAATTTGGTTAGTGAAAAATAAACTTCCTCCTGTGCTATCGTCCTCGAACCTATTGAAGCAAAACAATACATAAAGTTGAATTTCTGTTCATACTTAGCTGTAGTTAAACTAAACTCCGATAGGAACCAGGCATATTATTTACTTATGGACTTGGATTTCATCCTCCGTCAAATGTCCGCCCGAATAAATCAACACCTTATACCGGAAAGTCACCGACTTTCCCTTAGCAACCTTCAAATTAAGCTCTCTCTTCCCTTTACTAAAATCCTTCTGCCCCAAGGAATTCGCAGCAAACAACCCATAACCCCTCGCATGCCAATACGTAGGATATCCAGGGTTATCCTCATAATCAAGTATGGCTACCGAAATAGGTTCTCCAGAAATTATCCCATCCACACTCACCCACTTCCCTCTGGTTCCCCACACATCATTCCCGTTCTTTCCTTCACTACTCCTATAAACACCCGTGGTACCTTCATTATTAACAGCCGCCTTCTTATTTACCCTTCCCAAAGAATCCGTAAAAATCCAGGGTTCCTCAGACCGATGCTCCAGCTCCCGCGACAAACGAATCCCGAACAAACCTTCCTTATCATCAGCAAAGGACACGTCCTCCCCAACAGCCGTTAACTTAGTCACCCGCTCTATAGTCCGCATATCTCCCTCTCCGGAAAATACAAACCGTGTATTTTCCTTCAACAGCACCCTGCCGTCAGGCTTCTCCCAGTCAAGTTCAACCTCCAGCTCTGCGTTCTCATCACTGCTCTTCATACTAACAACCCGACGGTGTCGGATCACACCGTAAGCACTTCTTTTCTCCGCAGGCATATTCGGCGTGCTGTTCCAAAAATCCAGCCCATTCACATTACCATAGTTAAACCACATCCCCACATGATGCGGGTGATCGACGCGTTCTCCCGGTCGCGGATCCATAGGCCACCCTCTGGTTATCAAGGTACCGCGGGATGTACGAAGTGGATATAGTACGGGTTTTGTCAGCACATCTGGATAAATGTAAGAAGTGAAAGCCCGGCCATCTACCAAGATATCAATACGCTTTTCTGCTTTATTTTCTAAAATAGCAAAGCGTGCTTTTGAAGTTTGCTGAGCTACTGAAGTAGCCAGTGGAAAATAGCTGGCAAAGAGCAAAACGATTAACTTGATGTACGTTTTCATAAGTAATAATTGGTTACAAAAGCATTTTAGCAGGATCCTGACGGTAGTACCAATATCTATCCATTAAAAGGCTTACTTCTTGAAATGACGTGTATTGGAAATTAGTCTATTGCTATAATGAACAGTTAAAATGTTAACGGTAACGCTGTCCTCTATGAATTGGTAAACGATCCGATAATTATCGACAACTATCTGTCGGATACTTTCATCTTTAAACTCAGGCACCATAAAACCTTTTTTAGGATAGGTCTCCAGAATGTCAACCGCACTAAATAATTTTAATACAGTAATTTCAGCATACCTTTCTGAATCTCTGGCTATATATTCACCGATATCATTTAAATCTTCAATAGCGTTATCTGTCCAGATTACTTCAACCACTTGCCCAGTTTCTTTTGTGCTTCAGATTTTGTATTTAATTTTCCGCTAGTGACATCATCCAGCCCTTTTTGAACCTTCTCTATCAATACCATATGATTCACTAAATCATCTATTGATAAGTTTTCTGGTAATTTTTCCAATGAATTTATCAGTCTTGTTTTCGTTATCATGGCGTAAGTGCTTTTATCAAAAATACAGAAAATAATTCTGTATCATTGTTGTCCGGTAAATAGAACAGGCTGCAAATCGTTATCATAAGATAAACATAACAATCCGCAGATCATATCTACTTTTCATTAACCCTCGACTGTTCCTGCTGATTCGAGCTCTTATTATTACCAACCTTCAAAGCCTTCCCGCCACTAAAGCTGTACCTGACAGACAGCGATATCACCTGCGAATTCGAAAACTGAACCGATTCGCTCAAATATCTGTTATACGCTGTTGTCTCCCTGAAATCATTCAGCAGCCCCGTTATATCTTCCATACTCACCGAAACATTCAACTTCTTTTTATAAAAATCCCTCGAGATACCGGCATCCAGCATAACGCCCCCCTGCTGCTTAATCATCGGACCGGCTAAGGGACTACTCATCACTGTTCCAGTAACCTCAAAATCTACATCAGCAGGCAATGCAAAGGAATGACCAGACCTCACCATGATCATCCGGTTTTTTGAAAAAAGAGAATAGCCCCGATCTTCGAACCGCTTATACCGGTAAAGGACATTGGTAAAACTTTCCCACCATTTAAAGAGAACTAAAGGAACACTCAAATTTATACTCAAGATCTGCCCTTCCTCAATATTCGCATTTCTCCCGTGCCTGATGCCGGTCGCCGGGTCATACTCCGACAAATAGTAAATATTTTCCCGAATTCTGTCATAGTTGAGGGACAGGTGATACGAAGAGTAACCTGCGTTGAAGCCGAACGCATGCACAAAAGAAGGCTTCAGCGCCGGATTACCCTCCTGAATAAAAAACGGCGTTGAGAAAGAAAAATAGGGAACGAGCGACCGGTAAGGCGCACGGTTAATCCGCTTTCCGTAATTAGCAGAGAGATAGAACTTCTCGCTCGCATCGTATTTCAACAAAATCGTCGGAAACAAATCCATATTACCATCCCCTTTCTCAACCGCATCACGATGGTCACACTCAGCACGCAATCCCAAATTTCCTTCCCATTGTTTTGTCTTATAATCCAGACTGAAATAACCCGCCGCCAGGTCCTCCTTGTACCGGTAAGTATAATTGTATCGGGGATCAGGAATCCAGCCAGAATTAACCCAATCATTAAGAACCTCATCTATTGTAGACTTCAACAGCGAATATTTCGCTCCGGCAGAAAACTTAAAAACCTTATTGAGCGGATGCATATAATCTAACTGCGAGCTGAAAATATGGTAGTTATTGTCCGAAATCTGCTCTTTTCGCACATAGTAATGACCGCTCCCTGAATAGTCATAATAGTTTACAGGAGAATTCTTCACCCTGGTATAATCACTTAGGAAGGTTAGGGTTCGGCCTTGCGTATCCTTATACCGGTAGTTCAAACTATAGGAAGCTGTCGCCTTCTCAAGCTCCCTCTCATTACTCAAAATCAGCACCGAATCGACCTGAGGTGAACGAACACGCACCGAGGAATAACCGTCGGATTGATCATTTCCCGAATTGCCGTACGACTCGAGGCTAAATGTATGTTGCGGCGATGGAGCATATTGCACGCCCCCGCGGTAATTATATGTATCTCCGGAAGATTGATTTCTTTCAGACGAAGACTGTGTTTCCGAAGCCGCGGGATAGCTAATCCACTCACTCAGTTTCTTGAAATCCCTGCCGCGGCGATAGGCCATTGATCCATACAGCGTCCATTTATCGATGCCGTAATTCAGTGATGTTCCTACAGACGAAGACAAGTGATGCGCCTGGTCCTGCGTATTATAAACACTTCCGCTTATGCCCCTTCGCGCACGTTTCTTCAGGTAAATATCAATGACTCCTCCCTGACCTTCCGAGTCGTATCGGGCTCCCGGTGCTGCTATCACCTCTATGCGTTCAATATCATCACCCCGTAAGCTGCTTAAAAATACAGAAACATCGCTCTGTGTCATGTTCATCTTTCTGCCGTTCAGCATCACGACGACATGATCTTTTCCGTTCAGGGTTATGATATTGTTTCTGCCGACAATGACTCCTGGAGAATAGTTCAATGCCTGAAGCGCATTCTTATTTTTGGCAATAATGGTATTCTGCATGTCGACAACATACCGGTCCGCTTCCCGCCGGATGCCTGGCATACGAGCCGACACGACTACCTCATCCAGATCTTTAGCGGATTGCGAAAACCGGAGTGGTTTTAGTACTAATGATTCGTTTAAGCTGATGGCCTGGCTGATGCTTGCGTATCCGAGATACGAGACGGCGATGATATAAGACCCGGCAGACAAGTCATTGAACTCATACTCTCCTAAGGAATCTGTAATACAACCTCGTATAATTATTGAGTCCTTTTGAATCGATACAGTTGAATAAGACAAGGGCATTTCCTCCGGATCACTCACAATCCCCCATATAGAAAGGGACTGCCCATAGTTTTGGCCTGCATAAAAGACCATTGCTACAAGCCATATTAAGACCTTATTCATCAGTTGGTTAGGGGATAATTTGCGACGTCAAAGTATAAAAAACCAGCGTCGACAGGTACGGATCCTGGTCATCCAAAACAATGATCTGCATCACAACTCGTTCTCCATCTTCCAAATTCCTTCGCACAACCTCCTGCTCAGCTGCGCCTCTGCTTCTGACCAGCTTCTCCCTCCGGCCACACTGCTCCCACCATCCCTCCACGTTGCGGCCACCTTTTGCCACGAAAACGTGGCCGCAACGTGGAGGCAACGTGGCTTCTCCCCGGCCGCACCCTCAACCTGATCTCAAGATGACCACCATCTGCCCGCAACCAGGCTAAAACCAGATCTTCATCAGGCTAAAACGAGATCTCAACCAGACTGCGACCAACCCCGAAAAAAAACACCGGTTCTTATAACTTTTCCCTAAAAAATTGTGTTTTATACCCAAGTAACCAAACCTAAACTTATCATGGCCATTCTAGATGAAGACGGATTTCTACGCGGAAAAAAAGGCGACAGTGTTTTCCGCAAAGTCAACGAAAAAACCGTTGTCTCACAACTGCCCACAGAGTACAAGCAAGCTGATAAATCAAAAGCCACAGCCTTTGAATTCGGCCTTGCCAGTCATACTGCGAGGACTATCCGGCTCCCGCTCGGGATGTACTACCTCGGCTTAGACGGAGGCCTGGGTAACAGACTGAATACAGCCGTCCGCATCGCTCTTACTCTCAGCCCTCATGCTGAGTCGGGGCGACGAGACATTCATGACGCAGAACTCAGTCCCCTGGAAGGACTTCAGTTTAACCAGCATGCGCCCTTAAATAAACTCCTGAAAGTACGCCCCAGGATAACCGTGCAGGATAACTTCACACTCAACGTCGCCCTCCCCGCCTTCAGCACCAAAAAAGATCTCGCTTATCCTAAGTCAGGCTTCCATATCGGTTGCACCCTTACCATAGTACAATACGCGTTCGACTTCCGGAGGGAATTCTACATACAGCTGGCATCCAGACAAACCGAGATCACTCACCCGTACTTCGAAGGCTTTGACTGGACTTTTGATGAATACCTGCCTCCGGGATCCGTCGCACTGGCTTTTATGTCGCTCCAATACCACATTCAAAACGCGACTACAGAAAGAAAAACTTTGAATATCAGAGAGTTTTCGCCTGCGGAGCTGATCGCCGCATACCACATACCCGGGCTTCCCGGCAGCCTGGAACAGACATGGCAGGACAACTACCTGCCGCTGGAGGGGTACAGGGGTAACGAAATGCTCAGAAACATCGACCCGCGCTGGGCATGGTAAACCAATCAAAACCAAGAAATACAAACAATGGCAATATTAAAAGGCGGACCAAACGGTCCATTCAGCGGCAAGGTGGGCAGTGTGATCGGCAGCAACTGGAGAGGTGCCGATTATATAAAGGGCTTAACCCTCGTCAAAAACCATAAACCTTCTGAAGCCCAGATCATCCAGAGACAAAGGTTTCCCAATATCACCACCTTCCTCTATCAGGTTCAGGATGCCCTTAACAAAGGCTGGGACAAACAAAGAAAAACGAGAACAACCGTTACCAACGACGCGGTAAGTTATAATTCCCGGCATGCGCTTCATCCTGGCTGCGGAGGAATTATGTTTCAACGTATCAAGCTTAGTGACGGGGCTTTACCGAAGCCTTCAGATGCCACGGCGATGCGGGTAAATTCAGATACGATACGCATAGACTGGAATCCTGCCGTACGCTCATTCAGTACCTGTCCCGAAGACGAGGCAACCATAGTGATCTTCTGCCCAAAAAACTGGACCGCGCTGGTGCTGGTAGGGCAGTATCTGCGACGGGATGGACAGGCGGAGATCATCTCACCGCTCCTCGGGCAAGAGGATATCTGCCATGCATACATCTTCTTCACATCGCCCAAGGGGATCAGTTCACCGACGTTTTATATGAAGGCCTGTACAAAGACGGAATCAGAAAAAGAGGTAGAAGAGTTTGGGTAACAAAATCACCACGGCAACGATAATGGCAAATATCGCGGCTACCAGGACGGCTCCCGCGGCTATATCCTTGATGATTTTGATCCGTGGATCGTAGTCTTTATTGATGTAGTCCATGATCCGCTCGATGCAGGTATTGAACATTTCAGAAACAAACACGAGGGTAAGAGAAAGCAGAATAAAAAGCCATTCCAGAGAATTCAATCCGCAGATCAGCGATAGGATTATTGCTATAAGCGCCAGGATCAGGTGAAGGCGGCCATGCACTTCCTTGCTAAAAAAAGACCGGATTCCGGCCACCGCAAAGAGAATACTTTTATACCGGGCCAACCAATACCGGCTCATGACTAGTACAGGGCGCTAATGGTTTTCCACAACGTACGTATGCTGGAAGCGATAACCAATACCCCTACACTGATCAGCATAGTTTTCGTTTTTAGCTTCCCGGCTAATCTTGCTGCGAGAGGTGCTGCTAATAACCCGCCTACTATAAGGCCCGCAATGGTTTCAATATGGCTGGTTCCTAAGATGACAAAAAATGTAAGCGCACTTCCGAATGTGACGAAGAACTCGGTAAGGCTGACCGTTCCGATAATATAACGAGGGGTCTTTCCTTTGGATATCAGCGTGCTGGTAACCAGTGGCCCCCAGCCTCCTCCTCCGAAAGAATCCAGAAAGCCGCCTGCGCCTGCTAACCAGCCGGCATTTTTAACCTTCTGTGATTCTCTGCGCTTCTTGAAGGCGTTCACCAGGATGCGCAAACCAAGCAAGAGTGTGTAAACGGATAAAACCGGACGAAGCCAGTCTCCGTACTCCTCGCCCAGGTAGGCAAGTAAGGTAGCTCCTATTACGGCGCCCAAAACGCCTGGAAAAACCAGAGTCTTAAAAAGTTTCTTATTGATATTACCGAAGCGATAATGGCTATAACCTGAAGCGCCACTTGAAAACATCTCGGCGGTATGGATACTTCCGCTGATGGCGGCGGGGTTAAGTCCGGTTGAAAGTAACACGGTAGTAGATATTACCCCGTAACCCATTCCCAAAGCTCCGTCGACCATTTGTGCTACGAAACCGGCCAGCACCATCCAGCCGAAGGCCGCATCAAGGTCGAGGTTCTGAACAAATATCCTGAAATCGCCTGCAAAATTGTGCAGCGGGTAGTAAGAGGAAACGACATGACCAAGCAGAATAAACGCCAATGCAAAGAGGCATCTGTTGGCAATTTTACGCCAGTAGTTTTCTTCTTTATTGCGGGCGGCTACGGCCTCTTTCTGATGTGTATTTGCCGCGACCGGGGCATCTGAAGGAACGGGCGCATTAAGCGTTGATACCATTACTCCGGCGTCGCTCGCATCTTTGAGGATGGTTTTCATCAGGGCAGTATCTGCATACTGTAGAACGATCAGGTCGTAATAGGTTACGAGATCGTCACTGTAGGCAGTGTGGACCGTGCGGATTTCCGGTGACAGGTTCTCAACATCCAAAGCAGACTCTTCGCCCCCTATCTTCAACAGGTCGACGCTGATGTCTTTGTTTTTATAAGCTAAGGCAGAGATCGCTTTCAAAACTTCAGAGCTCTCTCCAACTGCTAAGATCTCAAAACTCTTATTTTCTACACCACTGAGCTTTGATATCTCCGGAACTTGCTGCATCTGGTAAATTTTAGTCAAAAAAAAGAGGGACACATGCCCTCTTTACAAAAGTATATAAATTCTACCATAATGATAGATTGAAATTTTATTTATTTCTTTACGCGGCCTTCGAGGTCGGAAACGGTGATCGTCATCATCCTCCCAACAGGCTTTTTACCTCGATAGGTGATGACCCGCATGTTCGATGCGTCTTTGGGAACGACCAGCGGTGCGACATATTTCGGATAAAAATGGTCGGGGAATGAGTTGTCGAAGCTGGTGTAGATGTCCAGGCCCTCGATCTCCGGTGTAAGGCTTACTACCAGCTGCCCGTTCTTATTGCGACTTACACTCACAATGGGGTCATACATGCTGGGTGCGTATTTTACTTCGGCGATGTCCATCCGTTCAAATTGCGTTTCTACGCGGCCGATGAAGTCGTTCCAGTTTCTTTTCTTGGTTGGCGACCAGAGTGCTTCGGAAATAGCCCAACCGCGCGGCCAGGCCATGTATTCAGCCTGGCGCATGTTGTAGATTTGTTCGGTCCACAGGTTGGCTTGTCCTCCCTTTATCAGCTTGGGATCTACTCCGTCGGGAAGCGCTTCCATCTGATAAGACTGACTGAGTCTGACCGATGAGTAGTTTCTCGGCTCTATTGCCGGATCTCCCTGCATCAGGTCAATATAGGCGTTCTGCATGGGAGTCATCACCACCTCATGACCTGCCTTAGCAGCCTCTATCCCGTTCTTCACTCCTCTCCAGCTCATCACCGCTGCACTCGAAGGGACTCCGCCTGCTACAATTTCGTCCCAGCCGATAAACTTCTTGCCTTTCGACGCTACGATTTTTTCTACTCTCTTCGTAAAGTATCCCTGTACTTCTTCCATGGTTTTCAGGTTTTCGCGCAGCATCAGGGCTTTCACCTGCGGGTTTTTAGCCCAGAAATTATGTGCGGCTTCATCGCCTCCCATGTGGATATATTCAAATGGAAAAAGTTCTGCCAGTTCGGTCACGACTTTGTCGACGAACTCATAGACCTTCTCGTTTGCAGGGCATAGTGCATTGTCGACCAGGGCGATCGGGGGCGCACCGCGAGACCAGTCCATGATCTGTTCTCCGGAGCGTACTACGTAGTTTTTTGCTTCCGGAGTACAAGATAGTTCAGGGTATGAGGCGATTGCGGCTAAGCTATGTCCGGGTACGTCGATCTCGGGCATGATGTCTACGAAGCGGGCTTTGGCGTATTCTACAAGCTCCTTTATGTCTTCTTGAGTGTAAAAGCCACCATAGTTGCGGGGTTCGTCGGCTGTTGGCGGACTGAATTTTCCGAAGTATCCGACTTTTTTCACGCTCCATGCGCCAACTTCAGTCAGCTTGGGCAGGCTCTTGATTTGGATCCTCCAGCCTTCATCGTCAGACAGGTGCAGGTGCAGCAGGTTGTACTTATAGCGCACCATATTGTCAATGAAGCGTTTCACTTCTTCCTTGGTAAAGAAATGACGCGACACGTCGAACATCATTCCTCTCCATCCAAAGCGCGGATAGTCAGTCACTTCCATGCATGGGATCTCCCATTTCGCCTTCTGCACTTCTTTTGCACTTTCGATCTCCTTCGGAAGAAGCTGGATCAGCGTTTGGGATGCGTAAAACAGTCCCGCCGCCTTATTTGCCTTGATCATGATCTGCTTCGGACCGACTTCAAGGCGATAGCCTTCATCGCCGATCAGTGTATCGGGTTCTCTGTTGATCTGGAAGTAGATGGTTGCTGAGGGGTTCTGCGGACTAAGGGTTACCTGTGATCCGGTAGGGACGCTCAGTCGTTCCTTGAGGAAGTCGGCTACATGCTGCAACCCGGGGCTCGTACCTATCCGGATGCTTACATGCTCGGGCAGTGTGAATGTACCGCTTTGATTAATGATCTCTACCGGCTCGGGGATGATGGCCACCTCTTTGGTTTGCTGCTGGGCCGAGGCCGTGAACGCACAACATAGTAGTGCAATTATCAGCTTTTTCTTCATATTTTTTTTGATGTGTTTCTGTTTCTAATTGTGTCTGGTACCGTTTAACCAAACTTGTTGTACTTCAAAGTCGTTGCTAAAGATCAGCAAATCTGCTTTTGCGCCAACTGCTATGGTACCCAGATCGGGTCTTCCGAGGATCTGCGCCGGATACAGGCTGGCCATTCGAAGTGCTTCTTCGAGAGGGATGTCTGCATGTTTCACCACGTTTTCCAATGCCTTTAGAAGCGTGAGACAAGACCCGGATAATGTTCCGTCGGGAAGGGTAAAACGATCTGCCTGCCTGACGTGGATATATGGACCTTCTAAAGACTCTTCTATCGCGTCGGTGATTAGAAACAAGCGTTCTTTCATGATTTTCTTTGCAATTGAAATAGCATTAAAGTCCACATGAACGCCGTCCGCTACTATGCTAGCCCTTACGTGATCGGATTGAAAGGTGGCTCCTGGCAAACCGGTATCGCGGTGATGCAGGGGCGACATGGCATTAAAGAGATGCGTTGTGCAGGTAATTCCCTGATCAAAACCGGCCTGTGCCTGCTCGAAACTTGCGGCGCTGTGGCCTGCTGAAACAATAACACGGCTATCAGTAAGCAGACGGATAATTTCAGAATCGGTCACTTCAGGAGCGAGTGTCATCATCTTAATGACTCCTTCGGCCTCATGAAGAAGCATTTCAACCTCTCTTTTCTCGGGGACTTTTACATATTCTTCGATATGCGCACCACGTTTCTGAGGATTAATATATGGACCTTCCAGATGGAGTCCAAGCACTGCCGGATGCGGATTATCTCTCACTACCCGGATCGCTTCCATGAATACCTCCATAGAGTTTGTAGCCAGGGTGATCAGGAAGCCGGTGGTCCCCTGGGCGACAAGCGCATCGGCTATCGCGTGAAGCGACTCAGCTGTCGGGCTGGCGGAAAACAGGTATCCTCCTCCTCCATAGATCTGCAGATCGAGAAGTCCCGGTGCGATGATGGCCCCGTGACAGTCGGTGACCTTCGCCTGTTGCGGGATGTTGGCGGCATCAATCAGGCCGTTGATAATACCATCTTTTATCAGAATGGATTTATCTTTCACCAGCCTTTCGCCTGTATATATTTGTCCGTTAGTTAATACTTCTATCATTTTATAGTTTTAAACGTATTCTTCTTTTATCCAGAAGGGCTATGGTTTGTATGATTGATAACGAAAATAAGAAAGATTTGATCTAGAGGGAGCAAACGGATCGTTTTCGGGGTCTGTACCATGCTGTTAATCCAGAAGCTTGTTAATTCGTACGAAAGTATATTGTTTAGCTTTCAGTTCAGTCAGGAGCTGATCGAGCTTATTGTAGAACTTATCCGTACGCCTTGGGTCAGTTCCGATATGAACCAGCAGGATAAATCCGTTTAGCCCATGAGGATCGCTCTGCTCGTAGTTGATGATCGAATCGTAGATCTCTTCAGAGCTCCTGTAGCTTTTACCCATTTCCGGATAGGTATAGTCGGCGGAGGAGCGTGTGCCCTGAGAGAAGTTGATTAACTGCAGACCTAGGTCAGTTGCCCAGCTGACGATCTTTCTGTTATACCACTCGTAAGGTGGTATAAAATAGGGTGCATCCTTGCTGTGTACACCAAATTCTAACATCTTTTTATAGTTTTCCAGCATATCCGTTTTAAATTCATCTTCTGTGACCAGCAAGCTATCCCGCTTCGTCCAATCTGCATAGAGCAGATGCTTGTCGGAATGAGCTCCCAGGTAGTGGCCAGACTTCCGAAGGTTCCTGATCAGGGAGCGGAATTCCGGTTTCGCATAGAAGTTCCCCGTCAGGAAGAATGATGCCTTTACACGGTGTTTCTTCAGTGTTTTTAATATGGCGGGACCACCATCCGCAAATTCATCACCTGTAAAGACAAGTGCTAATGTTTTCTTACTCAGGTCGCCACGTATGATGGCGCCATGGGCGTCTTTAACTACTTTTTTGGCTTCAGTACCTCCCTGGACTGGCTTTCTTTGGCGGCAAGGAGGTACACGAGTGAAGCTGTTCCATCCATAGTAGGTTCGTTGGTGCTAAAATCACCTGTATCATCATGGTATACAGCCAGCTGCGACTGAAACCTGGCATACTCGTCTTCTTGTTTCATATTGATACCAAGGAGATTGTTGAAGATGCTTCCATAAACGGGACCATCGACCAGTCCGCCGTCCAGCGGGTAATTCTGCAACACTGTTAATGAAGAGTGCGGATCTACCGGAGTGTCACCATGCGCAGGCAAACCATAAACCATGGATGTACCCCAGGGATTGAGTCCGAAAAGCCAGTCAAACGCAGCTTGTTCAAGTTCCAGATACGTATTATCTCCGCTCAGTCTGCGATACAAAACGCACTGGATCGCAAAGGAAGTAGTGAGGTTATTGGAACACCAGATAAAGGGAATGCCGCGGTAAAAAGCGTTGTTCCTTGATTTTGCCCATACCTTTTCAATGCCCTCTTTATAGTAACTGATCAGTTTCGCTTTGTTTGTGGCATCGCTTTTTACAGCCAGCTCATAGTGGCCAAAATTGTGAAAGGGATACCATTGATAGTGCCTGGCTGTATCTGCGCCCATCCAGGGTGTGATCATCTCCTCAGCGCTGTAGTTCAGGGCCTGGTCAAAGTATTTTTTATCATCAGTAAGCTGGAAAACCGCAGCTGCACCAAGCTCCATGTCGTCTACCCAGTTGTCTTCCTCGTAAAAATAAGGAGCAGAACCTGGTGCGGTTTGCGACACCCCAGGTTTGATAAGGCCATACTGGTAGGCGGAGATTGATTTGTTTTTTAGCTCTTCGGCCAGGACGTTGTCCTGACCCTCGAACAGCCGGGCACCGAGAGCAAAGGCGCTGGCGAACTTCCCCGCGGTGGAAGATGTACCCGTCGCCCGGTTCTTATACTTGTTGTAACCCTGCACCTCCCCCGTAATGAAATAGACAGGCCGGCCTTTGCCTTTGCCGTATCCATAATCGACAGAGTCTTTATTAGGCAGGCGGTAACCGGCATGGTCGCGGTCGTCTGCTATCTGATTGAACATCCAGTCGCTCCGGGGATGCATCTTCATCAACCAGTCTAGTCCCCACTTCGCTTCATCCAGCACATCAGCTCTGCCGTTGCCGCCTTCCAGACCGTTGGTTTGATGCTGATCTGCAAAAACGCCTTTAAAATCGCGGTATGCGGCAAGCAGGTGATAGGTAGCATTTGCCGATGTGGTTGAATATTGCAGATAATCAGATGCGTCGTGCCAGCCGCCAACCACGTTGATGTGCGTCTTTTCGGGGATTGGACCGTATAGTGAGTAACCGTCGTGTGTATGACAGGAGTCTTTGAGGTAGGGGTTGAAGCCGCATCGCTGCTGACGCATGTAGCGCAGGGCGAAGTCTGCAGTTCCTTTATAGACATCTTCAGAGATACTAAATTCCGGCGACCGTGCGGAGCCGGCTTTTATAAAATAGGTTCCCGACCGGTTGAAGTCAGAGAAGTCCAGACGGAATGAGGCACTGAAAGGGCCGTAAGCCCCGAAGTCTTTCCCCGTCTTTCGTTTCAGAACAGGCTTCCCGGTTTTGGCCTCTACCAGCTCAAAGGTCTTAAAGTTGCGGGATTCTTTGGATCCGAGCACAGCTACTTTCACTCCTCCGGGAGTGTAACCCAATTGATTTATCCTGATCCAGGATATTTCGGATGCTGCTGACAAGACTTTTGCAAGAAAAAGCAGGATTAAAGCAAAAAAAATAGAAGACCTGTTCATTAGTTTGCCGTTTTATGCAATAGTTTACATTAGTTATATAAAATAACGCAGAATGCAGCATATAAACAAGCCTTTTATTCTGTTTTAGCACAAAAGATAAGATCCTACAAGATCATTTAGGACTAAATTTTTTCTGCCTGGTAGCCTACAGACTCCAAAGCCGATACTACTTTTTCCGCAGGGACAGCCTCAGAGATCGTCAATGTCCGTTGAGGATCCTTCAGATCAACTTCCCAGTTGCTATCTCCTACTGCATTGTTCAATGCGTCTGTTACTTTTGCCACACAGGCATCACACTTGATATTGGTTTTAAACTTTGTTGTATCCATGATATTTGTAATAAATTGATTTTGTAATTGCGTTATTATTTGCGTTTTAAAGCTTCGTAGTTTTAAGTCGCAGGCTATTGCTGACGACAGAAACGGAACTGAGAGCCATGGCCGCACCTGCGATCATCGGGTCTAAAAGGAAGCCGTTATAAGCGTACAGCACCCCGGCTGCCAGGGGAATTCCGATGATGTTATAGATGAAGGCCCAGAACAGATTCTGGTGGATCGTTTGAACCGTTTTCCGGGAGAGTCTGAGAGCCTTCGGGATAGACTGCAGGTCTGAAGTGATGAGCGTGATTTTCGCCACGTCCATCGCGATATCGGAGCCCTTGCCCATGGCTATACTCACATCTGCCTGCGCCAGTGCATGGGAGTCGTTTATTCCGTCGCCCACCATAGCAACCACCTTACCCTGACTTTGAAGTTCTTTGACGAAGTCAGCTTTCTCTGATGGGAGCACCTCTGCCTTATAGTGGAAAATTCCAACCTCTCCGGCTATAGCGGCGGCGGTTTGTTTGTTATCCCCGGTGAGCATGTAGACGTCTATTCCCATCTCCTTCAAAGTCCGGATTGCGTTTTTAGACCCGGCTTTAACTTTGTCGGAAACGGCGATTAATGCGAGGACATTATCTTCATCTGCGAAGTAAATGACCGTGCTCGCTTTTTCATGAAGCGCCTTTGCCCGGTCGGCAAGAAAAATGTCAAGATGAATCTGCTGTTCGTCAATCAGTTGCCTGTTTCCTGCGAAGTATGTTTCTCCAAGGAAAGTTGCCCGTACCCCTCTTGCTGTAAGGCTCTCGAACGAGTCGTAAGGAATGGCGGCGGCTCCCTTATCCTTCAAGTGGCCGACGATTGCTTCTGCCAGTGGGTGTTCGGAGTGCATCTCGAGGCTGTACAGGATATTGCTCACCTGCTCTTTATCGACCTCGGATAGCGCGCTCCAGACGACTTCGGTAACTTTGGGTTTACCTTCGGTGATCGTGCCGGTTTTATCCAGGATCAAGGCATTCACCTTATGTCCGAGCTCCAGGCTTTCCGCATCCTTGATCAGCACGTTATTTTCTGCACCTTTCCCCACTCCTACCATGATCGCCGTAGGTGTGGCAAGACCAAGGGCACAGGGACAAGCGATCACCAGCACGGTGATGGAGGTAAGCAGCGCATGGGTAAAGGCATCCTCTCCGCCGAAGATCATCCAGGCGATAAAGGTGACGATCGCTATGGAAATGACCACTGGCACAAAGATGCCTGCCACTTTATCTACCAGTTTTTGCACGGGAGCCTTGCTGCCCTGAGCTTCACCGACCATCTTGATGATGTGAGCCAGTAGCGTTTCACTTCCGACCTTTTCTGCTACGAACTGCAGGCTGCCTTTCTGATTGATCGTTCCGGCAAAGAGCTTATCGCTTTTTTCCTTCCTGACCGGAACCGGCTCTCCTGTGATCATACTTTCGTCGACATAGGAGCTTCCGGAGAGGATAAGGCCGTCGACCGGAATACGTTCACCCGGACGAAGCACAAGGACGCTGCCTGTTTGCACTTCGGCGATCGGCACTTCCTTTTCTTGTCCGTTTTCAAGAATTCTCACGGTGTTTGGCTGCAGTCCCATCAGCTTTTTAATGGCGGAGGATGTATTCGACTTGGCCTTTTCTTCCAGAAGCTTGCCCAGGAGGATAAAAGCAACAATGACAGCCGATGCTTCGAAATATACGTGCGGGTGTATGCCCCTGTTGTGCCAGAACTCCGGATAGACCGTATTGAATACGCTGAAGATATAGGCGATGCCGGTGCTGAGCGCTACCAGCGTATCCATATTGGCTTTTCCGTGCCGTGCCTGCTTCCAGGCGTTGATATAGAAAGAGCGACCGAACCAGAATAGTACCGGCAGGGTCAGCACCATGGAAATCCAGTTCGCATAGGGCATATCCATAAAGAACATACCTATAAGGAACACTGGAAATGCCAGAGCTGAAGCCCATATAGTGCGGCGTCGGGTTTCTTTATAATGTTGCAGCTGCAGGTCGCTCTGAACTTTTGATGGATCTTCTACGTTGACAATGATATCATAACCGACAGAACGGAGTGCTTTCTGGAGCTGTATAGGGTCAGTTTGCTTTTCATCATACTCGGCCCAGGCGGTTTCATTGGCGAAGTTAACCCCTGCATCCTGTACTCCAGATGCTGTCTTTAACGTAGACTCTACGCTTGATGCACAGGAAGCGCAACTCATTCCGGTTACCGGGAATGTCTGCCTGACGACTGATTTGCTTGCTGATGATTGATTCTTCATAGCTTTTATCTTACCATACAAAGGTACGAACGGAGGTTGCGGATGGTTTTACATAATTCGTATGAAGCCTTATATCTTATTTTGGTGGGAGTTTGGCTGTGATTAAGGAAAGGAATGAGGAGATTTTAACTACTAACGGGCGCATCAGAAAGATTTTTAAAAAATATTTGAATTGTAATTCACACATTATCTTGATGTTGATTATAGAAAGGGACTATACGCCTGTTTTTAGCTGTAAAATGTTTTGGAAAACCCGATAAAGCGCTTACATTTGCTCCCGCTGAGAGAGAAACAAAGCGTTTTAAACAGCAAAATATATTTTAAAATATATTTGCAAGAAAAAACAAAGTTAGTATCTTTGCAGACCCTCAACAAAGAGATCATTTAAAGATCAAAAGAGTTGAAATTCGGGGTGTAGCGTAGCCCGGTATCGCGCCACATTTGGGATGTGGAGGTCGTAGGTTCGAATCCTGCCACCCCGACATCAGGAAGTAAAAATCCGGAAAGATTAAACCTCTAAGTTTATAACTTAGAGGTTTTTTTGCGTTTAGACTATATCTTTGTGGGGATTTTACCGAGATTTGATAGAGGATTTAGACAAGTACGTCATGGATAAAGTCAGAAAAGCATTTGACCAGGCTGAACTGGACCTTTTAAAAGAGGGTTTGAAACGAAGCTATAAAGAGCGATTTGAAATGGCGACACGCCTTTATAAAATACACCAAACCATGCGTAAGGCTTCAATATCACACAAACCATTTATTAGCAAGTAACTTGTGGATGCTTTTGATGAAGAAATTTTAAATTTCTGGAGGGCGTTGCAGGAGCTTAAAGTGCAATACATAATGGTTGGTGGGTATGCAACCAACTTACACGGCTACCAGCGTTTTACCGGAGATCTGGATATTTGGTTAAAAGATGATCTGGAAAACAGAAGAGCCCTACGCAAAGCTTTCTTAAGGTGCAGCATGGGAGATTACCCGATGATCGATTACATGCAATTCGTGCCTGGCTGGACGGAATTTCATCTGAACAATGGTCTTCGGCTGGATATATTGATAGATATGAAAGGTCTGGAAGGATATACTTTTGATGAGTGCTTAGAAATGGCTTCTGTTGCTGAAATTGAAGATGTCAGCGTTCCGTTTCTTCATATCAATCAACTGATCGAAAATAAAAAGGTCGTTAATCGCCCGAAAGATCAAATAGACGTGCTAGCACTCGAGCAAATCAAAAAACTGAGGGATAACTCTTAAGAGCTTTAACTCAACGAACCTACCTAAGCTAACTGTAAGTGATTTTCATAAAACCTCCTCCATATAAGTGTTTTTCATATAATATAAGTATCTTTCATATTTGAAATTAAATTATCGCTAATTATTTCCAATATCTCATCTGCTGATTGTGTATCAAAATCTACATGTTGTATTTTTTTAACACCCATGTCCGCGAGCTGATAATACGCCGCAGGTTCAAGTCCGTGGCGCTTCAAGGTTGCTTTCGCGCAGGACAAAGGGCATCCGTCAATAGCTATTATCGTTGTTGCCTGTTTGGCGACCTTAACCATCTTCTTCACATCTCCTCCCAAACCCGCGATGCAAGACATTTCCGCCAATTTCCCTCTGTCTAGTTGCAGTGCCAGATAATTAGCCATCTGGGCAGCACTTGAGCATCCGGAACAAGAATAAACAATAGGTAATTTTTTATCTGCTACCATGTCGTCCGTTTAAATTTCCAGGCTCGTATCCTTACTATTTTATCATGTATTAGTCTCCAACATCATGGTATAGTCTTCAGTATTATGAAAGTAATAACCAGCTATTCAAAAATATACATATTTAAAGATAAATTTATCTTTTATTTGAAATAAGCAGGCAGTTGGTGCTCCATATCGCTTTATTACAGAGCACTATCTATTGACAAATCTTTCACAGAGTAGGTTAATATTGTGAAAGAGATTGAGGTCGGGTTCTCGCTTGTTGTGTATTTATTTCTGCTGAAAGGTCTGTAAATTGACCAAAGATATTCCTGCAACCAGATCATTACAATAACCTAACAGACCGAAGCTAAACCAGTTTTCATACAGAAGTATTGTTCAATTTTTAACAGCTGAAATTTATTATCATGCTCTTTAACTCCTTGCATTTTCTCTTTTTTTTCATAGTTGTTACACCTGCCTATTTTCTATTGCCCCATCAGCACAGGTGGAAGATGCTCCTTGCCGCAAGTTGTTATTTCTATATGACGTTTGTTCCGATCTACATTTTGATACTGGGATTTACAATCGTCATTGATTATTTCGCAGGGATACTTATAGAAAATAATAAAGGCAAAAGAAGAAAGTATTTTTTAGTCTTAAGCCTGATTGCCAATATTGGCGTTCTCGCCGTATTTAAATATTACAACTTCCTCAACGACAATCTCACTCTCCTGCTGGGAAACATCAATTACAAAAATGATGTACCGTATCTGGACATTCTGTTACCTATTGGTCTTTCATTTCATACGTTTCAGGCGATGAGTTATACCATCGAGGTTTATCGTGGTAATCAGAAGGCGGAGCGCCATTTTGGAATCTATTCACTGTACGTGATGTTCTATCCCCAGTTGGTTGCAGGCCCAATTGAAAGGCCTCAGAACATCCTCCCTCAACTGCATGAGAAAAAGCATTTTTCCTACGACAACGTAGTCGAAGGATTAAAACATATCGTTTGGGGACTGTTTAAGAAGGTGGTCATTGCGGATAGATTATCCATTTACGTGGATGCGGTTTATAATAATTCCGATCAGCACAGTGGTATAACGCTTATAGTGGCCACTGTCTTTTTCGCATTCCAGATCTATTGTGACTTCTCAGGGTATTCTGATATTGCAATAGGCTGTGCGAGGGTTATGGGATACCGGCTGATGATTAATTTCAGGCGGCCTTACCTTGCAGGCAGCATCAAAGAGTTTTGGTCCAGATGGCATATTTCCCTTTCAACATGGTTTAGAGATTATCTTTATTTCCCTTTAGGCGGCAGTAAAGTGCCTAAACCGAGATGGTTTCTCAATTTGTTCATTGTCTTTATGGTGAGTGGTCTCTGGCATGGCGCAAACTGGACGTTTATTGTTTGGGGGGCGCTACACGGAACTTACCAAATCTTCAGTGTGTCTTTTAAGAGCTTCAATGACCGTAATCTATTAGGATACCGACCGCTAAGCAATGCATTCCATGTGCTGGTCACCTTTACACTGGTTTGTTTCGCCTGGATATTCTTTCGGGCGAATAACGTTAGCCAGGCATTTGCTATCTGCGAAAGCATCTTCACTTTTAAGCCGGGCGGACTATTTATTGGCACACCGGACGGCTTTGCCTACTCCTTAATCTGGATTTTGGTCCTCCTGATTGTTGAATATATTACTGAGTATTATTCTGATGTAATTAAAGTGTTTGATAGTCCACACAGAGCGCTGAGATATGCAGGATATACCATCATTGTTTTGTGTATCATCTTATTTGGAGTATTTAACGGAGGACAGTTTATCTATTTTCAATTTTAATCATGAAAGGATTTTACAAATTTGCAATAAATGCGGTCCTGCTGGTCATTCTATTAGTGGTGGTAGACAGAGCCCTCGGAAAATTAATAGAGCATTATCTTTTTTCTGAAAAACAAGGAGACTCCGCCGTAACCACCCATGGGGTGCTGCATGCAAATGAAGACATACTTATTTTTGGAAGCTCCAGAGCCAGCCACCATTATATACCTGAACTTATTGTCAAAAAAACCGGCTTGTCTTGTTACAACCTTGGTCGTGACGGAATGAAGATGAAGTATTACGAGGCTTTATTGAAAGCGGTTCTGAGTTATCATACCCCAAAAATCGTGATTCTGGATTTGGACCTAAATGATTTTGAAGAGGGAAATGACGAAGAACAGCGGTTGACTACTGTTTTCATGCCTTACATCAACAAAAACAAAGAAGTTCACGATTTAATCTATAAAGAAAGCAAAAAAGAATTCTCTCTGGCAAATATTTCTGCTCTTTACAGGGTGAACTCCTTACCTATATCCATCTTACAGCATCATTTGGAAATTGGCCAGAAGCATTTCAGTGGATATGAGCCACTTTCAGGCTCGATGGAAGAAAGCACAAGGGCGAAGCATATTGATAACAGATCTTATAAAGAGTCAGCAGCTAAAGTTGCTGCATTTGAAAATTTCGTTAAAGAAACACAGGTAAGAAATATCAAATTATATGTTCTGGTTTCACCGGGTATGAAAATTCGCAAGTATAACGCCATAAGAACTGCGGATAACATTTTGCGGAAGTATGATTTGACAGCTTACAATTATTCGGAGCTGTTTAAGGCAGACGCCTATGATCTATTTTATGATGGCGCACATTTAAACGAGCTTGGTGCAAAAGAATTTACTTCTACTGTTGTAGCGGCACATTTTAATGAGAAGACCGAAAGAAGAAGCGATCAGCCGGTGCTGAACACAGCGGTTTCCAACCCCTTTTAATTAGAGCTGGACAATTAAAATTGTACATCTTTAACAGCCCATCCTTTGAAGCGTCTGTGCGCCTGCTATTCCTGTGGTCTATTTTTTTCTCAGTCATCCGACTGCTAGCTGTGTCAGCATGTAGGCAAGATTTCTTGCGACGATACCACTTCTTTATCCAGGCTTAATTTTAAAACAGGATTTCTTCTGGGATGATTATTCAGAAGAAATAAGCCTTTGACGTAAATACAGAGAGTCCTGATAGCCTAAATAAACATTTGTACCATAAAACGGACTAAATGTGTCCATCCAACACAAAAGTGTCAGCTAAATTTGGCCTTGATTACAACCATTAAGACCTGACAACGTGAAAGAAAAATCAGTACTTTTTACGATGGCGTTTGCGGCTCTGCTACTAACCAATTGCAGCAGCATCAGCAAGACATCGGAAACCAAACAACTCTCAAATTTAAAGGACGTCTTCAAAGACGATTTTCTGATTGGAACAGCGGTTAACTCAAACCAGATTCAGGAAACGAACCCACAGCTTACAGAAGTTGAGGTGGCCCATTTTAATGCAGTCACTCCTGAAAACATCATGAAAGCGGAGGTATTACAACCTGAAAAAGGCAGGTATGACTTTGAAATGGCCGACCAGCTGGTTGATCTGGCAAAACGCCGGAACATGGTTGTTAATGCCCATGCTCTTATCTGGCATAGTCAATTGCCTGGTTTCGTAAGAAGAATGAAAGATGCCGATTCGGTCAGGCACTTCTTCAAAGATCACATAACAACCGTTGCAACACGTTACAAAGACAAAGTTTACTCATGGGATGTGGTTAACGAGGCTTTAAATGAAGACGGCACTATGCGAAAATCTATCTTTTTAGAGAAGATGGGAGAAGAATTTGTTGTTGAGGCATTCAGATTAGCACAGGCCGTTTCACCTGAAACGAAGCTGTATTATAACGACTACAACATAGAAAAACCAAAGAAGCGTGCTGGTGCTATCCGTCTTATCAAACAGATCCAGGCGGCAGGCGTCCGCATTGATGGCGTAGGTATTCAAGGCCACTGGAATGTGAATAATATTCCGATGAAAGACATTGAAGATTCTATTCTGGAATTTGCTGCCCTGGGTGTTGATGTGATGTTCACTGAGCTCGATATCAGCGTGCTACCTAATCCTTTCGAATCGGCCACTGCAGATGTAGGAGCCCGCGCGGAATATAATGCCAAAATGAACCCTTATGCCGGTGGTTTACCTGATAGCGTTCAGAACAAACTGGCAAATGGCTACGAATCATTGTTCCGCCTCTTTCTGAAACATAAAGACAAAATAGGGCGTGTTACTTTATGGGGTGTTAGCGATGCCGACTCATGGCTTAATGACTGGCCAGTCAGGGGAAGAACCAATTACCCTTTGCTTTTCGATAGAGAACTAAAGCCTAAGGCTGCTTTCCATCAGCTGATGAATATTAAAAAAGACGTATCTTCAAATCAGGGAACTAACCATGTACAGCTCAAATAGCGAAACCGCGAATTCTGAAAAAACCAGGAATAAACTATTGCCTCCAGAACTTCAGAAACTATCTGTTGTAGAGAAAATTGGCTATAGCCTGGGCGATCTTGCAGCAAATCTTATTTTCCAGACACTGATGGCATTTCTGGCCTTCTTTTACACGGATATATATAAGATCCCACCTGCAGCTGCCAGTCTGGTGATTCTTATCGGAGGCGTGGTTGGTGCCTTTTTTAATCTGGCGATGGGCGCAATTGCAGACCGGACCAACACGCGCTGGGGAAAGTTCCGGCCCTGGATATTGTGGACTGCTATTCCGTTCGGTGTTATTTCCTTACTTGCCTTCTCAACTCCCAATTTTAATGAGAACGGAAAAATCGCATACGCATTCATTACCTACTTCCTCCTTGTACTTGTTTACTCAGCAAACAACCTACCCTATTCAGCACTGAGCGGGGTTCTTACGGGCAGCATGAAGGAGCGTAACAGCCTGGCTTCCTATCGTTTTACTGCAGTAATGGTGGCACAGTTTATCATTCAGGTGCTGTTGCTTCCGCTGGCGCTCTCGCTGGGCGACGGGGATAAGGCGAACGGATTTGAAAAGGTAATGCTGGTCTTTGCGGTGACGGGTGTGATTTGCTTCATTATTACATTCTTCACTACGAAAGAAAGGATAGTTCCGGCGAAAGAACAGAAAACGCCGATCTTACAGGATTTGGCTGACCTTTCGAAGAACAAGCCCTGGATCATTATGCTTGTTCTTACGATATTGGTATTCATCACACTTGCAACGAGGGGCGGCATGAATATTTTCTATTTCAAGTATTACCTTACGGAGGCTAGTCAGGTACAATTTCTGGAGCTTATAGGCTTTGAAGGAATTATTGGCTGGCTGGGTACGATATTTACACCGGAAGCATTTGTGGAGTTTTCGAAATCAGATAATGCACCTTATGCGGTTGCGAGTCTAAGCAGCGCATTAAGCACTATTTCGATGATTGTGGGTATTGCCTTTTCTAAGCCACTTGCGGATAGGTTTGGAAAACGAAACATCTTCGGTTGGTTTCTTGCAGCTTCGGCATTTACCTTAATTGCGATTAACTTCCTTTCAACAACTGCTGTAATAGCGGTATTTGTTGCTCAGATCTGCTTTGGTTTCCTTTACGGCATTACAACTCCATTATTATGGACCATGATAGCAGACGTAGCCGACTACAGTGAGTGGAAAAATAACAGAAGGGCTACGGCTATCATATTTTCGGCCATGATCTTTGGTTTGAAAGTAGGATTAAGTGTTGGCGGAGCACTTTCGGCATGGCTGCTTGGCGTGTTTGGTTACGTACCGGACGCGACTGTGCAGCCGGAATCAGCAATGACCGGCATCCGGATGCTGATGAGCGTTATTCCGGGATTTATATTTTTGACAGCGGCATCACTGCTGTTCTGGTATCCGATCCGCAAAGAAACTGAGCTTGAGATAGAAAGGGATCTTGCGGCGCGGCGCTCGCAACTGGCTTCCAGTCAAGTGGTTTAAACAGTATTTCTAATTAAAACAATTATATGCCTGAAGATAAAATTGACCATATTGATTTTGAAGAATTAAACGAGTTAGCAATTTCCAGCCCTCTGGTTAAGCACATTTATACAGCAGACCCTTCCGCTCATGTATTCGAAGGAAAGATTTACATCTACCCTTCTCATGATATTGACGCAGGAGAAGCTTTTGATGATTTGGGAAGCCACTTCGCTATGGAAGATTATCATGTATTGTCTATGGATAGTCCGGACGGCGAAGTGACGGATCATGGCCTGGCTCTCCATGTAAAGGATGTACCCTGGGCAGAGCGACAAATGTGGGCTCCCGATGCTGCGCATAAAGACGGGACTTATTATTTGTACTTTCCGGCAAAAAAGGCTGACAATATATTTCAGATCGGCGTGGCGACAAGCAGTTCTCCTGCAGGTCCATTTATTGCCGAGCCGGAAGCAATTGAAGGAAGCTATTCTATTGATCCGGCAGTTTTCCAGGATGATGACGGAAAGTATTACATGTATTTCGGGGGAATCTGGGGCGGACAGCTTCAGCACTACCGTGACAATCGGTATGATGCCGCGAATCTGGAACCTGAAGCGCAGGAAGTTGCCCTGGGACCACGTGTCGCTCTGCTTACGGATGACATGAAGCAGTTCGCGGAACCTGTCAAAGAGCTCGTTATCACTGATGAAGACGGGAATGCTCTTTTAGCAGGAGATAATAGTCGCCGATTTTTTGAGGCTGCCTGGATGCATAAGCACAATGGCAAATATTACTTCACCTATTCGACCGGTGATACGCATCTGATCTGCTATGCCATAGGAGACAGTCCATACGGACCATTTAAATATTCGGGAGTTATCCTTACGCCCGTGGTGGGCTGGACCTCTCATCATTCAATAGTCGAATTCGAAGGTAAGTGGTACTTGTATTATCATGACTCATCCTTGTCCAGCGGTGTTACTCACCTTCGCTCCGTAAAGGTGACCCCTCTTATTCATAGTGAAGATGGTACGATTCAGACGATAAACCCTTACAGACAGAAAAACGCGTAACAAGAAGACCTACTGATGAAAATTTTTATTCTCGCAGCAATTCAATGCTTGTTGCTTTCAACCGTTATTGCTCAGGAGGCTGTGATTTTCAGTCCAGACCAGCTTCTGAAACTGAACGTATATATTCAAGATGGAAAACCAACGTATTCCGTCACTTACAAAGAAAAAGTAATGCTCGAACGATCTCCTCTTGGCCTGAAAACCAATGAAGGAGACTTTAGTTCAGGGATGACTTATTTGGATAAGAGAGAAGGCTCTGTAAATAAAAAGTACAGTCAGGATCGAATAAAGCAATCCGAGATTGAGTACATCGCAAACAGCCTTACCTGTACATTCGAGAACGCACAAAAGAAAAAAATCAATATCGTATTCCAGGTAAGCAATAACGATGTCGCTTTCCGGTATGAACTACCCGCATGGGGGGAAAGGATGTCGTGTATTGTAGAAAGCGAAACCACAGGATTTAAATTCCCTGCCTCGACTACGACGTTTCTGTCACCGGTGATGAGCCCCATGACCGGTTTTGCGAGAACGGCTCCCAGTTATGAAAGCGCCTACTCGGCAGACGCTCCGATGATCAGGAAGGATCCGCACGATAGAGGGTACGTTTTTCCGGGGCTTTTCCGGTTAAATAACAACGGCTGGGTTCTTTTGTCTGAGACCGGGGTAAACAGCCTATACTGTGCATCACATCTCAGTGAATATTCGAAAGATGGTGTCTATTCCATTGAATATCCCGATCTGAAAGAGAACAATGGATTCGGAAGTTCGGGAGCATCTATTGCCTTGCCTGGGGCAACACCCTGGAGAACGATCACTCTAGGCGATAACCTGAAGCCGATCGTTGAGACAACGATTCCTTTTGATGTAGTTGATCCCTTATATGAGCCGTCTCAGAAGTATAAGTTCGGACGTTCAACCTGGAGCTGGATCGTGTGGCAGGATGCCAGTATGAACTACGAGGATCAGGTGAAATACATCGACCTGGCTGCTTCTCTTAAGTACGAATACATTCTTATAGATGCGCTTTGGGACAGCAACATCGGTAAAGAGAAAATGGCCGAATTGATCAAATACGCCAACTCTAAAGGTGTGGATGTGTTTCTATGGTATAACTCCAACGGCTCCTTCAATGATGCTCCGCAAGGACCAAGAAATAAGATGAATACCGCAATTGCGAGAAAAAAGGAAATGAAGTGGTTGCAGGATGTAGGTGTTAAAGGTCTCAAAGTGGATTTCTTCGGAGGCGACAAACAGGAGACTATGCGTTTGTATGAAGATATCCTGTCTGACGGAAACGACCATGGTTTGATGATCATCTTTCATGGAGCTACCTTGCCGCGGGGTTGGGAGCGAATGTATCCTAACTTTGTAGGAAGTGAAGCAGTTGTAGCATCTGAGATGCTTATTTTCTCTCAGAACGTTCGTGAATCGGAAGCCTATAATGCTACTTTACACCCATTTATAAGAAATGCTGTCGGAAGCATGGAATTTGGCGGAACCTTACTCAATAAGTATCTGGTTAAAAGCAATGAGGGCAGAAATAAGCGTCTGACAACTGATGCTTTTCAACTTGCTACAGCCGTATTGTTTCAGAACCCTGTCCAGGTATTTGCCCTTACACCAAATAATTTAACAGACGTTCCTGCCTTTGAAATTGAGTTCATGAAACAGGTACCTACAACATGGGACGAGACGCTTTACATTGACGGTTATCCTGGCAAATATTGCGTTATAGCCCGACGTCATGGAAACGACTGGTATATAGCCGGTGCGAATGCAGGCAAGCAGGTGTTGAAGAAAAAGATCAAACTGCCGATGCTAGCCGGAAAGAAGGTACGGCTATATGGTGACGATAAAAATAAGGAGCCTTACACCAAAGTCCTTGAGGTTAAGAAAGGTGGGGAGTTGGAGATTGAGATGCAAGCCTCGGGAGGATTTGTTCTAGCGCCGGGTAAATAAAAGCCGGGTAAATAAAAAAACCCTGGTATCAGCTGGTACCAGGGTTTTTTTATTGTTTTTTAACGCCTGGATATCTTATCACCTATCCGGAAATAATCGAAGTCTGCGAAACCACCGGTAGCTTTGGTGGCATAATTGAACAGTCCAAACCGGTATCCCATAAAGTGGGGAATAGTATAGGACATCTTAAGTTCAGAGCCAATAGCTGTCCATGATTTGCCATCGAGACTGTAATAAAACCAGGCTTTATCTGCCCTTTGATTGAAGTCACACTCCGCTTTCAGATATATGATGTTTTGTGTTAATGAGATCTTCTGAGATTCTGTCGGTTCATTCCCCTTGCCTTGCACCATCACAATTGACTTGATTCCGTTTTCTGATTTCACTCCTACCCATCCAAAGTCTTTTTGAAGCAGTATGAGTCCTGAACAGTCACCATCTTTCATATTAGAGACGTCAAGAGTAGTTATAGCAGAAGACTCAGGTCCGAAAGTTCGTTGAGTGAGCGTGTTGCGTGCCATCAGAACACTGCTATCAATGCGCCCTGTAGTCAGTCTGAGATATCCTTTGCGCTTAGTTACGGACCACAGGCTATTTTCAGGATTGTGATTCCATTGCCATACCAGGGGAAGAGCTGGGTCGTTCTTCGTTCTATTAAACTCGTCGGTAGCAACGATACCAGGAGAAAGACCCTTGCTTGCTGGAAGATCCAGTGTTTCCGGAACTTTACCATTCACCCCTAGTACCGGCCAGCCATCCTCCCACTTCACGGGAACAAGATACGGAATGCGACCTACCGCTCCGAAGTCCCGGAAGAGATAAGAGTACCAGGTACCATTGGGTTTGTCAATCAAGCCACCCTGAGCAACGCCCAGGTCCTGCAAAGCCACCCGTCCTTCCCATGGACCGGTAAGTTTGTCGGCCCGATGTATTACCACTGTCCGCATTCCGTTACTTGGCCAGGTAATGTTGAAAAGGTAGTACTTCCCTTTTACCTTAAAGAGTTGGGAGCCTTCACCAAGACCACTGTTGCCGACAGACTGACTCGGCTGAGTGGAATTTTCAATAATGACCTGGTTTACACCTCCGTCTTTGATTCCTGACAGGTCATCTTTCAATTCTACAAGCTTCAGTTCTTTATTTCCGTAAATCATATACGCTTTGCCGTCATCGTCAAAGAAGAGGGAATGGTCATGTAGGGCGGGGCTGAAAGAGATTTCTTTCCAGGGTCCTTCCTCAATATTCTGAGTGGTGTAGATATGTGTTTTACCACTTGTAGCGGCGAATGTAGAGACATAATAAGTACCATTGTGGTGTCGTATGCTGCTGGCCCATGACCCTCTTCCGTAAGTTGATTTTCCATTATTTAGGTTCATCTCGTCATTATCTACGAGGGTATCATAGGCGTAGCTTACCGTTGTCCAGTTCACCAGATCTTTCGACTTCATGATCGGCAGACCGGGACTCATGTGCATGGTTGTGCTACTCATGTAGTAAGTGTCTCCCACGCGAATTATGGCGATGTCAGGAACATCTGCATGGATAATTGGGTTCTTAGCGTGTTGTGCAACTGAACTGTAATTGGCGAACAGTATCAAAGTAAGCAGGCTCAATAAGAGTTTATTCATAGTTATAAATTTAAGGATATGCATTGAATTAAATGGAAAAAGCCGGACCATCTTATTGTCCAGCTTTTTCTCATATTGACGTTTATGTTATTTACCTGCCAGACCGTCGGCAACACCGGTGTAAGCTGGCTTTCTCACCATCCCTTCCAGCGTCCACAAACCGATCGGCTCACCTGGTCTCCAGCTGGAGTTCTGTGGACTATCCAGCGGACTCCAGATGGTAATACCATAACGCTGGGCGGCCGGGACAAGCTCAAAGTATTTTTGAATAACATACTTGTACATTTCCGCCTGAGCCTGGTATTGTTCTGCAGTTGCCGACGAAGTCTTTACACCTTCGCCCAGACCAATATCCATTTCTGATACTTTAATGAGTTTACCCGTAGCTGCCAGCAAGCGGAACATTTCTGCTATTTTCTCTTTGTCTGATGTAATTGAAATGTGCATTTGAGTGCCAATACCGTCAACTTTAGCTCCTTTACTTTCGATGTATTCTACATATTTAATCAGACCTCTGCATTTATCGAGACTATACTCCAGATTGTAATCATTAATGAAGTGCTTGTCATCCTGGTTTCCATGAGCTCGTGCGAGTTGGAAAGCCTCAACAGCATAATCTTTACCCAGATAGTCCTGCCAATAGAACTCATCCGCTTTTAATGTGCGGCCGACGCCACTCTTAAGTTCGGAAGGACGACCATCATCCATGGGTTCATTCACCACGGCCCATGCTTTCACGTAAGTCTTAGAAGAATCAACCATTCCTGAGATCCAGGTCTGAAGCGCCTGACTGATAATCATCTTCTTTTCATCAGATGACCGATCAACGACGGTGCTACTGCCTCCTGAATTTGATGCGCTGGTAAGTGCTACATCATCAATATAGACGGTGCCAGCAAACTCACCATAACTGAAAATAAGCCGGATCCTGTCAGCAGCCGTCGTAGTGGTGGATATATTGACTAACTTCCACTCCCTGGTGACCTGTACCTGCCCAAAACCGTTGGAAGCATAGTTTGTACTTTGAAGTTCGGGACGGATTACACCCTCCGCAGTTCCCTTTACCCAAAAACTCAGATTATAAGTCTCTCCGTTATTTAACGGTTCTGCAAACGAGGAACTGCTTTGAACATCCCAATAGTTGCTTTTCTTGGAAGGATTGGTCACATACAGTGCTTTGCCTTTGTTTCCAACTCCCATACCATCAGCCGTTATACCGCTCTCGAAGCCACTCCCCCATCCACCCCAGGCACTTCCGCTCTCAAAGTCGCCATTAGCAACCAGATTGTTAACTGATGGTTCGCCTTGAGTATCATAAACATAAAGACTGTTCACGTCAATGTAGTAAGTTACATTTGGTTTTAAGCCGAGGTCGAAGTGTAATTTCACCTTATCGCCATTAAATTCACTTACCTGAAACTTCACCTCTTTCCAGGAAAGATTAGTGGTAAAGGATGTACTTTCCATACCCTGAAAGCCTATGCGACCCTCACCGGGTATATCCGATTTGATATAGCATATCACTTCATATTTATGACCGGGAATCACTGCGATCTCGGGGCTGATCAGCTGGAGAGCTTCTGGAGATGAGGAAACGGCGCTTGATACGAGTTTAATCGCTTTTGCGTCAGCACCCATACCCTGTTTATCCACAATCGAGATACCTGCACCAGATCTGGGATGTTCCCAACCACTAAGAGTGGAATTTTTCAACCCTCCTACGTCCAGACTGTTGTCAAAAACAGGGGATTTTACGACGAATGGAGCAATCAGTCCATTCAAATATCCCGCATTCTGATTTGCATGCCACATGAGCGTATGACCGTAAACAGAGATTCCTGCACCTGATGCGGTTTGTAGAAAGCTTTTTACGTTGTCGAGGGCCAGGCTACCATCTGCCTGTACCACTGCTCCGTGTTTCATTTCATAACCTGCGGTAATTTCCTCAAAATTACTGTTTATGAGTCTGTACATCGCCCCTTTACTGTTATAGTCTGACAGGGACACCGCCGCCCCCAATATGAAATTGGGATTTGCTTCTTTATTAATATAAGTTTTCAGGGCCTGATAGGCGTCGATCTCCTCCTGTGCTTCGAAACTGATGGGTTTGTCCACGTGGAAATCAAGCGCTTCCTGCTTGGCACATGATGCCGTCACGGCCATAAGGCCAAGGCTTAATGCTAGTTTATAATACTGATTCATAGCTTGCGTTAGCTAATGTTTTTAACTCTATTTACTTACCGGGGAAAAGGTGGCCATAGTAACTCCACGGTCACGCAGAACCAATGTATCTGTCGAAGAGACACGCATTTGAGGCAGGTCTATCTCATAATTGATATAGATTGCATCGCGATCCTTAGCTCCCCAGCTGTTCTTCTCTCCTTTTTTAATGAAGCTGCCTTTACCACTAGCTGTTACCTGATTGGTTCCGGAGCTGATAATACAGTTTCCTGAAGCATCAAACGTCATCAGCAGTTCGCAATTAATGTTCTTTCCGTCTGCATCTTTAAATACGAGAGGTAACCTTGCCGAACTAAGCGATTGGGTTGACAGGCTGGATAGCTCATCTTTCTCCACATATTGCTGGTGTCTGACCACTGTCTTACTGGTTACTGTACTTCCCGGTTTACTCGTGATTACATCTTTTCCTCTTCTCAGGTAGTTCCCATGCCAGGGATTGACATACTTAAGTGCGTATAGAACATAGCTTTTAGTACTATGGATAGAATCTGCGTTTGTAACCTTCGTCATCTTTAACGGGATCACGTATGTATTCTTGATAGCAAGCGGATCGGCAAAGAATGCGTCGGTAAGCTGAACCTCCACCCCTCCGGTGATTTCGCCTTTCGGAATAATTATACGATCTGAGGCGAGACTGTAATAGCTGGCAGGCATAGGAACCACATCATCACCACCGCCGGTAAAAAGCAGATTTTGAGCGAGGGTGTTATCAATAGCGACATCGATACTGACATCGGCCTTTGTGGTATAAGCACCTCCGGCAGTTGCTACGATCTTGCATTTATAAGCATTATCCAGACTCGTATCAAATATGTCTTCGCCCAGTGTAATGGTACGTATCGGAGCTTGATACGCAAAATAAACGGTCTGATAGGGAAAATCCGGAAATTCCCAATCCTGATTCTTACATGATGTAAGCAGGGCAGACATAAATAGTGATGCTACTAGTATCTTCTTCATCTTTTGATTTTCTTACTGATTACCAACCCGCGTTCTGCTGCAGGGCGTTATATTTTAATATTTCACTATAAGGGATAGGTGCATAGGACATATAGCTCTGGTAAGACCTGTTCTCCACATCGATAACAGAGAAGGCACCGTTACTGATGCTGATACCCTTTGCCACTTCATTGAGATTAGCGCTCCATCGGCGGAGATCCCAGAAACGGAAACCTTCGAAGCAAAGCTCCAGACGACGCTCATTTCTGATCAGCGCTCTCATGCTTTCCTTGCTGTTCTTAGCAGACTCCAGATAAGGGTCTCCATTGGAAGTTCCGACTCCCGCTCTCCTGCGAATGGCTTTTATCACATCGTACGCAGAATAAGTGTTTGTTCCGGTTCCTGTTGGTCCCCAAGCTTCATTTGCCGCCTCCGCATACGCGAGATAGATCTCAGTGTATCTGATGTGCGGGTTGTAATGCTTCTGAGTAGTCGTTGATGATGGATTGAGATTAACATCCTGGCGAAGCAATTTACGCATGTAATATCCCGTACGTGTCGATGTTTCCACTTTATTCAAACCGTCGTTGGTACCTCCGTCAATGGCAGTATTAATGGTAGTACTTGATGGTCCTGCAGTACTTCCGTTCACCTGGATATAAAACTGAAGTCGCGGATCCCTGCCCGCATAAGGATTTGTGCTGACATAACCACTGTTTCCCGCATCTGAGATGGGGTATCCGTTTGCCATTGGGAATGCATCAACCAGGTTTTGTGTTGGATTGATACGACCGTTTCCGTATAGCGTGGGAGGATAGTGATTACGTTCGAGATCATTGTTTGTCGACAGGTCTGTTCGCCAAAGAATTTCAGCCGGAGTTCCTCCCGATGCCAGTCCGTCGATCTCTGAATTGTTCGCATACCAGGTCAGTCCATTTGCCGCCAGACCACTCACTCCACCCTTCAGGTTGATGACTTCGGCAGCAGCATTAGCTGCGTCTTCCCAGGTGGTTGTACTTCCCGAGCTATAAGCGGGACTTGCCGCCAGCAATGCAGCCCGGGCACGTATGCCCTTCGCAATGCGAGCAGTTAAGCGAAGCCGAAAGTTTACGCCGAAAACCCGGTTATAATCGTTCCTGTTAACACCGACATACTTTTGAGGAACCTGTGAGTCATCACTGATGTCTTCATAATCGAGCGGGAGAAGTTCTTCGGCGGCGTCAAGATCTTTATAAAGCTGCTGCATACAAGCCTCGAACGTTGCCCTCGGCTTATTAAAGTCTGAGTCTACCGTCTCCGGCTCGGTCAACAATGGCACTCCCAGAAGTTCACCTCCGGCAGACTTGCCGGCATGAGCCTGGAGCAGGTTAAACATAAACAGCGCTCTTAGCCCATGAGCCTCTCCCTTCATTCGATCGTAAAACAGCCTATTGACAGTAGGATCAATGGCCCATTTTACGCTGTCGGATACAGACATGAACAAATTGAGATACTGTATAGCAGATCTGGAATTCTGCCATTGGCTTAAAGGATTATTTACAGCTGTCCATTGGCCGGTTGCAGCTTTTAAAAATGCATTGGCCTTATCATTACTCACAGCATCGTCTGTTGCTGCATCATTGAAGGACCATGAATTACTCGGGAGGCGGGTATAGCCATTAAGCAAGAGCCCCTGCGCGTACATGGCATTATCGTAAGCATTTTCCAACTCCAGGTTATTCTCAATTGCGGGATCAAAAAGATCTTCACAGGCACTTAGGATAACTGCGGCGGAAAGACATATTAATAGTAGCTTTTTCATGTCTGATAAAATTATTTGGCTTAAGCCTTTAAAAAGAAGCTTTTACACCCAGATTGAAGAATCTCGTCTGAGGTGCCGTGTTAATGTTCGTTTCCATAATATCTCTCTCACCGGCGATAGTCAGCAAGTTAAATCCGTTGACGTAAGCATTTAAGTTCCGGAAGACACCATTACCTAATATGCTCTCCGGAAACTTGTAAGAGATCTGAACTTTAGCTAAGTCAAAGCGATTGCTGCTGTAAAGCCAGAAATCGGAGCTGCGGAAGTTATTATCGCTGTTAGACGTCGTCAATCTTGGGTAAGTGGCCGTATTCTTGGTTTCCTCTGTCCAGCGGTCACGAACAACAACAGAATACTTATCTTCTCCATCTACCCAGAAGTAAGAGCTGTTTTTCATCGCTTTGGCGCCGAAACGTCCGGTTCCAAGTGCAAAGAAGGTCAGATTTTTCCACCTGGCAGTAAGGTTCAGACCGAGTGTCATCGGCGACCCATACCATCCACCTCTGCCCAAATAAACTTCGTCGCGTGTATCTATCAAACCGTCAGCATTCTGATCTTTATATTTGATATCGCCGGGTTTCACCTGACCAAAAGATTGCGCGGGCGAATTAGCTATATCGTCATTGTCCATAAAGAAACCCTCATTCTGTAGTCCCCATAGCGCATCAAGCGGCTTGCCGGCCCTGTTCTGATAACCAAACTCATAAAACTCGGCACGTTTTATAGCCTTCGACTCATGATAGGTTCCATTGACCCCGAACGTCCAATGGGTGTTACCAATTTTCTGGTTCAGGTTTACTCCAAAGTCAAAGCCCGTTCTGCGGTCTGCATCATAATTTATATAGGGGATGTCAGAATAAACAGGCCATCCGGTTGAAAAATATAGCGGATAGAGTACTGTCGGCTGAACGATATTACCTGTAGTTTCCGTAAAGAAAACAGATCCAGTGAAGTTTAACAGGTTATTGAACAGTGAGCCGTCCAGTCCCGCATTGATTTCCTTTCTTTTGGGAAAAACCATATCCGGATTATTCCCTCTTCTGCGATCAAAGGAATGAACAAGAGCACCGTCGCGCCAGCTGTACCAGGCTGCGTCATTATAGGTATAATAACCCTGGTAGAGATAATAATTGTTAATATCCAGATCAGTGTGCAGTATCCCGGCAGAAAGGTTGAGTTTCAGATCATCTACAGCAGACGAGCCCGACAGGAAATTTTCCTCACTCAGTCTCCAGCCCAATGACACAGTTGGTGAAAACGCCTGACGATTACCGGCCGGAAGCCTGGCTGAATGGATCATAGCAGCGCTAAAATCCGCATAGTACTTGCCCGCGTAATTATATCCGAGCTGAAGACCAAGATTGGCATTGCTAGTCTTATGATAAACTTCTGACTGTCCCTGTTGAAAACCATTAGCTAACAACATCGCTGATGCATTGTGTTTTCCGTTAAACGTCTTCTGGTAATTCAGCTGTCCGGAAAGGGCCAGTGTCTGCCGGTAGAAGCTTTCGCTCACATTTTGTACTCCTGATTTGGAGTCATCCCCGTACTTAATCAGATTGCTGATTTGATCAACACCAGCATAACTATTCCAATTGGCTTGATATACAGAGTATTTGTTGTTGTACGCCTGGTTGAACGAGGTTGAGTAGTCTACTGCGATCAGCGTTTTGAAAGTCAGTCCATCAAGTACACTATTAAGATTAAAATCGATGCCTGTGTTAAATTGGAACTGGCGGCTAATACTCTTATTGTAACCACCAGCATAAATGTTGGCAAAAGCATTGGTCTGATCCAATTGGCTTCCTCCCAAAAGGTACTGTCCGCCAACCAGGTAGTTACTATTATTAACATAAGTATTTGAGGCTTCATCAGTGTCCTCAATCATATTAATGGGAATCAGAGGAGAAAAGCGGTTTGGGCGGACTGTCGCTGCACTTCCAAAATAATCGGCATTCACCCCCTTTCCTGTATAAAAGCTTACTGTAGCGTCGACATTCAGGGAAATTACCTTGTTCAGGTTAACGTCGACGTTTCCACGAACATTGAATCTGTTTGATCCGCTATTGTCCACCGCTTCACCAAAATTGAGTACCGATCCGTTTGACCAATAACCTAGATTAGTGTAGTACCTTGCTCTTTCGTTACCTCCTGAAATCTCTGCAGTAAGATCGTATCTGTTATAACTGTCTTTCAAATATTCAGAAGAATAATAGTTGACACTTGGGTACCTATACGGATTTGAACCGGAGGCATGATTATAGATCGTCTCATCAGAGTAAAGCCTCGTTAACCCATCGTTTTGCCTCGCCTCATTATAAAGCGTCATGTATTCTGCTGAGCCAAGAAATTGCGGATAGCCCTTAGGGAGATTGACGCCCGCATTGGCACGAACGTCCACTTTTTGTTTATAGATTCCTCCTCGCTTGGTAGTGATGTAAACTACTCCGTTAGCCGCACGGCTTCCGTAAAGAACAGCTGCTCCAACTCCTTTTAAGACTGATATCTGATCTATTTCGGTTGGCATGATGTTGTCGGCATCTCTGGGCACTCCGTCTACCAGAACGAGGTAACTGCTCTTTCCCCATATGTTACCATGGAAACCTGGGGCCAAAGCCTCCAGATTCTCCAGGCTATAAGTGGAATAGTTTTTCTCCATCAGTCTAGATACGTCCACGACAGACACCCCACCCAGGATATCTTTTTTGTCAACCTTTCTAAAGGCCACTTGCACCGCTTTCACGCTATCTGATGCCGATACCGTATCTTGAAATTTAGATGACTTCATATGTGCCTTCGCCAAACCGGGGACAGGCAATCCCGATACGGTAAGGCAAAGTGCAATTCCTGTTATTATTTGCTTCATTTTCTTCGCTTTAAATTGAAACCCTTACCATCCTGGATTTTGGGGAAACTCCAGATACATGTTTACATCGGCATTTTTTAGCGGTAGCCAATAGTGCTTCTCACTGAATTTACGTTCCACCAGCACCACTTCTTTGAGGTTGGCCACCTTATTTACTTTAGGATCAGCCGTGTTGAAGGTGCCGGTCCTACTGAATTCTACCGACGTTTTGAGCGTATAGGGGCGCTCAGTAAGTAAAAGCCATCTCCGAAGATCGTTGAAGCGGTGACTCTCAAAGGCCAGCTCCACTGCTCTCTCCCTTCGTATTTCTCCAAGGAAGGCTTCAGCCGAGCCTAGGAATTTGGGTGCGACATTGGCGACACCGGCGCGGGTCCGGACAACATTGATCGCATCTACCGCAGTTTTTCCAATTTTAGGATCACTCGCTGCAGGGCTGTTGTATCCCATGGTCGCAGCCTCCGCGTACATCAGATAGACGTCTGCGAGTCGCATATATGGCACATAGATATGCAGACTATTGCCGTAGCTGTAGCCATTATCATATTTATTGGCTGTTATCGGTATGAACTTCCGAAGCACATATCCGGTTCTGCTACCTGTACCAACATCCCTGTAACTACCCCCTGTAAATAACCGGGCGTAACGGTTACCCTCATCTGTAGTGCTTCCCTGAATAAACTTTACGCCGTCATAGACGATATCATTGTAGAATCGCGGGTCACGATCTTTCCATGGAAATTCCGGATCGTAACCGGATTCCGGATCGGCCTTTGTAATATCTTTAATCGGCAGGCCGTTTGCCATTCCGTAGTAGTCAACGTAGTTGGCAGTCGGCATAAATTTCAAATCTCCTTCAGAAATGATCAGCGGGGTATATTGCTTGCTGCCTCCCCAGTTGGACTGGTTTGCGCTGACATACGGTCCTCTGAAGATTGCCTCCGTGCCGCCAGGCAACGCCCAATTTTGTCCGTAGGTGTAAAAGTTGGTGGAATACTTCGAAAACTCCAGCAGCTTGTAGGGCGTCGCGCCGCTCTCTGTAAGGCTTAAAAGCTCAGCAAAAGCAGAGGCAGCCTTTTTACAATATTCCGCATTATAGGTCCGTGATCCGGTAGAGGAATAGTTCATCAATGGACTACCTGCCCAAAGGTAATTTTTCCCCAAATAACCTAATGCCATGATCTTATTGATACGGAGCTGATTCTTTCCAAGAGTTCTTTTTCCAGCGTTGGTATCATCCCAATTGCTGGGTAACAGATCGGCAGCGGCTCTGAAATCAGCAGCAGCCTTATCAGCACATTCATGGTAAGTTAATCTTGCTAATTTGAGCTCACCGGCACTGGGTAAAACGTAGTCGATATAAGGCAGACCGCCAAAGTACTCCATGAGGCGATGATGAAACCAACCTCTGAAAAATAGTAGTTGCCCCTTAACCAAATTGCGTTCTTCAGGTGTGGCGTCCGTCATTTTATCCATATTGGCCAATCCGATGTTCGCCTTACGCAGGCCATACCATGCGGCATTCCACAGATCACGGTATGAACGGTCACCATTATCAGGAAGGCCAGTAGTAAAATCCGGCTGATCCATCCAACCCGATCCCCAACCATCAAACTGTGATTGCCAGCCCCAGAAATTACCGTCGTCAACTTTGTGGATGAAATGGTAATTACCAGCTGTGGAGGTAATTTCATCTTCTCCCCAGTTAAATGAGTTCGTCCAGTAGTTATTGCTAAAGTTGACGATACAGTTGTAAAGTTCTTCGGTATAACCCTGGAAATTCACAAAATTCTTGAAGGCTTCTTCTTCTGATATAACGGAGTCATCCGATTTATCCAGATACTTTTCACAAGAGGATAAGCCGAAGCCGATCCAAATGATCGTAAATGATATTATTGTTTTAAAATGCTTTTTCATGTGATGCGACTAAAAAGTAACATTAGCTCCTAGATTAAACCTCTTTACTGTCGGATAAGCGCCCTGCGAAGCCCAGCCTGTTCCTGCGAAATTGGATTCACGGTCGTCTGGCATCTTTGTCCAGACAGCAAGGTTGTTTCCATTTACATATACCCGTAATGACTCGAGGCCTAGTCGTTTGATAAAGTTTGTATTCTTTGTGAACGTGTAAGCAACCTCCACATTTTTCAACCTCAGGTAGGAGCCGTCGAACATGTACCTGTTGCCCGGCGTATAGCCACTTGGAGTGGAAAGCCAGCGAGGCATAGGCACATCTGCATTTGGTGCGTCTTTCGACCAATAAGATCCTTCGTCATAAACCAGGTGATTCTGGCCCGACAAGCTGCTGAAAACGACCTGACGGGTCACATTATTAACCCCGTATATCTGAGCAAATGCACTAAGCCCCTTCCAGTCAAATCCAATTGTAGTATTAAAGGTATGCTGAGGTACAGAAGGATAAGCATAAGGAATATTGTCCTTGGAATCAATTATGCCATCGCCATTATAGTCGACGATATGATAGTTTCCGGGTAGCTTCTGACCGTCGCCGTTGTCATGTATGGTGCTGCCGTACAATTCATCCCATGTATTGTAATAACCCGCACCCACATACGAATATCCCTGGCTGATCTGTTTCCCCTCTCCTTTTTGGTACTCGGGAAGCAGTTCCGGACTGTCGGCTTCGATAACTTTGTCTTTTGAATGCGTGTAATTTGCATTAGCCCAAAGTCTGAAGTTTGATCCTAACTGTTTCGTGAAGGCAAGCTCCACTTCGTAACCTTTGTTTTCGACCTTACCGAGGTTAGCCACAGGAGCATCAACTCCGAAATAGGAAGGAATCGCACGATTATTTCCGGTAATGAGAATGTCCGTTCTCTTATCCATAAAGAAGTCAACCTTTCCGGAAACCAGTCCTTTGAGAAAACTGAAGTCAACCCCCAGATTACTTTTCTTAACCTTTTCCCAGCGGACGTCCGGATTACCCAGAACGTTCTCCTTGTACCAGACATAGGGACTTGTTTCCGAACCCTCACCTGAGACACCCATTGGCGTCTGACCTCCGTAGGCCCATTGAGTGAGATACAGCCATCTACCATTTACATTATCATCTCCTATGGCGCCGTACGACGCTCTGATCTTCAACATATCGATAAAGGGCAGTGTCTTCATAAAATTCTCCTCAGAGACCATCCATCCAACACCACCTGAGGAAAAGAATGCAAAACGATTCTCCGGACTGAATTTCTCAGAGCCATTATAGGCACCGTTATATTCAGCCATGTATTTGTTGTTAAAATTATAGGTGGTACGGAAAACCCAGTCTTCGCGGTAGCTAGGAATCTGACTACCCATAGCGTTCTCGTTACGATTGAACAATCCCATTGCAGTTAAATTATGCTTCGTCCCCAGAGTTACGGCATAGTTTAACTGAGCCTGATAGAAAAGTCGACGCTGCGTTGACCAGTCTTGTACAGAACCGGCATTGGATGTCCAGTTTATACCTTCCTGGAAATCGAACCTGTTAGTACCGTCAAACGCTATCTGATAAGTGGTCAGTCCGGTAGCAGGATCAATCCATTTACTCTGGGAGTCATTATTCAAATCGTTAACTCCGCGGTTCCCTTCAACAAACGCGTTATCTAAAGCTACCGTTCCCCGAAAGTTCAATCCTTTAATGAATCTTCCAAGATCCTGTTCAAGTGTAAAGTCAGTAGTTATACGATTAGTGGTGGTATACCCAACACCGCTCATGGCCAGGCTCTTGACAGAGTTGAGTCCCCTTTGAACATTCGGAGCATGATATCCCCAGCTTCCGTCTGAATATTGCGGCAGAAAAACATCCGGCGCGGTAGAGTAAGCAGAGATCCAGTATCCGTAATCACCATTTGAAGCTCCCCATGGACTCTTTTTCACGCCGTGGGATCCTGCCAGATTCACCTTTAAGAGTGTGGACTTGCTCAGCTGAAAATCGAGATTACTTCTGACATTCAATCGATTAAACCCATATCCCGGTTCATACCCGCGTTCGTTATTGTACTGCTTAAAAAGGTCACCCTCGTATTGGTAGTCTGCGCTGGCAAAGTATTTCACAAAGGAAGTACCTCCAGCGATATTAACGCTGGCATTGTGAGCCAGGGCATAATCCTTAAACAAGGCCTTATCCCAGTCGACGTTAGGATAGCGCTCTGACTCCTCCAGATTGGCAGGATACCTGTACTTATCAATAATTGATTGCGGAAGATAATCGTTCCAGCTTTCCGGACGCAAAGCGAGTTCATACTCGATAACATCGTTACGGATTCTCAACGCGTCGTACGAATCATACTTTCCGGGTAATTGCGATGGAACTTTGGCAACGTTATTAACGGTTCCGCGGATAGAAGCTTTTCCATCCTTACCTCTTTTAGTCGTTATCAGGATAACTCCATTCGCTCCTCTCACACCGAATACTGCTGTCGCAGATGCATCTTTCAATACAGAAACCGACTCTACAGAGCTGATATCAACACTGTTCATCGGTCGTTCGATACCATCTACCAATATCAGTGGCTCGGTATTATTCCAGGTACTTCTTCCCCTGATAACGATCCGGGGATCTTCTTCGCCCGGCATTCCGGTACTTGCGGTGGTAACAACTCCTGGTACATTACCTGTCAGGGCCGCACCAATACTGGGAACACCTCCTGCTCTTTCCAGCACTTTTCCAGTTGTTTGGGTGATGGCGGCAACGACGCTCTCCCTTTTCTGTGTACCATAGCCGACAACGACAACTTCGTTTAGTTGCGCCACGTCGTCTTTCAAGACGACTTTCACGTCAACCTGGTTTCTGATGTCAACCTCCTGAGTGATCATGCCCAGGTAAGTCACGACTAAAGTCTGTTTATCTGCAGGAACATTTAATGAAAATCTTCCGCTAGCATTGGTCTGAATTCCTATAGGAGTTCCTTTCACCACGACACTTACTCCTATCAGCGGGTTTTGTTGCTCATCAACAACGCTTCCCCTTATCGTGCGGTTCTGCTGGCTGAAGGCTGTATCCGTTAGCATTAACACTGCCAGAACAGCGATGTAAATTTTAGGCAAGGGTCGCCACCAGCAAAGGAACTGGCGGGACATAGAGATGCACTCTTTAATGTTTTGTTCCATTATTTTAAATCATTTGAAAAGAAATTGGATGTCAATGAATTACTTTCCCTCAAGGCGCGGGGAAATCAGGACGTGAGATAGTATTGGTTGTTCTCCATATGTTAAATTAACTGGTTAGCGATTAGCCCTAAGCAGGCGATACAAAAGGTTAGTGGAATAAAAGATCATGTAGAATTTTCTTTCATATAATTTGTTGCTTTAAAAAGAGATTAATGGTTAGTGGTATTGTTAATGCCTAAACTAAGCAGGGAAGAATTGTACAGATGGTACATTTGTACAATTATATATTCGATTTGTTCAAGAATCACAACACACTGATTATCAGTGAAAAAATACCACCAATAAAACACTTTAATGAGATATTTTACTTTTCAGCCGGCTGCATAACCTTATCCCTGCGCTTGAGTGTAATGTATTCGGACGGTAGCATATTAAACTTAGCCTTAAAAGCTCTGGCGAAATAATTCGGCGTAGCGAAACCTACAGAGTAACATATTTGTCCAACGTTCATATCACTCTTTTCAAGAAGCACCGCCGCCTTATCCAACTTGACAGAACGGATAAATTCCACGGGAGTCTCCGCGGTCATTTCCAGTACTTTTGAATACAGCGACCCCCTGCTCATACCCATATGCCGGCTCAATTCTTCGACAGATAGTTGAGGACTCGTCAGGTTATCTTCAATATACTGCAGTATCTTCTCCAGGAATTTTTCATTGTCTGACTCGACGACAGGCTCCGGCGTAAGGATTTTAATCTGCTTGCTAAAGGTGCTCTTCAACTGTTGGTTTTGCGTGAGAAGATTTCGGATTTTGATATGTAGAATTTCAAAATTAAAGGGCTTCGTCATATAGTCGCTGGCACCTGTTCCCAGACCGATCAGCTGATTATCTTCTCCGGCCAGAGCAGTCAGCAGAATAACCGGAATATGGTTAGTACGCTTATCAGCTTTGATCTTTTTACAAAGTTCGGTTCCACTAACATGTGGCATGCTAATGTCAGAAACAACAAGTTGCGGGTGGGCCGACAGTACCTTTTGCCAGCCATCCTTTCCATTGCTAGCCTCTACGACCCGATAGTAAGCACTCAGGTTATCCTTAAGATAAAACCTGAAATCCTCGTTATCTTCAACCAAAAGAATTGTAGGCAATGAAGTGGTTGCAGGAATTTCCGGTTTAGGATTGTACGACGTTTCTTCCTCGGCAATATCCTCGTCAAGAATGGAAGCATCCGGTATCTTGCTTAGTGGTAAATGAACAATAAATGTAGATCCTTTTCCAGCTATGCTATTGACTTGAATTGTACCTCCATGTAGTTTAACAAATTCTTTTGCAATAGACAGTCCGATTCCACTTCCCTGATTTATGACTGAACCATCTGTTTCTGTCTGAAAGAATCGTTCAAAAATGCGTTCTTGCTCCTCCTCTTTCATACCTATACCGGAGTCTGACAGGCTAACGCACAAACCTTCATTTTCCTGGATCTTTAGCGCGATTTCCCCACCCTCCAGGGTGAATTTGAATGCATTAGATAGCAGATTGAAAAAGATCCGCTCAATCTTATTGGCATCAAACACTGTAAAATACGACCTAACCTCACTGCTGAAGGAGAAATTGATTCGCTTCCTGTCTGCGAGATCTTTAAAAGATTCGGCGACTTCTCTAACAAAGGCCACGAAGTCGCGCTCACTGACGTGAAGTTTCTGCTCCTTTTCCTTAATGTTACGGAAGTCGAGCAACTGATTGACAAGGTTGAGCAACCTGCGACTGTTACGCTTGATCATTTGGAGCTGCTGATTTCGCGGTGAATTCGTTTCCTGCTGGATCAATTGTTCTACAGGCCCGACAATTAAAGAAATTGGTGTACGAAATTCATGACTAAGGTTTGTAAGAAATTTAATTTTAAGCTGATCAAATTCACGGAGACGCTCGGATTCGCGTCTTTCTTGCTCTATCATTTGTTGGACCCGAATACGTTCCTGTTCATGGGCAAACCGGTCTTTTAGCTTACGGATTCCTAGTCGACGAACGTATACAAGGATTGAACCAATCAGCAACAGATAGAATGCGTAAGCATAATATGTTAACCAAAAAGGTGGGTGAACTACTATTTTAACTGATTTAAGAGGCGTGGTCCATTCTCCAGTATCACTCGTTGCCTTTACATGAAAAACGTACTCCCCCGGATCCAGATTCGTATATATGGCAGTGTTAGACTGCCCGACAACATTCCATTCTTTCTCAAAATTCTCGAGCTTGTAAGAATAGCGGCTTTCGTGAGGCGAAGTATAGTTTAGCGCCACGAAACTCAGAGAAAAATTCTGTTTATAATCGAGGTTGATTACCTCTACTACCGATATGTCCTCCTTAATAGGCGAATCTGCAGAGGGCTTAACGGTTTGATTTGATATTTTCAAATCCGTCAATACAACTTTTGGAACGCTTTTATTCGCATAAAGATCTTTAGGATGAAAGTAGTTGAACCCGTCTGTCCCACCAAAAAACAATCGGCCGTCTGAAAGCCTTAGTCCGGCACCTATAACAAATGGACTACGCTGCACTCCATTATATGAAGAGTAATTTTTGAAGCGCTTTATAGCAGGATCGAAACTACTGATGCCTTTATTGGTGCTTACCCAGATCTTGCCATTCTCATCTTCCAGGATCTTGTAAACAACTCCATTTGCCAGTCCATCCTCTTCAGAGACCGTTACTACTTTATTAGCGTTCAGATCATAAGAGCTGAGACCCGCCGTACTTCCTATCCACACCCGGCCATCCCGTGCTGCATATATACAATTGATATTATCGTTTGGCAGATCGGTGTTACCTTTGTTTAACAATTTGGTATACCTGTTCAATGGGTTATATACAGCAATTCCAGCGCCGTTAGATCCGATCCAGATATTACCTTCCCGATCCTCCTCAATTGCTCTGATATATCCATTTAATTGAATTCTATCCCTGCCTATTCCGGACTTATTAAAATGAACAAAAGCCCTGCTATCTCCATCGAAACAATCCACGCCCTGTCCGTTTGTCCCAATCCACATGTTCCCCCGGCTATCAGCCTTCATGCAGAACACATCACTTCCGCTGATGTTATGTGGTCCATTTCCGGATTTTATATGTCTTGATTTCCCGGTTTTAGTATCTAAAATGAATAAGCCGTTCAGATATGTTCCAATCCAAACCTCAGATCCCCTCTTTTCCATCGCCAGAATAGACAATGCATGGGGAGCGGACTCGTCCAATGGTATATGCCGGAAGATACCTGTCCCGGAATCAAAAAGATTAAGTCCCCCTCCATCCGTTCCTACATAAATACGGTTCCGGCCTGCTTCCACGAAAGATGTTACAACAGAGGCACTAAGCCCGGCAGGGTCGAACCGGTTACTTTGCCTCAGGTTAAAAAAAGCAAGGTTCTTGTCGTACTTATTGACGCCACCTCTAAATGTTGCAACCCAATAAACCCCCTCTTTGTCAATAAAAATAGATTTCACCGACTTTCCGATTAAGCTAAACCGGCTTCGGCCGTCATGTTCCACCCTGGAAATACTCCCATTCGCAGGATCCAGTATATTTAGTCCGTTCTCTGTACCAATCCAAAGCTTTCCGTCCCGTTCAGGAGCGATAGTATATACTATATTACTGCTAAGGGAATTCTTATTTAAAGGCGCATGACGATAGTTAACAAACTCTTTTCCATTAATTTTCAAGACACTTAAACCGTTATCTGTCCCCACCCAAATATTGCCCTTTGCATCTTCAGAAATGGCAGAAACGGAGTTGCCGGATAAGCTTGAAGACTCGTCGCTATGAAGAAACTGCACTAGTACACCTTCACGTGGCTGGTAAAGGTATAGTCCCCTTCTTGTTCCGAGCCACATCCGGTTGTGTCGGTCACGGAACATACTCATGATGGGTTGACTGCGAATCGCTTCACGGTCTTCCCTCCTCTTGAAATTTATTGGTGCCATAAATCCGGTCCTGGAACTCAGGACATATAGGCCACCATAACCCGCTACCCAAATATCCTCATTTCCATCACTGCTGATGGAGGTGATTGCCATGTTTTTAGTTTCACGGTAATTTTTAAAAGAGTCCATTTTCCGGTTGTACAGCACAAGGCCTGATCCTGTTCCAATCCATAAATTCCTTGAGCGGTCCTCATAGATAGCCAGAATTTCATTTGATGCAATACTCGTAGAGTCGTCACCTTTGTGACGATAGACAGAAAACTTCTGACCATCAAACCGGTTCAAGCCATCATCTGAACCGAACCACATATATCCAAAACTATCTTTGTGGATTGTATTTACCACATTGGAAGATAGCCCTTCCTTACTACTGAGGTTCATGAAGTTCAGGTTACTTTCCTGAGAGAACACTTGATAGGGTAGCAAAAACAAGAGAACTAACCGGAATACCGGTCCAAGGATTCCTTTAATCATAGAAATAGGGCCATTATCGTTTTTACTTAGCCCGGGATGTTTCGTCGTCACCACTATATCCAAACCATTTGAATGCAGCTGTATTTTTAGAACCCCTACCTTCAGACGTGGCATACATAGCAAATAATGATCCTACAAACCCTCCGGCCTCACGGGTGCTTAAATATTTTCCGTCCAGCCCGCCCTGCAGTAGATTCCATTTGTTCTCTTGTGTCGAAAACCAGAACGAGTACTTATCCTTTTCCGCACTGATTTTAAGGAATAACGGAGCAGCTGGTTTTGCAAGAAGTTCTTGTTTGATCAGAACCATGCTATTGCTTGACCGATCGGCCTTAAACAACTGAACAACCGCCTTTCCCTTAGACATCGACTTGCAGATATAGTAGAAATGAGTTTCATTTTGAAAAATCAGCATTCCCGCCTTCTCGTTCTCAGCGGTAGCAGTAAAATTCAGCTCGGTCGATGCTTCACAAGTAAGGTGTTGCTGACGCTTCCCTATAAAAGCCGGATTCCCCTTACCCATTGCCGTTTCGGCCAACAATTTCATCGTCAAGTAACCTTTTTTGTCTTTTAAACTATACCAAGACGTGTCGAGTGTTCGCAGAAAAAGAAACTGAGAATGGAGACTGTCCTTGAAATCTATAGTGTACTTAAAGTTGCCATTCATAGGTAATGCCCCCGGGTGCTTGACTTCCTTCCAGCTTACCGGATAATTGTACAATACCTCTTCATGATCAGGATTGATAACCGGCCATCCATCGATCCATTTTACCGGAGCTATAAATGTTTCCCGGCCCGTATTATAGTAGTCGCCTTCGTAAGGTCTGACAGCGATAAATATCGCATAAGTGTTCCCATCCGGACCTTCAACAAGATCAGCATGCCCTGTGGATGTGATCGGATTCTTCCTGTCCGGATCCAGGTGACGCTGGGTGAGGATAGGATTTTTTTCATATGGAATATAAGGACCCTTTACATCCTTGCTTCGAAGAATAACTTCAGAATGATTCACCGCTGTTCCACCCTCAGCTGCCATCAGGTAGTACCATCCTTCTCTTTTGTAAATATGAGGCCCTTCAATCCATACAGGCTTTGTGCTGATATCGACACCTCCGTTTACCAGCAAGGTTTCTTCACCTTTGACTTTCAGATTTACAGGATCAAATTCAAACATTCTCAGCGTCCTGTGTCCTTCATACAAGGGTTTGTTCTGGGGCGGATTACTATTGTAGATGATATAGGCCTTGTCGCCTTCGAAGTACAGTGACGGGTCAATACCGTGTACTTCCTTAATCCAGACAGGGTCGCTCCATGGCCCTGCGGGATTCTTTGCAGTGACAACGAAGTTACCTCCATTATCTATATCGGTACAGGTAACGTAAAACAAACCATCATGATAACTGATAGATGGTGCAAAGAGTCCCCTGCTTACAGTCTCTCCCATGAAATCCATCTGCGAAGGGCGACTAATTACGTTTCCAATCTGCCGCCAGTTTTTTAAATCCTGGCTATGCAATACCGGGATTCCCGGAAAATAGGAGAACGTTGAGTTAACTATGTAGTAGTCTGCCCCCACCTTACATATTGCAGGATCGGGATAGAAGCCAGCCAAAATAGGATTTGGCAAGGTCATTTGCGCAAAGCCCTGATGAAACAGGGACATCAGAGAAATTAAAAGCAAGGAAGAGAAACGGTTCATAAATGACAAAGTGTCTTTGGTTAAATAATAGTCATAAATGTAGCCTGACCGTTGATATTACTCTTGTCATAATTGTAGGAATTAGTAGTACAAATGTTCAACAGCAACGTATTTTGAATAAAAATGTACTATCTCTATTGTTAAAACCAACATTGTGGAAGCCAAAACAATTTTTTGTGGACACTATGCAGATCTGCAAAACCAGGCGACCAATATCTAAATATAACGAGAAAGGCTGAAATAGCTATTGATAGCTATTTCGGAAAACATCAGCGTTTGCTAGCTTTGGGTAACCAATAAAAATATTTGTAAACCCCCAAAACAAATTTTCTATAACGCTCCGGCCCCATGACCCGGAAGCGGAATCACTCCTTAAGCGCTCGCATATCGATGCGTGAATCAGCGGCATTTGGTAAATCATCATTTCCCAAGAATACAAGTAATAAGTGAAAGACATGAAAAATCCAGTAAAAGCATTAGTAGTTATGACATTTCTGGCTGCTACATTTCTAACCAATACATCTGCAATCGCTCCTGACAATACTACGATCAAGAAAATCATCATAAAAGGTAATGCCAACGTAATATTGATTCAAAGGGACTGGGAAGAAGTCGTTATACATGACACTTTTGAATCGGGGAAAACTAAGATATCTAAAGAGGGGATATCTCTTATTATTAACTCCCGGGAACAAACACCATTAACGATAAGGGTATATGCAAAGGCTCCGTTCAGAATTGAAGCTTTTAATACCGTATCTGTTGAAACATCCGGTAATTTTGATTTGCAATACCTCCAGGTCTTCCTGAATGACAGAGCAACTGCACGTATAACGTCAAACACTGAAGGTCTTTATACGCGGATAAATCATTCAGCGAGGTTAACGCTCGGAGGCAAATCTGAAGATCATGTGTCTGTGCGTAGTATTGGAGCCAGAATAAAAACGGAAAACCTCGTCTGCCTCAAGACAAATACATCTTATTTCGTTCCCGCTGCATACACTAAAAAACTTACAGCAAAAAATGTGGCACGCTGAGCCATACCAGAATTGCTGATCCTACACGCAAAGCCACCTGTTATCTTAGCTGATCAGAATCCATCAGACCACATCGTTCCCGGAAAGATGTGGTCTGGATCACTTATCTACTTCAGAACACCCAACTCTTTCCCAACCTCTGTAAAGGCTGCGACAGCTTTTTCCAGATTTTCCAGCGTATGAGCCGCAGAAAGCTGTACCCTGATGCGGGCTTGTCCCTTAGGCACTACCGGATAGAAAAATCCGATAACGTAGATACCCCTGGAAAGTAGTCTTCTGGCAAACTCCTGCGCAAGCTCTGCCTCATACAACATGACCGGAACGATAGGGTGCTCACCCGGCCGTATGTCAAAACCGGCTGCAGTCATCTTCTCTCTGAAGTACAAGGTATTTTGTTCCAGTTGATCTCTCAATTCTGTAGTTTCAGACAACATATCCAACACCGCAATGGAAGCTCCGACAATAGACGGCGCCAAAGAATTTGAGAAAAGATATGGCCTGGACCGTTGTCTGAGCATTTCAATAATCTCGGCTTTGCCGGAAGTGAAGCCTCCCATGGCACCACCGAGAGCTTTTCCCAATGTACCCGTGATAATATCAACCCGCCCCATCACGTCACGATATTCATGCGTACCACGGCCAGTTTTGCCAATGAATCCCGACGAATGACTTTCGTCTACCATAACCAGAGCCTTATACCGGTCTGCCAGATCACAGATCTTATCCAATTGAGCAATAGTTCCGTCCATGGAGAAAGATCCGTCAGTAACGATAATCCGATGCCTGCACTCTGAACTTTCCCGCAGACATCTTTCCAGATCCGACATATCGTTGTGGGCATAGCGAAAGCGCTGTGCCTTACAAAGCCGCACTCCATCTATTATAGAAGCATGATTCAATGCGTCAGAGATTATGGCGTCCTGCTCATTAAACAGCGGTTCAAACACACCGCCATTTGCATCGAAGGCAGCCGCATATAGTATAGTATCTTCCGTTCCTAAGAACTTAGCGAGTTTATGCTCAAGCGTTTTATGAATATCCTGAGTACCGCAGATGAAACGCACGGATGACATTCCATAGCCGTGTTCGTCGATTGCCTTTTTTGCAGCTTCGATCACCTTTGGATGAGATGAAAGCCCGAGGTAGTTGTTTGCACAGAAGTTAAGCACTTCTTCGGATTCCGTAGTGCTGATCTCTGCACCCTGCGCCGTGGTAATGATACGCTCTTTTTTAAACAAGCCAGCTGCTTTTATATCAGCCAGTTCTTTTTCCAAAACTGGTTTTAGAGTTTCATACATATCTTCAATGTTAGCTTTTTTAAACAGTTATTTTAATACCCTTCAGCATCTCATCTACCATGGCTTCCAGATCAAACCCGGGTTTCCATCCCCAATCTTTTCTTGCAATACTGTCATCAATACTACCGGGCCAGCTTTCGGCAATCTGCTGACGGAAGTCCGGGGCGTAGGAGATCCGGAACTCCGGAATACGTTTTGCTATAGCTCGCGAAACCTCAGCAGGTGTGAAACTGAGTCCTGCCAGGTTATAAGATGTGCGTACCGTGAGATCTTCCGCATCCGCATCCATCAGTTCCAGAGTAGCTCTGATCGCATCAGACATATACATCATCGGAAGCGGAGTATCAGCCTCCAGGTAACACTCATATCCGCCGGTTTCCACCGCTTTATGAAATATGTCTACCGCGTAATCCGTTGTACCTCCACCCGGAGCTGCCAGATAGCTGATAAGACCAGGAAAACGCAGGCTTCGCACGTCAAGCCCAAACTTTTGATGGTAGTAATTGCACCAGTACTCGCCCGCACGCTTGCTTATGCCATAAACAGTTGTTGGTTCGGTCACGGCTTGCTGCGGACAATTCTCTTTTGGAGAATCCGGGCCAAATACAGCTATGCTGCTTGGCCAGAAGACCTTCTCAACACCTGCTGCCACTGCTATATCAAGCACATTCAGCAGGCCCTGCATGTTGATCTGCCAGGCTAATTGAGGTTCCTTCTCCCCTGTTGCCGACAGCACAGCTGCCAGATGGTAGATTTGTGTTATATTCTCAGTCTCTACGATCTGCGAAAGGAGGTCTTTGTCAAGAACGTCCAACTGAACATAAGGGTTTCCGGGACCTGTATGACTACCGGCACTTAGCCTGTCGCCGGCTATCACCTGAGAGTTTCCATAACGCTCGCGAAGCGCGTGGGTCAGTTCACTTCCGATCTGACCGCAGGCTCCAATCACCAATATCTTCCCTGTGCTGTTCATGAATATCTTTTTGTAACATCCGTAGCAAACAATTGTTCGAACGCCTAATTCAGCACAAAACTGAGAATTACTAGTATTTAATCCTACTACATTGCATTAAATTAGAACATTTTACTACTTCATGATCGAAACACGATCGTTTATTCTGATTTTTACCACCTTAAATCAGTGATACCAGAAATTTTATCTTTTATGGCCCTGGACCCTACAGATCTTAAAATACTTGAATTATTGCAGAGGGATGCAAGAATGACTATTAAACAACTGGCCTTAGCTCTTAAAAGATCGCACACCCCGGTTTTCGAAAGAGTAAAGCGCCTGGAGGAAAAGGGATATATCAAACGTTACGTGGCAATCGTGGACCGCAGGATGATCGGCAAAAACCTGATCGCGTTTACCCATGTTCAATTGAAGGAACATTCCCAGGAGATCCTCAGCACCTTTGAAGCGGAAGTCATCAAATTTTCAGAGGTAATGGAATGTTACCACATGACTGGTGCCTTCGATTTTATTCTTAAGATCGCATTAAAAGATATGGACGCCTATCACCAGTTCCTGATGGGTAAGTTATCCAAGCTGCCGAACATCGGAACCCTTCAAAGCTTGTTCGTGATGTCGGAAGCTAAGAACGAAACTGCTTATGAACTTGGGGAATTCTAGAGCTTAAGACTCTTTTAAACAAACATTTTAAGATTTTTCAGGGTTAACCTTTTTCAACATGGATAATCTGAAAGTCGTCTTCGCAGCAGTTATACTCTCCATTTGCCTGAATTGTGATCTCCACGCTCAGATAAACGCGCCTGTCGACTCACTGAAAGCTGATTCACTCCATGGCGACACCGCTGTAGCACTCCCTACATACTCATCTCAGTACGACGTAGGCGACCTGATCAGGGACGTATTCCACCCCGGCAGGGAACCGAAACCTGCCAGTGAGAAATCAGGAATTACGATGATGCCCAATGTTGCATATAATCCCAGCATCGGCGCGCAGATAGGCATCAAGGCGGTTGCAGGAAAAGTTCTTGGCAGAGAGAAGAATACCCTGATGTCGGTAGCTGCTACATCCGCCTCTGCCACAACCAAGGGCATTATTTACTTCTATATCAGCCATAATGTATTTACCTCAGGCAACAAATGGAACCTTCAGGGAAGCCTGGTCGCTGCAAAGACCGTAACTCCTGACTTCGGGATGGGCATAGGTGTTCCCGCCGGCAGCAACGAGTTTGATGAGATCCTGTCTAATCCTGAGCGAACCGGGTATGTCCTTCACGCTGAATTCTATAATTTCCGCGAGAAGGTCTATAAACAAATTGTTAAAGGTCTTTTTCTCGGGGCAGGGGTCTCATTTGATATTCGCAGGAATGTAATCGACAAAACCACGGCCAATGAATTAACTCCGTACAACATTTACAGTGACCGGTATGGGTTTGATCGCGATGGGTATACCTCAAACGGATTATTATTCAGTGCCCAATATACGAGTCGCGATAATCAGAACCGCGCTTACAAGGGGATACACGCAGACCTGGGCATTCGCGCAAACCAAACATGGATGGGAAGCTCCAGGAGCGCTTTGCAGCTGACTTCAGATTTCAGGAAATACTGGAGCCTCTCCCGCCGCAACCCCGAACACGTTATTGCCTTCTGGAACTTCGGCTCTTATGTGCTCAGCGGCAAGCTCCCCTATCTGGAACTTCCGGGAACAGGCAAGGATCCAAGCGGACGCAGCGGCAGAGGCTATACCATTGCCTACTTCAAAGGACCGAAGTACATCACTTCCGAGGTGGAATACCGGTTTCCGATAACAAAAAACAAGTTCCTCAGCGGCGTTACCTTTTTCAATATACAGTCGGCAAGCGACGACCTCGGCACCAAGCTGTTTGATAAATGGCAACCTGGTGGCGGAGCCGGACTGCGCGTCTTATTCAACAAAGCTACCCGCACCAATCTCTGTATTGATTATGCATTCGGCAAATACGGGAGAAGAGGGTTGTTTCTCGGTTTGAACGAGGCTTTCTAAACTAACTCGTCTCTACCCTCTTTTTGTGCTTTTCCGCGAACTCACTTGGCGTCTCTTTAAACTGCTGGTAAAAACACTTCGAAAAGTAAGAATGCGAATTAAAACCAGCCATATACCCCACTTCTGAGATCGTGTACTCCTGCGTAGACAGAAGCTTCGCAGCATGTTTTAAACGGATCAAACGAATGAACTCATTAGGAACATATCCCGTAAGCGACTTTACTTTTTTGTAGAGGCTTGAGCGGCTCAGACCAAGCTCCTTGCCAAGTTCTTCCACAGAAAATTGAGTATCTGAAAGATGAGCCTCTATAGAAGTAATCAAACTGGCCATAAACTTCTTGTCCCTGCTTTCCGAAATAAACGTTTCCGCTCCTTCGAAGGGTTGCTGGGCAAACTTTTGCCTTAAACTCAACTGGAGATCGAGCAGATTCTTGGTGATGAGCGATACCTGCTTCCACTTAAAAGGCTTTGAGATATAGGCATCGGCTCCGTTCTCAAGCCCCTCAATCTCCGCCTCTGCATTCGTCTTCGCTGTGAGAAGGATCACGGGAATATGACTATAGTTAAGATCCGTTTTAATGGTCCTGCAAAGTTCAAATCCATCCATCTCCGGCATCATCACATCGGAAATAACAATATCAGGAGTGTGCTTCCTCAGCTGCTCCAAACCCTCCACACCATTTTTCGCCTTGATAGCCTGATAACCCTCGCTCAGTAAACTCTCATAAATAAACGACCGAAGTGCTTTATCATCTTCAACTATCAGTACGGCAGGCTTATCATTCAGAGGAGCTTCTTCGACATCGGCGTCTGAAAATAAATCTTCAACGTCTTTCTGCTTCAGCACCAGTGGAATCCTTACTGTAAAAATGGTACGAATGCCCGAATCACTTTCAACCAACAGCTCACCGCCATGTTTCTCGGTCAGCGATTTCGCCAAAGCAAGCCCTATACCTGCTCCGCCCAGATTACTGTAATGGTGATTATCGGAAGACACTTTAAAAAACTTGGTAAAGATGTTATTTAATTGATTCTGCGGGATACCTATGCCATCATCCTCAACACTTATAGATACAAAACCATCTCCTTCACCGCTCTTTTCAACCTCATTAATACGAATCTCCACCCGGCTCCTTGTAAACTTGAATGCGTTGATCAGCAGATTGCTCATTATCTTTGTCAGCGCCTCAGGATCTGCATAGAGATCCAGTTTTCTCAAATCACTCTTCAATACAAAGCTGACCGTATTTTGATAGGGTATCGCACTAAACCGCTTATGGAGTGCTCCAACAAAAGATACCAGTTCCAGCTTTTCCGTATGAATCTCATAGATATCACTTTCAATCCTGCGGAAGTCGAGGAGCTGATTAACAAGGTTCAAAAGCCGGTCAGAATTTTCTTCCATAATCTTTAGCTGGCTAGCGGTATCTGCGTTTTTTTCACGGGAGTTCATCAGGCGTTCCAGAGGCGCAATGATCAGTGACAAAGGCGTCCTGATTTCATGAGCCATAGCGGTAAAGAATTCGATCTTCTGCTTGTAAAAATCTTGCTCGCTTTTTGCTTTTAACCGCTCTAGTTTTCTCTCGTTATTCCTTCGAGACCGATGTATACTGTATCTCCTTACAGTTAAAATTGCAGCGAGCAATAGAACAGCATAGATGATGTATGCTAGAGTGGTTTTATAAAAAGGCGGCTTTATCGTTACTTGTATACTGCTGATCGTGCTTTCGTTGATTACACCACCTTCCATTTCGGTCACCTTAAATACATAGTCTCCCGGAGGAAGATTCGTATATGTTGCCTTACGTTGCTGGCCCACCAGGTTCCAGTCTTTATCGAAGCCCTCCATTTTATATGCGTACCGGGCTTTTTCAGGCGCCTGATAGTGTAACGCAGCATACTCAAAGCTCAAAACAGACTGGTCGTACCTAAGGGTTATATGTTTTGTAAAGTTGATGGCTTGGTCAAGAGGACTGTCATCTTTCTGAACGTCAACGTCCTTATTGAATAACTGAAAGTTCGTGAATGTAATGGTTACCGCTTCCTTACCTCTCCTGATACTATCCGGATAGAAAGCATTGAAACCCTTTATGCCCCCAAAGTACAGCTTGCCTGAAGAGCTTTTGTAGTAGGATTTATAATTGTATTGCTGACTCTGCAGGTTATCCCACTTCCCAAAGTTCCGCTCCTTCTTTGTCTTCGGGTCGAACTCATAGATCCCGCTATTGGTCGATAGCCAGAGCTTACCTTTACCATCTTCAACGATTCCGAAGATCACAGCGCTTTTGATCCCGTATTCATCACCATACACCTTAAACTTTTTCGTTTTCTTATCGAAGAGATTCAGGCCTCCTCCATCGGTACCTACCCAAAGATTCCCCTTTCGATCATCAAAGAGCGTAATTACTTTATTGCTGCTAATAGAGCCTGGTTTTTCAGAATGCGAATACTTTTCGATGATCTTAGTTTCAGGGTCAAGACTAAGAAGACCATTATCGTATGTAGCGATCCAGAGCAGATCCTGTTCCGAATCCTGACAAACCTGATAAATGCACATCTTATCCAGGTTACCACCTTTGATCCTTAAGAAATTGTCCTTTTGAGGATTATACAGGTTTAAGCCTGAAATGGTCGATACCCAAACACGCCCTTTACGGTCTTCATCAATCGAATAAACACTATTATCGCTCAAAGAAGATGGGTCTGCAGGGTTGTTCGTATAACGCTTTATCTTCCCTGTGCGGGGATCATAGATATTCAGACCGCCAGTGTACATTCCGATCCAAACATTGCCCTTCCGGTCTGCATATAGCGCATGAATATTGTGATAAGACAATGTATCCTGATTCGCCCTGAAAGGATATTTAAGGAAGGTTTTACTAGCGGAGTCGAAATAGCTTAAGCCTCCGTCTTCCGTGCCGATCCAGAAATTGTCTTTGCCGCTCTCAAGAAAGGCACTTACCGCATTTCCCGACAAAGAATTCCGCCCTCCTGAAGAATAATAATATTCAAACGCAGGCAAATCCTCGTTGTGATAATTCACACCACCGAAAAAGGTACCCGACCAAATGCCGTTCTTGTCGTCTTTAAAAATCGTGTAGACAGCGTCGTCACTGATACTGTAAGGGTCGTTGCTGTGATGCTGGTAGGAAGTAAATCTTTTCGTAGGGATGTCAAGTACATTAAGGCCTTTCTCCGTCGCGATATACAAAACGCCCGGCTTTGGCTGAAAGATTCCCCTGACCAGATTATCACTGATCGAATTTTTACCCGTGCGTTTAAATACCGTAAAGGATTTCGAGCTGCTGTCAAAGAGATTAAGTCCGCCTGACATTGTTCCGACCCAGATTCTTCCGTCAAGATCTTTGTAGAGATCAATTACAGCATCATGGGAAAGACTCCCCTTGCTACCGTCTGCCTTGTATCTGCGTATCCGCGAAGATCCGCTTTCTAAAACATCTATACCTTTGCCATATGTGCCGAGCCAGATGTTACCCTGATCGTCCTGAACTATTTTTGAGATTTCATTGGATGAAAGGCGTAGCGGCGAACCTTCCAGGGATGTATATTGCTGCAATTGTCCGGTTTTGTACTGATAACGATACGCACCCTTTTCTTTGGTCGCAATCCAGATATCGCCATTCTTCAACCGCGTTATATCATTAATGAATATCTTACCCAGAGGTTCAAAGAGCTTAAACTTCTGACTTTCAAGATTAAATATATAAACTCCCCCATCCGTCCCTATCCAGAAAGTCTTCCGGTCGTACTTGAATATCTTACGAATAAAGTTGTTACCAATAGATGATGGATCATCTTTATGGTACTGATAAGATTTAAATTGATATCCGTCAAAACGATTAAGACCATACTTAGTTCCGAACCACATATAACCCTGCTCATCCTGTTCGATGTCCCAGATAGTATTTGAACACAGGCCATCTGCCACAGTGTAATTCCTGAAATGGATTTTCTGTGCTTTCAATCCAACGGCAAAGGCCAGGTAACAAAGCAGGAACAGGGCCGAAGCCCTGTTTGGAAGTCTGATCATCGTTCGGATTTTGTTATTCAATATAAGAAATTATTCCTGGTTCAACTTGCGAATAATCTCAATTTCATCATTTCTGTAAGGCGTACCATCCTGATTAAAAATATCATGAAACCACTCAAGAGGCTGTGAACCATCGGGTAGTGGTGTATCCCAGGCATAAATGGTATTAGACTTGCCGGCTACAAAGCCCCAGTTGATCGCTCCTATGTTCTCTTTCTTCAGCATCGGCATGATGTTGGCAAATCTGCTATTGCGGGTCCTTGCCATATACTCCGTGCAGATCATCGGACGGCCATGAGATTTCAAAAGATCCAGGACACGCTGATGCCAAGCCGGTTCCTCATAGTCATGGTAGGTAATGATATCTGAATTCAGCGCCTGAAATGTATTTAGCTCTTCGTAGTCCCAAGCCCATAGTCCTGCGCTCACTGGCTGTGCCGGGTTTACATCTCTGGCCCAGCTAAATACGCTCTTGAGCAGAGGAAGAGAAGTGGTCAACTTCCCGGAGTTCCCCGGCTCGTTATAAAGATCCCAAAGCAGAATTCGCTGATCTTTGGCAAAGTGCGTCATCACATCTTTTACATACTTTTCGAGAGCCGGAAAGTTCTTGGGATCTTTGGAAGCCGGATCACCAGGGTCCTGCACCCAGCCCGAATTGTGCACTCCCGGTTTAGGCTCAGGCTGTTTGCCTTTAAAGCCCTGCTTATTCCAGCAGTCGTCGAAGAAAACAAAAATAGTTTTGATCTTGTGCTTTTCAGCAATCTCCAAATAGCGACTCATTCGCTCCTTGAAGCCTTTCTGATCCTGCTGCCAGGCAATGCTATGCAGGTAAACCCGCATAGTATTAAAACCAATCTTTTCTGCCCATCCGAGTTCGCGGTCAATAGTTGCTGGATCGAATGTCTCCGCCTGCCACATTTCCAGCTGATTGATTGCTGTACTGGGTAAAAAGTTCGCCCCGGAAATCCACTTATGTTGTGCGTACCACTGGTTTGCCTTTTCGATAGTCCAGACTTTGCCAGGACTTGATTTCGCTTTGCTATTCTGAGCATCTACAGCTCCTGCAGAAAGAATAAAGAATACAAGGAGTAATTTGTATCTGAGTAATTTCATTGCTTATCTTTTAGGTTATTTCGTTAAGTTTTCTGAAGGGCTTTTTAAAGCCTCCCCTTCCTTCACCGGCTTGTCAAAACTTGGCGTGCCATCTGCATTCCAACCAAACTTCTGAGCTCTCGGCGAGCGGTGTATGCCACAACCCTGCCCCGGTTCTGAATTCGCATGATATAAGATCCAGTCCTCGGTTCCGTCAGGCGACTTGAAGAACGAATTATGTCCGGGGGCATAAACCTTATTTTCAGGCGACTGCTTAAAAACAGGCTCCGGATTTTTTCTCCAGGAGGAGGCCTTCATCAGACTGCTCCCTTCCAGTGTAAGCATACCAAGCGCATAAAAATCAGTCCAGCAGCCACTGGCTGAATAGATGAGGAACGTTTTCCCATTCGGATTTCTGAGGATCTGAGGGCCCTCATTAACGTTCACATGCGGTGGATTCTCCGGGTCATTGAGATCGCCATGTTTTTCCCATTCATACAAAGGACTGGAGATCTTTACCCGCTTGCCCTTTATAGTCCAGGGATTCTTCATCTTAGCGATGTAGATTTCCTGAGTATGGTTTACATCACCTTCCCATCCTGCCCACACCATGTACAGCTTATTCTTATGTTTAAATACCGAGCCGTCAATCGCCCACTTATTCGTGTGGTCTCCAACCTTTCCTTTCAACACCCAATTGCTGTTCATCGGATCGCCAGAGGTGTTCTCCAGCACGTACATCCGGTGGTTATTATTATTCCCATCATCAGCCGCAAAATAGACATACCAACTGCCATCGATAAAATGAATTTCCGGTGCCCAGAGCTGTTTAGAGTATAGCGTTCCCGGAGGAGGAACAAAAATCGTTTTCTTCTCCGCGTCCTTCAGCTCCGCGAGGTTATCCGTCTTCCAGATGACGATACTATCCTGAAGAGTATGTGTATAGTAATAGAATCCGTCTTTATGTATGCTCCATGGGTCGGCTCCCGAAGGAAGCAGAGGATTAGTGAATGTCTGTCCGAAGGAGAAACCCCAGACCAGACTGAGTATCCAGGTTAATACCGTTAGTTTTCTTCTCATGATGTAAATTTTATTCACCCGAAGGCACCGTAACTTTTAAACCCGTAGCGGTCGGTTCACCAAGGCTGGGCGACCCATCAGCCTGAAACGTGATTTTCTGCATGCGAATATTCCTTTTTTCCCCGCAGCCCTCACCCCTGTTGGAGTTAGCGTGATAGATAAGCCAGGTCTCTTTTCCATCGGGAGATTGGAAAAATGAGTTATGGCCAGGACCATATGCATTACTGCTGGGTCTTGATGTAAAAACAGGATTGCTCCGTTTCTCCCAGTTGGAAGTGCTCATTGGATCGCTGCCCGGTTTTAGCGTTAGCAAACCCAGAGCATAATCATCCGTACCGCAATAACTTGCAGAATACATTAAATAATAATTACCCTGTTCATTTCGTAAGACTTGTGGTGCCTCATTAACTGGAAATCCGTTGCGTTCCCAGCCAAGAGTAGGCTGACTAAGTACTGTAACTGGACCTTCCAGCGTCCAGGGATTACTCATTTTAGAAATATAGATCATCTGTGTCAGATCTGCATTGGTTTTATCAGGCCGGCCGCACCAAATCAGGTACCGGTTGCCATTATATTCCATGACGGTCGCATCTATCGCCCAGAAATCAGCATTTGTATTGTAGATCTTACCTTTTTCTACCCAGGTGCCGGTAGTAGGATCAGCACTTTCATTCTCCAGAACCCATGTGCGCTGACTCAGATCTGTTCCATCTCCTGCTGTAAAATAAATATACCACTTGCCGTCGAGGAAGAAAAGCTCAGGAGCCCAGACATTTCTTGAGTTGGGAGCGCCGGCTACAGGTGTGTAAACAACCTTTGAAGGTGCCGCAGCCAAACCTGACATCGCTTCTGTTTTCCAGAGCCTGATATTGTTCCCCGTTGTCTGCAGGTAAAAATAGGTGCCGTTCCGCTGGTACACTGATGGGTCTGCTCCTGACATAACAGGATTAGCAAATGTTCCGACTTCGGAGGGCGGGACGACGACTTCAGGATCGGTACCACCCGAATTTTTACAGGTAATACCGGAGACTGCTAACCAAAGAAACAGGTATCTTATAAAGATCCGGTTCAGCTGCTGTCTACCGTGTTTTTGGAGGATATTCATGATCGTGTGTGATATACGAGAGAGGCGCGTCTCTTTAGACACACCTCTCTATTTGTTGGTTAATAATTCGGATTTTGTGTCAGGTTAGGATTCAGGTCAATATCCCGTTGCGGTATAGGATAGTATTCGTGCTTGCCGGCCACGAACGTTTCGAACTCAGGATCACGAGAGGCCAGTGCCGTACCTAAATCGCCCCAACGCAGCAGATCTGCCCATCTCCATCCTTCCCCGGCTAATTCCACAATCCGCTCATGTTTAAGTTGCGTTAAGAACTGTGCCTGATTTAAGCCTGGCCTCGCAACAGTCAGCGACGGCAATCCGGCTCTCATCCGCACTTCGTCAACATACGTATAAGCCTCTGCTGAACGGTTCAGCCCGTTCAAACACTCCGCATACATCAGCAGCACATCAGCATACCTGATTAGCCGGTAGTTATTGGGAGAACGAAAGCCTTCCTCATTCTTCCAATGGTCGTTTAACAGCTTTCTAAACCAAACACCATTAGCATTTGGACCATTTCCGTAGCGGGAAGCGAAAGTCTGTCCGTAAACCATGGAGAATTCAGGACCGCGAGGGTCCATATTATTAAATATAAACGAAGCGGCAAGCCTCGGGTCTCGCGCGCCTGTAGTAGTCGTTTCCTGCAAAAACTCATCGATCAGCCAACGGCGGGCTGCTCCGTCGTTGAAGCCAACTCCCGGAGGTGCAAAGAACTGCGAAATAGATGTTCCGGTATTATTAATCAGAGATTCGTTGACATCATCATCAGTATTTTCTGACAGATTCTCGTTAAACTGAATTTCAAAAATCGATTCACTGTTGTTTTCTTTTGATATGATGAAATTGTCGCGGTAATCAGCTGTTAATGAATAAATCTGTCTACCCGGACCAGTCACGAGCCAGTTAAATGCGTCAAGAGCCTGCTGATAATTCTTTTGCTGCAAGTATGTTTTGCCAAGAAGTCCATAAGCAGCACCTTTGGTCGCTCTGCCCAGATCAGCATCGGCATATCGTTCCGGGAGGTCTGGTATAGCCTCATTAAGGTCCTTTGCCACCTGTGCGTAAGCTTCTTCTGTAGTAGCGTTTGCAGGCTTGTCTGTCGTTTGAGAAGGTGCCAGCAATAATGGCGGCCTGCCATAGTAGAGGGTCAGGTTGAAGTAAAACAAAGCTCTCAGGAATTTAGCTTCGGCAATAACCCGTTTCTTTAGATTTTCATCCATTTCTATCGATGGCACATTCGCTATGACCTGATTTGCCCGGAAGACACCCACATATAGAGTCTCCCAGGTCTCCGCAGTAAGCCCGTCGTTGTAGTTGGTTTGGTTAAACCTCATCAGGTTGTTCAATCCGCCGTCTCCACCTGAACCGAAGCCTTCGTCAGATTTTAAGATACCGTGGAAATACATCCTTCTTGAATACAAAGATGCCGTACGGTAAAATGTTCCATACGCTGCGTTAACACCTTTAACAGCATCGTCTGAACTTTTCCAGAAACTTGCTAAGGTTGGCGCATTGGGATTGGCGGCATCGAAGTCGCGCTTACACCCTGCGCTAAGCACAAGGAGTATTGATAATGTGGCTATGATGTGTTTCATTTGATCTACGTCTATAATTAAAAACCTATACTTAATCCGAAAGAAAATATTCTTGAAGATGGATAGTTACCATTATCTACCCCTGGCTCCAATGTACTATTGGCGCCTACAACGTCAGGATCAAGTCCTGAGTACTTGGTGAAAGTGAGCAGGTTCTGGCCGCTAACGAAGATTCTGGCGTTGTTCAGACCCGATCTTCCGAGAAGGCCTTCAGGAATGGTATATCCGATCTCTACATTCCGCAGACGCAGGAATGATCCGTCTTCTATCCAGCGGTCAGAGTCGCCTCTCGCGTTTTGTTCCAGACCGAGGTTAGTGCTGCCTGCTGCGAACTGGTATCCCAAACGTGGAAAATCTGTATTGGTATTCGATGGCGTCCAGGGGTTGATGTCTCGCCTGTAATTCGAGTCGCCATAGCTATCGAGATCCCTTCTCACGTCGTTGTACAGCTTATGCCCGAAAGCGCCATACCACTGCATGGCAAAGCTGAAGTTTTTATACGACGAATTGAATACAAGGCCGGTCGTGAATTTTGGCCATGGACTGCCCGCATATTGTCTGTCAAACGCATTTATATCATTATTTGTGCCTCCATCTACCAAATTAACAAAACGGATATCCCCGGGCTTTGCGTTTACCTGTGCTCCATGTGCGGCCACCTCCTCGTCATTCTGAAAAATGCCATCGGTCTTTAGTACATAGTATTCTCCGATAGAACGGCCAACTTCTGTGCGGGTGTTACCCGAAGTAATATACTCGCGGGGAGCACCTGTATCAGGATCAATGCCCAGATTACCAAAGCCTAGCACCTTATTTCTGATAACGCTCACATTTGCTGACACATCCCACTTGAAGGCCTGAGAACCAGTTTTCGGGCGATAGCCGATCTCCAGCTCCAATCCCTTGTTTTCTATTGATCCAATATTTACGATAGGATCACCCTGCAGGTTTCCCAGGTAACCAGGCAATGGCTGACCGGTGAGTACATCCCGGGATTCTGACCTGAAAGCGTCAATGGCAATATTGAAGCGGTTATTAAAGAGAGAGGCATCCAGCCCGATATTTGTCGTTTCCTTTTCTTCCCAGCGTAACTCCTCGAATACGAGCTTTGCCTGCGTTGCTCCGGGATATACCGTTTGTGGACCCGGTCCGAACACTGCATTTGGCGCTTGATTTAAAAATGGTGTAAACTGATATTCACCAAGAGTATTTACGCCCAACACCCCCCAGGATCCCCTGATCTTCAGATCAGATACCCAGTTGACATTGAAGAAATCTTCTTCAGACAGTCTCCATGCCAAAGCCACAGAAGGAAACGTTCCTGTGCGATACTTAGGAGAGAATCTGGAGTCCTTGTCTGTACGGAATGTCAACGATGCAAGGTAACGGTCGTCATAGGTATAATTAAGCCGTCCAAGGTAGGAGGTCAGCAGCGCTTTGTATAAAGTACCAGACGAGAAACGGTCACCGGGCGTTCCACTCGTTGATGATAATGTTTCGAAGTAGCTACCGCCAAACTGTGCCAGGCGAACACCTGATCCCATGGTATTGTCACGTTGCGTCGTCTGTTCTGTATACCCCACAACACCATTCAGACTATGTTTGTCAAACTTAAAATTGTAGTTCAGCGTATGCTCAAATAAGTAGCTGAGATACTGAGACCGGTTGTCGTTAAGAGAAGTGAGGTCAGGTGACTGACCTTGGTACCAGGATCCCTCCCGCCTTACAGTCTTCGCTTTATCAAAGCTGGTTTCAACCCCGGCATTGAATTTGTAAGTCAGACCATCCAGTATTCTGAAATCGACGAAGGCATTACCCAGGATTTTCACAAAATTCGTTCGAACAGACGTAATATCGGCGACTGCCACATGATTTCTTGAGTAATTATTGATCCGCTCGGGAGAGCCATACCCCCAGCCCCCAGGATTACTGTTACTGATTAATGCATCACTTCTTACAGGAAGAGCCGGAATGCTGGACCACATATCATACCAGGGATTACCAACAGCAAAACCCTCCTCAACAGGATTGCGCCTCGTTGATGTTGATATAGCCAGATTCTCTCCGAATTTGAAACGCCCCTTGGTGGATTCTGTATTGACCCGCAGAGACGCACGATCGAACCCCCTCGCGATCAGTGTTCCCTCAT
>Ga0160433_100135_pt1 | contig 65985 bp, 63 predicted proteins | sample HID1972K_E0MG_FD_108235 | JGI IMG/M metagenome (GOLD analysis project Ga0160433, IMG submission 108235) | Enriched pill bug-associated microbial communities from UW Madison campus, WI, USA - HID1972K_E0 MG | ecosystem: Host-associated > Arthropoda: Insects > Digestive system > Unclassified ...
CCGGTTTGTGACCCGGCCCGAAGCAGACCAGCTTTTGATGCTGAGCGTTTCGCTGCTGGCTTATAGCGAAACGCGAATGGAAGAAGGCCATGTCCTGCTGAACAGCAAAGAGTTTAGTCCCTGCTCGATAATCGCCGCTTATGCTGCTGAAGAACCGGGAGAGTACCCTTCAGGACCTGTGAATATGGAGCTCAGCGAAGCGCAACAAACACGAGGAGCAGCTATTCATAATATGTGTTATGAAGGCAACAGGCTGCTGAGAGATCAAAAACGAAGGAAAGAGAAAACAACAACAACCACAACAAAGTCGATAAAGAAACCAGCGAAAGAGGATGCAGACAAGGTACATTTCCAGGTAGGGAAGCGGGTATCGTTTTCTTCAAGGCAATAGAGTTCTCTTTGATGAAATGATGCTTATGAAGGCTATATGCTCACTCATAAAAGGACAAAAAAAGAGGCTGTACTCAGTATTACCTGAGACAACCTCCATTAGAATTATTTATGAAGAAAACTTAGCTTACCACTCCTTCAGCAAGAACGGTGATCTTGTTGTTTAGAACTTCGACCACTCCGCCCTTAATCTGGATGCTTTCTTCTGCCTTTCCATTGCGGATAATTACCGTTCCATCATCAAGAATGGATATGATGGGAGCGTGATTGTTCAATACTTCGAAAGAACCTAGCACGCCTGGTACAGTTACAGATGTAACTTCTCCCTGGAATACGGCTTTATCGGGTGTTAAGATTTCTAAAGTCATAGTGCAATTAGTTATTTGCTTCTGCTAAGATTTTCTTGCCTTTTGCGATGGCGTCTTCAATATTACCTACAAGGTTAAAAGCAGCTTCTGGATACTCATCCACTTCTCCGTCCATGATCATATTGAATCCTTTGATGGTATCTTTAATGTCAACCAATACACCTTTCAGACCAGTGAACTGCTCTGCAACGTGGAACGGCTGAGATAAGAAACGCTGAACACGACGGGCGCGGGCAACAACTAACTTATCTTCTTCAGAAAGCTCATCCATACCTAAGATGGCGATGATATCCTGAAGTTCTTTATAACGTTGAAGAATTTCCTTTACGCGCTGTGCTGTATTGTAGTGCTCATCACCGAGAACCATCGGGCTTAAGATTCTGGAAGTAGAATCCAAAGGATCCACAGCAGGGTAGATACCTAGCTCGGCAATTTTACGGGATAATACAGTTGTAGCATCTAAGTGGGCGAACGTTGTAGCTGGCGCAGGGTCAGTCAAGTCATCCGCAGGTACGTAGACCGCCTGAACAGAAGTAATTGATCCACGTTTTGTAGAAGTAATACGTTCCTGCATCAGACCCATCTCTGTAGCCAGGGTTGGCTGGTAACCTACCGCTGAAGGCATACGTCCTAATAGAGCCGATACCTCTGATCCTGCCTGTGTGAAACGGAAAATGTTGTCAATGAAGAAAAGGATATCACGTCCCTGACCCTGACCATCACCGTCACGGAAGTATTCCGCAATAGTCAAACCAGATAGCGCAACACGTGCACGCGCACCTGGAGGCTCGTTCATCTGTCCGAATACGAATGTACACTTAGAATCTTTCAATTCATTGTAATCTACCTTATCTAAAGGCCATTCTCCTTTTTCCATGCCATGCATGAATTCCTCACCGTATTTAATGATTCCGGATTCAAGCATTTCACGAAGTAAGTCATTTCCTTCACGGGTACGCTCACCTACGCCTGCAAACACTGATAAACCTTCATACGCCTTGGCGATGTTGTTGATCAACTCCTGGATTAATACTGTTTTACCAACACCGGCACCACCAAACAGACCGATCTTTCCACCTTTTGAATACGGCTCAAGTAAATCGATTACTTTAATACCGGTGAAGAGAACCTCAGTTTCAGTAGAAAGGTCTTCGAAACGCGGAGGTTGTGCGTGAATAGCGCGACCTGTTGATTTGTCCAGATCAGCGATACCGTCAATTGCATCACCAACTACGTTGAATACTCTACCTTTTACGTTTTCACCGATAGGCATTCTGATAGGGAAGCCTGTGTCAACAACAGGCATACCACGCAATAATCCGTCTGTGGAATCCATTGCGATGGCACGTACACGATCTTCTCCAAGGTGTTGTTGAACTTCAAGAATTACCTTCTTTCCGTTCTCCCTTGTGATTTCCAGTGCATTGTAAATTTGTGGGAGTTTAGCATCATTGGAGAAGCTGACGTCAACTACGGCTCCGATGATCTGCGTTATTTTTCCAGTGCTTGGCATATGATATTGAAATAAAATGCGTTATTAATCAATGTTTAAGCCCCTTTTTAGGTCACTTTTTTGGGTCTGCAATAATACGCTTTATCTTTGAAAAAAAAATTACTTAATTCAAAAGATTTTCAATAAAATAACATAAAAACACTATCTTCTTAAAACTAAAGTAATGGGACGATGTTAATGGATCAGTGTGAAATTGTCCGCTTAATGAAAATAAAAGATGTTCTAAGAGACAAGTCATTCCGATTGGTTACTTGTTTCTATGTGTTTTTAGGAATCCTTATCGTCCACTTTGAAGCTTTCTCTCAGTCAGGCAAAAGTGACTATGGCCTTATGACCCCCAAAAATGATCAGTGGTATAACGAGCCGTGGATATGGGCAGTTCTTACTGCTGTGCTGATTTTGCTTGTAGCCATTAATGGCAGGATTGATGAACCTTCGGGTGCAAAAAGCAAAATTCAATAGTTTTAGCCAATTCCTTCTATTGTATCTTTTCAGACAGATTGCTGAATTTAGATAACCTCGTGCATAAATTGCCTATATTAGCCAGTGATCCTAAATTGTTAACATCACGAATTATTTATGGCTTTAATACCAGGACAAAAGGCACCCGATTTCACCCTGTATAGTTCTGAGCTGAAAGAGGTGTCGCTGAGCGACTTCAAATCCAGAAAGCTTATTATTCATTTTTTTCCGATGGCCTTCACCGTCGTGTGCACGGATCAGCTGTGTACTATGCGCGACTCTTTTGGTTTTTATGAGGGATTAAATGCTGATGTTGTGGGGATATCAGTAGATTCCCCTTTTACACTGGCTAAGTTTAAAGAGGAAAATCATTTTCCCTTTCCTTTATTATCAGACTTTAACAAGGAAGTTTCACAGGCATACGGTGCCTTTTATGAGGACTTTGTATTCGGAATGAAGGGAGTAGCGAAACGAGCTGCTTTTGTTATCGATGAAGACCAGCGTGTAAGATACGCTGAGGTACTAGAAGCAGCATCTGACCTCCCGGATTTTGAGGCAATTAAAAACAGTTTAATATAATAATTAACGAATGGATAGTAATGTTCAATTAATCATGATTGTAGTAGGTGCGATTGTCGCCCTGTTCTTTTTTCTCTACTTGTTGCCGGTCAACTTGTGGTTTACGGCCCAACTCTCGGGAGTAAAGATATCGCTGCTGAATTTATTTCTGATGCGGCTTCGTAAGGTTCCGCCATCTTTGGTTACCAATGCGATGATCACTTCTACAAAGGCAGGATTAAATATCACCTCAAATGATATTGAAACCCACTTTCTGGCTGGAGGTAATGTGAACAATGTGATCAAAGCGCTTATATCGGCCGATAAGGCTAATATTCCGCTGACCTTTAAGCTGGCTACTGCGATAGACCTTGCCGGGCGTGACGTGTTTGATGCGGTTCAGTTATCAGTTAACCCGCGGGTGATCAATACGCCTCCGGTTGCTGCTGTGGCAAAGGACGGTATCCAGCTGATTGCAAAAGCGAGGGTGACAGTCCGTGCGAACATTAACCAATTAGTGGGTGGCGCCGGCGAGGAGACGATCCTGGCTCGTGTAGGCGAAGGTATTGTGACCACAATCGGTTCTGCGGTGAACCATAAAGAAGTGCTTGAAAATCCGGACCGGATATCTAAGACGGTTTTGGGTAAGGGTCTTGATAGCGGAACGGCTTTCGAGATTTTATCCATTGATATCGCGGATATTGATATCGGCGAGAATATCGGTGCGAAGCTGCAAACCGACCAGGCAGAGGCAGACTTGAAGGTTGCCAACGCCAGGGCAGAAGAAAGACGTGCGATGGCTGTGGCTTCTGAGCAGGAGATGAGATCCAAGGCTCAGGAAGCACGTGCTAAAGTTATTGAAGCAGAGGCTCAGCTTCCTTTGGCTATGGCCGAAGCGTTCCGCTCAGGAAACCTTGGAATAATGGATTATTACAAAATGGAGAACCTGAAATCGGATACGGATATGAGAGAATCAATATCAAGACCGGGTAAAGGATCTCCGAATACTCCTTAAACAGCATTGGAGTGCAAAAACGGAGGTTTTTTAATTTGTTGATAGTTAATTAAATAGCGTCTGCGATTAATTTCAAGGCCGATTTTTTTAAAATTATTTAGAAAATGTAGAAAGAACTTCTATCTTTGCATTCCATTAGCGAAGGGACTTATAGCTTAATTGGATAGAGCACCTGACTACGGATCAGGAGGTTGGGGGTTCGACTCCCTCTAAGTCCACCATCTTAAAAAGCCTTTTCGACAAACGGAAAGGCTTTTAAAATTTAAAAATCACCCAGATGCTAAATCTCGTTCTATTTGGCCCTCCGGGAGCCGGTAAAGGGACCCAATCCCAAAAGCTAATTGAAAAATATAAGCTTGTACACCTATCCACAGGAGATATTCTCAGAAGTGAAATTTCAAATGGTACCGAACTAGGAACAGAAGCGAAAAAGCTGATGGATCAGGGTCTTCTTGTTCCTGATGAAGTCGTTATCGGAATGATCAGCAACAAGCTGGATTCTAATAAGGATGCAAACGGCTTTATCTTCGACGGTTTTCCACGTACGGTTGCTCAGGCTGAGGCTTTAGATAGCTTGCTTGAGTCAAAAAATACTGCCATCTCCGGTATGATCGCACTGATCGTTGATAATGATGAGCTGCAGAAGCGCTTGTTATTAAGGGGTAAGGATTCTGGCAGACCTGATGATGCGAATCCTGAAATCATCAGCAAACGTATCCAGGAATATAATGACAAAACTGCTCCTGTAGCTAATTTTTACAAGGCTCAGAATAAATATCAAAGCGTTAACGGTATTGGTAGCATAGAAGACATTTTTGCTTCTATCAGCCAGGTAACGGATAGCTTTAGCAAATAATTTTTTTCAAATAATACGGTATGTCCCAGGGTTCCAACTTTGTTGATTATGTGAAGATATGTTGTCGCTCTGGTCGTGGTGGTGCAGGTTCTGCGCACTTACACCGCGATATCCTGACCTCTAAAGGTGGTCCGGATGGTGGTGATGGCGGCAGGGGCGGACACGTTATCCTGAAGGGTAACAGTCAGCTCTGGACTATGCTTCACCTGAAATACCGTAAACATGTAATTGCCGGTGACGGGGAATCTGGCGGAAGTTCATTGAGAAGTGGGAAAACCGGGAGAGATGAGTTTCTGGAGGTGCCCCTTGGTACCATCGCAAAAGATGCTGAGACGGGGGAGGTTCTATTTGAAATTACGGCTGATGGCCAGACGGAGATATTGACCAGCGGTGGTAGGGGAGGCTTAGGTAACTGGCATTTTAAATCTTCAACGCAGCAAACCCCGAGGTTTGCGCAGCCTGGCGAAACGGGGCAGGAGCAGTGGATGATCCTGGAGTTGAAGGTGCTTGCGGACGTTGGATTAGTAGGTTTTCCGAATGCAGGTAAATCAACTCTTTTGTCGGTCGTCTCTGCTGCTAAGCCCGAAATAGCGGATTACGCTTTTACGACGCTTGTTCCTAATCTGGGAATCGTTTCATACCGTGACAACCGTTCCTTTGTGATGGCCGATATTCCGGGGATCATTGAAGGTGCTTCTCAGGGTAAAGGATTAGGGCTTCGTTTCCTTCGTCATATCGAGCGTAACTCAGTGCTGCTTTTTATGGTCCCTGCTGATACGAACAGGACTATTGAGCAAGAGTACAGTATTCTGCTTTCAGAACTCGAGGATTACAATCCGGAACTGATGCATAAGCCGAGGATCCTGGCGATCAGTAAGTCGGATGTTCTGGATGAAGAATTGATGGAAGAGATGAAGCAGGAGCTTCCTGCGGGGGTGCCGTATGTCTTTATATCCTCAGTAGCTCAAAAGGGCTTGCAGGAGTTGAAAGACCTTCTGTGGAAATCGATAGTATAATAACGTAGAAGGGTAGTGCACCCCATGTGTTGCTGCCAGTTGGATTTATATTATCTTGTGATGGGGCTCCGGTGTAAGGAATCCCTTTTTTTATTTCTCTGTTTTTTTTCTGACGCATTATTGTTTTTATGTTTGGTTGTACTTCGTGCTAACCTTATCATGTTATGAACAAGTGGCTAAATGCAATATTCGGTTTCAGCAAGAAAGAGCAGAACGGGTTGGTCGTATTGTGTGTCTTGATTCTTTTAATCGTTTTTTTACCGGTAATATATAAGGCCAGTTTCAGAGAGGATGTCGCCGATATCGAAGATCTTCCTCTTGAGCGGGGTGTTTCGAAAGGTAGAGGAAGTGATGGCAATCTTGAAGGCTTAGTTAGGGAGACAAAATTACGCGGGACAAAAAGTGATGATAATGATCGATTTCGGAAAGATGTAGCCATAGAGCTATTTTCTTTTAATCCCAACCGTCTTCCTGCTGAGCAATGGCGAAAGTTGGGGCTGACGGACAGGCAAATCAAGGTGATTCATAATTATGAAAGCAAGGGCGGGTCGTTCAGACGAAAAGAAGATCTGCAAAAGATCTATTCCATCAGTGAGGCCTGTTATCAGGAGCTGGCACCATATGTAAATATCCCTGAGGTTGAAAGACCGTCTTTCAGCAAAGGAAGTCGTTATCCGGAGCAAAAGGTCGCGGAACGGAAAAAGGTCAATAGGGTGGTTGAGCTGAATGCAGCGGATTCGGCTGCTCTTGTAGAAGTTAAAGGTATAGGTCCCGTTCTCGCCTCCCGGATTCTTCAATACCGTAACCGGTTAGGTGGTTTTCGTGAAGTGGGTCAGCTGCGGGAGGTGTTTGGCATCGATTCAATAAGATATGAGGATATTTTCAGGCAAATGGCAGTCGACACTGCAGCTATCAGGAAAATCTATATCAACCGGGTCGGTTTTGATGAGTTGAGGAAGTTTCCTTATCTGAGGTATAAGCAGATGAATGCGATCATTCAGTACCGAAAGCAACATGGGAGATACGCTTCCATTGAAGACCTGACGAAGATCAATATTCTGGATACTGAAATTTTGCGTAAAATTGCACCTTATTTGATTTTTGATGATTAGCACAAAGATACAGTCTGTAATAAGGGATATACACGATTTTCCAAAACCTGGTATTATTTTTAAAGACGTTACTCCGATTTTTAAGGATGCCGGACTATGTTTAGAGATCGTGGATGCGTTTGCTGAGAAGCTCTCAGATATGGAGATTGATGTGATTGCAGGAGTGGAGAGCAGGGGTTTTTTATTCGGACTGATGCTTGCTGCGAAGTTGAATGTTCCTTTCGTACCGGTAAGAAAGCCGGGGAAGCTGCCATTTAGTATTGTGAAGAAGTCGTACGAGCTGGAGTACGGGTCGGCCACTATAGAAATGCATACGGATGCGATAGAACCGGGGAACAGGGTGTTGGTGCACGATGATTTGCTGGCGACGGGCGGAACGGCTGTTGCGGCGTCGGAGTTGATCCAGGAGCTGGGAGGTGTTGTAGCAGGTTATGCTTTTGTTATTAATCTTGACTTTTTGAAGGGTAGCGAGCGATTACGCGGGTTTTCTCCGAATATTGTGAGTTTAGCGAGTTATTGATAGGTAGGTTGCTTGGGTTTCTTGCAGTATACTAAAAGATATCTTATATTTATACTGAAAGAACTACTGTATGATACGGCAAGATGTAATAGCGTTGGTAATAGATTCTCAAAGAGGTGCTTTTCTTAAACGAGATTCAGGTCTTCTGCGGGATTCACTGCTAGACGTACCCGTTGCAGATTCCTTTGCTACCATCATAACCGGTATACGTCGTTGTGGAAAGAGCACCTTGCTGTTGCAGTTGCTTCGTCGGGATTATCAGGATGCCATATACCTGAACTTTGATGATATTCGTTTGTCAGGTTTTGAGATAGGCGACTTTACGCGTCTGCATAAAGAAATAGAAAAACGAGCGATAAGGGTTCTTTTCTTTGATGAAATACAAGTAGTCGAAGGATGGGAGAAATATATTAATCAGCTTCTGAGAGAGGAATATAAGGTCTTTGTTACAGGCTCTAATGCTTCTATGTTGAGCGTAGAGCTCGGAACACATTTAACAGGCAGACACTTATCCATGGAGTTATTTCCCTTTTCGTATTCAGAATATTGCAAGTTAAGAGGGGCAGTTGTTGGAGAAGATACTGTGATGGAGTATCTAAAGATAGGCGGTATACCGGAATATGTAAAAACTGGTATGTCTGTAATCTTAAATACTCTTGTCGATGATATATTGATGAGAGATATAGCGGTCAGACACTCCGTCCGCGATGTAGTCTCATTACGTCAGCTAACGGCATTCCTTATAACCAATATTGGAAACTTGGTTTCTGCAAATAAGTTGGTTGGAATGTTTGATATTAAGTCGGCAGCGACATTTTTAGAATATTTCTCTTTCTTAAAAGATGCGTACTTGCTGGAATTCATGCCCATGTTTAGTCATTCGCTTAAAGCGCAAGCCCGCAATCCCAGGAAAGTGTATGTTATGGACATGGGACTCTATACAGAGAACTCTGTATCAACGAGTGAGAATACGGGAAGAAGATTAGAGAACCTGATATATCTACATCTTCGCCGAAAATACAAACACATATTCTATTATAAGGATCGGGGGGAATGTGACTTCGTAGCAATGGAAAAGAGTATAGTCAAAGAAGCCGTACAAGTTTGTTTGAATGTAGATGATGAGAATTTTGATAGAGAGTATAATGGCTTGTTAGATGCAATGAAGAATCTTGGACTGGAAGAAGGGACAATCGTAACGCTCAATCAAAGCGATAGATTTGTAAAAGATAATATGGTTATCAACATGATACCTGCACATGAATTTTTAGAGCGATCAGCTGAAAGTGGGTAAAAAAGGAAAGCCGAACTTTTCAGCATCGGCTCCTATCAACAAACTCAAACTCAAAACAAACTTTTTAATTCTTATATCCAGATTGCTGGCTGAAGTATAAGATTTTAATCCTCTCAATGATTATGCAACAAAGGTAAGGCCGGTTAAGAGAAACGGGAATGACCGGGGTCATTTATGAGGGAGATTGAAGTCATATTTCCCGTGATTAGTGAAGACGAATTTCGATGTCTGATTATTTGCAGATCAATGTTTTAGTTTCCAAAATTTTACTTACTTTTGCAGTCCTTTAAAAAGCGAAAGGAGGTATATTAGCAGATGATTATTATCAACGTAAAAGATGGCGAGTCTTTGGATAAAGCCCTTAAACGATTCAAGAAGAAATTTGAGAAAACCGGAGTATTAAGAGAACTACGTAGCCGTCAGGCATACGAGAAGAAATCAATTACCCGCCGTACTACCGTTAAACGTGCAGTATACAAACAAACCCTTAACCAGGATGTAGTTTAATTTCTTTATAAATTTTAACCCGAAAACTATTTGTATATTGCATTTTTGTAATACGCAAATAGTTTTTGATGTTTATAACCAGGTTTAGCCATCATATAGAGTTCGAAAAGCGGTTCTCCAAGCATACCATCTCAGCTTATTTGCAGGACCTGGGTCAATTCGAATCTTTTCTTTCTTCGCGTGAGCTGGATTTCAATTCGGTTACATATCGTGATATCAGGACCTGGCTGGTTGACCTTATGGCAGAGTCGGGACCACGGACCGTCAACAGAAAGCTATCCTCTCTACGGGCCTTCTATAAATTTCTCAATAGGGAAGGCCTTTCGACTGCCAATCCGCTAATTCAAATCAAAGCATTAAAGACACCAAAGCGTTTGCCTGTGGCCTTGCATCAGAATGATCTGAACAAGCTTCTTGATCAGGATGATTATTTCGCGCGGGATTTCGGAGGATTGCGTGACAGGCTTGTTATAGAGTTTCTGTTTGGCACCGGAATCAGGCTCGCTGAATTGCTGGGCATCCGGGAAAATGATATTAATTTGTATGAGCAGACTGTGCTCGTAAATGGAAAGCGTAATAAACAACGTATTATTCCGTTAAACAAGACTTTGATTGAGTTAATAAATCAATATATTAAAGAAAAACATACTCAGGGTTTCAGTTGTTGCTCTGATATGTTGATCTTGACTGATAGGGGGAAGGCAGCTTATTCCGGGTTAATTTATAGGATTGTAACGAAGCACTTATCCTATATCACCAGTAAGGAAAAAAAGAGTCCGCACATTTTACGCCACTCATTTGCTACAAACCTGCTTGATAATGGAGCCGATCTTAATTCGGTAAAGGAGCTGCTCGGGCATTCAAGTCTCGCGTCTACGCAGGTCTATACCCATACTACAGTTGAGAAGTTGAAAACAATTTATAAACAAGCCCATCCAAAGGCTTAAAAAAGGAGGTCAAATGAAAATCAGTATCCAGTCAATCCATTTTAATGCAGACAAAAAATTGTTGGCATTTATTCAGAAGAAGGCAGATAAGTTAGATCAGATGTCCGATCAGATCATAAGCGGAGAGATTTACCTGAAGCTGGAGAATACGGTTAGTGAGGAGAATAAAATCACGGAGATTAAGATTATCATGCCCGGGACGCAGTTATTCGCGAAGGAGCAATGTAAAACGTTTGAGGAAGCAACAGATCTGGCTATAGAGTCTTTAAAGCGCCAGATCGACAAAAATAAAGTAAGGTCAAAACCCCACCTGAGCAATCATAAAGTGGACCGCGAGATCTTGCAGATAGAAGAGGATTAATTTAAGTGAGAGCTAAATTAGTAAGTATCCGGCAGTTACAGAACTGCCGGATTTTTTTTTCAAAAAAATTTTGACGGATGTGTATTTTATGTAGATTTGCAAACCCTTTCAAAGAGGCTCTAAACGTAGAGAATCACACAGAAAAAGGTTGTTCTTTAAAAGTTGAAATTTTATTTTTGAATTTAAAAAGTATTCATATCTTTGCAGCCCATTAACGATTAAGTTAATGCTTGTGAAGAACAAGGATAAAATAAGCCTCCTTAGCTCAGCTGGTAGAGCAACTGACTTGTAATCAGTAGGTCATTGGTTCGATCCCGATAGGAGGCTCCAGGTTGGAGATTATAATGATCGACAATCAGGCTGGGGGGATACCAGAGCGGTCAAATGGGACGGACTGTAAATCCGTTGCTTCGGCTACGAAGGTTCGAATCCTTCTCCCCCCACCGAAATCTTAGATTTTGAAGTTTGCGTTTCTTTAGTGAATCGGAACTTTAAAATCCGGGAGGAAAAATTTGGAAAAATTAAAATAAGCGGAAGTAGCTCAGTTGGTAGAGCGATAGCCTTCCAAGCTATAGGTCGCGAGTTCGAACCTCGTCTTCCGCTCCATTTTAACAATAAGCAGTCGGCAGTATGCCGTTTGCGGTTTTGTGTTTCAGGGTTATGGGAAACGAACTGCGGACTGACGGATAAGCCGATGTAGCTCAGCGGTAGAGCACTTCCTTGGTAAGGAAGAGGTCATGGGTTCAAGTCCCATCATTGGCTCGGTTAAGGTATATAATCAAATACAATAAAAATAAAATTAACCTACTAATTAGTATAAAAAAATGGCAAAAGAAAAATTTGACCGCAGCAAGCCGCACTTAAATATCGGTACAATCGGTCACGTTGACCACGGTAAAACTACTCTTACTGCAGCTATCACTAAAGTATTAGCTGATGCTGGTTTATCTGAGGTTCGTTCATTTGATTCAATTGACTCTGCTCCTGAAGAGAAAGAGAGAGGTATCACTATCAATACATCACACGTTGAGTATTCAACAGCAAACCGTCACTACGCACACGTTGACTGTCCAGGTCACGCGGATTACGTAAAGAACATGGTTACTGGTGCTGCTCAGATGGACGGTGCAATCCTTGTGGTTGCTTCTACTGATGGTCCTATGCCACAAACTCGTGAGCACATCCTGTTGGCTCGCCAGGTAGGTGTACCTGCTCTTGTTGTTTTCATGAACAAGGTTGACATGGTTGATGATCCTGAGTTGTTAGAATTAGTTGAAATGGAAATCCGTGAACTATTATCTTTCTACGATTTCCCTGGTGATGATATTCCTGTTATCCAAGGATCTGCTTTAGGTGGATTGAACGGAGATGACAAATGGGTTGGTAAAATCATGGAATTGATGGATGCTGTAGATAACTACATTCCAATCCCTCCACGTTTGACTGAACTTCCTTTCCTTATGCCTGTTGAAGACGTATTCTCGATCACTGGTCGTGGTACTGTAGCAACTGGTCGTATCGAGAGAGGTGTAATCAACTCTGGCGAGCCTGTTGAAATCTTAGGTATGGGTGCTGAAAATCTTAAATCAACTGTAACAGGTGTTGAGATGTTCCGTAAGATCCTTGACAGAGGTGAAGCTGGTGACAACGTAGGTCTATTGTTACGTGGTATTGAGAAAACTGATATCCGTCGTGGTATGGTTATCTGTAAGCCAGGTTCAGTAACTCCTCACACAGATTTCAAAGCTGAGGTTTACGTATTATCAAAGGCTGAAGGTGGACGTCACACTCCTTTCTTCAACAAATACCGTCCTCAGTTCTACTTCCGTACGACAGACGTAACTGGTGAGATTTCACTAGGAGAAGGTGTTGAGATGGTTATGCCAGGTGATAACGTTACAATCACTGTACAGTTGATCAACGCTATCGCAATGGAAAAAGGACTTCGTTTCGCTATCCGTGAAGGTGGTAGAACAGTAGGTGCTGGTCAGGTAACTGAAATCTTAAAATAAACAGAACGAGCTTTAGGGCTTATTCAGAATAATAAATTACAAAATACTCAGGTTTTCCTGAGTATTTTGTTCTAAAAAAGTCTTCAACTGCTTAATCAGTTGTTATACGGGCATAGTTCAATGGTAGAATAGAGGTCTCCAAAACCTTTGATCAGGGTTCGAATCCTTGTGCCCGTGCTAAAGTTTGCAAATATGGCTAACGTAGTTGAGTTTCTTAAAGATTCATATGAGGAAATGACCCAAAGGGTGTCATGGCCAACCTGGGCTGAATTGCAGAATTCTGCAGTGATCGTCCTGATTGCCTCAATTATCATCGCTCTTTTAGTTTTGGCGATGGATGAATCAGTAGGTAACTTATTGAAGTTATTTTATAGATCAGTTGCTAACTAAATGAGTGCTATTATGAGTGATCAGCTGAAGTGGTATGTTGTACGTGCAGTTAGTGGCAAAGAAAAAAAGGTAAAGCAATATCTTGAAGCCGAGATTAACCGTCTTGGTATTTCTCATTTATTACCTCAGGTATTGATCCCCATGGAGAAATACTACCAGATGAGGGATGGAAAAAAAATAGCTAAAGAACGTAATTATTACCCTGGATATGTTTTGATTGAAGCTGTGTTGGACGGTGAATTAGAGCATATTATCAAAAATATAAATAGCGTTATCGGTTTCCTTGGAGACAAAGGTGGTAACGCTGTTCCAATGCGCCCTGCTGAAGTGAACCGGATACTCGGTAAAGTAGACGAGATGACCCAGCAGAGTGAGACAATGAATGTTCCTTATTACGTTGGTGAAAACGTTAAGGTAATGGACGGACCATTCAACGGTTTTACGGGTGTTATTGAAGAAGTTAATGAAGAGAAGAAGAAGCTTAAGGTCATGGTTAAGATCTTTGGACGCCGTACTCCTCTCGAACTTAACTACATGCAGGTAGAGAAAGAATAATAATTCTATAAGAGCTTAAATGTTACAGCTTCCAACTTACTAACATTGAGTAATAAATAAATAAACAAAAATGGCAAAAGAGGTCAGTGCGTTAGTAAAATTACAGATCAAAGGTGGCGCCGCAAATCCATCACCTCCAGTAGGACCTGCATTAGGTGCTAAGGGTGTGAACATCATGGAGTTTTGCAAGCAGTTCAATGCTCGTACCCAAGATAAGCCAGGTAAAGTATTACCGGTTGTAATTACAGTCTATGCTGATAAGTCATTTGATTTTATCATTAAAACTCCTCCAGTGGCAATCCAGTTAATGGAAGCTACAGGTTTGAAGAGTGGTTCAGCAGAATCAAACCGTAAAAAGGTTGCTTCTGTAACCTGGGAACAGGTAGCAACTATTGCTAATGATAAAATGCCTGACTTAAACGCCTTCACTGTAGAGTCTGCTATGAGAATGGTGGCCGGTACAGCACGTAGTATGGGAATTACCGTTTCTGGTAATGCACCCTGGAACAGTTAATTAATTAAATCAGTTAAGAAGTGGCTAGATTATCAAAAAATCAAAAGAAGGCACTCTCCAAAATTGAGGTTGGAAAGGCGTATTCTTTACAAGATGCTTCGGCTCTTGTTAAAGAAATCACTACAACCAAATTTGATGCTTCAGTAGATATCGACGTTCGTTTGGGCGTAGATCCTCGTAAAGCAAATCAGATGGTTCGTGGTATCGCAACCCTGCCTCATGGTACAGGTAAGACTGTTCGTGTTTTGGCTTTAGTAACTCCTGATAAGGAAGAAGAAGCTAAGGCAGCAGGAGCAGACTTTGTGGGTCTGGACGAGTATATTTCTAAAATAGAGGGTGGATGGACCGACGTGGATATCATCATCACCATGCCTAGTGTTATGGCAAAAGTAGGTAGACTTGGACGTATTTTAGGTCCGCGTAACCTGATGCCGAACCCTAAGTCTGGTACTGTAACTACCGAGATCGGTAAAGCAGTGACAGATGTAAAAGCTGGTAAGATCGATTTCAAGGTTGACAAAACCGGTATCATCCATACGTCAATTGGAAAGGCATCATTCAGCGCTGATAAGATCTACGATAATGCTCTTGAAGTAATTCAGACATTGTCAAGATTGAAACCGTCAGCAGCGAAAGGAACATATTTCAAGAGTATTCATATCTCTTCAACTATGTCTCCTGGAATCCAGGTTGAAACTAAATCAGTAGGGGGAATCTAATCATGAGAAAAGAAGAGAAACAAGAAATTGTTCAGTCCCTTACCGAACAGATCAAAGAATACGGTAATTTTTACATCACCGATACTTCAAATCTTTCAGTAGCTAAAGTAAATGCGATTCGTCGTAAGTTTTTTGATAACGGAATTTCGATTCAGGTTGCAAAGAACACGCTGATCCGCAAAGCGATGGAAGGTGCAGGTTTAGACTCTGCTGAATTTATCGATGTGTTAAAAGGTTCTTCTACCATCATCTTCACAAGCGTAGCAAATGCGCCTGCGAAATTGATCAAGGAATTGAGAAGAACTGGTGAGAAGCCGCTTATAAAGGGTGCTTACATTGACAGTGCCGTCTTTATCGGTGACAATCAGTTAGACGCACTTGCAACGCTTAAATCGAAAGAAGAGCTTGTTGGTGAGATTATCGGATTACTGCAGTCTCCTGCGAAGAATGTTATCTCCGGACTTAAGTCTGGTGGTGCTAAGATCGCTGGATTAGTTAAAACATTACAAGAAAGAGGTTAAGTAGGACACCTGTAAGTTCTTACACATAAAAAAGTATTATATTAAAATTTAAATACAATGGCAGATTTAAAAGCGTTTGCTGAACAATTAGTAAACTTAACTGTAAAAGAAGTTAACGAATTAGCTCAGATCCTAAAAGATGAATATGGTATAGAGCCTGCTGCTGCTGCAGTAGCAGTTGCTGCTCCTGCTGCTGGTGATGGACCTGCTGCTGCTGAAGAAAAAACAGCGTTCGACGTGATCCTTAAAGAAGCTGGTGGTCAGAAATTAGCTGTTGTTAAATTAGTAAAAGACCTTACTGGTCTTGGACTAAAAGAAGCTAAAGACTTAGTAGACGGAGCTCCAAAAGAGTTGAAAACCGGTATTACTAAAGACGAAGCTGAAGCTCTTAAGAAACAATTAGAAGAAGCAGGAGCTGTAGTTGAGGTTAAGTAATTTCTCAACTCAATAATTTTTTACTTTAGACTCCGGTTTTCGCCGGGGTCTATTGTTGTTTGTATTATACCCAAGTTGTCCGACTTGCAACAGGGTCATAGATGCCTAAAGAAGTCGCAGTTTTGATAAACTAAAATCGTAATCCATTGGCAACCAAAAATCAAAGCGAAAGAATAAACTTTGCAACCAGCAGACACGTAATCGATTATCCCGATTTCCTGGATGTTCAACTGCAATCTTTCAGGGAGTTTTTTCAGCTCGAAACTACTTCTGACAACCGTCACCAGGAAGGATTGTTTAAGGTTTTTGCTGAGAACTTTCCGATCTCTGACTCAAGAAACATCTTCGTTTTGGAGTTTCTTGATTATTTCATAGATCCGCCCCGTTATGACATACAGGAATGTATTGAGCGTGGTTTAACTTATAGCGTTCCTTTAAAAGCCAAATTGCGCTTATCATGTAACGATGAAGAGCATGAGGATTTTGAAACAATTGTACAGGATGTTTATTTGGGTACTATACCTTATATGACTCCGAAGGGTACTTTTGTTATCAATGGTGCAGAGCGTGTTATTGTATCTCAGCTCCACAGATCGCCGGGTGTGTTCTTCGGCCAGAGCCGTCACACGAATGGTAGTAAATTATACTCCGCCCGTGTAATACCTTTTAAAGGTTCCTGGATCGAGTTTGCAACTGACGTGAACAACGTCATGTATGCTTACATCGACCGTAAGAAGAAGTTCCCTGTAACCACTCTGCTTCGTGCGATTGGTTATGACTCGGATAAAGATATTCTTGAGCTATTTGAACTTGCTGATGAGGTTAAGGTTAGTAAATCAGGCTTAAAGAAATTTATTGGCCGCAGACTTGCAGCAAGGGTTCTTAAGAAGTGGGTAGAAGATTTTGTGGATGAGGATACTGGTGAGGTTGTTTCTATCGACCGTAATGAGATTATCCTTGAACGCGAGACCGTTCTTGATGAAAACCACATCGATATGATCATTGATGCGGGTGTTAAGAGTGTTATCCTGACTAAGGAAGATGCTTCTAACAACGCGGATTATTCGATTATCTACAATACTCTGCAGAAGGATACTTCCAACTCTGAGAAGGAAGCGGTAGAGCATATCTATCGTCAGCTTCGTAACGCAGAACCACCTGATGAAGAAACTGCGCGTGGTATCATCGACCGCCTTTTCTTCTCAGATAAGAGATATGATCTGGGTGATGTGGGTCGTTACCGCATCAACCGTAAGCTTAAACTTAGTACTTCTGAAGAAACTAAGGTGCTTACAAAGGATGATATTATTGCTATTGTTAAATACTTGATCAAACTGATCAACTCTAAGGCTGAGGTGGATGATATTGACCACTTATCAAATCGTCGTGTACGTACGGTAGGTGAGCAATTATATGCCCAGTTCGGTGTTGGTCTGGCACGTATGGCAAGGACGATCCGTGAGCGTATGAATATTCGTGATAACGAAGTGTTCACGCCTACTGATCTGATTAATGCGCGTACGCTGTCATCGGTAATCAACTCTTTCTTTGGTACCAACCAGTTATCTCAGTTTATGGATCAAACCAATCCGCTTGCTGAGATTACCCATAAGCGCCGTCTGTCGGCCTTAGGTCCCGGTGGTCTTTCCAGAGAGCGTGCTGGTTTCGAGGTTCGTGACGTTCACTATACTCACTATGGTCGTCTTTGTACTATTGAGACTCCGGAAGGTCCGAATATCGGATTGATCTCGTCTCTTTGCGTACATGCGAAGATCAACAACTTAGGTTTCATTGAAACTCCTTACCGTAAGGTTGACAATGGCCGGGTTGTAGTTGAAGAGCCTGTTATCTATTTGTCTGCAGAAGATGAGGATGGTAAAACCATCGCTCAGGCTAATGCTCACTATAATGGAGAGGGTATCTTCGAAACTCCAAAGGTGAAAGCTCGTTTCGAAGGTGACTTCCCGGTTATTGAGCCGGAAAGACTTGACCTGATCGACGTTGCCCCTAACCAGATCACTTCAATTGCGGCTTCATTGATTCCGTTCCTTGAGCATGATGATGCTAACCGTGCCCTGATGGGTTCGAACATGCAGCGCCAGGCAGTACCGTTACTTCGTCCGGAAGCTCCTGTAGTAGGTACAGGTCTTGAAGGAAGAGTAGCGCGTGACTCCCGTACGCTTATCAATGCAGAAGGATCAGGTGTTGTTGAATATGTAGACGCAAATGAGATCCGTATTGTTTATGATCGTAATGATGATGACAGATTGGTTTCTTTTGATGGTGAGGCTAAATCATACAGCTTAATTAAGTTTAAGAAAACCAACCAGAGTACTTGTATCAACTTGAAACCTATTGTTACAAAAGGTCAGCGTGTTGAAAAAGGTCAGGTGCTTTGTGAGGGATATGCAACTCAGGACGGTGAATTGGCATTAGGTAGGAACTTGAAAGTGGCATTCATGCCTTGGCAGGGTTTCAACTTTGAGGATGCGATCGTTATTTCTGAGCGTGTTGTTTCTCAGGATATATTTACTTCTCTTCACATTGAGGAGTTCGAGCTTGAGGTTCGTGACACCAAGCGTGGAGAGGAAGAACTGACTCCGGATATTCCTAACGTTTCTGAAGAGGCGACTAAGGATCTTGACGAGAATGGTATTATTCGCGTTGGAGCTGAGGTTAAAGAAGGTGATATCCTGATCGGTAAGATTACACCTAAGGGTGAGTCTGATCCTTCACCGGAAGAAAAACTTCTTCGTGCGATCTTCGGTGATAAAGCAGGTGACGTAAAGGATGCTTCATTGAAAACTCCTCCTTCTATCAAGGGTGTTGTTATCGATACTAAGCTTTTCTCACGTGCTAAGAAAACGTCGAAAGCAGAAGAGAAGGCTCAGCTTGAGAAATTAGATAATTCTCATAACAGGGCTGTTAAAAGTCTGAAGGAAAGCCTTATTGACAAGTTGTTTACTATTGTGAATGGTAAGACTTCTCAGGGAGTGTTCAATGTTTATAAGGAGCTTCTTGTACCTAAGGGTGCGAAGTTTACTCAGAAGATGCTGACTGAGCTTGAGTTTGCCAATATCAATCCTACGAAATGGACGACTGATGAGGACAAAAACGAGCTGATCAAAGCATTACTGCACAACTATAATATCAAACTTAACGAAGAGCTTGGTGCTTACAAGAGAGATAAGTTTGCTATTAGCGTAGGAGATGAGCTTCCTTCAGGAATTGTTCAGATGGCTAAAGTTTATATCGCCAAAAAGCGTAAGCTTAAAGTTGGAGATAAAATGGCAGGTCGTCACGGAAACAAGGGTATCGTTGCGAGAATTGTTCGTGATGAAGACATGCCTTTCCTGGAAGATGGTACACCGGTTGACATCGTTCTTAACCCATTAGGGGTACCTTCACGTATGAACCTTGGACAGATTTACGAAACAGTTCTTGGATGGGCAGGTAAGGAACTTGGAATTAAATTTGCGACTCCAATCTTTGATGGTGCGAGCCATCACGAGGTTGAGGAATGGATTTCCAAGGCTAAGCTTCCGGCTTCTGGTCGTACCTACTTATACAACGGATTAACAGGTGATCGTTTCGATCAGCCAACTACAGTAGGTATTATCTACATGCTGAAACTTGGACACATGGTTGATGACAAGATGCACGCGCGTTCAATCGGGCCATACTCATTAATTACTCAGCAACCTTTGGGTGGTAAAGCTCAATTTGGTGGTCAGCGTTTTGGTGAGATGGAGGTTTGGGCACTGGAAGCATTTGGTGCAGCGAACATTCTGCAAGAGATACTAACCGTTAAGTCGGATGATGTGGTAGGTCGTGCTAAAACTTATGAAGCGATTGTTAAGGGCGAAACCCTTCCAACTCCTTCAGTTCCTGAATCATTCAACGTATTGGTTCATGAGTTAAGAGGTTTAGGTTTAGATATCACGTTAGATTAGTTAAAAGTTTAAAGCTGGAAGCGGATTGTACTGCTTCCGGCTTTATACTTTACACTTTTAACTTTAATAAAAGCTATGTCTTATAAAAAGGATAATAAAATAAAAAGCAATTTCACCTCGATTACGATCAGCCTTGCTTCTCCTGAATCAATTCTGGAGCGTTCAAGCGGTGAAGTTTTAAAGCCTGAGACGATTAACTATCGTACCTACAAACCGGAGCGTGACGGTTTATTTTGTGAGCGTATATTCGGTCCGGTAAAGGATTACGAATGTCATTGCGGTAAATACAAGCGTATCCGTTATAAAGGTATTGTTTGCGACCGTTGCGGTGTTGAAGTAACAGAGAAGAAGGTACGTCGTGAGCGCATGGGTCATATCAACCTGGTTGTGCCTGTTGCACATATCTGGTATTTCCGTTCTTTGCCTAATAAAATCGGTTACCTGTTAGGTCTTCCTACCAAGAAACTGGATTTGATCATCTACTACGAGCGTTATGTTGTTATTCAGCCAGGTGTTAAAGAGGCTGACGGTATCAACAAAATGGATTTCCTGACTGAAGAGGAATACCTGGATATCCTGGATACTCTCCCTAAGGAAAACCAATATCTGGATGATAAGGATCCTCAGAAGTTTGTTGCAAAGATGGGTGCTGAAGCTCTTGAGGAACTTCTTAAGCGTCTGGATCTTGATCAGCAATCTTATGATCTTCGTCACCAGGCTGCAAACGAAACATCTCAGCAACGTAAGAATGAGGCGTTAAAACGTCTTCATGTTGTAGAGTCATTCCGTGGTGCACGTAAGAATATTGAAAATCGTCCTGAGTGGATGATCGTTAAGATCGTTCCGGTTATACCTCCTGAGCTGCGTCCTTTGGTGCCTCTTGAAGGTGGACGTTTCGCGACTTCAGATTTGAATGATCTGTATCGTCGTGTAATCATCCGTAACAACCGTCTGAAGAGACTTATTGAGATCAAGGCTCCTGAAGTAATCTTACGTAATGAAAAACGTATGTTGCAGGAAGCGGTTGACTCCTTATTTGATAACTCTCGTAAGGTGAATGCGGTTAAGACTGAGGGTAACCGTGCCCTAAAATCTCTTTCAGACATCCTGAAAGGTAAACAAGGTCGTTTCCGTCAGAACTTGCTTGGTAAACGTGTGGATTACTCCGCCCGTTCTGTAATTGTTGTAGGGCCTAGCCTGAAATTGCATGAGTGTGGTTTACCAAAGGATATGGCTGCAGAGCTTTTCAAACCATTCATCATCCGTAAGATGATTGAAAGAGGTGTTGTTAAGACAGTAAAATCTGCTAAGAAGATTGTAGATCGCAAGGATCCTATTGTTTGGGATATCCTGGAAAACGTATTAAAGGGACACCCTGTGTTGCTTAACCGTGCTCCTACGCTTCACAGATTGGGTATCCAGTCTTTCCAGCCTAAGCTGATTGAAGGAAAGGCTATCCAGCTTCACCCTCTTGTGTGTACAGCATTCAACGCGGATTTTGACGGTGACCAGATGGCTGTTCACTTACCGCTTGGACATGCTGCAATCCTTGAGGCGCAGATTTTGATGCTTGCCTCCCACAATATTCTAAACCCTGCGAACGGTACTCCTATTACAGTTCCTTCTCAGGATATGGTTTTGGGTCTTTACTATATTACTAAAGGCCGTAAGACTGATGAGGGAAGAGTTGTTAAGGGACAGGGTCAAACTTTCTACTCTGCTGAAGAGGTTATCATCGCTTACAATGAGCGTAAGATAGATCTTCACGCATTTATCAAGATAAAGGCGAAGACGAAAGAGAAAGATGGCACTATCGTTAGCAAGATCATTGATACTACAGTAGGACGCGTTCTGTTTAATCAGATGGTTCCTGAAGAGGTAGGGTTTATCAATCAGCTTCTGACTAAGAAGTCACTTCGTGACATTATTGGTGAGGTTGTGAAGGTAACTGGTATGGCACGTGCTGCCCAATTCCTTGATGATATTAAGGAACTAGGATTCCAGATGGCGTTCCATGGCGGACTTTCTTTCAACCTCCTGGATATCAATATTCCTGATTCTAAGGTTACGTTGATTGAGCAGGCAACCAAAGAAGTTGATGAGGTAATGAATAACTATAACATGGGTTTCATTACCAACAACGAGCGTTACAATCAGATCATCGATATCTGGACCCGTATTAACAATCGGTTAACATCGAATGTGATGGATATCTTATCCAACGATAATCAGGGCTTCAACTCGGTGTATATGATGCTTGACTCAGGAGCCCGTGGTTCTAAGGAGCAGATTCGTCAGCTTGCCGGAATGCGTGGTCTGATGGCTAAACCTCAGAAATCTGGTTCAGGCGGTGAAATTATCGAAAACCCGATTCTTTCTAACTTTAAGGAAGGTCTTTCGGTTCTCGAGTACTTTATCTCCACTCACGGTGCGCGTAAAGGTCTTGCGGATACGGCACTTAAAACAGCGGATGCTGGTTACCTGACTCGTCGTTTACATGACGTTGCACAGGATATGATCGTTGGTGAAACAGACTGTGGTACTCTAAGAGGAATCTATACAACCGCTCTGAAGGATAACGAGGATGTTGTTGAGCCGTTATACGACAGAATTTTGGGTAGAACATCATTACATGACGTTTATGATCCAATCAGCGGTGAACTTCTTGTTTCTGCTAATCAGGATATTACTGAGGAAGTTGCAGAAACAATTGAAGCGTCTCCGCTTGAAGGTATTGAAATTCGTTCTGTGCTTACATGCGAAAGCAAAAGAGGGGTTTGTGGACTTTGCTACGGCCGTAACCTTGCTTCCGGTAAGCGTGTGCAGGCTGGTGAAGCTGTCGGCGTAATTGCTGCGCAGTCCATCGGTGAGCCAGGAACGCAGTTGACACTTCGTACATTCCACGTTGGGGGTACTGCATCGAACATCGCTGCTGAATCTCAGATCGTGGCTAAGTTTGAAGGTGTAATCGAATTTGAAAACATCAGAACTGTACCTTACGAAACTGAAGAAGGACCTGTTGAAGTAGTTCTGGGTCGTTCTGGTGAGTTCCGTATTATTGAACCGGGAACCGGCAGGATGATCATGTCAAGCAATATTCCTTACGGTGCTTACTTGTACGTGAAAGAAGGACAGAAACTGGTTAAAGGCGACAGAATTTGTAGCTGGGATCCATATAATGCGGTGATCATTTCTGAATACACTGGTAGAATTACGTTCGAAGCGGTTATTGAAGGTGTTACGTTCCGTGAAGAGTCTGATGAGCAGACAGGTCACAGAGAGAAAGTAATTATCGATACTCGTGATAAAACAAAGAACCCGGTTATTCAGATTGCTGATGGTCAGGGACAGATTGTGAAAGGCTACAACATTCCAGTAGGTGCTCATATCGCGGTTGATGAAGGTGCCAAGATCAAGATGGGTGAGGTTATCGCGAAGATTCCTCGTTCAACTGGAAAAACAAGGGATATTACGGGTGGTCTTCCACGTGTAACAGAGCTTTTCGAAGCACGTAATCCTTCTAATCCGGCAGTAGTAACTGAAATCGATGGTGTGGTAACCTTAGGTGGTGTTAAGCGTGGTAACAGAGAGATCTCAATCGAGTCTAAAGACGGACAGCTTAAGAAGTACCTTGTTCCATTGTCTAAACACATTCTTGTACAGGATAATGACTTTGTGAAAGCTGGTATGCCACTTTCTGATGGTTCGATTTCTCCTGCGGATATCTTATCAATCAAAGGTCCGGCTGCGGTTCAGGAATATCTTGTAAATGGTATTCAGGAAGTTTACCGTCTGCAGGGTGTGAAGATCAACGATAAGCACTTCGAGGTGATTGTTCATCAGATGATGCAGAAGGTTCAGATTGAGGATCCGGGTGATACTCGTTTCCTTGAGAAGGATGCTGTTGACCGTTGGGACTTCATGTTGGAGAATGATGATATTTATGACAAGAAGGTTGTTACAGACCCAGGAGATTCTTCTAATCTTAAAGCCGGACAGATTCTATCTGTGCGTAAGCTGAGAGATGAGAACTCTGTCTTGAAACGTAAGGATCTTAAATTGGTTGAGGCTCGTGATGCTATTGCGGCAACTTCCAGTCCGGTTCTTCAGGGTATTACCCGTGCGTCATTGGGTACTAAATCGTTCATCTCTGCTGCTTCCTTCCAGGAAACTACAAAGGTTCTTAACGAGGCAGCTATCAGTGGTAAACGTGATAACCTGTTAGGTCTTAAAGAAAATGTAATTGTTGGTCACTTGATTCCGTCAGGTACGGGCTTACGTAGCTACGAGCGTATAATCGTTGGTTCTCAGGAAGAATACGATAAGCTTATGGCATCAAAGCTTGAAGAATCTGAAGCTTAATTGCGACAACTATAAATAATATTTACAAGTCCCCCTATTTTAGGGGGACTTTTTTATTTTTACACCATGGAAGAACAGAACAGAAATAACGAGTTGAATATAGAGCTCTCTGAGGAGATCGCTGAAGGTATTTATTCTAATCTGGCTATCATTACTCATTCAAGTTCTGAGTTTGTGCTTGATTTTATCCGTGTGATGCCAGGGGTGCCAAAGGCAAGAGTGAAGTCGAGGATCATTCTTACTCCGGAGCATGCCAAACGTTTGTTAGGTGCTCTTGCGGATAACGTAGAGAAGTTTGAGGAGCAGAATGGCAGAATCAAAATTCAGGAAGAGGCGGCGTTACCATTGACTTTCGGAGGGCCTACTGCACAAGCTTAAGAAATCCGGTATTTCGGAGCTAAGTATTGCTAATGAAAATATGCTATACTTTCAATTGTTGAGTCGGCTATTGATGAAATTAAGGATGGATGAATAATCTTGAGGGTCAAACCAGACGATCTCCTTGTCTTTACGAAACCATGTTAGTTGACGTTTGGCGAACCTTCGTGTATTCTGTTTAATACGCTCGACTGCTTCTTCGAGGCTTATCTTGCCATCGAGATAATCAAATATTTCAGCGTATCCCACTGTATTCAGAGCGTTCAGATTCCTGTATGGAAGAAGCCGTTCAACTTCCTCGAGCAACCCATGCTCAATCATCATATCTACGCGCTTATTAATGCGGTCATAAAGCTGTGAACGCTCCATATTCAGCCCTATTTTTATAGATTGAAAAAGGCGGTTGCCTCTCGTATTTGTAACCCTGAAAGACGAGTATGGCTTCCCGGTCGTTAACGATACCTCCAGAGCTCTTATAATGCGCTGAGGGTTATCCAGATCAACTTCCGAAGCATAGGTTGGGTCCAGGGTTCGCAGTTGTGTCTGCAAGAATGTGATTCCTTCGTTAGCGTAAATCTGGTTGAGGTTTTCACGCACTGCTGGGTCTACCTCCGGAAATACATCAAATCCTTCCGTTACAGCTTTAACAAAGAGGCCTGAACCTCCCACCATCACCGCAACAGAATGATGTTCGAAAATCTTGTTCAGAGTGGCTAGTGCCTCCGTTTCAAATTTTCCCGCGGAATAGGTTTCCTGAATAGAAATGGAGTCAACGAAATGGTGCTTCACTATTGCTGTCTCATCTTCGGTTGGCTTAGCGGTACCAATGCTCATCTCTTTATAAAATTGCCTTGAATCAGCGGAGACAATTTCAGTACCGTAATTCAAGGCAAGCTTAATGGCAAGGTCGGTCTTGCCTATTGCTGTAGGGCCGGTAACGACGATCAGCGACTTAGAACTCATATTATTAATAAAGGTGATTAGTAATCATCCTTGCCATTTGATTCAAAATCGTCAGCTTCATAGTTGTCGCTATCCGAGAATTCGTCCATGAACTCATCTTTCTCTTCTTCCGCTTGTCCCGACGTGCCGTTCAACTCATCAACAGAATCCACAGTGTCCATGTCTTCTGTTTCTTCTTCGTTGATTCCATATTCTGTCTCGTTCAGGAAGTCATAATCTTCATCGTCTTCGGCATCTACTGGGGGAACAGGGATTGATCCAGGCATCTTTGGCGGTTCGCCAACGCTGCGTGACAGATATGGATACTGTTTTCCTGCATCTTCGTCCAGAATCTTAACCAGTTCAACGTGGAAATCATAAGGACGCTCGAAATTATAGGTATAATAAAACTTTTGATGGGGATCATCAATAAAGCGGCTTAGCTTCGTGTTTCCCATTAAAGCGACGCCTCTTTCTATCTTCCTCTGGCTAGGTAAGTATGCTATCTCATCGCTTTTGATCCAGTAGTCGTTGCAGACAAAAAAGGAGGACGACATATCTGGTTTGTAACCGGTGCTTTTGTGAATAGCGAGATGTAAGTCCTCAAATGTTTGAGTGGATTTGATATCGATTTCCCGGACAACATCATCGTAATCTTCAAAAGTTACTTTGAATCTGTAAATAGCCATGACAAATTTTGTGTTATATGCGAATTAGAAATTGGCGTAACATTAACGCCCCCTTCTTTAATATGTTTCAAATTATTTTAAATACTATTTTGTACCGGATGTAATCCCAGTTCTTTCCCCCTGGCGATCATATAAGCGAGGCCGTCTTCACGAGAATTCTTTATCTCGCCTTCGAGAATTGCCTCTCGTATCTGATTTTTTATTATACCTACCTCACGACCTGCTTTTATACCGAAGGTTTCCATGATGTCGAGACCCGTGACGGGGGGCTGCCAATTCCTGATCTGATCGCGTTCTTCGACATCTTTGAGCTTTTGCTTGACAAGCTCAAAGTTATTTCGGTATTTCTTCTTCCTATACTCGTTTTTTGTTGTAACGTCTGCATGGCAAAGTAACATAAGAGCCTCGATATCTTCGCCGGCGTCGAACAACAGGCGTCTGACAGCCGAATCTGTTACAATATCCTGTGCTATGACGATCGGTCTCAGGTGAAGCTGTACGAGCTTTTGTACAAATTTCATCTTTTCATTGAGAGGAAGTTTAAGCTGTGCGAAGATTTTCGGCACCATTCTGGCCCCACGGTCTTCATGACCGTGGAATGTCCACCCATGGCTTGGGTCGAAGCGCTTTGTCGCTGGTTTGGCAATGTCATGAAGGATTGCAGCCCAGCGCAACCAAAGATCCTCACTGGTTTCACAGATATTATCGAGAACTTCCAGAGTGTGATAAAAATTGTCTTTATGACCTTTTCCGTTTATATACTCCACACCGAATAGATCGGTCATCTGTGGAAAGATGAGGTGGAGTAACCCGGTATCGAATAGATAGTTGAAACCTACGGATGGTTTGGGCGACGAAATGATTTTGTTTAGCTCGTCAGCAATACGCTCCTTCGAAACGATACTGATCCTTTCTCTTAAGGTTTTAATAGCCTCAATAGCTCTTTCTTCAATAGCGAACCCAAGTTGGGAAGCAAAACGAACCGCTCGCATCATCCGTAGAGGATCGTCTGAAAATGTATCCATCGGATCTAATGGAGTGCGGATTATGCGGTCGTTGAGGTCTGTTATGCCGTTAAACGGGTCCACGAGCTCTCCGTAAGTTGCTGTGTTCAGAGAAATAGCCATTGCGTTAATGGTAAAGTCTCTGCGCTGTTGATCATCTTCAAGTGTGCCATCTTCTACAATTGGCTTTCTTGAGTCAGACCGGTAAGACTCTTTACGTGCGCCTACAAATTCAACCTCAAGGTCTTTGTACCGAAGCATCGCAGTTCCGAAGCTTTTAAACACCGAAACATTTGTTCTGAGTTCGGCAGCAGCTTTCTCTGCAAACTGGATTCCGTTTCCGATAACGAGTATGTCGATATCTTTGGACGGACGTTTCAGGAAAATATCCCGTACGAATCCACCTATTACGTAAGTATCCGCTCCACATTCGTCGGCAAGCCGACTGAGTTTTTTAAATAAAGGATTGTTCAGGTGTTGTTTCATAAAACACGTTAGCCTTAACCTCTTCTGTGAAAAGGAGCACTTACAGGGATTGCAAAAATAGTCTAATTTGATTATTTCAGATTGTCTAATTTCATTTTAGCCTTATCGGTTGAGGAAATATTATCGCCTGATGAAGGAAAAGCGCCCGTCTGGTTCGAGCTTCATGATGGTCGATGACTTTTTAACGCTCAAATCCGTCTGTTCGAGGTTTACTACATAGTCGACACCATTGATAATCGCATCTGAAATCTGTGAAAAGTTCTCGGGAGAAGGTTCGCCACTGAGGTTAGCGGATGTGGAAACGATGGGCTTCCGGAATCGCTGAATGAGCTGTTGACAAAAGTTATGGTTTGGTAGTCTTATTCCGATGCTGCCATCTTCATGAATTACGTTGCGAGCAAGATTCTTTGCGTTGGAATAGATAATGGTGAGGGGATTTTCCGCATATTCAATTAAGGTATAGGCGATTTCGGGAACATCATTCACGTAGGATTGCAGCTTGTTGTCACTGTCAAGCAGAACGATGAGACTCTTACCAGCATCACGCCCCTTGAGCGCGTAGATGCGATCAACTGCTTCGGAATTAGTTGCATCACAACCTATACCCCATATTGTATCAGTAGGGTAGAGGATTATGCCCCCCGATTTGAGTACTTCCAGTGCTTTTGTTATTTCTGCATGCATGCCGTATTATGATTAAAAAGTTAATTCAACTTCATCCGGTTAGGTCTCCTACAGGATCAGGATGGAAGGTGGTATGCCAAAAGGCAGTCATTGGAATTTATGACTGCATAATCCCTGAGCATCCTTTGATTGAGGGGGATTATGCAGTTGGATACTATTGGCTAGATAGCCACGCTATGTTCGCGAAGAGCATCATTCAATGATGTCTTTTTGTCTGTCGATTCTTTACGCTTGCCGATGATAAGGGCACAAGGTACCTGAAACTCTCCAGCCGGAAACTTTTTTGTATACGATCCAGGGATAACAACAGAACGCTCAGGCACAACCATTTTGTGTTCTACCGGTTCAGGTCCGCTTACATCGATAATCTTGGTCGAAGCGGTAAGTACCACATTAGCTCCAAGAACAGCTTCTTTGCCTACGCGAACGCCTTCAACAACGATAGCGCGAGAGCCTATGAAACAATTGTCTTCGATAACCACAGGGGCTGCCTGTACTGGCTCTAATACACCGCCGATCCCAACGCCGCCACTCAGGTGAACATTTTTGCCTATCTGCGCGCAAGAACCCACAGTCGCCCATGTATCTACCATAGTGCCTTCATCTACGAATGCACCAATGTTTACATAGGAAGGCATCATAATCACACCTTTAGCCAGGTATGCGCCATAGCGGGCAATTCCATGAGGCACAACGCGAACACCCAGTTCCTTGAAATTGGTTTTCAGCTTCATCTTATCATGGAAAACAAACGGCCCCACTTCTATTTCCTCCATCTGACGGATAGGGAAATATAAGATCACCGCTTTTTTGATCCATTCATTAACATGCCATCCTCCAGCAACGGGTTCCGCTACTCTGAGTTCTCCTTTATCCAGCATGTCTACAACCCGCTCAATGGATGTTGCGTATTCACTGAAAGTAAGCAGCGTTCTATCTTCCCAGGCGTCTTCAACGTGTTTTTGTAGTTTAGCAATCATTTCAATATATTTTTAGCAAAATAAAGCTTTTTTGAGGACTTTTGTTAGATACGGTATCATTAATAGGCCCTTCGCCTATGCTTGACCGTATGTGCAATAGTAGATATAAGAGCAGGCATGGCTGAAAAAGAGAGACTTCGAATAGATAAATACCTTTGGGCAATACGGATATTCAAAACGCGGACGCTGGCAACAGATGCCTGTAAAGCTGGTCGGGTAAAGCTAAACGGACAGAACATAAAACCATCATATGAGGTAAAAGTAGGCGAAGTATATCATGTCTCAAAGGGAATTGAACGTAAGCAGGTTAAGGTAACAGGTCTACTTTACAACCGGGCAGATGCCAAAACGGTCGTTAACTTTTATGACGATATTACTCCTGAACAAGAAACATATGGTTTCAAATCCATGTTTCATGCACCCGCACTCAAGAGGGACAGGGGTACCGGCAGACCAACTAAAAAAGACAGGCGTGAAATAGACGATTTGCTTAGCGATGAGGAAGACGCTAAGCAAGATTAATATGTCTTAAATAGAACGGAAACGATTAGTATGGAGTCTTACTTTCTGAATCGTTCCAAAGTTTGAACACTATATTGGCTTCATCAGCCAATATTTGATGAGTAGATAGTTGCCTTTGAGCGGCACGCAAACCAAGCTCATTGTAAATAAACTCGTCATCGAATCCGGCCGCTGCTGCATCAGCTCTTGTACTGGCATAGAAAACGCAGGAAAGCCTCGACCAATAAACAGCACCCAGACACATTGGGCATGGCTCACAGCTCGTGTATATGACGCAACCGGAAAGATCGAATGTCTGCAGCGTCTCGCATGCTTTACGAATTGCGGAGACCTCCGCATGTGCAGTGGGGTCGTTTGTAGAGGTTACAAGGTTTTGACTTTCAGCTATAATCACGTTATCTTTTACGATTACGGCACCAAAAGGTCCTCCCAGACATTCATGTATATTTCTCTCCGCCAGCGCGATCGCGCGTTGCATAAATTTAAGATGCTGCTCTTCCATATCATACAGGTTAGCTTAAAGCAAAAAAGGCTGCAAGTTAAATTTGCAGCCTTTTTGCTTTAAGCAGTTTTAAACAACTACTTCTTATCTTTCGTGTATTTGTCGTTAAGACCTTTAACTACTTCGGTAGTAACGTCAAGGCTTTCATCTGCAAATAGTAGAGATGGGTTGCTCTTGGAGTAAGTAAGTACCATTTTATAGCCTTTTTCCTTCGCATAAGCCTTTAAATACTCTGCGACCTTGTCATACAGTTTTTCATTCTCGCCTGCAGATTCGTTTGCCAAAGCTGAGCTGGCGTTCTGGTTGAATGCTTCAAGTTCCTGTTGCTTACGGGCAAGACGTTGTTCAGTAGATGCTCTTTCATCAGCACTCATTCCCTGAGCCTTCTGCTGATAGTCTGCTACTTCACGTTGAAAAGCTGTTCCTTTAGAACTTAAATCTTGTTGAGCCTTCTTAGATTTAGCCTCAAGTCTGGTTTTAATATCTTTGAAATAGTTATAATTGTTAACCAATGAGTCAGAGTTAACAAATACTATCGGTTCTGCGGCTTTGGCCGAAGATGCCGTTGTTGCCGGCGCACTTGTCTTCACTTGCTCTTTATTGCCACATGAAGCAACTACTGCAGCAATCATTAGTCCCGCTGTTAGTTTAGAGAATGTTCCGAATGATATTGTCATTTTATAATTAAATTTCACGCAAATATAACCTTTCGAATGATGTATACAATTCTGGGAACCAGAATTCGGTTCAACTTCGGCGCTTTATTGCCTGAAAATGCTGTAGTTCCACCTAAAATGGCTAAATTTGGTCTATTGTTTTAAGATAAAATATGAGCGAAGAAAAGGAAGACAAAACTAATTATTCAGCGGATAATATCCAGGTTTTAGAAGGCCTGGAGGCAGTACGTAAGCGCCCCGCGATGTATATTGGCGATGTTGGTATAAAGGGATTGCATCACCTTGTGTATGAAGTTGTTGATAACTCTATTGACGAAGCTCTCGCAGGGTATTGTACAGATATCATGGTGACGATTCACGCTGATAATTCCATTTCTGTAGAAGACAACGGCCGCGGTATTCCGACCGGAATCATGGCCAAAGAAAAGAAGTCAGCTTTAGAAGTTGTAATGACCGTTCTGCATGCGGGAGGTAAATTCGATAAGGATACATACAAGGTTTCCGGTGGTTTGCACGGAGTAGGGGTATCCTGCGTAAATGCGTTATCTACCTTACTTGTTGCTACCATCCGCCGTGACGGAAAAATATTTAAACAAGAATATAGTTGCGGAAAACCGCTGTATGACGTGAAAGTAGTAGGGGAGTCGGACAAAACCGGAACTACCATAACCTTCAGCCCCGATAGCAGCATATTCACAATGACGACCGAATATAAGTTCGAAACTTTAGCAGCACGTCTAAGAGAGTTGGCCTACTTAAACAAGGGCATTCGTTTGTCTCTTACAGATGAGCGGGAAAAGAACGATGACGGAACGTTCATTAGCGAAGATTATCATTCTGAAGGTGGCCTGAGAGAGTTTGTTAAGTACCTTGACGGAACGCGTACTCCTATAATCCCTGAACCGATTTACGTTGAAGGAATTAAGCAAGGCATTCCGGTCGAGCTTGCACTTCAATACAATGAAACGTATTCGGAGAATGTCCATTCTTATGTAAATAATATTAACACTATTGAGGGTGGAACGCATGTAGCTGGTTTCAGAAGAGGATTGACCCGTACTTTGAAGTCTTATGCAGAGCGATCCGGCTTGCTGAAGAATGTAAAAGTAGATATCAATGGAGACGACTTCCGCGAGGGACTTACTGCCGTAATCTCCGTTAAGGTTCAGGAACCTCAGTTTGAAGGGCAGACGAAGACTAAGCTAGGGAACAACGACGTAATGGGAGCTGTAGATATAGCTGTAGGGGAAATCCTTGGTAATTATCTGGAAGAAAATCCTAAAGAAGCTAAACTGATAGTTGGTAAAGTCATCCTTGCTGCGACTGCGCGTGCTGCGGCCCGCAAGGCGAGAGAGATGGTTCAACGTAAAACCGTTATGGGTGGGTCAGGACTTCCTGGTAAGCTGGCTGACTGTTCCGACAAAGATCCTGAGAAGTGTGAGTTGTATCTGGTAGAGGGAGACTCCGCGGGTGGTACTGCAAAGCAAGGGCGAAACAGACATTATCAAGCTATTCTACCTTTGAGAGGTAAAATCCTCAACGTAGAAAAAGCTATGGAGCATAAGATCTACGAAAACGAAGAGATAAAGAATATCTTCACTGCCCTGGGTGTAAGTATCGGAACTGCAGATGATGCCAAAGCTCTCAATATGGAGAAACTTAGGTACCACAAAGTGGTCATTATGACGGATGCGGACGTCGATGGTTCTCACATCACAACTTTGATTCTGACCTTCTTCTTCCGTTATATGAAGGAGTTAATAGAGTTCGGATATATTTACGTTGCATCTCCCCCATTATACCTGGTAAAAAAAGGTAAGGAGCAGACTTATGCCTGGGATGACGTCGAGCGTGATGCTGCAATTCAGCGTCTTAAGGGAGCAGGAAAAGAAGAAAACGTTCATGTTCAGAGATATAAAGGTCTTGGAGAGATGAACGCAGAGCAGTTGTGGGATACCACGATGAATCCGGAAACTCGTACGTTAAGACGCGCAACAATTGAGAATGCTGCAGAATGTGATCATATATTCTCCATGTTAATGGGTGATGAGGTAGCACCTCGTCGTGAATTCATTGAGAAGAACGCCAGGTACGCTAAGATTGACGTATAGATCTTAGTAACGGAACACAAAAAGTAAAGGCTCAATCGCAAAATGTGATTGAGCCTTTACTTTTTTGTATCAAATGGCAGTAACTTAATCTTAAACATGTAATTTTAGCAGCAGCAAGTTTCCCAATGGAGTACTGATTAATAAGCTGTTTAAAACGGTCTGGTGATCTTTAGCAGCATCAAGTCGGCTATCGAAGAAGCCTTTTGCTTCGCGAGTAAGGCCATTTCACCAGCGAAGTGCTGGTCCACAATTTCAAAGAAAATGCTTTTCCACCTGTCGAAGTGCTTTTGCTCCAGGGCATGCACTTTATTTAACTTAAAATGAACTTCCATCGGATTGCCCTTGAATCCTTTTCTCCCGAAAAGAATGGTTTCCCAGAAGTCATACATCTTAGGTAAGTGATGATCCCAGTTGACCTTAGCGACGTCGGTGAAGATATACCCGATAAGTTCATCGTCCTGAACTCTGTCGTAAAACGAATTCACAAGTAATTCTATATCCTCTCTGGTTTCCAGATCTTTATTCATAGCTAAACGATATCTTCTTCAACGGATAATTTATGATTGCGTTATATCGAACAAGAATGTCTCCGCCAACGACGCCTATAACCGGGGTAACGGATAGCGTTTCATAAGCTGTATTAATGGTAGAAAGGTCGAGAACAGCTACTTCTATGTCGCTTATAAGAAGGCCGCCAATCTGGATTTGGTCAAGGAGCAAAGTGTAGCTTTCCATGGAGTTGGTTCCAAGGCCAGTAGACAGCTTGTCGCTCATTAAAAGCGTAGTATCATCTACATGAGTCTCAATAGTTGTCTTATCCAGTACGGTTCTGGAAGCACCAGTATCGATCACAGCTTTAAAGGTCTGATTAAACAAAACGACTTCCACCAGAGGGTGGAAGCCGTCGTCATTCAAATTCAGAATTTCAATGTTTACGTCTATCATTAAAAGCTCAAAACATCGTTCATGCTTCTTACTGCCTCCGCACTCTTTGAAAATGCAGTCTTCTCATCATCACTAAGATTAAGATCGATGATCTTTTCCCAGCCACCCTTTCCAATGACTACAGGAACACCGATAGCTATATCAGACTGTCCATATTCACCTTCAAGAGACACGCTGCAAGGAAGTAGTTTCTTTTCGTCTCTCAGGATACTTTCCACGATTGCTGCGGTTCCTGCACCGGGAGCATACCACGCCGATGTACCGATGAGCTTTGTCAGAGTAGCTCCCCCAACCATAGTTGCAGAAACCACCTTTTCCTGCTGCTCCTGGCTCAAGAACTGAGTCACAGGAATGCTGTTCCATGTAGCATGTTTGATCAGAGGAATCATGGTAGTATCGCCGTGTCCACCGATAACCATTGCATTCAGATCAGCAGGAGAGCATCCCAGCTCCTGGCTCAGGTAGTATTTAAAACGTGCAGAGTCTAGTGCTCCACCCATTCCGATAATTCTATTTTTCGGTAAACCGGATGTCTTTAGCGTAAGATATGTCATTGTATCCATTGGGTTAGATACGACAATTATTACCGCATTTGGAGAGTATTTAAGGATATTTTCTGTAACACCTTTTACGATGTCAGCGTTGGTGCCGATAAGTTCCTCACGAGTCATACCCGGTTTACGAGGCAATCCGGAAGTAATAACCACTACATTGGAGTCAGCTGTACTTGCATAGTCATTCGTGCAGCCCTTAATTTTAGTATCAAAGCCTAGAAGGGCTGAGGTTTGCATCATATCAATTGACTTGCCTTCGGCAAACCCATCTTTGATATCTAGCAGAATAAGCTCCTCGGCTAACTCTTTTCTGGCGATATTATCAGTACAGGTTGCTCCAACGGCACCTGCTCCAACTACTGTAACTTTCATGCTTTGCGGTTTTAAGTGTTCTACAAAAGTTTGGCAATTTAAGTAAAACGAAGAAGCAATTGCTCACAAATCTTGTTAAACTGTTTTTTTGTCCAACTAGAAAGGATAGCCGATAGCCAGGTTAAACACCAGATTGTCTTTCCTCCAGGCCTTGTTCCCAAAGTCTATACTATCGAATACCCAGCGCTCGCCCTCTGGCAACCATGGTTTACGTAGAGGGAAGGCCAGATCGAGACGAAGAACGAGAATCGAAGCATCGATACGCACACCGGCACCGGTACCTACAGCCAGCTCCTTCATGAAATCCTTAGAAAATTTGGCTCCCGGTCGTTGCGGATCATTATTTAGTAGCCAAACGTTACCTGCGTCTAAAAATAGCGCACCCCTCACAATGCTGAAGAGCTTCGGTCTGAATTCGGTATTGAACTCAAACTTTATATCTCCGGATTGGTCAGCTGATAGCGTCTCATTATCTGCCGCCAATGTTGGATCCAGATAGGTTCCAGGGCCAAGTGAGCGAGCTCTGAATGCCCTTAAGCTATTAGCACCCCCTATGAAAAATTGTTTAATAAAGGGCAATGCTCTTGAATTTCCATAAGCGTAACCATATCCTAAGATCAGTCGTGAAGCCCACTGAGAGTTTAACCCTATTTTATAATAATGTCTAAAGTCGATTTCACCCTTTATATATTGAGAATAAGGGGTGTCGAATAATTTTTTTTCTTTAGGTTCGCTTGCCCCGTGTATCAGTCCCAATATATTGGCAGACATATCCAGATTACCATTGAAGTAGAATGTATTCCTTCTGTTCTGGCGATGTGTATTGGTGAAATTAAAATTATAGTTAGGGCCTATGATGAGCTGATCGTCGATGGTTCTTTGATACGTCGAATTTGTATCAGCAAGAGCCTGGTACTCCGGAGATACGTAAGGAGCGTGGACATAGGTCACACCCAAAATATTCAGTTGATGCTCTTTCTCAATGCTCTCCTTCCATGAATATCCGAAAGACGTGCGGAACGAGTTTAACTTATAGTTGTTCTGGCGCTCCAGCCTGTCAAAACCCAGAGTAATTCTTGTCCGCGGAATAAAGGCACTGGAAGTGTTTAGTTTAAACGGAGTTATAAAGCGAGGAATACTCAGGTTGGCTTCAGCCCCATACCTGAAAATATTACCACCGCTGTTGTTGCCTGAATACTGAACATCTGTTCCGATGTACGTAGAAACGGTAAGGAGCTCAGCCCCCCGGAATGCATTTCTGTTCCTCCAGCTAACAGTAAACTCCGAACCAGTGAAGTTTGCTGAGTTGGTCCTTCCTGTTATTTCCGCTCGTATAGACTTCTTAGCCATCGGTGTCAAATAATAATATGCATCCAATGCAGCGTCAGTAGTATCCGAATCCTCGAATTGGTTTTTTACGAACTTAAACGTACCAAGACTTGTCAATCTGCTTAGTGATAAGTTGTGATCCGTACGGTTGTAAATATCTCCCTTGTTAAAGAACATTGTTCGTTCAAATACCTGAGGTTTGAACATCTTCGTGCGGTCGATAACATAGAAGTCCTTATATTGTACGGCTTCAGGAGAGCGGCCTTTCATGGTGTCTCTCAACTTGAAGTTTGGATAAATGTAGATGTTATTTATTGTATAAGCATCCCTGGCCTTATCAGAGGTTTCATCCTTAACGTTCATATAAAGATCAACATGATGACGTTCAGAAGTGCTGTCTACCTGTACGATAAGATTTTCGGGACTGAAATAATAGAATCCCTGCTCCTTAAGACGGCCATCTATTCGCTCACGCTCAGCCTTAATAGCGTCCAGGTCATAGTTATCTCCTACCTTCAGGAAGCTGCTTTCTCCGGTTGCGTGCACTGCTTTTCCCAGGACCGAGCTGTCTGTTGTGAAGTTCACACTTTTGATCAGGTAACGCGGGCCAGCCACTGCGTTGTATGTCAGAGAAGCCTTCTTACGACGGATGGTCGTATCAGACGTTGTCGTAGCAAGAAAAAATCCTTTGTTCTCCAACCTGTTCGATACGAGGTCGCGGTTGTAATCCACTTTAACGCTGCTAAAGAGCACCGGCGCCTCGCCATATTTTTTGATCCATTTTAGTGGTCCCTTCTTCGCATTCCTGGTGATATTATAGATCCATAATTTGGGTCTCAAGCCCAGGATAGAGGAGTTTGGCTTAGGCCTCAATAAGCTCGTAAGGTCCGGTTCGAGAACTTTCTTTTCTTTCTTCTTGATGTCTTCATCCTTAATCTCAACCTTCCCGCCGGTATACAGATAGTCGCCATCCGGAACATGTTTGGTAACATTACATGCAGCAAGTGCCATGCAACTTAGCAGAAAATAATATATATGCTGTTTAGTCATTCTCTTTAGTCGTTTCTTTAGCTGATTTCTGAGCACGCTTACGTCTGCGTTCTTCTCTCTTCTCTTCTCTGGTTTTGGCACCAAAAATTTGTTTGAACTTATTGTAGTCCATCGTGATTACGAATCCTACACCAGTTTCAACCACCTGTCCCTGAAGTGCCACCTGGTATTGGTTTTTCTGATATGCCCGAAGAAGATAGCGTCCGTTTTTACTCAGTTGATATTCGGCCTGGATGTCTCCAGCTATGTTGCTAGTCTTTCGGTTCTGCTGACGAGGGCCTTCCAACTCAAAGTTGCTGCCCACAGTCACCTTTAAGCGATCATTCAGTAATCGCTTGGACAAGCCTACATTCAGATCAGTGCGGTTGGCCATTTGTCCGGTTGTATAATCCTCTGTCGATTGAAGATCAAACTCAAGTTCTACTCCAGCTATCATATCTCCAGCCAAATTATTCAACTGGTCTGAAAGCATACGACTAACACTCTGACGAGCGGCAGACTCGATGCCTCCTCCACCAGCACTGCTGGCAAACGGATTATCAGAAATGAAGCGATTAAGTAAAAGCACTGCAAACACTTGCTTGTTCAATTCCGAAGGCTCGTTGCGAAGCTGGGTCAACCGTCCGTTTACGTTATCAATTACAGCCGTAGAAACGTTATAATTGTCTTCCGGCAGAATGATATCGAACGAGATATCAGGTTTCATCAACTCCCCCTTGAGCATCAGGTTGACGTTAAACGGTAACTTTTGTTTGTAAGTGTTCAGCTCAGCCTGAGATACACTTCCCAGTTGCTGTTCAACCAGGTCAATAGGAGCAGTCTCAGCTATATATACAGCCGTTACGTCAGCATCAGCCATCAAAGGCTCACCGTTCCATGTAAGTGTGCTTCCTTTTTTAATCTCAAACCGTCTTTTCAGGAAGCTTAGGCTCAATTCATAAGATCCCTCTTCAACTGTTAAGTTACCAGTCAGGTTTACTTTACCACTTGGGTCAATGCCACCGTTCAACTGCGCGGCACCTTTAAGCTTGAGCATATCGCCGTTTGCAGGGTCTACAAGCACATTTAACTGAGCCTCCTTATCCAGTTCGATGTTCACAGAAACGTCCATGCCGGTAATTGTCGAGGTATTCAGTGTGTCGGTAGGATCCTTAAATACCTTAGCCAGTTCCGGATTGTCTTTGTCCACAAACTCCACTATACCTTCCCGGTCTTGAATCCCAGGGTCAGTCGTCGGAAGAACCAGGGTGAAATCAGTTTCAGGGTTAATCTTCAGTGAGCCATCCACTGCCGGGGCGTCCATTGTTCCCTTAATACCCAATCTCGTATCGATGAAGAGCTTCCCATAGAACAGATCGTTATCTAAAGCTGTAGAGTTGATCACCTTGAAATTGTCAGCATTCAGGCGGAGGTCAAAAGCAAAATCGGTATACGTCTTCGTTTTGATCATTCCCGCCAGTTCCATTTTGTTGTTTGCAGAGTCAATCAGCGCAAAATTGTTGAAGCCGATACCTTCAGCCGTAAAGCCAATCCGTGCATTATCTTCGATTCTGAAGTAAGAGTTAAGCATGGATACATTAAATCCTACGTCATTGAAGTTGATATCTCCTCGAATCGCCGGAGCAGTAGTAGTCCCCGTAATATCAAGCTTGCCTTTCAGGAAACCCTTCGCTTCCTTCACGCTTCCCATCGTAAATCCTTCAATGCTCTTCATGTTGAGATTAGCAATATCAAGATCCAGATCAAAGCTGCTGTTATTTATATAGTAGTAGCCACTCAGATCCACTTGATTGCCTTTGCCTGTAATGGCTACGTTTGCAGCGAAGGAATTCGCCTGCTCATTGTTAACCTTTAGAGCAATATTACCTACCGTATCGCCTCTGAAGCTGAAGTCACTGATGTTGATATCAGAGGTGAAGACCGGACTGGTATCAAAGTTTCGCACAGTAGCATTCCCATTTATTGTACCGCCGGCAAGCAGTGAGTCCTGTTTTGCGATATTGGTAAGAGTCTCAATCTGGAAATTCTTAAAATCAACCAGAAGAGGGTTATTTAATCCCGGGGGACTCGTATTAATACTCAGCTGCTGGTTATTATTTGATAACACAAAGTTCGTCGCCTGAATCCCTTTGCCGCCAAATTGAATAGCGTTATCATCGCTTACAGTCCAGGCTGTCTTATTAAGAACCAAACCATTAGGATTTAGGCTGAACTGAAACGCATCTTGCAAAGCTTCCAGTGCACCGGCTATACGGTAGTCCGTGTCTCCCTTTTGATCTTCAGTCTTGATTTCCGTGGTTATAATATTATTGCTCACATCTCCACCTACGCTTGCCTTCAACAGCTGAAAAGATCCGGTATTGATTTTATCCAGAGTGACCAGATAATTGATAGCACTATCCGCTGTGTTCACCTTCATCTGGAAATTGTTCAGATCATTCGTCCCATATAGGATCCGCGGAACAGACCCGTTGATATTCAGCTCCCGGGCTTCACTATCAAAGTTACCTTGCAATACAACGGTAGCCAGTTCCTTTAGGTCTGGAGCAAACTGCTGAATAAGGGGTCCATTTGAAATCTTAGCATTGAAAGTCAGACGTTGGGGGTCATATTTTGCTGGCTTTGCTGCAGTTCCGGTAGAGTAGTATCTGCCGATGAGGTCCTGCATAGCCGTCCCCAGCTGAGTGAGCTTATACTTACCTCTGATGTCTGCAGACATAATTTCAGAACGCAGACGCAATGAGTTGCTGTCTGCACTGGCAGTAGACACAATGCTCAGCGTATCCATTTGAATGCGCTCGCCATTACGCGCAAGCAGCGCTTCAGTCAAAAGAATGCTTCCATTAAGATAATCAGGATCTGCAGTAGGAAGATCCGCTGAAAGTTTACCGTGGAAGCGCATATCATCCTTCATCAGACCAAGCTTTTGCAGGTTGGCGCTATCCAGATCAAGTTCCAGCTTTACAGCCGGATAAGTCTTAGACATATTTGCAGCAGCAGAAAGATTAAACCGAAGATTCGGGTCATCCATTCCTGCTTTTGCCTGGATGTTACCGCGACTTGCGCTGCCGTTTATATCCAGATTTCGATAGGTATATCCATTGAATTCTGCCTTAATCAGCTTGGCAACAGCCTTTGCACGCATCGTTTTCGGGTCAATACCATTACCCACAACATTCGCTGCAAGTGTGATGCGCCCCAAACTGTCGTTGCTGATCATACGTCCGACATCGAAGTTAAAGATGCGCACATTAGCCTTGTAAGACTCATTGCCCTTCACAGCGGCGTTATATGTTGCAATTGCCTTGGCACTGCCGAAGCTGGAGGATAAATTAAGATCAGTGCTGAAGTTGGTGATGCCCCCCTTAAATTTTCCTGTCAGCTTAATGTTTTCAGGTATTCTGATATTGGCCGGGATGGCACCACGGGGCACAAGCGCAAGAATATCCGCCCGCCGGGTAGTGAAGTCGTCAATCTTGATATCCAGCCAGGCCTTATCCATATTCGGAAGACCTCTTGTTTTAGCTGATGCTTTTATATTTGTGCCTCCCAGTCCCGATATTTCCAGATTTTGGATCTCCAGATTCTTAACTTTTCCTTTCACCTTTCCGTTGATATTCAATACCGCATTCTGGTAACCTTTGAGAGGTACCGTATTTGCAAGATCAGGTGCGAGCAGTAGAATATCTTTAAATCCGATACGTGTTTTTTCCAGGTTAGCATCAATACCCAGCTCCCCGAGATTCGTGGAAATGCTCGAAATAGAGGGGTAGGTAACACGTATATTATTGCTGATGGTTGTAGATGGAGTTTGTACCAGCAGATCCTTCAGATAAGCCTCCTTGCTACCATAGAAAAACTCAGTCTCGAACTTCTTCAGATTAAAGCCACTTTTATCGCTAAATGAACCGGAGTTCACTTTACCTGAGATCGTATCTATTGAGTAAGCCAGATCAGCTACATTCAGGTTCAAATCCTTAATATCAAGATGCGCAAAATCCATTCCGCGTCTTTGTACAGGCATATTGAAGTTGTCAAACTTGATATTATTGTTTGCGAGAACCAGGTCTCCGGCACTAAATCTCCAGTTGTTAACCGTGGCTTCGGTTGCTTTTTCTGTTTCTTCAATCACAACCTTAGCCTGTGTACTTTTCCCAAGTTGGAAAAGAATATTTGAGTTGCTCAGGTCAATCTTATCCAGTATGATATTTTGATTCCTCAGGTCAATCTTATCCGATTCGACCTCCAGCGCACCCAGATTAACGTCAGCCTTCATAGCTGAAATGTCATTCTGATAATAAACCTTAATTTGCGAAAGATCCAGCGTTCCAAGCTCCAGGTCCAGGTTCATCGGCTCGCTGGCTTCAGCTTCATGTACAGCGGCCGGCTTACTTTCCACTGCTGGCTTACTCTGTACCATCCGCGCGTTCACGGCCGAAAGTTTGATTTTCGGAATGCTAAACTTCATTTTATCCAGGTCAAATTCCTTGACCCTGGTATCAAAATGACCTATGGAAAAACGAATGTCATTAGCAGATGGAGCGTCCTGATAACTTATGTTGATCCTGTCGAGGTTGATTTTGTCAAGCGAGAACTTCATCGTCGAGGTAGTATCGACAGGTTCAGGCTCTTTTTTCTGCTCGCTGACAAAAGCCTTCATGATATAGTCGAAGTTGAAAAGACTATCGGGGCCACGTTGAATGTTTGCTGTAATGCCACGTAAGTCAATTTCGTTGATTTCCAGCTTGTTGTCCAGTAGCTTCAGCAGGCTAATGTCTACCTTCAACGTATCTCCGGCGAGCAGTGTGTCTTTCTTCTGGTCTTCAAAATAAATATCTTCCAGAACGATAAGTTTAGGCAGATTGAGGCTTATCTTATTGATTTCAACCTTCGTTCCGATCTTTCCTTCGAGATAATTCACTGCCTTATTTTTGGCAAAGTTCTGAACTGCAGGTACCCTAATGAGTACAAACAACAGCAAGATCAGGAAGATTAATATCCCGATTATCCAAAGAAAAATTTTTAAGGTCAGGGTACCGATTCTTCTCAAGTGTTCAAAATTTAGTTCAGTATTATAATTTTAAAAGCTGCTAAATGTTTGAATTTTTACAAGATTAATATTAGAGTTTCTTTCCCGCAGCAGATTAATTAATTTATGAACAGTCGAAGCGACCTTCATGGAGTGCTTTTTTAGCTTCGTGATTGCCGATTTTCAAACTCTGCGAGCAGCTGATCTAAAGCAGAAGAGTCCGGATAGTGACAGTATGAAGAGCATTACTATCCGGACTCCGGGGGCGGTGGGAAGTATCAGGCAAAACCAAATGTCTATGCCTTAATATAAGATTCCAGGATCCTGAAGCCTTCAGACGTACTAAGCGTCACGTTCTGTATCGTAGCCGGAATAAGTATCGAGTCGCCCATTTTAACATCGAGCTTGTACTCACCGTACTCCAGTGTATACGCTCCCGCAACACAAACATGGATCACAAAAGAATCAAATGAATAATCACGGCTTACCGTTTCAGTGTAGTCGAGGATATTGGTAGTAAAGTAAGGACAGGTCACAACCTCAACCGGCTCATTCTTTCTTTCCTCGTAAAGTGATTTATACTCATCGTGGAAAGAATAGTCAATAGCCGCAAGAGCCTCCTCAGTATGAAGTTCTCTTTTATTTCCCTTATCATCTACACGATCAAAGTCATAAATGCGGTACGTAATATCTGAGGTCTGCTGGATCTCTGCTATAAGCAGTCCTTTACCGATAGTATGCACCCGGCCGGCCGGCAGAAAGAAAACGTCACCAGCCTTTGCCTCCTCCTTATTCAGGATCTCGGTAAGCTTTCCGCTATTGAACTTCTCCAGATATATCTCCTCGTTAAGCGGCTGGTTAAATCCGGTTATCAGGCTCGAACCCTGATCCGCCTGAATGATGTACCACATTTCTGTTTTACCAAAGGAATCATGTCTCTCCCTTGCCAGGGTATCATCAGGGTGAACCTGAATGGACAGGTCATCATTTGCATCAATAAATTTTACAAGTAAAGGGAATTCGTTTCCAAAGCGGGTGTAAACCTTCTCGCCAACCAGGCCGCCCTGATGTGTTTCCAGTAACGCGGCCAGTGACTGACCTGCCAGCTCACCATTTGCTACTACAGATACATCACTTTTAACGCCGGAGATTTCCCAGGTCTCACCGCAATTGGGTAGCGGAGCAAAGTCTTTTTTCAGAATGTCGCGAATTTTCTCGCCACCCCAGATCTTGTCTTTGTATATGGTCCTGAATTTGAAAGGATATAAAGTTGCCATAGTTGTGTTAAAACAATTAGTACCACAAGTATACTTAAAAATCATTATTCGGTGTTATACGGTCTCAGCGCACCGTGTATATAACATCCTTAACAGCACCCCGTGCACGTGAAATTTTGTAAAGAACCCAGATGCAAAGGACAGCTGCTTTTGTATGCCGTTGAATCAAAATTACTCATTTTCAAGACCTTGCCTATTTTAGCAATAAATAGCGTATCTTTGCGTCATATAAAAAAATCAACAATTTGTTATTCAAAGAATTAAATCTCATCGAGCCACTTCTAAAAGCTCTGAGTGCCGAAGGATATACACATCCAACCCCCATACAAGAGAAAGCCATTCCAGTAGTATTACAGAAGAAAGACCTTTTAGGTTGTGCTCAGACAGGTACAGGTAAAACTGCTGCTTTTGCATTACCTATGCTGCAACTGTTACAGGAAAAGCAAGTACCAAAAAACACACGCCGTAACATCAGGGCGCTGATCTTAACACCAACACGCGAGCTAGCTATTCAAATCAGAGAAAGCTTCGAAGCATACGGTAAGTTTACCGGTATACGGCAAACAGTTATATTCGGAGGCGTATCACAAGGCAAGCAGGTAGAAGACCTGAACAAAGGCGTTGACGTGCTGATTGCTACACCGGGCCGATTGCTCGACCTCGTATCCCAGCGCATCGTAAACCTGCAACATATCGAATTGTTCGTCCTGGACGAGGCAGATCGTATGCTGGATATGGGTTTTGTCAATGATGTCAAAAAGATAATCGCCAAGATCCCGGTGAAGAGACAGACCTTGTTCTTCTCGGCTACCATGCCTCCTGAAATATCTCAGCTTGCCAATACCATCTTAACTAATCCTGTACGAGTTGAAGTTACCCCGATTTCGTCAACCGCAGAGAAGATCACGCAAGCTATTTATTCAGTAGAGAAAAAGAATAAGCCCAATCTGCTTATACATTTGCTTCAAGATAAAAGCATCGAGAATGTGCTGGTATTTACGAAGACGAAGCACGGTGCAGATAAGCTGGTTAAAATCCTCGCGAAAGCAAATATTGAAGCCGAAGCTATCCACGGCAATAAATCTCAAAATGCTCGTCAGCGTGCATTGACGAACTTCAAGTCAGGTGATTTGCGTGTATTGGTTGCAACTGATATCGCTGCTCGTGGTATTGATGTTGATGAATTGAAGAATGTAATCAACTTTGAACTGCCCAATATCCCCGAAACTTATGTACACCGTATAGGTCGTACAGGAAGAGCAGGGGCAAGTGGTACAGCATGGTCCTTCTGTGACGAAGAAGAACGTCCGTTCCTGAACGACATCCTGAAGCTGACACAGCAGGAGATCCCATTGATAGAAGACCATCCGTATCCTCTGTATTTCAATAAACTGGCGGTGCCGTCTTCAGTAAAGAAGACAAAGACCAAAGAGAACTTTAGGTCGTCATCAAGAAAGAAGAGCTCACGTCCTAAAGAGAAGCCACAGTCTTTCCATCGTAAAACGGCATCTTAGTTAAATAGGAAAAGTTGCATATAAAAACAAAAGGGAATCCATCAGGGTTCCCTTTTTGTTTTTCGTAGATAGATGATAGAAAATATATTAAGCTGCTTGCTTAATGGTATGTGTTTGCTTATTTGATTTGTTCTTGTAATTCTTAAGATCTGCCTTTAAAATCTCCATTAACTGGATATCGAAACCTTGTGTCAACTTATCGATGGTGTTTGTAGCTGTTATCTTTTTCATGATGTCAAGTTTAATGTTTGATACTAGGCTTTATACTAATAACATGCCAAAGTCATGTGAGTATCATCTAAATGTTTGTAACTTGCTCATTGTTAAAGATAAAAAAGTGTTCACGAGCCTTTTTGGTCCCCATTAACCGAAGATCTTCATTTAGATTATCTGATTTTCTGATCAGTGTTGTCTTTATTGTACAACCGCTTACTTCTCTTAAAACATTAGTCCAGAAAAGAGGTTCTCTAACAAAAAGACACTATGGAACAGTTTGATATGCAATTAATGCTGAAAGACGGCGCGTTTGCCGACTATCAGGTAAAGACAGAGAAAAATTCAAAGCTTTATGAAGTGTACAGTGGTGAGTCGTTAATCGCATCGTTTGAAGATGACAATCAGGGCTCTTTCGCCCTCAGCGACAATCCGGGAAATATCGATGAAGACCTTCAGAGCAGAATCATCGAGCAACTAAAGGGTTTTTCCGCTTAGCGTAGAATAATTCTACAACCATCGCTTTCTTCTAAACCAGAGATAGACTGCAATGGTGATAATCAACATTAATAACAGTACCCCCGGATAACCCCAGGGGTACTCCAATTCAGGCATATATTTAAAGTTCATGCCATATATGCCTACAATAAAGGTCAAAGGCATAAAGAATACCGAAAATATAGTCAATACACGCATAGTTTCGTTGGTCCGCTGTGATGCCGTTGAAAAATACGTATTGAGAAGCTGGTTGATGTTGTCATTCAAACTATCATAAATGGTAGTCAGCTTAACATAAAGATCCCGCGTATCCCTTGTGTTTACATTCCCCTGATGGTCATCGATATTTTCGATGATATCCCGCGACAGCATCAGCATACGCCTTAAAAGGTCGATCTTCCTTCTTAGGTAATACAATCCTTTCAAAATTGGCATATTCCGCTGGCTCAGGAATACCTGTTCTTCGTAGTAATCGACAGATTGTGCCAGCTTGTTTGATGGCTCATCGTATGTGGTCAGACAGGCCCTCACAACAGCATTCAGCAACTGATGTGTATTCTTTAGTACAGACGCCTTTTTCATAACAGGTTCCAAAAAAGGTTGCGGATAGCGGTGAATGGTAATGAAGAACGACGCAGAGTAAAATATAGCCACTTTGTTGGTGAGTTCCTGTACAGTATCGGCTTCCAGTAAATCATAATCAGTGTACACTCTGAAGATGATGAATGCGTAATCGTCCAAAGATTCATATTTAGGCAAATGGCCCGGCTGCAAACAATCATGCACCAAAGCAGCGTGGAGTCTATAGGAACCGGCTATATCCTGAAGCTCCCCGTCGTCGGGAGCATTAATGTCGATCCAGTCATATCCATGTTCCTGCTTATTACAAATTTGTCTGATCATGATCTTCTTTAAACGTTCTCGTGTGCGTATAGTTCTTTGCTACCTGTGGTTTTCAATAATAGGGTCATATCTCGAAATGTCAGTCGCCCTTTTTCAAAAGCGATATCCAGATTTTGTAAATTGCGTCCTTATTCTAATGAAGATGACATATCAGGAAAAACTATCAGGAATCCGGCGCCAGATGCTCAATGATAAAGTGGATGCATACATTATTCCGTCTGCAGATCCGCATATCAGCGAATATCTTCCTGATCGCTATAAATGTATTCTTTTCGCTTCAGGTTTCACAGGTTCAGCGGGAACATTGGTTATCACTCAGGACTTTGCAGGTCTCTGGACCGACGCCCGTTATTTTGTACAGGCGGCTGAACAGCTGCACGGCACAGGTTTTGAACTCGTCAAGCTAGTCGCTCAGGGTAGTCCTGAATATATAGGATGGCTTGCAGAAAATCTGGACGCCCATGCTACGGTAGCATTCGACTCGAACCTCATATCGGTACAGCTCGCCCAGACCGTTCAGGAAGAATTATCGGTAGTCGATATAAACATCGCTGAAAATAAAGATTATCTGGACAGCTTATGGGTAGACCGCCCTGGCTTACCTGCTTCGCCTGCCTTTCTCTTAGACGATGCCCTGACAGGTGAAACCGTGCCTTCAAAGCTCGAACGTATTCAGCAGGAGCTGAAAAGAAAGCGTGCCGATTATCACCTGATTTCTTCACTTGATGATATTGCATGGGTGTTTAATATCAGAGGTGCAGATGTTAAATGTAATCCTGTTACGCTGGCATTTGCATTGATATCCGCAAAAAATACGGTCCTGTTCATCGATATAGCTAAACTTAGCGCCGCTGACCGCTCGCGACTAAAGAGCTGGGCAATAGAAGTGCGTCCGTATCAGGACGTACATAAGGCTGTCTCGGCATTGGCATTTTCATCAGCGATCTTAATTGACCCGAAAAGAACTTGCTTTGCCATCTACCGTCAGATTTCTGCAGGTGCTAAAATAATCCAGGATATCAATCCAAGCACAAACTTTAAAGCAATCAAGAACGAAACAGAGATCGCCAATATCCGCAAGACAATGGTTCTCGATGGCGTTGCACTTACCCGCTTCTTCAGATGGCTTGAAGAAAGTATGGCCAACGAAGAGGAAACAGAAATCTCCGTTGCCGAAAAGCTGTACACGTTTCGGGCAGAGCAGGAAGGTTTCGTTGGAGAGAGCTTTGATACCATAGCCGGCTATGCCGAGCATGGAGCCCTGCCGCACTACAAGGCAACCGTGGAAAATGACTCACGGTTAATGCAGGACGGGTTGTTCCTTCTTGATTCAGGCGGTCAGTACCTTCAGGGTACAACAGACATCACCCGCGTCGTTTCGCTCGGCAACCTGGCGCAGGAGGAGAAGGCAGATTATACACTTGTTCTCAGGGCGATGATCGAAGGATCCACAGCACGCTTTCCGAAAGGCACAAAAGGTTATCAGATCGATGCCATTACACGGAAGCCCCTCTGGGATCATGCCCGCAATTATGGTCATGGAACTGGCCATGGAGTCGGCTATTTCCTGAACGTTCATGAAGGTCCCCAGGTCTTTAACGCATCAAACTTATTGGTCGACGTCGAGCTGGGTATGGTAACTTCCGTAGAGCCGGGAATCTATCGCCCATCCAGATACGGCATACGCATTGAGAATCTGGTACTCACCATTCCTGACCAAGCAACTGAATTCGGCGAATTCTATACGTTCGAAACTTTAACACAGTTCGTAATAGAAACAGGTCTGGTAGATAAGACGCTTCTCGAAGCCAGCCACGTCAACTGGTTAAACGCTTACAATGCTCAGGTATTTCACATGCTAAGTCCGTTTTTAGATGGCGAAGATCTAAACTGGCTAAAGCGCAAAACCGCGACGATTTAAGTTAATAATTAAGACGTATCCGACCTTTCGGCAGAGTTATTGCATTACATAGGTATAGTACATACTTAAAAAAAGAAAATTATGGATAAGTTGCAGAAATTCGATCTGATGGCGAAGATAGTAAGAGAACTTGAAGACCTGAAAAACAGCCAGCAGGCCGTTATACAAAAGATCGCCAAGATTGAAATTGATAATATAGAGCTGGGAGATAGCAAATTGGAAAAGGATCTGCCGGATGTACATCAGCGTACGGCCGACAATATGGATACTATATCAAACATACTGGACTATTTCGCCGGAAAAACTGATTCCTTCGGAGATTCCAATAATGTGGATAAGCTACGGGAAGAGCAGTCGATTCGTGATCTGAAGTCTTAACAACTCTCACTTGAAAAAAGCTGTTTGGCGAAAGCCAAACAGCTTTTTTATTGCCTAAAATCGCCGTTTCATTTAAAATAAAATATCTATATATTGCAGGATGCTACAGGACGCCTAAAGGTAAACCCCGGAGCATTTAACTAATCAGCAGTAATAACCAATTAACTACACTACCTATGACATAGTTAAAGACTTGTATGAGCCATTACTGACCATTAATCTCTAACGTATTATTAAACCTAATTTTATGACCAAATTTTTTGCGCTCTTATGCCTGACGCTTTGTCTCTCAGGCTTTCAGGCAAATTCTCAAAGCAGACAAGTTTCGGGGAAGGTCTCCGACATTAAGACCAACGAGCCGCTGATCGGGGTATCAGTGAGATTAAAAGGTACAAATGCAGGTACCAGTACTGATGTGAGCGGAAACTTCAGACTGACAATAACCGGATCTAACCCTGTTCTTTCGGTTTCTTATACCGGTTACCAGTCCAAAGAAGTTCCTGTAGGCAGCCAGCAAACCTTTGATATCAAATTACAGGAAGATGCCCAGGCCCTGGATGAAGTAGTGGTAGTAGGATACGGTACCCAACGTAAGTCCCAGGTGGCAACAGCCGTTGCCAGTGTAAGTGGCGAGGCCATTGCTGAGCGCGGAACGGTAAGTGCACTGCAGGGCGCCCAGGGTCAGGTAGCCGGGGTTGATATCTCGCAGGGTTCAGGTAGGGCCGGTGGCGGATATAACATCCAGATCCGTGGTCAGAACTCACTTGCCGGAGGGCAACCGTTATATGTTGTCGACGGGGTGATTGTTCCCGATATTAACTTTCTTAACCCTCAGGATATCTTCAAACTGGACATCCTGAAAGATGCAGCTTCAACGGCTATTTACGGTTCCAGAGGATCAAACGGTGTTGTATTGGTCACTACCAAAGGTGGTGGAACGGTAAAGGGCGCACCAACGATTTCTTACGATGGATATGCCGGTGTCAGAGAATTGGCCCGAATGCCTGACTTCATGGGCGGCGACGAATGGTGGGAGTACCGTCAGAATACCTACATCTCTCCGGAGCTGCTTGCAGGCAGAACAAACTATACTAATACCATTGGTAGCTTCGACAACCCTACCATCCTTGGCCGGGTAGCAGATAAGGATTATACCGATTGGATTGACCTCGTTACTCAAACCGGAGTTCAGGCTAACCACTCTCTTAATATATCCGGAACCAGCGATAACGCCAAGATCAGATATGTGGTGGGTGCAGGTTACCAGAAGGAGAAAGGTAACTTCCTTCAGGAAGATTTCAGCCGTTATAACCTGAAGTCCAGTGTTGAAACTGATCTTTCAGACAAATGGTCTGCGGGTTTGAGTATCAACTATTCCCTTTCAGAAACGGAGCGTGGTAGCGATGTCGCTATCCGGAATGCCTTCGCTATGGCACCTATTTTCAAGCCTTATGATGATGAGGGTAATCTGATGTTCAGGCCGGGACAAATCCCCCTTGATGCCAACACCATTACCAGCTTAACAAGTACCGTCAATCCGCTTCTCGAAATTCCGAATACAGAAAATAATACCCGTCGTAATTTCGCAGTGGGTAGCCTGTTCCTTCAGTTTGCTCCGGTAAAGTGGATTACCGTTCGTTCATCGTTCCAGCCAAGTATATCTAATGTCCGCAATGGCCGCTTTTGGGGTTCCCTTACAACCGAAGGCGATGGCTTGCTGCCCGATGCCCAACGTGTAAACCAGCAGAATTTCTCTTATATCCTTGATAATGTGGTCACCGTTAAAAAGGATATCGAAGATCACAGCTTTACATTCACCGGATTACAGAGTATGCAGAAGGATCAGTTCGAACAGGATTCGCTTCGTGTAAACGACCTTCCGTTCAATTCTTCCTACCATAACCTCGGATCATCTTCAAACAGGCAGCTTTCAAGCAGCCAGTATAGCGAATTCTCCCTCGTATCATACATGGCAAGGTTGAATTATTCCTTCAAAAACCGCTATCATATTATCCTTGCTAACAGATGGGATGGTTCTTCCAGACTGGTTGAAGGTAACAGATGGTCATCTTTCCCGTCTATCGCAGTGGGATGGCAGCTGGCAGAAGAGGAGTTTATCAAAAAATACAGTTTTATCTCAGAACTGAAGCTTAGGGTAAGTGCCGGGAAGGCCGGAAATAACAATGGAGTGCAACCATACGGAACGCAAGCCACACTTGGCAGCCCATCCTTCTATGACTATGGAGGCACACAGGCCCTGGGTTATGTAGCAAGTCGTTTGCCTAATACCAGCCTTACATGGGAAAGGACACGTGAGTATAACTTTGGACTCGACTATGGTTTCTTCAGAGGAAGGGTCAGTGGTAGTCTCGATCTGTACGATAAAGAATCAAAAGGTTTGATCCTGAACAGACTTATCGCCATTGAGAACGGATTTCCTTCCATTATCGACAATGTCAGCTCAGTGAGTAACAAAGGTATTGAGTTCTCACTTCGTACAATCAATGTGTCTACCAAGAACTTCAACTGGACTACCTCAATAAATTTTGCCCGCAACAAAAATGAAGTTCTCGAGCTGCTAAACGGTAAGGAAGACATGGTGGGTAACAAATGGTTCATCGGACAACCCATTAACGTAAACTATACTTATGTCTACGACGGCATCTGGGAGGAGTCAGAGCGTACGGAGGCGGCTAAATATGGCCAGTTTCCCGGACAAGCTAAGGTTAGGGATTTCAATGACGACGATAAGATCAGCAGTACCGATGATCGACGCATCATAGGCCAGAAAGATCCGAAATGGACAGGAGGTTTCTCCACCCAAATTACCTTCAAAGACTTCGACTTCTCCGCATCGCTGTTTGCCCGTCAGGGACTTCAGGTATTCAGCCCGTTCCATTCGCAGTATGGAAACTATGCAGACAGGGGAACTCAGAAAGTATCCTATGATTACTACATGTCAGAGAATTTAGTAACGCCAACCCGTACCTCTACCGCTTACCCTATGCCAAACAACGTCGGACCATATTGGAGCGGTATTGCGGGAGTTGGATATTACAAAGACGTATCTTTTGTTAAAGTGCAGAATATATCCCTGGGATATACACTTCCTTCCGACCTGTTGAAGAAAGTAAGCGTAAAAAGTCTGAGGATCTATGCCAACGTCTTGAATCCTTTTGTATGGACCAAATTCGATGGGTTCGACCCTGAGGGTGCAAACGGGATAGACCCGAATGTAAACGCTACCAATGACAACAATTCTACCGGTTCATTAAATAACCTCGCACCATCAACTGTTACTTACCAACTAGGTGTGAACTTAAGATTTTAGGATACAGATATGAAAACATTAAAGATATATTCCCTATTGCTTCTCTTCGTCACCCTCGCGGGTTGCAAGGACTATCTGGAAGAAGAAAATAAGTCGAACATCATTGCTGAGGACTATTACCGGACTCAGGAAGGTTACGAGAAGCTCATCAACGCCGCTTATTCCACCCTCCGTAACGTTTATGCTTACACCGGAACCAGCAGCGCTTACATGTTCAGTGCCGGAACCGATATGTACGTCGAAGGCAGAACCGGTGATCAGCCTAAGAGTCTGAGCGAATACCGTAACCTGAATCCTGACGACCCTTACGTGCTTAGCTTCTACACGAACCTGTATAAGTCAATTCAGGTTTGTAATACCGCTTTGTACTTCAACGCAAATACTGCAGAGTCTGCAACCCTGCCCCTGAGGAAAGGTGAGATGCAGTTCCTTCGGGCGTATTATTATTTCCTGCTGGTGCAGACTTTTGGTGGAGTGCCTCTTGTAACAGATCGTGTCACTGTCCCGCAGTCTGAGTTTAATCGCAGCTCTGCCGAAGAGATATATGCGTTTATCATTAGTGAAATGAATGCAGCTATGGAACTTGTTCCTGAAACCTCTACTCAGTATGGTCGGGTAACCAAACGGGCCCTTCGCCACTACCTGGCGAAGGTTCATCTTACCCGCGGATACGAGAGCTTTGGTACGCCTCAGGATTTCCAGACCTCTGCTCAGTTTGCAGACGCGGCAATAAACAGCCAGAGGCTCACCACTTCATTCGAAGATCTTTTCTATCCGGGCAACGATCGTGATCCTGAAATTCTTTTCTCCATCCAGTTCGATGCAACATCACTGCCTACATCAACTACCGGCGGAAATGGTCAGGGAAACTTCTTTGGCCCATATCAGGGAGGTCAGGGGGCTGTTCAGGGTTACCCATGGAGGAACTACGCCCTGGTGCCTACAATGTACACTTTTGACACCTTCACTGAGAACGACGCACGCTTTGATGCCACGTTTATGGTCTATCACTATAACCGTTACTATGATTACTACGATAAGAAAGACGACCGTGCTAATCTGAATATTCGCTTTTACTATAAACCTAAGTGGGATACCCGTACTGCTGAGCAGTGGAAAGCGGAAGACCCGGCTCATCGCAATAACGCTACTGTGATTCCGTATTCTTTAGCCTGGGAGTCTTCGCAAAGAACTGTAGCAGATAACGCCAGTCCAACCGTAAAGAAGTTCGATGATCCGAAGTCGCAGTTTTCCGTAGGCAACGGATCAAGCAGCCGTGATCTGTTCCTGGCCCGCCTTGGTGAGACCTACCTCATAGCAGCAGAAGCTTACTTTAAAGCTGGCAATAGCGGACTTGCGGCTGAGCGCATCAACGAGGTTCGCAGAAGAGCAGCTAAGCCGGGTAAAGTTGCCGAAATGACCATCGGATCAGCGGACGTGAATGTTAACTTTATTCTTGATGAACGTGCCCGTGAACTGGTAGGCGAATTTCACCGCTGGTTTGACCTGAAACGTACAGGTACGCTGGTTGAAAGAGCTAAAGCACTAAACAGGGATATCAAGACAAATTGGGTCGATCAAGGCATTGATCCTTTTGTTGGAACTGATGGACAGCAGAAAATTCTGAGACCGATACCTACAGCCGCATTGGATCTGAATAATGCAGATGTAGCGCAAAACCCCGGATATTAATCAGGGTACTTCAAAAAGCAAAAGAGGCTTATTAATCCGATGGGTTGATAAGCCTCTTTACGTTGAACCAGCATGTACCCGAGCCTAAGAAATACTCTTTCTGTACTTTGCCAGGTTTATCAGCAGCACGCTGGCAAGTATAACCGTAAGTCCAATGATCTGAATAAAGGAAACATGTTCATTAGCAAAGAATACCCCCAGCAAAACAGCGATAACAGGATTCACATAAGCATAAGTACTTACCTGAGTTGCAGTACGAACCTGCAGGAGCCACACATAAGCACTGAACGCCGCAATTGATCCCATCAGGATAAGGTAAACCAGCGATGACCATGCTTCTATCGAAACAGTGCTCCATGCAATTTTAGTCCATTCATCCTGAATAAGGCTGCCGGGAAGAAATGCCAGTCCACCGAAAGTCATTTGCCATGCAGTGTTCACAGCCGCCGAGCCACCCTTGGAATTGTATTTAGAATAAAGGGAGCCAGCTGACCAGGAAATTGACGCCAACAGTAACAAAAGCAACGCCGGGAGTCTGTTATGATCTCTTTCTGCAGCGAAAATTCCGTTCACCTGATCCCAGAAAAGCAGAATAACACCACCAAACCCGATGACAAGCCCTATAATGGTGCTCATACTATTAAAGTTGATGCTCCACTTCGATCTGTCGAGCAGGACAAACCATATCGGAGAGGACGACACCATAATGGCTACCACAACACTCGGTATATATTGCTCCGCCCAAATCACCGCTCCGTTTCCAATGAACAATAGTAGGAACCCGGTTAATGCGGAAGGTACAATATAGTCTCTCTTAAAGACCTTTTCACCCCTGGCTGCACACCAGCCCATCATGATCAGTCCGGCTGTAACAAAGCGCATGAATCCCATTAAGAAAGGCGGTATCTCATGAACCGCCTTTTGAATGAAGAAATATGTGGAGCCCCAGACTACATAAACAGTAGCGAAGGCAATGACGACAAGTAGAAGAGAGGGTTTTCTATTTTCCAACTGAGGATTTAATTGTCAGCAAATTCATGCTTGTTGGCACGAATATAGGCAATCTTCAGTTTTTGCAGATCTTCCTGATCGTATAAAGAAAGAAATTTATTGTCAAATGACTTCCAGTCTGTACTCGACGACCCTTTGCGGTATTCTTCGTTCACCTCACGAACTAAGTCAGCGAACTGTAAAGCTTGTATGCCCTTAAACGCCGACTCTGCACCTTCGATAAATCTTCCTGCGGTGCTGGTAAAGAGCTGATGGAAGCCCCCGTTATTTACTTCGGCTTCGATCTGCCAGATCGTGTAGATCACTTGTCTTCCTGAAGAAAATCCGCTAAATACGGCAGACTCATCACTGAGATCCTTCTTCATTTTTGAAAGCAGGTTGTCTTTCACGAGTTGTAAGACTTCGTCATCAGAAGCCCCATCAATACGATTTGCGGAAAGTGAAGTCTGCACCTCCCGATTTGCGTAATCGATCAGTTCCGACGAAAGCTGAGCTTCCATCTTCTGTGCAAAGGCAGAACCGGCTGATATAAAAAATAAAATACCGGCTATAAAATAGACGAATTGATTAGCTCGTACTTGCATCTTCAATAACTTAGGAATGACAAGATACGATTTTTATATCAATTACTTATCGCTTGCCTTCAAGGTTGCCAGAAGTTTGTCACCCTGATACAAGAAGAGGCTGTCTTTTCTTATCTCGTAACGCTCAGTCACTTCCAGAGCCCGGAAGAATGCATTTTCAACGTCGAGTGCCGGACATGCCATCTTCGTCCCCATCAAGCCTCCAAGTTTGAGGTTATTACCTTCAGACGTATAATTACCGCCAAAGCCGTTGCAGCCAGCTTTCCCGCGTACTTCGCCCGGCGCGGTGCCAAACTGTATAAAAGCACCAGAAGATCCGGCATCTACATCGCCCGCAGATAGAAGTGTCCATTTTTGTGACGTAAGGGACTGCGAACCCGACGTTTGTTTTTTCGATGCGCAACCTGAGAGAAAGAAAACACCTAGAATAATGGTAGCGATAGCTGAGCTGATTTTCATGAATTAGATTTTTATTTCGATCTTTGAACCAGTGAAATCTTCGACTGGCCACTTATGTATAGATACGTCGCATAGAAGACATATGTAACATTGATAAGTGAAAAAAGACCAACCAGGCTGTTTAAAAAATTTTACCGTATCAACAATACGCAGCATAGCACGGTATCGGGACTAGGCCTTGGGTTATACATCACCCGTGAGATCCTGAAACGGCAAAATGGTCAAATATGGGTAAATAGTAAGTTTCCGCTTAAGGTATCCTGAACAAGATTTCCAAATAAACAGAAAGGGGATGACCGTTAACCGGATCATCCCCTTTCCTCAATATGCTTAAACTGGATTATTTAGCCAGTTTCGCTTTTAAGTTCTCATCAATAGCATCAAGGAACTCCTCGGTGTACAGGTAATCAACACCATGTTCTACCTTAGCCTTAGCAGTGATCGCTAAATCTTTGGTCATTTTACCACTTTCCACAGTCTCGATACAAACTCTCTCCAAAGTATGGCAGAAGTCGATCAGTTCCTGGTTTCCATCAAGCTTTCCACGGAATTCCAGACCTCTTGTCCACGCAAAGATAGAAGCAATAGGGTTGGTAGAAGTAGGGTTGCCTTTCTGGTGCTCACGGTAGTGACGTGTTACCGTACCATGTGCAGCCTCAGCTTCCATTACCTTTCCGTCAGGAGTGATTAACGTTGATGTCATCAGACCCAAAGAACCGAATCCCTGAGCAACGGTGTCAGACTGAACGTCACCATCATAGTTTTTACAAGCCCAAACAAAGTTTCCGTTCCATTTCAAAGCAGCAGCAACCATATCATCAATCAGACGGTGCTCATAGATCAGACCGGTCTTATCAAACTCAGCCTTGAACTCCTGTTCGTAAATCTCCTGGAAGATATCCTTGAAACGACCATCGTATTTTTTCAGGATCGTATTTTTGGTTGAAAGATATAAAGGCCATTGTTTCATCAATGCCTGGTTGAAACAAGCACGTGCGAATCCTTTGATAGATTCGTCAGTGTTGTACATGGCTAAAGCAACGCCATCACCTTTAAAGTTGTATACTTCGAAAGACTGCTCTTCGCCACCATCCTCAGGAGTGAAAGTTATAGTCAGCTTTCCCTTACCTTTGGTAACGAAATCTGTAGCGCGGTACTGGTCACCGAAAGCGTGACGACCGATACAGATAGGGGCAGTCCAGTTAGGAACCAAACGCGGAACGTTATTCATCAGGATAGGCTCACGGAATACAGTGCCATCCAGGATGTTACGGATCGTTCCGTTAGGAGATTTCCACATCTGTTTCAGACCGAATTCTTCAACACGCTGCTCATCAGGAGTGATGGTTGCACATTTGATACCTACACCATATTGTTTTATTGCGTTAGCAGCGTCAATAGTGATCTGGTCATTGGTCTCATCACGTTTCTCAACACCCAGGTCATAATACTTAATATCAAGCTCCAGGTACGGAAGGATCAGCTTATCCTTGATGAATTTCCAAATGATACGAGTCATTTCGTCTCCGTCCAGTTCTACTACCGGATTCGCTACTTTAATTTTTTGCACTGACATATTTGAATTTGTTTTGAGTAATTTGTTCAGATACACAAAGATATAAAAATTGAATAGACAGAAAGGTTTATGCCCGTTCAAAAGCTATTTCTGACAAACATTTAACCCTTTCGGTTGCTTTTATCAATATAAAACCTATTTATACTATGAATAACGAAAATACACCGTTTCCTGAGCTGAATGATGATCAAACAGATAGGAACAGAACTCAGAAAGATGATCTGGGAGCGGAAGTCGGCAGTGAAGACCTCGTATATAATGAAGAAGAGGAAAGCTATGAAATCGACGTAGCCAGTGATGACCCTGATTATCAGCACCCGGACCCTTACGAAACTGCTGGACGAAACGGAAGTGACTTCGATTCAGACTTTGACGAAGCAAATCCAACTGCCAACGACGAATATCACCGCACCAACGACGGCGATGATCAGGCTATCGCACCTGAATTCGGTATGCATATCGATAGCGGAAAAATAGTCGAGCTTGATGAAATAGACGAAGAACTCGCAGAAACGCCGGAAGATCAGCGCGATGATCTCGACGAAGAGGGTTATCCCAAAAATGACGATCCCGATAAAGACGGAAATTTCCTTTAGTTGATTTCCAGATTAAACTTTTTTCTAAACTCTTCCAGCACAGGGTTCTTAGTAGCCATGTGCTGGTACTTTTCATGAGAAGTATATAACCTCTTCTTCTCGTTCTTCTCCGCCTGACGAAGAACCAGATCAATGCTGTAATTCCGAAGCTGTACTCTCAGCGCATTTAAAAGATCCACTTTTTCAAGGGTAAGCAAATCTTCCTGTATGCGGTTTTCAATAGTTACCTCCACCTGGAAATTGTCTTTCAATACAGGCGTATAGCTTGTCATCAGGGTATATAAATTGATCTTATTCTGTTTCAAAAGCTCCTGGGTGTACTGATTCCAGGTTCTTATCAGCTCTGCTTCATTGAAAGGTTCCTTGGAGTCCCCTGATACATATTTTGGTCCGTTATCCTCCTCTTCCATTACCGGTGCCGACAGGTCGTTCAGATTAGGAATCAGAGATGCTACGGCCTTCATTGGCTTGATAGCAATCTTCGGCTTCGGGGCCGCGCCTGGTTGTGCAGGTGCTGTCGCTGCTGGTAATGGAGCAGATGCACTTGCTTGTGGGGCCTGAATAGGCGCAGGCGCACTAACTGCCGGTGCCGGAGTAGACGCTGCCTGCGCTTGCATTGATGCAGGCTTTTCCAAAGCCGGAATAGATGGAATGGCAGATACCGGTTGTGAAGGTGTACCCGGGGGAGCGATGTTTGCGGCAGCAGCTGCCGGCTGACTGGTCGTTACCCCGCTAGCTGATTTTTTTTTTGCTGCTTCAGTCGGACCGGAAGCAGCGAGATTTAAAGCGGAAAAAATGTGGCATATCTTAATCAGCGAAATCTCTACCTGCAGCCTCTGGTTCTTACTGTTCCTGTAGTTCAGGTCACATTGATTGGCAATGTTAAGCCCCGAGAGCAGGAACGAAGCCGAAGCCCGTTTGGATTGCTCCAGGTACTTCGTTCGGATCCCATCACTCACTTCAAGCAGTTTCAGTGTAGCACTGTCTTTCCCTACGAGTAGGTTGCGAAAATGCGAAGCAAGTCCGGTAATGAAGTTATTTCCGTCGAAACCGTTGGTCAGGATCTCATCAAACACCAGCAGGGTGGCAGCGATATCCTGATTCAGCAGATGATCAGTTATCTTGAAGTAGTAGTCATAATCCAGAATGTTCAGGTTTTCTATAACCGCCTTGTAAGTCACGTTCCGGTTAGAGAAGCTGACGATCTGGTCGAACATCGACAAGGCATCCCTCAGTCCGCCGTCGGCCTTTTGAGCAATAACATGCAAGCCGTCTTTGTCAAAAGCAACACTCTCCTTGTTCGCGATCGACGCCAGGTGTGCGGCCATGTCCTCTACCTTAATACGGTTGAAGTCAAAAATCTGACATCTTGATAATATGGTAGGAAGGATCTTGTGCTTTTCTGTAGTCGCCAGAATAAATATGGCGTAAGATGGAGGTTCTTCCAGGGTTTTCAGGAAGGCATTAAACGCTGCCTGAGAAAGCATGTGAACCTCATCAATAATATAGATCTTGTATTTCCCGGCCTGGGGTGGAATGCGGACCTGCTCCGTCAGACTGCGGATGTCGTCTACCGAGTTGTTCGAAGCAGCATCCAGCTCATGGATATTAAAGGAATTACCATTGCTGAAAGCGCGACAGGAAGCACACTCTCCGCAAGCCTCATTTTCGGCTGTAATATTCTCGCAATTGATCGTTTTTGCGAGGATCCGCGCGCAGGTAGTTTTACCCACACCACGCGGTCCGCAGAATAAAAATGCCTGGGCAAGCTGATTGTTTCTGATGGCGTTCTTCAGCGTATTGGTGATATGTTGCTGGCCGACAACGCTTTCGAACGTCGCTGGCCTGTACTTTCTTGCCGATACCAAAAAATTATCCATCGCTACGAAGATAAGGAGAAGGCCGATGATGTGCAAGGCTGCGGAGAATCAGAATGGAATTTGTTTTTATCAATAGAATCTGCTACATTTGCACTCCCTTATTAAGAGGGTAAACAACTGATAATTAAATTACAAAATGCAACAGTACGAAACAGTAATCATTCTTACCCCGTTGTTATCAGACGAAGCTGCGAAAGAGGTTTTAACCAAATTCCGTGGTGTTCTTACAGATAACGGAGCCGAGATTGTCCACGAAGACAATTGGGGTTTGAAGAAACTTGCGTATCCTATCGAAAAAAAGACTACAGGATACTATCACCTAACTGAATTTAAGGCTCCGGGTGAATTAATTAACAAACTGGAGGTTGAATTAAGACGTGACGAGCGAGTTATGCGTTTCTTAACGATTTCTCTTGACAAGCATGCACGTGCGTACAATGAGAAGAAACGTAGCGGAGCATTCTTGAAGAAAAACAAACCTGAAAATCAAACTGAGGACGCTGCAAAATAATGGCAAGAGAAACAATTCAGTACGTAACAGCCCCTAAAGTAGAGGATACACGTAAGAAATATTGCCGTTTCAAGAAGAACGGTATCAAGTATATTGATTATAAGGATGCAAACTTCCTTTTGAAGTTCATTAACGATCAGGGTAAAGTTTTACCACGTCGTTTAACAGGAACGTCATTGAAGTTCCAACGTAAAATTGCTCAGGCAGTTAAGCGTGCACGCCATATTGGTATATTGCCTTATGTTACTGATTCATTAAAATAAGAGGAGGTAGATCAGCATGGAATTAATTTTAAAACAAGATATTAAGAACCTGGGCGAGAAAGACGATGTAGTAAACGTTAAGCCAGGTTTCGGACGCAATTTCCTTATACCAAAGGGATATGCAATTCAGGCTACTTCTTCTGCAAAGAAAGTTTTAGCTGAAAACCTAAAGCAAGCTCAGTTCAAACAAGAGAAGATTAAAAATGACGCTCTTGCTGTAGCTGCTAGATTAGAAGGTGTTAAGTTAACTATCGGCGCTAAGGCTGGTGAAAGCGGAAAAATCTTCGGTGCTGTAAATACCATTCAGGTAGCTGAAGCATTGAAAAAAGAAGGTTTTGAAGTTGACCGTCGTCGTATCACTTTCGAAACTGATCCTAAATTTGTTGGCGAATATGTTGCTAACTTAAACCTTCACAAAGAGGTTAAGGTTCAGGTTCCTTTTGAAGTGGTAGCTGAATAAGTTAAATCAAAGACTATGAAAGGGCGCTCCATCACGGGGCGCCTTTTTTTTGCGTTTAAAAATGGCCCGTAAAAAATCCCGCTCTACCTCCAGGTCTTCATTCTTAAAATTTCCTAAGCTGTTAGGCTGGGTTAAAAAGATCATCTTCTATTTTTTGGCAATCAGCATTCTGTGGGTACTCCTGTATCGGTTCGTTAACCCACCTATCACCTGGCTTATGGTACAACGTGCGGTAGAACGTAAATGGGATGGCAAAACCTGGAAGATCGACCATGAGTGGCGGGATTATGATAAGATGTCGCACAATCTCAAAGTTGCCGCGATCGCAGGGGAAGATGCCGGTTTTCTGGAGCATTGGGGTTTTGATGCCGATGCCATTCAAAAAGCCTATTTAAAGAACAAAGCCGGACAGCCAATAAGAGGGGGGAGCACCATCAGCCAGCAAACCGCTAAGAATGTATTTCTGTGGGGAGGCCGTTCATGGTTGCGCAAGGGGTTCGAAGCCTACTTTACCGTTCTGATCGAAGTGCTATGGAGCAAAGAACGGATACTGGAAGTCTACCTGAACGTGATCGAGATGGGCGACGGAATTTACGGAGCAGAAGCCGCATGCCTGAACTACTACTCCAAAACCGCTGAAAGCCTGAGCAAGAGGCAAGCCGCATTGCTCGTAGCAGTATTTCCAAATCCAAGAAAATGGACTCCCGAGAACCCGACCCGTTATATCTATTATAAACGTGGACTGATCATGAGGAACATGCGGTACATCAAGCTCCCTGAATAAAGCAGGGTCATTTACGCAAAGACACGGGCATGCCAGCTGTCTTTCAAAGCTACTTCCCAGTTTGCATCTAGTTCAGCCTTTGTCTGCACCATATTGTTAAATACAATCGTGTCGCCATTAATTTCACCAGCTTGTAAGAGCGCTTCGAATTCATCCCGGTTGCAGGAGTAAACCTCATTATTCTTCTTGTAAGCCATATTAAAGCGGTCGAACATATTTACGCCGTAATCCTTCTCCAGGACCCTGATGAAGCCCACAGAGCGATCTATTGAGCATCCCGAAGCAGAAGCCTGCACTTCATCAACCACCAGGATTACAAAGCGGTTATAACGCAGTTCACCTTTCGCCTTCAATTGAGCACCATGCGCTTCCCATTGAGCCGTAAAAGCATTCAGATCTTTTTCAATCTTACTCTGTTCCCCGGCAGTAAAAGCTCTGTTGGACTGGTAAATCCAAACTCTTGATTGATCAGAAAATTCCATACAGCAAAGATACGTAATCCCGGTATATCCTAATCTCAGCGGAATGTATTGTTTTTTCCCGACAGCCGCATCACATTTGCCGGTGGACGCTGGTTTTTAAGCTCATTTGCCATGTATTTAATATACGGTTTCGCATGCCTGAAGAAGAGCTTATATCCCTCGCAAAGGTAGTCCAGCTCGGGTTCTCCCTGAGTGCTGGTCAGGAAGCGGTGTTTGGGGCACTCTCCCCGGCAATAGGTATAAACATCACATCTCTTACAGGATCGAGGCAATGCCTCGTGCTTATTTCCACCAAACTGCTGCTGTTTGTCCGACAGGATGATTTTCTTCAGGGAGCCTTCTTTAATATTGCCCATTTTGTACTCGGGGTAAACGTAGTGATCACAAGCATAGAGATCTCCGTTGTGTTCCATTGCCAGCGCATCGCCACAGTTCTCGGCAAACGTACACAGGCCGGGAGGCATGCCCAGCTCATTAGCCAATGCTGAGTCGAACGTCTGCACGAAATAAGTGCCAACGTCTTTTTTTACCCACTCCTGGAAGATAGCTTTTAAGAACTTTCCATATTGCAGGGAAGAGACAGACCAGGGCGCCATGGTTGTGCTACGACTATACTCTGGTAATACCAGTGAGAGATCCTTTTCATTAAGCCCTGATGCGATACGTTCCACGATAGGAATAAACTGCATGTACTTGCTCCCAATTTGTTTGAGGAACGCATAGATCTCCTTTGGGTGTTCACTGTTGATATTGTTGACTACAGTAAGCGTATTGAATTCAACCTGATGTCTCTTTAAAAGTTCTATGCCCCTCATCACTTTCGAGAAGGTGCCCTGGCCACCACGGTTCAGCCGGTAGATGTCATGTATTTTCTCAGGGCCGTCTATCGAGATCCCGATCAGGAAGTTGTTCTTTTTGAAAAAGCTGCACCACTCATCGTTTAGCAGAATTCCGTTTGTCTGGAGAGAGTTAAAGATCCGTTTCCCGCTTCCATACTTTCTTTGCAGCTCCAGTGCATGTTTATAATAATCGACACCCATTAAAGTAGGTTCGCCGCCCTGCCAGACAAACGTAACCTCCGGACCGGGTTGCTCGTGGATGTATTTTCGCGTAAAGATCTCCAGCGTTTCCTCATTCATCTTGAAATCGGAGCTTTCTGAGTATATCTTTTCCTTTTCAAGGTAGTAGCAATAGGAGCAATTGATATTGCAAAGCGGGCCGGTTGGCTTAGCCATTATGCTAAATCCAGGCATTGAATTATTATACATCTTCTATGTTGATGATGGTGAGGTTTAGCTATTAAGGTGTATTTCTATCATGTTGATTTATGCTTTTTTGAATGATAGCTTTTTGCCCAATTGGGGTAGGAACTTGCTGTCTTTTGGAGCGCTCTCTGTTTTCTTTACGGGGAAAGTATTTCTGGCTTTAGCTGGGTTTTTCTGAAGAATCCTATGGAGGCCTTTTAACAGCAGGTTTCCCGCATAACCCATCTCCTGTATCTTCAGATAACGCTCAGGATAGGCCTCTTTGCTGAGTTGTAGCGGCTCGGCTGTTCTTAGGGATGGTTCCGGAGCCTGGAAAGCACCGATCAGTGCGCAGGGACTGAAGCTTTTGTTATTCAGTAGCACATACTCGCCTGTCCGCTCCATTTGCTCGTACATCAACAGCGACATGCTCAGGAGCATCATGCAATTGGGGTCTGCTGTGCCTTTTAGTTGAATGGTTTGCTCTGGCATTGTTTGGCCATTCCAGATATCCACATCCTGCATGTCCAGGTATTCCAGGTATTCCTGCCGGAAGTCAAAGGCCACCAGCATCAGCCTGATGCGGTACAAAGAGGCCCTTTTGGGTATTCCAGGGGCTTTTCGGATATCCCGGTCCGGATTAAAGCTGCCTAAAGTAACCTGCACATTCCCTTCTGCATCCTTGCTCACGCTGTGACTGATCTGCAGCACTTCGTTCAGCTTGCTGTCCGCATTAAAGTCCATGCCGATGAGCTCCTGCAAATTGGCATCATGGAGGTCCCGCTGTCCCATGCTGCCACTCAGGCTGCTGCGCAAGGCGCGGTAGACCAGCTGGGTACTGCGGCTGACGGCTGCTCCGTCGCGGTGAATATAGGCCGGATTAAAAGCCCGGCGGATCACGGCAGCAGCGGAGCTGGAGAGACCAAACTCGGTGGATGCCTTGATGCTTTCCTGGGTTTGTTTGAAAGTCCTGGGTTTTCCCTGGACGATGTTCTTGCCCCGGTAACCGCGGTAGACGACCGGTCCAGCGGTTCCTCGTACCATTCCTTTGCTATCGACGTGTGCCATTGTTGATTAGGTTTAGGCTGGCAAAGTAGAAAAATAACGAGATAAAAAACTGGAAACCCGTAATTTATAGTGAAAATAAATTACAAATAATGGCCATCAGAAATAAACAATTTAGGGGTTTTCTGCACAGCTTCTTTTATATGAAAGGCGATCTGAAGAGCAGTTATCCTGTGATAAGTCCGACTTTTAAGCATATAAGTCGGACTTATCACGGGATTATCACTGATTGTATACGGGGTGAGTCAGATTTCAATTACCTTCAGCCCTGAACTGAACTGAAGGTATGTCTTATAACTTATACAGAAATTAACTTGCAGAAGCGGGTAGCGATACGGCTTTACATTTACAACGATAAAAGCTTGTACGGATATACTTTTACACCTTGGTGATGTTCTTTTTTGGGATAATTTCTCTGTTTCAGTCCTAAGACGTATAATAGCAGAAAATAAAATGAAAAAATAATCTCAGCTTAATTTTCTCATAATCAGACAAGAATGAGCCTTCAGAAGAATTACACCCGATTTATTTGAAAAAAAGTTTTAGAAATTAGAAAAAGAGGCTACATTTGCAGACCGAAACACGGGAACGGTATCATAGCTCAGTTGGTAGAGCAAAGGACTGAAAATCCTTGTGTCGCTGGTTCGATTCCAGCTGATACCACCAAAAAGCCTTTCAGCACACACTGGAAGGCTTTTTACATGAGAGG